>Ga0302326_10001824_pt1 | contig 53069 bp, 48 predicted proteins | sample Palsa_T0_3_FD_202264 | JGI IMG/M metagenome (GOLD analysis project Ga0302326, IMG submission 202264) | Peat permafrost microbial communities from Stordalen Mire near Abisko, Sweden - Palsa_T0_3 | ecosystem: Environmental > Terrestrial > Soil > Palsa > Peat permafrost | place: Sweden: Abisko...
CTGTAGGTGAGGAACATGTCGACCCCGGCAAACTAAGGCATGCGGTGCATGTCGCCAATATCAGTGAATTTATTGATGGTCTTCCTTTGGGATTCAATACAATGATAGGAATAGAAGGCGTAGGGATCAGCATGGGTCAAAAGCAGCGCTTGCTTATTGCAAGGGCTGTGTATAGAGATCCGGAATTTATTTTTTTAGACGAAGCAACGAATAGCCTGGATGCCAACAATGAAAGCATCATCGTACAAAACCTGGCTTCCTTTTTAGATGGTAAAACAGTCGTCGTTGTCGCCCATCGTCTCAGTACGGTGAAAAATGCCGATCAGATAGTCGTATTGAAGAATGGAGTTATTGCAGAACGCGGCACTCATCAGGAATTGGTCAGCCAGAAAGGAGAATATTTTATTTTAGTTAAAAACCAGTTGGAACTGGATGAATAAGCATGACCAGAATAACCCCCTCGCGACAGGATGAATTAATCAGTAATGAGATCCAGGAACTGATCAGTTACCGGCCTCATTGGGTGATCAGAAAGGGAAATACCATTTTCGCGCTGATTATTATACTATTGGTGACATTCGCCTGGTTCCTTAGATATCCTGATATAGTCAAAGGGTCCATTGTTCTGGTCGCGATCAACGAGCCGGTGCCGGTGATTATTGGTCAGATGCTCGTATCACAGACCGCAGCCGTAAAAATCAAAATCGGGCAAAGGGTATTGATAAGGATGAAAAGCTTACCAGGCAATGACCCGGGATATATAACCGGGAAGGTTTCCGCGATTTCGAAAGGACCGAGTGTCGGCGATAGCTTGCTGATAAAGGTGGACTTGCCAAACGGAATGACCACCAACTATCATAAAGCCATTTTATTCAGCCGTAACCTCGATGCGCAGGCAGAAGTAGTGACGGATAGCAAGAGGCTTTTTGAAAGGCTGATGGCGAGGATCCGCACTTAAGGACTATGCTTGGGGCCCCGGCGGAGGGTTGCGGCGGGCGGCGGCAAATAAACTTCGCTTTAATGCTGTCTTCGTGATCCCGCTGGGATTACCTCGCTCCGCTCGGTTGCCCCTCCACACTGACCTCACTGATTTACAGCAACTTGTACTTTGAATTTCAATGTTGTCATCCTTTAGTCCCCCGCCCAGTTTCGGGGATCGGACAGCTTGCAATAAAAGAAAATTTCTTTATTATATTTGAGGATGCCCCCTTCTCTATTAGCCCGTACCGTTATAATTTTGATATGCTTGCTGTTACTTCACGCCCATTCAACCAATGCACAAGTTATTGTAACCGTGGCGGGAACGGGAGTGGCCGGCTATAGCGGTGATGGCGGCCCGGCAACTTCGGCCACAATGAACATTCCTGCCGGTATTGCTTTTGATAAAAGCGGCAACCTCCTTATCGCTGACCAGGAAAATGCCGTAATCAGAAAGCTCGATATAAGCACCGGAATTATCACCACCGTAGCAGGTAATGGCACTTATCCCGGAGATGGGCTGCCCGCCACTCAGGCTGGGTTATATGGGCCTACCGGTCTCGCCGTCGATCAGGCAGGGAATATCCTCATTGTGGAAGAATATGGCGCCATCGTCCGGAAGATAGATGCTACTACCGGAATAATTAGCACTATCGCGGGAGTTCCGCGTGCCGGGTTCAATTATTCTGGCGACGGTGGACCTGCCACCAACGCTGGCTTTTATCAGCCCTCCGGCATCGTTGTGGACGGTTCCGGCAATTTATATATCGCCGATCGGGAAAACAACGTAGTGAGGGAAATAAACGCCGCAACAGGGGTCATTAGCACTGTAGTAGGTTATTATCCCGGCAACCCAGGCTATTCCGGCGATGGGGGACCAGCTAACCGAGCTACCTTGAATGAATGCCCTCGTGTTGCCCTGGATCAGGCTGGAAATCTGTTAATCGGTGATCAGACCAACAATGTCATCCGTAAAGTAGATGAGGCTACCGGTATTATTCGTACGATAGCAGGTACTGGTTTTGGCGGATATGCCGGCGATGGCGGACCTGCCGACGCAGCCCTTCTGAATCAGCCCTCCGGTGCAGTCGTGGATGCCAATGGGAATATTTATATTACGGACAGTTATAATAATGTCATCCGGAAGATAGAAGCTACAACCGGGGTGATTAGTACCGTGGCCGGAAATGGTGTTCAGGGTTATTCCGGTGACGGCGGACCAGCGCTGAATGCTTCTTTTTACCGGCCGGTGGATATGGCTTTCGATGCCTCGGGCAATCTCTATATCGCCGATGCGCACAATAATGTAATTAGAAAAATAATGCTTTGTGCGACCGCTAAACCGACCGTCAGCATCACCCAGTCGCCGGCCACCCTCTGCACCTCCAATCCTCTATTTACAGCTGTCGCGGTGAACGGAGGTCCCTTGCCGACGTACCAATGGCAACTTAACGGCTTGAATGTCGGGACCAACAGCCCAACCTATCTCGCGGCCAACGTCGCGTATGGTGCAACGGTGACCTGTACTATCACCAGCAGCACTCCTTGCGCGATTGCCATAGCCGTTTCCAATGCGGTGACGGTTACCGGTGCGCTCACGGCGGCACTTACCGACAATGGGGCGGGCTGCGCGGGTGATACCTTGCGGGTAAAAGCATCGAATCCATTGGCGCAAATAACGTGGTATAATGGCGCGACCCCTGTTGGTACGGAGACTGCGGCCCCGGTTTCGGCGGGTATTACGGTAGCTTCCGGGTTGAACTTTCCTTTGGGAATTTATATAGATGGCGGTGGAAATGTCTACGTAGCGGATAATCTCGGCGATCGTATCCAGAAATGGGCGCCTGGAGCTACCAGCGGTGTTACGGTTGCCGACGGTCTATACCAGCCTTCCGCCATCTTCGTCGATGCTGCCGGGTATCTTTATGTCTCCGATATGGGCGATAATCGCGTCCAGAAATATCCACCCGGCTCTAAGAGCGGTACACTAGCGGTAACCGTCGCCGGAGGTAACGGTGTAGGAGGAGGTGCCAACCAATTGAATAACCCGAGAGCCATTTTTGTGGACGCCAGCGGATATCTGTATGTTGTCGATCAGTACAACGAACGGGTGCAAAGATTCCCGCCAGGTTCTACGAGTGCCACTCCCGGTATGACTGTCGCCGGTCGGCCCACTGCTTTGGGCAACCCCATCGGCATTTTCGTTGATGTGGCCGGCAACATGTATATAAGCGAATCCGGGTTCGAAGAAGTAACGAAATGGGCGCCCGGCGCCACTGCTGGAGTCGTCGTGGCAGGCGGTAACGGGGCGGGGTCCGCTGCGAACCAATTCGATGCGGCGAGCTTTATTTATGTAGATGCCAGCGGGAACATCTATGTCGCTGATGAGATGAATAATCGTATCCAGGAATGGACGCCAGGCGCTACCAGCGGAATAACGGTGGCGGGAGGCAATGGAGCGGGAATGGCTGCTAATCAGATCTCTTATCCTGTGGGGGTATATGTGGCTTCCGGCTATATCTATGCCAGCGATCTCACAAAAAACAGCGTGCAGAAGTGGTCACTGCACTCGATCGATACAGCGTATATTACTTCTGCACCAGGCACCTATACGGCCTCCCTCATCGGGGAAGGCAGCTGTACAATGACAACGAATGCTATTGATATCAAACCCACCGTAACTCCCATAGTGAGCATCAACGCGTCCGCGACATCAATCTGCGCGGGCGCCCCGGTAATGTTTACCGCTATGTCCTCCAATGGTGGCCTCACCCCTGCCTATCAGTGGCAGGTCAATGGCGGGAATAGTGGTGTCAACGCCACCCAATTTACCAGCAATACCCTGACTGACAAAGATGTCGTCACCTGCCAGCTCACGAGCGGTGCCACCTGCCCGTCACCCGCTACCGTTACTTCTAATAACATAGCCATCACCGTGAACCCCGTGACCACCCCGGCAATCAGCATTACCGCTTCCGCCACAGGGATTTGCTCAGGCGCACCGGTCAACTTTTTGGCTACTTCTGTTAACGGCGGAAATGCTCCCGTTTATTCCTGGACAGTCAATGGAATTCCCGCGGGCGCCAATGATCCTGCCTATAACAGCAATACGTTGGCGGATGGAGATATAATTGCATGTGCGATTACCAGTTCGGCCACCTGTCTTACCACCGTAATCGCTAATTCAAATGTCATCCCGATGACAGTTCACTCTTCGCAGGACCCGTCTCTAACGGTGAAATCCAGCGCTACGACCATCTGCGCAGGGGAAACAGCGAATTTTACCGCCACTATAGGCAATCGCATAGAAAACCCCGTTTATCAATGGCAGGTCAATGGTGCGGCGGTGGGTAGCGACGCCCCGGAATTTGAAAGCTGGATGTTGAGCAATGGGGATCTCGTCCTTTGTCAGGTGACTGGTAATTCCGGATGCTCCGTTGGAAGTTCAGTTGGCATTGTTATGACAGTGAACCCACTGCCCCAGATTAATGCCCTGCCGGACATCGTGCTGCCGGCAGGGCAGGGGATAACCTTGAACCCACGGGTAACCGGCGATATCTATTCGTATTCCTGGAGCCCGGGAATCGGGCTATCCGACAGCACTGTTGCTGACCCGGTGGCAAGCCCGGCCAAAACGACGATCTATACTTTAACTATACAAACGACACAAGGTTGTATTGCGAGTGGGACGGAAAAAGTTGAGGTCTTTGGCAAACTGAGGATACCAAATGCTTTTACTCCGAATGGGGACGGAAGGAACGATATTTTCTACGTACTTGGCGGACCAGCAGGCAGTACCATAAAGGACTTTTCTGTGTATGATCGTTGGGGGCAAAAAATATTTCAGGTGCACGATGTATTGCCAGCGGACCCCGCTTTTGGCTGGAATGGAATGTATAACGGTGCTCCTGCTCCTCCCGGTACGTATGTTTATTCATTAGTGATGCGTTTTGCGGATGGGACTCATCAGGTGTTACAGGGAACGGTATTGTTGGTTAGATAGCTATCAGCAAAAATAAAATGCCTTCAAATCACTTGAAGGCTTTAATCTTGTTTGTGACCGAGGTGGTACGGAGTTCGGACTGCCAATTAATATGTTGATTATCAATTAATTAGAATTATTCGTTTTAATGACATTTGGCTTTTCCGCAAGAAATTGTTGCATAAATTATCTAAATTGCATTGATCTTTTAATTCCACCGTATGTCCGAAATAAATAAAGAATTAGCCGAAGGCGCCGCATCGTCAATGACTGATCCAGAAAAGGAACGCATCAGACGTGATGTCTATCGTTCTGACCTGGAAAAGCTGAAGCTTTTTACTCGGATGTTAAAACAGAATGCTTTGTTTAAAAAGGCCAAAGTGACTCATAAATAAATGGTCATGGATATTTTGGATGACGAGCTGGTTAGGTTTTGGAAAACCCTTAATGAAAACGGCGTCAGGTACATTATGGTGGGTGGGTTTGCAACCCGGTTTCATGGATTTAATCGAAGTACCGATGACCTGGATATGTGGCTAGAAGACACCTTGATAAACCGGCAACATTTGAGAAAAGCGTTTTCAGAATTAGGGTACGGAGACTTTATATCTTTAGAGACAATGCAATTTGTTCCGGGGTGGACCAATTTTTATATAGGAGGCGGGATCGAATTGGATATAATGACGAATATGAAGGGGTTGGAGAACCTCTCTTTTAATGAGTGTCTGGAAATGGCATCTATTGCGGATCTTGAGGATGCACAAGTGCCTTTCCTGCATATTAACCATCTAATAGCTAATAAGAAAATCGTTAATCGACCTAAAGATCAGGTTGACGTTATCGAGTTGGAAAAGATCCGCAAGATCAGGGAAGAGGGTGATCAGTGAGGGGCAGACGCGGAAAATCGCTTAACTGACTTTATTTCAAATTAGGGTTGGCTTTCTAATAACTGAGCCATTTTCATTTTATTGATTTCTCCGCCCCAACCAGTCTGGCAGAGTCTTATCGTATGGAGCAAGTTTCGGTGTCCGTCCAAAACATGCCGTTTAAGCGCAATAAATATCTCATCAAACAAATCGGGGTTTTGCTCAAAAAAATGCTCAAGTAATACTGTTGCAACTGCTGCCCGCGTATCAGGGTTGCTACTATCTCCATATTCTAAAATTATTTGCCAGCAATCGTATGGTTTTGAGCGAAGAAACTCCCCAATGATGATGAATGCTTGCCATTTGCAATCACTATCAGCATCATCAATCATTTCTTTGACGGCTTCAAAGTATTGTTCCATTGGACCATCACTGGTTTCAATTTTTCTTCTTATTATAAAGGCAGCCAGAAGGCGCTTATCACTGTCGGCCGAAGCTAGCAAAACTTCAATCTGTTTGGCAGAAGTGAATCCATCAGCCCTCAATGAAATTTCTTTCAGTCGGGTCATAGTTCTAAGATAGACAGCCGAGAATAGGGTTCGATTGTCTTATTTGGTTGACTTTGTGGGGCTCGAACCCTTTGGGTATTGATTTTAAATCAGTTGAAAAGATATACAAAATCTTATAAAATGCAAAAGCCTTCAAATCCTTTGACTTGAAGGCTTCGATCTTGGTGGTGACCGAGATGGTACAAAGTTCGAATCAATTGACAACGGATTTGGGCCGACTTTTCACCTCTTCGAATGACTAAAATGAAGATTATCAGCCAATGATGAAAGGCCGAATTGGATCGGTTGAAAAAAAATCTGCGACGGTCATAAAAAATGGTCTCTGCCATTCCAATGAAAACAGAAAAAGGTTTTGACCGATGTTTTAAAGGGCCTGCATCTAAGTTATGAAGTGCTTTTTTGCGGTGGCCCGGCATTTAAATGAAGAGCGGAGGTTACATGGAGAAGAGGGTTTTATTACCGACCTTGTGGATAGTATCGCAAAAATCAAAAGTGCCAGGGGCAGAAATAATGGAATGAGTTCGAAAAGAGTATGACTTTTTTTATTAGCCATGCGTCGGAAGTAGGCATTCGACCAAATCAATCCCTATCTTCGTCATAATTGGTTTCGAACATAAATTCCTAAACATGTATTTCATAACAACCTTTCCTGATGACTTCTACTTCACCTGGCAGTTAGAAATTCAGCTTTTAAATTTCAACCAACTAGGTATTCCCAGCCAAAATATTCATGTTCTTATCGCTTACAATGCAAAAGTAGGTTTGCGCCATTATTTTTCGGATTTAATTGCCAGGCAAAACGATAAAGCTCTGTTTTTTGCCTATCCCGATGTCGAGGAAAAACGGGCCTATACACCTTCTGTTCGTCCATTTCTGATATATACCCATTTGGCGTTGCATCCATTTCTTATGAAAGAGATGCTTTTTTACTACGATACGGACATTATTTTTCGCAAGTTGCCTGATTTCGATCAGTTCTCAGGCGATGATTACTGCTATGTTTCGGATACCCGTAACTATATGGATTCTAACTATATAAAGAAATCCGGTAGTTCGGATCTACTGGAGGACATGTGTAAGATCGTCGGCGTTTCTCCACAAGTGATAGAGAAAAATGATCCCTATGTCGGAGGTGCACAATTGGTATTAAAAAACACGACCTGCGAATTCTGGAGAAAAGTAGAAACCGATTGCAACCTGCTTTTTGCCCTGATGAACCAGTACAATCATTTGGAGGAAGATAAGGCTTGGCTGGCAGAAAGGAAAAGGAGATCGCAATGTCATGGGATACAGGCTTGGACAGCAGAAATGTGGGCTATATTGTGGAACATCTGGCTTTCGGGCTCCGAAACAAGAATTCATGACGCGCTGGATTTTTGCTGGACAACTCAGGATATCAGTAACTGGGAAAGCAAGAATATCCTGCATTACTCAGGGGTAGTAAAGGAAGGTGATGCCCGACACTTTCGAAAAGCCGATTACCTGCGTTACACCCCCTACTATAGTAACAAATTAAAGGCTATAAGCCCGTCGTCCTGCAGCTACCCTTTAGGACAGCTGATCGGGATATTTAAGGCTGATCTTGATAAACACCGGTACGATCTTTCAAATGTAACGGTTGTTCTTGCATTGCCGGAATACATTGAAGAAGTCTTTGAGAACCTGGAAATTATCATTCGATATATCGATAAATCTTTTTACACCAATTTGATATTAAGGCATTCGGCGGCATTTTCAGAAGGGCAATTTGAGTTATTGGACAAACTTATACAGAAAAATATTATATAAATTGCAACATATCATTAATCCTTATTCGTCTAACTAACCTTATCAGCATGAGATTCGCATTTGCTCTCTTGATTTTTGTTTCCTATGCCTGTTCCGCCCAGAATGGCCCTCCAGTTTATCATTTCGACCACGTCGTTACTTACCAACTCAAATATATACCGGACAGTACAAAGCCCGAAAAGGTCGTGACCTCCAGGCAAGTGCTGCTCTTCAATAGTCAGCAATCCCTGGCTGGCGCGCTTAACAATATCAATGCAGATACAATCATTTACAATTACCTCACAAATCCCGGCCTACAGGATCACATTTCAACGAGATTTGACGACCTCCAATTTAGGATCATCAAAGAAGGCAATACCATGACGACTTTCGACGGTTTCCCCAGGGTACTTAAAATTCCACCTGTGAAGTATCAGGAAGAAAAGAGCCTTTTCAACTGGCAGATAGATGCTGACACGGCCACTATTGAAAATATGTTCTGTCAGAAAGCGGAATGCGACTTTGGAGGCCGCCATTGGATTGCATGGTTTTCTGCTTCGATACCTGTCAGCGACGGACCTTATGAATTTTGCGGCCTTCCCGGTTTGATCGTTAAAATTAACGACCAAAAAAATTATTATAACTTCACTTTTACATCCATCGTACAAAAAGATTGCACATATCCCATGCAGTCAGTAATTGGCGGTTTTCCCAATGCCAAACTTGTCACGAAGCAAAAATATTTAGAGAATCTTCGTGCTGATATCGACAACTTCATGGGATTAATAACAAGCGTCTCTGGTTCGGCTTCGGATGAGGATAGACAACGATTCCAAACCTGGGCAAATAGAGCTCAAACATTTAACAACTGGATAGAACCCTATAAGAGGGAAAAATAATATGCCCTACAGGCTGATTCTGCTTACTTTCCTGCTGCTAACTGGCAACCGGGAGCTTTCATTCGGGCAAACACTTGTCAAAGGGATTCTCACCGATAGTACTATGCATCCGGTAGCAAGCGCCACGGTAACTTATTCTTTGCCCTCCAATAAAACTATTCTGGGTTTTTCCATATCGAATGCCAACGGCGAGTTCCTGTTGTCTATCAGGACACAAGCGGACAGTATCAAACTTCATATCGATCACATTTCATTTGAACAGAAATCGCTAGTGGTAAAAAACATTTCAGCCAGCTACAACTTTATCTTGTCAGTAAAGCACACACAATTGAAAGAGGCCGTTAGCAACGCCTACGCAGGCGCTATCTACAGAAAAAGGGATACGATCAATTACAATGTAGACTCTTTTACTTCTAAACAGGACAGGACAATAGCAGACGTTATCAAAAAATTGCCGGGAGTTGAGCTAAGAGGCGATGAGATCTGGTATCAGGGTGCAAAGATCCAAAATTTTTACGTGAATGGGCTTGATCTGATGGGAGGACGATATGGCATAGTCACCAATAACCTGCCGTCGGATGCAGTCAAAGATATACAGATCATTGAGAATGACCAGCCTATCAAGCTATTAGCCACGGCAAGCCCTTCCGACAAAGCTTCCTTAAATCTCGTGCTTAAGTCAAAGGTTAAGACCACTGGTTCTGGGAAAATCGGGATCGGAGTTGCCCCGCTGCTATGGGATTTAGGCCTCACGCCCATGACCTTCACGAACAAGTTTCAGATGATCAACTCCTTTCAAGCCAATAATACTGGCTATTCTGTAGGCAGGCAATTGAAAAGTCTTATTCCGGATAACGATTCCGGTGCAAGGATCACTGCCCTCCTGGGAATTGAGTCCGCAGGATCGCCCCCTTTCGATGAATCGAAATGGCTAGACAACAATGCCAAACTGCTCAGCACGAATATGCTTTTTAAAGGAAACAACGATATGCAATGGACTGCCAACCTTGCATATATCAATGACCATCAACAAACGAAAAGCTTTAGCACCACGGCAATTGCAACGACCGGACGGACCGTCTACACGTCGGACGATATCCATAACAGCTATAATATCAACGAGCTTCAGGGAGGTATTGCCATGAAACTCAATACATCAAGGATATACGCCAATGATCAACTTTCTATTGATGGAAAATGGAACGACAACACCGGATTGGACTATTATGACAGTAGCGGCAATATAAGCCAGCGGTACCAGGACAGGAATAGCCTTCTGCTCAATAAATTGATTTTGCTGGGGAAGATCGGGAGCCGGATATTTGGTGTCAAATCAGTTGTCTCCTTTGGGCAAAGTCCTCAGCACCTTTATATTTCGCCAGGCCAGTTTCCCGATATCCTGAATGACAGCGTAGCCTATAATAAAACCATCCAGGATCTCACCTATTATACTTTTTATGCCAACAACAGCATCAACTTCACGCAAATAGCAGGCAAAGCAATCCTAACCCTGTTGGCAGGATCATCATTCCAGGTGGTAGACTTAACGACCAGGCTGAGCACAAATTTGCACGATGACCTGGGTAGGAATTTTTACAACGACACCCGCCTGACACACAATCAATTTTATGTAACCCCCACGGTCGTTTTAAGATACCGGGCGTGGCGTATCACGCTGGCCAATCCGATCCAATGGCATCATCTCACCCCCCAATATTATGGCGTCAAAGCTGACAGCACTGCTTTGAATAAGCTTACTTACGACCCCAGCCTACTCGTTCAATATCGGATCACCAAGGCCTTCAAACTCACTATTGCCAATAGTTATTCCAATATATATGGCGGCGTTTCTCAACTTCTTCAATCTTATCTGCTGCCGGCATTCAATAATATTACATACGCCACGACGAAACAGATTTCCCAATCCAGCGTTTGGAATAATAGCCTGGCGCTCGAATATGCCGATCCCTATTCTTCTACTTTCGCCAATGTGGAAGTTAATTTCTCCCAAAAGCACAACAATACTCTTTCCAACATTTCTTATGACACTTCCGGCATAGCGTATAGTCAGTTAGTTCCGCTGGGAAATAATCAGTTGGGGCATGGTATTTCCGGAAATGGTTCTCATTATTTTAGTGCTATAAAAACTGTTTTCAAATTGTCCGGTGATTGGAATAGGTCGACATCGGAGGTCCTGGTAGACGGGATCTCTTCCCGGCTGGCCTCGAACTCTACCAGCGGAACGGTGGAACTTAATAATTCCAGTCTAAAGTTCTTAAACATCGGTTACAAGGGTACTTTTGGATATACTACCTCTTCCCTGGCCAATGAGGACCTAACAGCTACCTTGCTACAAGTACACCATTTTGAGGTGTACCTGTTTGCGCTTAAAAACCAAACCCTGGATGTCATCAATGACTATTACATCAATAAGGCCATTACGCTTAAGGATCAGGACTTTCTTAACCTGAAATATATTTATACCTTTCAGGGTACGAAGACAGATCTTTCTCTAACCTGTAACAACTTTCTGAACGCCAAATATTATATCACCCAGTATACCTCCTTATATTCACTGGTTTATAGCCAGTTGTATCTTCGTCCGCGTCAGTTATTTTTATCCCTCAGGTTCAATTTTAAATAAAACGAGCCCCCTAAACACCTACGGGAATACATTCGCTCGATTCGAATAGAGGCAATTGTGGCAATAGTTTATTGTCACCGCCTCAGGAGATAGTGTCGTGCTGGAGCCGAGACCGGACAATCGTCCCTGGTTATTACCACTCAAGAAACTTTTGCGCGAGTCCTTTAGGAGAGAATTGGCCCAATTTGATGATTGATTTACAAGTTGCCAGTGTCAAAAAAGCCTTCAAATCTAGTGACTTGAAGGCTTTGATCTTGTTCGTGAACTGGCTGGGACTCGAACCCAGGACCCATACATTAAAAGTGTATTGCTCTACCAACTGAGCTACCAATTCATTTTCTGTTTACGAGGCGAGCGTGCGCCTTGTTTTTGGGAGTGCAAAAATAGGGTAAAAAGGAATCGCGGCAAAAAATTGCGGGAATATTTTTCCACGAGAAATTAGTGGTTATCAACAAATTCGTGACGCGATGTAACGGGGGTGCGGTGTGATGCGAGAAGGGGAAGAGCGGGATGGGGGCGGAAGGGAACGCGGAGGAGGAAGAAGTTTTTTTTAAAAAAACTAATGAATTAGTTGGTAAACTAATCGATTAGTTTTAGATTAGCTTAAAATTAGGAGAACATGCAGAAATTAGCCAAACGTGAAGAGCAGATCATGCAGGCCTGCTGGCATCTTGGGAAGGCATATATCAAAGAGATCATCGCTGAGTTGCCGGATCCCAGACCCCATTATAATAGCGTCGCCACGATGGTTCGCATCCTCGAAGAGAAAGGATTTCTGGGACACGAGACCTATGGCAACACTTTCCAGTACTACCCGGTCATTTCGAAGGAGCAATACCAGACCCATGCCTTTGATGATATTGTCCGGCAGTATTTCAATAATTCCTATCCCCGGATGCTGGCCTATTTTGCCAAAGAGCAAAAGATATCCCAGGAAGAACTAAACGAAATTCTGGCGCTTATTCAATCTCAAAAGAAATGATAACGTATATCCTGCATGTGACGGTGATCACTACGGTCTGTTTTCTCTTCTACAAGCTGATGCTTCAGAAGGAGACCTTTTACCGGCTGAATCGCTGGACCCTCTTGACCTGCCTGGCCGTCTCTTTTGGCCTGCCATTACTCCCCGTTCCGCAGAGTTGGAGTTGGCGCACCAAATTGGATGAATTGGCTGTTGCTGGTCGCCGGTGGGGTCGGGAGCATAAGCCCGGTAATACCGTTCAGGCGCCGCAGGCGGCGCCTGTGATCAGCCAAGTGGCGCCGGTTATTTTGCAGGATGAAGTTTTGGTTGATAGTCCCGTCATTGTCAGGCGGGCTACTAAGGGTCGGAAGCATTCCCATCCGGCGAAGTTGGTTGCTGATTCGAAGTTGGCGGCTGACTATTCCGGAAGGATTGGGCAAGACGTAGCGGCCGGCGGCTCATCGGATAAAGACAAAGTAACGGAAACGCAGCTGTTGAGGCTGCAGGCAGTGGCCACCGCCGGGACGCCGGCGGGAGAAGGGGACGCAGGGACGCCTGCGAGACTTTTTTCGGGCGCTTCACTGTTCCGGTTGCTAAAAGGTCTGTTCTATTGCTACCTCCTTGGAGTCTTGGTTTTTGGTTTGAATTTTCTGCTGCAGCTGGCCGTGCTGCTTTACCAATCCTACTCCCGGCCGGTGATAAAAGATGGGCGGTTTCGCATCGTAGAGGTCAGTGGCAACCGGGCGCCCTGTTCTTTTGGCAACACCATCTTTATCAACCCTGCAAATTATGACTGGGAGACCTACAACCAGATCCTTATCCATGAAAAGATCCACGTGAGCGGTCGTCATACCCTGGACATCCTCCTGGCAGAGATCGCCCTCGTCATCCAGTGGTTCAACCCCTTCGCATGGTTGTATCGCCGGGAAGTGGAGAATAACCTGGAATTTTTGACGGATGCCAGCGTGCTGCTTCACCAGGAAGTGGAACGCTCGGCCTACCAGTTGAGCCTGCTGCGGGTGTCGGCGCCTCAATTATCGTTCAGCATCACCAACAACTACAATCAATCACTCCTTAAAAGACGTATCGTCATGATGAATAGTAAACGTTCCTCTCTTCATACGATCTGGAAGTATTTTTTCCTGATCCCTATTTTCACGGGGCTCGTATGTGCCCTGAACAGACCCGTCGCAGCCTTCGGCGCGGCGTCCAATCACTTTTCCGGCAAAACCGCCGGCTTCGCAGGCAGCGGTCGCGTAACCGGTGATGGTGGGGAAACGGGCTTGTTGAAGCTGCCAAATTTTTGGCTGCCGGCGGCGGGCGCGACCGGCACGGACACCACGAAACATCCTGCCAAGGCGAAGGACAGCGTCATTGGCGGTGGCACGATCATCGTGCCTTCCGAGGCGATAACGATCGGCAGCGGGAGTAGCGAAGGTTCGGGCGTGGTTTCGTCCGGCGGCGACGACAACAACGAAAGCTATGGCTATACGCAGCGCGAAAAGTTGTACATAGACCAGGCCGGACAGAATGTTGCCGTATCGATAGCACCAATGAAAATGAATGTACAATTGTCGGAACCGCTGACCATCGTCAAGCAACCGCTGAACCTCCAATATTCGACGATCGATGTTGAACCAAGGGTCCTTGTCAATTTAGCCCAGCAGGACATGCTACGCAAATCCGTGAAAGTATATGTCGACCCCGTCAATATTTCGTATAGCGGGATGAAAGGCGCCTTCAACATACTCGGTGACAGCGATCTCCGGGATGGCTCCTGGTTTGCCACCAGTTCCGGTTCCAACGACCGGATCAGCTTTGAGCTAAAGGCGGAGGATGAAGATCATTCCTGGAGCTCGGGTTTCACTGTCGACAAATCGGAGCTCAACCCCTTCCCCGGGTCGGGCACTGTGGAGTTCAAGCTGACCCGCGAAGCCGGGACCATCAGTTTCAAGGGCCAGTTCGACGGGCAGGAGGGTTTTGGTCATTTCCATTTCGTCCCTGATCCCGGTTATTATTCCGCGTTGAAGCAAATGGGTGTAGAAGACATGGAAGACCGCCGTCAGTTCTCCTACTTTACGCTCAACATAAAGAAAGACTATGTGAACATGGTCTTGCACAACGGTTATCCCCATATCAGCTCACGCGATCTCATCAGCTTTGCGGCCATGCATATCGACCAGGAGTTCATTCAATACTGGCACGGTTCCGGTCTTGCGGATGCCGACGAACCGCGTAACCTGATCTCTTTAAAGGCTCTGCACATCGATCGTTCCTTCGTAGACGAGCTGAAGGCAGAGGGCTACGACCACCTGGATATGCGCGACCTGCAATCCATGAGGGCACAACATATCGACAGGGCCTATATCCACTCGCTTGGACGCGGGAAGGGTGAGGATGTCATCCCGGTGCGTGACCTGGTGACCTACAAGGCCCTGCATATCGACAGCGCCTACCTGGATGGTCTGCGGAAACTGGGCTATGACAATCTTTCCCGCAACGAGATCTCCTCGTTGTATTCCATGCATGTCTCGCCGGAGTATATTAAATCACTGCAGGACCTGGGCTATAAGGATCTGTCGGTCCGCGATCTGACCAACCTCAAGGCCATGCATGTCACGACCGAAGATATCAAAGGGTTCCGTGACATCGGAGTCAACAACCTCGACATACGGCAGCTCGACAATTTCAAGGCGATGAAGATCACGCCGGAGTTCGTGAAAGGATTTCAGAACATCGGTTATAAAGACCTGGACGCACGGCAGCTCAACACGTTGAAGTCGATGGACATCACGCCGGAGTTCATAAAAGGGTTTACCGATCTGGGGTATACCGATATCAGCACCGGCCAGCTGAGCTCGTTAAAGGCGATGGGTGTGACGCCGGAGTTCGTGAAAGCATTCAAGGAAGTTGGCTTCGATCATATCCCGGTGAACCAGCTGCGTTCTTTGAAGGCAACGGGGGTAGATGCCGACTATATTACTAAGATGAGGGCGAAAGGGTTTGACTCAAAGGACCTGAACAAATATATCCGGTTGAAGAGCGACTTCAACTAATTCTTTTCGTTAATTGGTGGATTTTTTTTAGGGCGCCGCTTTGCGACGCCCTATTTTTGTGGGATGAGAAGGACCCGCATCATGGTGACCATTTTCTTTTTTGTCTCTGGCTTTGGCTTTAGCACCTGGGCCTCCCGCATCCCCACCATTCAGCAGGAACTTCATTTGAACGAGGCGCAACTGGGGGCCATTCTCTTTGCGCTGCCCATCGGCCTCATGGGGACCCTGCCCGTCACGGGCGTACTCCTGAGCCGCAGGGATAGCCGGCGGATCATGATGTTAGGCGCCATGGCCTTCAATATTATGCTTTGTGTCATCGGTTTTGCGACGAAGGGCTGGCAGCTGGTGATTGCGCTGCTCTGTTTTGGATGCGCCCGCAACCTGATGAATATCTCCGCCAATGCGCAGTCTATCGGCGTACAGGCCATGTATGACCGGTCCATCATCGCCCGGTTCCATGCGGTATGGAGCCTCGCGGGTTTTGGGGGTGCCGCCCTCGGCGCCCTCATGGTCAATTGGGGCGTGTCGCCGGCCTTGCATTTCATGATCGTTGGCGTTGTCCTGACGGGACTTTGTCTTTATGCCTACCCCGACAGTCTGCGGCAGCAGCCGGCGCCCCGTGAGCGGCGGCCCTGGTTTGCGTTGCCGGACAAGACGCTTGCGAAATACGGGCTGATCTCCTTTGCATCCATGGCTTGTGAGGGGACCATGTTCGACTGGAGCGGCATCTATTTTCGAAAGGCGGTACATGCCGATGGCAAGGTGGCTACGCTGGGTTTTGTGGCTTATATGACGGCGATGACCCTGGGCAGGCTGACGGGTGACCGGCTGGCCAACCGTTTTGGCATCCGGACCATGTTGACCTATAGTGGCGGCCTTATCGGCGTCGGACTGCTGGTCGCCACACTGCTGCCTTTTCCATGGATCGCGGGAGCGGGGTTTATCCTGACGGGTTTTGGTGTTTCCTGCGTGATCCCGATGGTATTTAGTATGGCGGGCCGCTCGGCCGGCATGAGCAGCGGATCGGCTATCGCCAGCGTATCGACCGTGGGCTACCTGGGTTTTCTGATCGTTCCGCCGCTGGTAGGCTCGGTGGCGCAGGTGGCCGGGCTGAGGGCGGCTTTCGGGATGATGGCGGGATTTGGGATATTGATCACCGTTTTAGTGCGCCTGACCCTTGGGGATGAAAGGCCCCTGGGCGGAACGGAGCCGGTGCTGCTGGATGCCGATCAGCTCGAATGCTGACATCATAGATAAAATCTATCAGACTATAGATAATTGAGATGATATTCTATCGGCTCAGCCCTTTATATTTGCACCTCCACACGACGGTTGCCCACCTTACGAACAGTTGCACGATTTCCCTCAGTCTTTAAAAAACAATACGAATATGCCCAACAGAGTTCTGTCAATTGGAGAGAAGTTTCCTGCTTTCAAGAAGAAGGCAGTTGTATCTATCGAGAAAGGTAAAGAGTTTAGGGAGATCACCCAGGAGTATGCGAGTGCGGAAGGCAAGTGGACGGTGATGTTTTGGTGGCCCAAGGATTTTACGTTTGTTTGTCCTACGGAGATCGCCGAGTTCAACAAGAAGAACAGTGAGTTTTCGGACCGTGATACGGTGTTGATCGGTGCTTCTACGGATTCCGAGTTCGTGCATGCTGCGTGGCGCAGGGACCACAGCGATCTGCGTGATCTGAAATTTCCCATGTTAGCTGATACGTCGAAATCCCTGGCTGAGGAGCTGGGTATCCTTGACAGTGAGGAAAAGATCGCTTATCGCGCTACTTTCATTATCGATCCGCAGGGTATTGTTCGTTGGGTAAGTGTGTATGACCTCAATGTAGGTCGTAGTGTGCAGGAGGTGATCCGGGTGTTGGATGCCTTGCAGACCGATGAACTTTGCCCCTGCAACTGGAAGAAAGGGGAGGAGACGCTGACGGAGCAGCTTTCTTTGAATTAAAAAAATTGACCGCCCCTGGAAAGGGGCGGTCTTTCGAGCAATATAACGAGAAAATGGAAACTTATACCACTTTACAAAACGAAACCTTTCAGAACCTGCTTGCCGATCTTCAGTTGAGTTCCTATGAGCCTTCGGCGAATGTGCTGGCGCTGGCTGCGGTCGAGTCCCGGTTCATCAAAGACCTCAAGATCAACGTTGGCAACGTCCTGAACAACAGCCAGCAGCTGAGCCGCAAGGAGGCCTTGTTGCTGGCGCTGGCCATTGCCGTCAACGAGCGGTTCGTGGCGCTGCAGGAGTCTTTCACGACCCTGGCACGCGAGGCGGGAGCGTCTGATGCCGAGATCGCCGAGATCGTCGCCTGCGTCTCGCTGATGAACACGAACAATATCTACTACCGTTTCCGTCATTTCCTTCACAAGGAGTTCTATGACAATACGCCGGCCGGTATCAAAATGAGCATTATGGCCAACCCCGTGTTGGGTAAGGAGTTTTTCGAGCTGGTGAGCCTGGTCGTCTCCTCCGTGAACGGGTGCGAGCTATGTGTTTCTTCACATGAGCGGTCGGTATTGCAGCACGGCAGTTCGGAGTCCAAGGTATTGGAAGCCGTAAAACTGGGTGCTGTCATCAAGGGGTTGATCACCATTTTGGCTTAAGCGCCTGGCGTAGCGCTCTAACTGACGGCCAGCGGTTCCTCGCAAAGGCGGACCTGGACAAGTTTGCCGGATATCCAGCTGTGGGTGTTAAGGGTCAGCTGAATCGGGTGTGTTCTGCCGTCAGGAGCGGGCTTTCTTTTTAGGAGAAAGCAGTTGTTGGAGCCGCTGCGGCGAAAGGGGATGAACCGGCCTTTTACTTCTTCTTCAATGGTAAACATGGGGCGCAGCATGTCGAAGAGTGCCCGGGTGATCACTTGGAAGACAGCTGATTCCAATCGGTTATTGGCTCTGAGGCGGATGATCCGTTCGGGGTGTTTTCCCGTATACAGTTCTATAGCCTGGACGACCGTCAGGAGCAGTTCGTCGACGTCCTCATCGTTGAATAGTGCCAAGGCAGTATTGGTGATGGTGCGATGTTCTTCGATGCTGAAGTCGAAAACGCCGGGGCGGAGTGCTGTAAAGCGCAATTCGATAATCACTGATCCGGCGAATCCTGTAGTGAAACGGAAGAGGCTCAGATCAGGCCGGGCCTGGAGATGAGTGCAAGTTTGTGTGATCATAACAATAGAATTTAAGAACCGGCGGCCGATACGTTCTCAAAAGGGGATCGTCCGCCGCCGGTGTGTTTTAGAATCAGAGATGAGCTTTCTTTAAAGGAGCGGCAACGTCTTCATTGAAGATCGAGTCGCTGACCGGTTCGTCGTCTGCCGGTTCAAAATCCGGTATCTCTGTGATCGCTATAGGTTCGTCCTTGCCGGCGGCCCTCGTTGCCGCCGAAAGGTTGATGATCATGTTGGTCTCCGGATTCGCGTAGATGTATTTCCTGCCCAGTTTCCCGCTTACCAGCGTATAGGTGACGGGGTGAAGGTTGCCCCGTTGGAGGGAGCGGATGATCCTTTCCTTGAGGGGCTCCATATCCATTTCCCTGATTTTGTATACGGCGAGTGTCTTCTCCAATGCGAACCGGTCGAAGAGGTATCTGATCTTGTAGTTGCCGGACAGGGTCTTTTGGGAAAAGTCCAGCCTGATCCAGCTCATATACTTTTCTCCATCTTTCCGGAGCAGCTTCTTGTAAACATATCTTCCCTGAAGCAGGTTGAAAGACTCCTTGAAGGTGACGCCGGACCTGCTTTTGTTGATATAGAAGGTCTGTTGTTTTTCCTTCTCCGGGTTATCCGGATAGCGCAGGAGGGCGGTATACCTGTTGAAGAAATACCGATCTGTGGTTTTGCTGCGGCTGAAGTTGAGTTTGGCCTCCAGTTTCGTGTCTTCATCGAAGAAGGCTTCGGTATACAGGTCGAATGCCGGCCGTTCGCGCTTGATCTCCTCGGCGAGGACCGTATTCAGGGACGTGTTCTCTCCAAAACCCAGGTATTTGAGGCTGGTGTTGAGAAAATCCAAATTTTCGAGATCCATAATAAATGATTTTTGGGTGTGATAATGATTTTTAGATCAGGCGGGCGCGTTCCAGCGTCCAATTGGTCGCCCGGACCCGTAACTGGCGTCCGCCATTTTTTTCCAGAACATTGACGGTTAACTGCTCTCCCGCGGAAAGGGTGAAGCGCGGCAATACGAACACGGATAACACGGAGCTATGTCCTTCCACTACCGCCGCGCTGTCGGACACATAGATGGGATGCAGTGTGCCCGGGACCCTGGACGGGTCTTTGTTCCGTCCTGCGGCTGTGACCAGGAAGCGGACGCTGTCGACATCGTAGTCCAGCGGGGAATGGTTCCTGAGCTGAATGCAGAAGAAGAGGGATGCGCCATGCGTATAGACTCCTCTTATCTGCAACTTCATCTTTCCGTTTCGGTCCTGCAGAAAATAGACACGCTGGATGTCTTTTTTTATTTTCTCACAGCAGCGTTTGATCTCCGTCGGGTCGGCTGTTTTTCTTCTGCCCGTATAAGGGCTGACCAATAGCGGCATCAAAGTGTCTACAGCAGATGATCTGATGATTGTTTCGAAAAATTGATCAGGCGTTTGCCCCTGGGTTGCTGCCGTTTGGGCAACCGCGTGGTTGAATTGGCCGATCAGGGCGATGGCGGCCAATATGAAAAGGAATTGCTTCATGCGAAAATTAAGTTTTAGTTGCTATTTTTAGATACATCAAAGTTACCGCGGCGGGGGAGGCAAAACCAAAAAATGGAGACTAAGAGATTTAAGGATATTTACCGGGAGGGCTTAAAAATTTTAGTGCGATTGAAAGAGGGTATAAGATATTTTGTCTATTTCCCTTTTTTTCTATTTTTCAATACGCCATATAAAGTCGGCTCGGAAATTCCCATAAAGGAGGCGAGTGTTTTATTGGGAACGCAGACGATGTCGGGAAATGATTTTAAAAGGAAGGTATAGAATTGTTCCGGTTTTCTGCGTCGCTGAGCGTCGATCTGCCGGCTTTGAAGATGGTAATGGTCAGTTAGTCTTTGGCGGATAATCCCATATTCAGGGAATTCTGCCGTGAGGTCTTCGTTGTCCTGCCAGGTGATCGTCCAAATGATGCAGTCTGTGACCGCCACAATCATTTCCTTTGATGGAACCCGGTTGTTGAAACTGTCGACAGACGTTGCGATATCTCCTTCGAACATGAGCCAGGTGCAATAGCTTTCTTCGCCGTCTATCTCGAAGCAGCTTAGGATACCTTCTTCTATAAAATAGAGGTGGTCGCAAATATCTCCCGGCTTCAGCAGGATCTCTTTGGCAAGCACTTTCCTTCTCTTCGCCGTTTTGAAAAGGGCTAGTTTCAGCTTATCCGGCATGTGGTGGATGCTGTTCATTCTATCGATCTGGAGTGGTAGAGGTAACGCCATGGCGTAGCTGCACGTATCAAAATAGGGGCCATTGTTACGTAAAATGACTATGTGTAAACATATAGCATACCGTATTCCCTGTCGGTTTTTTTCCGAACTGAAGCCGTAGTGCAGTGCCCGGGGAGAATGCGCTACATTTGATAATGATTATGGTATCACCCACGCTTCCCGGGCATGCCGCGGAGTTGGAAACCCTGCAACGGACCGTGTTTCCAACCCTGGCGGAGGAAGAGCGTCTGCATGCGCCGCAATATCTCCGGCACCTTGAAGTCTTTCCGGCAGGTCAGTTCGTCATACTGGCAGATCGTCGTGTCGTGGGGATGACGACGACTATGCGCTACGATGTGAGCGGGACGATGCGTGGCGAGCGATTGCCGGCCGGGAAGAAAGGGCGTAAAAGCTCTGGCATAGTAATTTATACAAGGAATTCGCGGGTTGACCCACTATTTTTGGGATCATAGTATATGGGATTGGGCTTAACTTTATATGCCGACGGGCACTCAAAAAACTAGTAAATATGGTAGCAGCAAACAGGCAACGTATCGTCATCCTGGGAGCGGGCTTCGCCGGCCTGGCGATGGCCAGGAGCCTTGAAGACACCGACTATTCCGTTTTCCTCATCGACAGGCATAATTACCATCAGTTCCAGCCCCTGATGTACCAGGTGGCCACGGCCAGGCTGGAGCCTTCCAGTATCTCTTTTCCGCTGCGGAAGGTCTTTCAGCATAAAAGCAACATGACTATCCGGATAGCCGAGATAACGCATGTGGATACCGGCAAAAAGATAGTGTATACGTCGGTAGGAGAGATCGCCTATGACCGGCTGGTCATAGCCATGGGCTGTACCACGAACTATTTTGGGAATAACCATATCAGGGAAAATTCCTTTCCGATGAAATCGGTGCCGAATGCCATGGCCCTGCGGAACAGGATCCTGCAGACCTTTGAAGATACGATCGAAGCCGGCGAGGCGGAGCGGCAGGCCTTGCTGAATTTTGTGATCGTTGGCGGCGGTCCCACGGGTGTGGAACTGGCCGGTGCCATGGCGGAGATGAAGAAAAATATCCTTCCCAAGGACTACCCGGAGGTCGATTTTTCCCGGTTTACGATCTTCCTGCTGGAAGGATCGCCCAATACCCTGAACGCGATGAGTGATGCCAGCAAGGCCAAGTCGCGCAAATACCTGGAGGAGCTGGGGGTCAGGGTGCGGACGAGCACGGTGGTGCAAGACTACGATGGTAATACCGTCGTGCTAAAAGACGGCGAGACGATCCCTACAAAAAATGTGATCTGGGCGGCGGGTGTCATTGCCAACCTGCTGGATGGGATACCGGCTTCCAGTGTCGCCCGGGGCAACCGGCTCAAGACGAACCGTTTCGGGGAGGTGGAGGGGCTCGATGGTGTCTATGCAGTAGGCGATGTCGCGTATATGCCGACGCCGAAATATCCTAACGGGCATCCGCAAGTCGCCAATGTGGCGATCGCGCAGGCGGCCTTTTTCGCAAAGAACTTCAAGCGGGAGCTCAAGGGAAAGCCGCGGAGCGAATTCGAATACCACAATTTGGGAACGATGGCTACGGTAGGTAAACGCAAGGCGGTGGTGGACCTGCCTGGTTTTTCTTTTCAGGGGCGGCTGGCGTGGCTGACCTGGATGTTTGTCCACTTGATGCTGATCTTGAGCGTGCGAAATAAAGTGGCCGTATTCTTCAACTGGATGATGAGTTACTTCGCCAATGATTCCACGCTTCGGCTGATGCTGAAGGCCGACAGGGGGGACACACCTTTTGAAAAGATCGAGGAGCCTGTGGCAAAAGGGGTGTAACTTTGATTTTTTCCTTATTTTTGGGTGCCAGCGGACCGTAGGTCCGCCGGCCGAAGGCCCATCATTAGTCGTGCAGCGGGGATGGGTTATTTTTCGGTGGAACCAATCCCCGGTGCAAAAACAATGACACTAATGGCCGAAATCATCGTCGAATTAAAACATGCTAACATTTTTCAGGGCGACAATTTGATCCTTCAGGACGTCAATCTCTCCATAGAAAAAGGCCAGTTCGTTTATTTAGTCGGAAAGACCGGCACGGGCAAGAGCAGTCTGCTGAAGACGCTGTATGGCGATCTGTCGCTGACGGACGGGGAGGGACAGGTGGCCGGTTTTAATCTCCGGGAGATGGATTGGAAGAAGGTGCCATATCTCCGCAGGACCCTGGGTGTAGTGTTCCAGGATTTTCAGTTGCTTACGGACCGCAACGTAAATGACAACCTGAAATTCGTGCTGGGGGCTACCGGATGGAAGGATGTCCACCTGATGGATGAAAAGGTTGCCGATGTCCTGGATAAGGTGGGCCTGAAGGCAAAAGGGTTTAAGATGCCCTTCGAGATGAGCGGCGGCGAGCAACAGCGTGTGGACATCGCCCGCGCGTTGCTCAACTCCCCAAAGTTGATCCTGGCCGACGAACCGACGGGCAACCTTGACCCCGAGACCTCGGACGAGATCATGCACCTGCTCTTCCAGATCTTGCGCGACTATGGAACGACTATTGTCATGGCTACGCATGATTACCGGGTCATCCAGAAATTCCCTGCAAGGATGTTGCGGACGGAGCGGGGGCAGGTCATAGACAATGCAACGCTGACGATCGAGTAAGGGCTTTACCAGATCGAATCCAACAGCTTCTGCACATTGGCCTGTTGGTCATATAATCCTTCCAGCACTTTTTTTCTTCCCGTTATATCTTCCGCCGTAAAGGGGCGGGTATGCAGCTTAGTAAGCAGGCAGCGGACATCATCCGCGCCCGTGGCTACGTGGCAGATCGATTCGAGGCCGGTGCCTTCCACGGCGTCCTGGTTGACGATGCAATGGCGGCCGTTGAACAGGGCATTGAGCAGTTTCAATTTTACCCCGGTGCAATTGAATGAAGGCAGGACATTGACCTGAGCCTTGGAGATCAGGTCCTGTAATTCTCCTTCCGAAGGATTGGGGATGAGACAGGCATGGGGGTATTGATAGATGAGGCGGCTGAGCCTGGAAGAAGGGTTTTTCCCGGAAATAATAAAGGGCATGTCCAGCGAAGAGAAGACCTTTTTCAGGAGCCAGATCACTACCTGTTCGTTCTCCGCCACCGAGAGGTTTCCATGATAGAGGCAGAAACAGCCGGTGCCTTCCTTGCTCATTACTTTTTCGAAGGGGAGGAAGACGGGGAGGGTATCGATATTGGCCGCTCCGAATTCCTGGCGGTATTGCTCGCTGTCTTTTTGAGAGACGGCCAGGATCTTCACTTTTCCGGCGATGCGGTGTTCGTATTGGCGGAGAAGGTTGCTCTCGTGCAGGTAATAGATTTTCTTAAGCAGTGATTTTTCCGACAGATAGAGCTGGCGATAATATTGATATTCCACATTGTGGAGGCGCAGGATAATGTTTCGGTTGCTGAAGCGGTCGTCATTCAGCAGGTAGGTGCAATGAACGCCTTCGAGCAGGATAGGATGGTCGTCCAGCAGTAGCCGGTCGAGGAGCCAGCCGCTAGAACGGGAACAAACGATATAGGGAAGGCGATGTGAAAAACCTTTATGGCCTTCGCAGCGGGCATAGTAGTGGACTTCTTCGCAGTACTCATTGAGCACGGGTTGCGCCCCCCGTCCATATTCGAAGCAATGGAGGTGAATGCGGACACCCGCGGCGTGCAGGAACCTGATCTTATGGAACAGGTCGAAGACGCCGCCGTAATCGACGGGGTATGGCACATCAAGGCATACGATATGTAAGTGCTTGTTCACTGATCTAGTTGAAAAATTGTGGACAGAAAAGCTGCTGATAGATCCGAACTAATTTCTTTTCCTCTTCCTGCCAGTTGTAGTAAAGCCGGGCCTGCTTGCAGTTGGCTAATAACGTATGATAAAGCTCCGTATTATTCAATAGTCTGTTTAAGGCATCCGATATTTCCCGTATGCCCGGTTTGTCTACTAGAACAGCGATCCGATAGGAATTGTTTATTTCCTGGTAAGCTGGATAATTAACGGCCAGTTGCGGGATGCCTGCGTGGATATAATCGAAGAAGCGGTTGGCGAGGGAATAATAGTTGCTTGTGCCCTGCCTGTCGAAAAGGGTGATGCCGATGTAGGCCGAGCGGGTGATGGGCGGCAGGTCTTCCGGCCGGACCATGCCCCTGAAGATCACTTTATTTTCCAGCCCGTATTGCCGGACAAGGGCCCGGGCCTGTTCCATGAAATTACCTTCCCCGCAGATGAGCAGGGGAGCGTCGACGGTTTGCATAGCCGGGATCAGTGATTCAAAGCAGCGGCCTTCGTTGACGGCGCCCTGGTAAAGGATGAAGCGGCCCGCGGGGAGGGGAGGGGCGGCGATCGGAAGCCGTGCGATGTCAGCCGCCGGGTCGGGTCGAAGCACGGGGGCATTGCGGATGACGGCGTACCTGACGCCGTAAAGCCTGAAAAACTCGTCAGCTATGAGATCGTTGACGGTATAACCGTTAGGAAATTTTGGGACGCAAAATCGTTCGACGGCTTTCCATATCCGATAAATGCCGGGACGGCTGACGACTTCCTGCATCTCGCAAAAGAGTTCATGCGCGTCATAGAGGCGGGGGATGCGCCGGATGCGTGAAACGAGATAGCAGGGCAGGATGGTATCCAGGTCGATGGCGCAGAGCGCCGACATTTTTTGGGTAAGCAGGAGGAAAAAGAGTCGCAGGTTATATTCGATATAGAAGCCCTTACCGGACCTGAACCATGTTCGCAGGCGATATTGGCGGAAGGGTTGTGTGCCGAGGGGTGGGGCGTTGCTGTTCCTGCGGCCGACGAGGGTCACGTCATAGCCCGCGGCGGAGAGGGAGCTGCAGATGCGGATCATGCGCTGGTCGTAGACCAGGTCGTTGGTGACGGTAAAAAAGAGCTTTTTCTTCATAGGCCGGGATCTGGGTTGGCGGCGAGGATCTTTTCGATGAAAGCTACTGTGCGGGCGGCTTCGCCTGCCGAGGGCAGGTCAAAGGACTCTGCTGCAAGGGCCTTTATCAGTTCGTCGTATACTTTGTCGTGGTTGCTCATGCTACCCTGGTAGAAGCCGTAATCGTTTGAGGGGCGTCCGAGTGGAAGGGATGGGGTTTGCATGCCTTCGACGCGAAAATAGTCCAGTTCATTGAGGTATTGGCCGCCGATGCGGATCGTGCCTTTGTCGCCCAGCACCAGCAGCGAGCCTTCTACATTGGCGGCATACGCGGAAACGGTATACTGCAGGGTGCCGATGACGCCGCTGGTCATGCGGAGGATGGCCACGCCGGTATCTTCTGTTTCGAGCAGTGCGGGAAGACTATAGTTGTCGCGATAGGCGTCCACTTTTTCGAGGGGGCCGAAGAGCCAGGGCAGGAGATCGATGAAGTGGCTGAATTGCGTGAAGAGGATGCCTCCATCCTTTGCTTTTTGTCCATGCCAGCCGGAGTTGCGGTAGTAGTCCGGCGGGCGGTTCCAGATAGCGTTGACCTGGAAGGAATGGAGCCGGCCCAATCTGTTGTCCGCTATCATTTGGTGCAGCAGCCTGACCGGGGGATTGAAGCGGTTTTGTTTGACGATGAAAAGGTGGCGGTTGGCTTTTTCGGCGGCGCTGATCATGGCCATTGCGTCCTGCGTCGTAAGGCACATGGGTTTTTCGCAAAGGACATGGGCGCCGGCTTCCAGGGCCAGGGTGCTCTGGGGCGCATGCAGGTAATTGGGGGTGCAGATGACTACGACGTTGGGCGATTCGGCGTTCAGCAGGGCTTCCAGCGTAGGGTAGGGGTGGGCATCGTATTGTGTTGCCAGGCGCTGAACCCTGTCGGGGAGGATGTCGGCGACGGCCGTCAGTGTCCCGCAGCGCGCTATTTGTGTGGCATGGCGTTGGCCGATATGCCCGGCGCCGACCAGCGCGAAAGATATGGGAGCTTGGGTCTTAGGCACCTGGCATCTTGATTAGCTGATCATGCTGAAGGCGGTAGAGTTGGCCGCTTTCGGGGCAGGTTGCGTGGCCTGCCGCGTCGAAATGAAGGCGGTGACCGTATGCGCTGACCCAGCCGCTTTGCCGGGCGGGGTTGCCCAGGAAGAGGCTATAGGGGGGCGCCGAATGCGTGAGCACGGCGCCGGCGCCGATAAAAGCATATTCCCCGATAGTGTGACCGCAGATGATAGTGGCGTTGGCGCCGATAGTCGCTCCCCGGCGGACCAGGGTGTCCCTGAATTCGTGTTTCCTGGGAATGGCGCTGCGGGGGTTGATGACGTTGGTGAACACCGCGGAGGGGCCGATAAAGACCTCGTCTTCGCAGGTGACGCCGGTGTAGATCGAGACGTTATTTTGTACCCGGACGCGGTTGCCCAGGACGACACCTTCGCCGATCATGACATTCTGACCAATGTTGCAGTCGTCGCCGATGGTAGCGTCGGGCATGATATGGGAAAAATGCCAGATCTTCGTGCCGCTGCCGATGGCTGCGCCCGGGTCGATGACTGCCGTAGGGTGGGCAAAATACTTCATAAACGGGCGAAAATTAGCCAATTGCCTCAATATAAACGTAATTTTTGCTCTATTTTTGCCCTTATTTTTTAGCATGTTAGGAATTTACCTTAATTTTGCCGCCTGCTAATTCAGCAGAGATGACAGTAAATAAAAATATTATTTGAGATGCCTTATTTGACAAAAGAGAAGAAAGCAAATTTCTTTACAGAGTTTGGCGGCAAGACTGCCAACACCGGTTCTATCGAGGGCCAGGTTGCTTTGCTGACGGAGCGGATCAACCGCATTTCGGAACATCTGCAAGCCAATAAAAAAGATTTCTCCACGCATCGCGGTTTGATGCAATTGGTTGGTAAGAGAAAACGTCTGCTTACCTATCTGAGCAAGACCAACCTGACGGGGTATCGCCAGTTGATTGAAAAATTGGGCCTCAGAAAATAATTTCTTATGTATATAGCAAACATTCCCAACTGACCACACGGTTGGGAATCGTTTTTTTGTACCATAAGGTTTTATCGTATTCACTTATTTTTTTAACACAGAATTACGGTTTTCTCTTTCGATCCTGCCTTAGTAAGCCGTTGTTCCCAAAGACGAAAAGCACATGCTTTCACAACCTATTAGTGTAACGTTTGATATCGGTGGGGGCCGGATGGTTTCTATCGAGACCGGTAAATTGGCCCGTCAGGCTGATGGGGCCGTCACCGTGCGCCAGGGAAATTGTATCATTCTTGCCACCGTTGTTGCCAACAAAGAGCCCAAGGAAGGACAGGATTTCTTTCCGCTGTCTGTAGATTACCAGGAGAAATTCGCTTCTGCCGGTCGTATACCCGGTTCCTTCTTCAAGAGGGAAGCGCGTCTCAATGATTATGAAATATTGACCAGCCGGTTGATCGACCGTGCGCTGCGTCCGTTGTTCCCGGAAGATTACCTGTGCGATGTACAGGTGTTGCTGACCCTGGTTTCCAGCGATGGAGAGGTCATGCCGGATTCGCTGGCCTGTCTGGCTGCTTCGGCAGCGCTGGCCGTTTCGGATATTCCGATCAAAGAGATCATCAGCGAAGTGCGTATCGGTCGCGTAGAGGGCAAGTTCATTGTCAATCCTACCCGTTCCGAACTGGAAAAGTCCGACATGGAATTCATGATCGCTGCTACCGACAAGAACCTGATGATGGTGGAAGGCGAAGCAAAAGAATGCAACGAAGAGGACCTGGTGAAGGCGCTGGAAGTCGCGCATGACGCCATCCGTATTCATATCAAGGCTCAGGAAGAATTGCGCGGAAAAGCAGGTGTCACCGCGAAGCGCGACTATACCAAGCCTGTCACGAATGATGAACTGCAGCAGAAGGTGACCGCGTTCGCCAAGGATCGCGTTTACCAGATCAGCCGTGCCGGCAGCAGCAAGCACGAGCGGAGCGATGGGTATGATGCGCTGAAAAAAGAATTGATAGAGTCCCTGGGCGCAGAAGTGACAGATGCCGAAAAGAAGCTAGCGAAAAAGTATTATGCCGACCTGCAATGGGACGTTGTCCGCAATATGATCCTGGACGACCGGATCCGGCTTGACGGCCGGTCGCTCGAGCAGGTTCGTCCGCTGGCGATGGAGGTCGACCCGCTGCCGACGCCGCATGGTTCCGCCTTGTTCACGCGCGGGGAAACGCAATCGCTCACGACCGTCACGCTGGGAACGCCCCTTGACGAGTTATTGATCGAGAGTGCCGCCAAGAGCTATGATTCGAAATTCTTTCTGCATTATAATTTTCCCCCTTTCAGCACTGGTGAAGTAAAGATGATGCGTGGACAGAGCCGCAGGGAAGTGGGACATGGCAATTTGGCCATGCGCAGCCTCAGGCAGATGATGCCGGGCAGCGACTATCCTTATACGGTGCGGGTGGTGAGCGATATCCTGGAATCCAATGGATCATCTTCGATGGCTACCGTTTGTGCGGGTAGTCTGGCGTTGATGGATGCGGGTGTGCCTTTTCCCAAGCATGTGAGCGGGGTAGCCATGGGGCTCATCACGCGGCCTGCCGACGGAAAATATGCCATCCTTACCGATATCCTGGGTGACGAAGATCACCTCGGGGATATGGACTTCAAGGTCACCGGAACCCGGCAAGGTATCTGTGGTGTCCAGATGGACATCAAGGTCGACGGGTTGAGCATGAATACGATGCGGGAAGCGTTGGAGCAGGCACGCAAGGGCCGGTTGCATATTCTGGACGCCATGTATGAGACGATGCCGGCAGCGCGTCCGGAAGTCAAGCCGCATGCCCCGCGGATGGTGAAGATCTTTATCGACAAGGAATTCATCGGCGCTGTTATCGGGCCACAAGGAAAGATCATCCAGGAGATCCAGCGCGAGACCGGTGCCACGATCAACCTCGAAGAAGTTGGCAATTTTGGCGAGGTCAGCATCTTCTCTCCCGCCAAGGAAGGGTTGGACAAGGCCGTGAATTGGATCAAGAGTATCGTGGCGCAGCCGGAAGTCGGGTCTGTGTATGAGGCCAAGGTCAAGTCCGTCATGCCTTATGGCGCTTTCGTAGAGTTCCTTCCCGGAAAGCAGGGCCTGCTGCATATCAGCGAGGTCTCGCACAAACGGTTGGAGACGATGGAAGGTGTCCTGAAGGAAGGGGATATGGTGAAGGTGAAACTTATCGGGCTCGATCAGAAGACCGGGAAGTTCAAGCTGAGCCGGAAAGTGTTGATGCCGAACCCTCAAGGCGCCGGCGCATCCCAGGCTCCGGCCGGACGACGCGAGCAAGAGTAATGATCATTTAAAAAATAGGGCCGCGGCAGACGCCGCGGCTTTTTTTATGCATTTTCAAGTGACTATTCAGACGGTTGATTGGCAGGATCTGCTGATCGCTTTGATGAGCGAACGGGGTTATGAGGGATTTGAGCAGGAGGATGCGCTCTTGAAGGCTTTTATTCCCGAGGCCGATTTTGACCAGGGGGTGTTGGAGGAATTGTTGACCGCGCATGGTTTGACCTATACCCTCGAGCGGATCGAAGAAAGGAATTGGAATGAGGAATGGGAAAAGCATTTTCAGCCGGTGGTGGTGGAAACGTTTTGCGCGATCCGTGCGCATTTTCATGCCCCCATATCCGGGGTGGAACACGAACTGGTGATCACGCCAAAGATGAGTTTTGGGACCGGGCATCATGCGACGACCTATATGATGTTGCAATCGATGCAGGGTATGGACCTGCGGGGAAAGCGGGTGCTCGATTTCGGAACGGGCACGGGTGTGCTCGCGATCCTGGCGGAAAAACTCGGAGCTGAGGAGGTGGTAGCGATCGACGTCGACGACTGGAGCATTAACAATGCGCAAGAAAATACATTAGCCAACGAATGCTTCGGAATAGTCATTCTGAAGGAGGACCGGGTCGCAAATGTGGAAGGCGTATTTGACTTGATCCTGGCCAATATAAACAAACATGTAATTGTGGATCAATTGGGTGATCTGGGGCAACATTTGGCACCGGAGGGCGTTATATTGTTGAGCGGCCTGCTGCAGAATGACTCAGAAGACATTGAAAATGAGGCCATAAAAAACAATTTATCCGTATCCAATTGGATGACAAGGGGCAGCTGGATCTGTCTTACGACTGAAAAAAAGCCGCCGGCAAATAAGGCGGGTGGTTGAAAGAGGCGCGAAACTGCGTTCTTTTTTTCAGTATATTTGTTATCCAACTTTAACTCAACCATTCGATGAAGGAGGTACTACTCATTCTATCGGCCTATCTAATAGGATCTATTCCTACTTCCGTCTGGGTAAGTAGATCGTTCTTCGGAATAGACATCCGCGAATACGGCAGTGGAAATGCCGGGGCCACGAATACTTTCCGGGTTTTGGGTTCCAGGTGGGGGACCCTGGTGATGGCCGTGGATGTGCTCAAGGGGGTCGTCGCCACCAGTCTTTACATTTTAGTTCCCTATTATTTACAAAATGAGGCTGAGCGAACCAATTTCATGGTTGGTTTGGGTCTGGCCGCCGTTACGGGCCATATCTTCCCCATTTGGGCGGAGTTCCGCGGGGGGAAGGGCGTGGCTACCCTGTTCGGGATGATCATCGCTATACAGCCCCTGGCGGCGGTATGTTGTGTAGGGGTATTTCTGTTGGTGCTTTACCTGACACGTTTTGTGAGCCTTAGCTCGATCCTGGCGAGCGTGGCTTTTGCCGTTCTAATACTATACATTTTCGATGCGCATGAGACCCTGTACCGGGCTTTTGCCATCGCCGTGGCCCTTTTGGTCGTCCTTACCCACCAAAAGAACATTACCCGCCTGCTTCGTGGGAATGAAAACAAGGTGCCAATCCTCAAATATCGTGACCGGCGGCGTCAGCGGAGGCATGAATCTTATAACGGAGGCGATAATGAAAGCGGCCATGTGAAGGAATAATTCACTAGCTTTGCATCCCGCGGGCCATGCGTTGCAACCGACGATGGGGCCGTAAGGAGTCTGTTTATTTTCAAACTGCCACTTAAATCAGTCCAGAAATGTCTCAAACTTTACTGGAGAAATTACAGTTAACCGATGAAAGGAACCTGTTAATCCAGGGCCTGCCTTCTTCCATCGAGAAGCAATTCATCAAACTGGCTTTTGCCAAGAATCTCACGCCACTATTAAAGAGCAAAAAGATCGATTTTGCCCTTGTTTTTGCGATCAATGAGGTCCAATTAGGTATGATCGTCCGGGAGGTGCTGCCTGCGCTTCATGCAGACTGCAAATTCTGGGTCGCTTATCCAAAGCTAGGGTCCAAGATCGTGACGACGTTAAACCGGGAGCGCAGTTGGGTTTGCATCACGGGTGCGGGCTACGAAATGGTCCGGGACGTGCCGCTTGACCATTGTTGGACGGCCGTGCGTTTTAAGAGGTGTACGTCCATCGCCTCGACGCCTATTTCTTCTTTGAGGGTTCCCCTGCATGGGGAGGCCATATTGGAAGAGGCCGGGGCCGGGGCCGGTGCTGTCGTCCGTACAGCAGGTCGTACGACAAAGTCCCTGGAGAAGCCTGTGGCGGCCAGCAGGCGTGCAGGAGCCGCGAGACGGCCTGTTTAACGTGTCTTACCTTACTTTTCACTGTCAATAATTGAATGGATGATCAGGGCCTACCGGCACCTGCAGGCTGCGCGCATGGCAAAAAATGCAGGCACAATGCGTTGTAACCGGCAAAATGGTAGTTGCCCTGACCAATACTTGTAGAAGTACTAGTGTTTTTGGGTATTTTCTCCTCTGCCGCTGGCCACAGAAAGGGGCTTCGTGTATCTTTAGATTTACGGCACCAATATGCTATTACTTTACACCCTTTTCAATGGCAGTTTTTAGCAGGATAAGTCTTATAACGGAATTGCTGGACAGGACAGAGCTGCTAAAAGCCAATACCCAGACTTTCCTGCGGCTTACTGATGAGCAGCTGAAACAGCAGCCTGGTGCGGGCGCATGGAGCATTTCCGAGGTATATGGGCATCTCAATCTTTCCATGGATCAATCTATCCGGAGCATTCTGTCCCGGATCGCATTAGCCCCGGATACCCATTCGGACGAGTATTCCAGTGGCTGGCTGGGTGACCTGGCTTGTACGATCATCATGCCGCGGCCCGATGGGAGTGTATTCAAGTTAAAAGCCCGTAAATCGCACACTGTTGAACCGGCCAATATCGACGCCCGGGAGGAGCTGAGCGTTTTTTTGCGGCATTGCGATGCGCTGGACGATATTCTGCGGCATGTGGCCACAAAAGACCTGCGCCGGATCACGATCCCTTTTTTCCTGCCCCGGTTGTTGCGGCTCCGGCTTGGGGATGTGCTGCGTTTTCTGGTGGCGCATGGGGAAAGGCACCTGCTGCAGGCGCAGCGGGTGATGGAGGCGCAGGGTTCCTGAGTTATTTTACGATGACCGTCCCAAGGTCAAGCAGTAGGGCCCGCTCCAATTCTTTCAGGTGTTGATGGGTCTGCATAAGCATTCTAAGCTCTTCTTCCGAATGCGGTTTGGCCCAGTCCTGCTGGTTCTCTTCCATCAATCGTTTTATTTTTCGCAGTTTCAGGTAGCGCATGGTCGACAGCACATTTTCCTTGTACAACTCGTCGGGTGAAAAGATCTTCCCTTCGAAGTGATCCTTCCAATTGGGGCTGATCTCGAGATGCAGGTCCATAATGGATACTGTGAGTGCACTGAGTTCCTGGTCTTCGTGGTAGAGGAAGTTTTTGGCGGTGGGCTCGAGTCCCTGTTCGTACCAGGTCTTGTAGATGTCGAGGATCTTCAGCAGCGGTTTGTTATCGATAAGATCGATCAGGTCCACCGCTTCGGCGAGGATGTAGTCGGCCACGAGGGTCTGCTCGTCCCAGGGGCGGAGACCATAATCGAGGAGATCGCGGATCATGCCTCTTTCGTTTTGTTCGTGCCGGAAGAAGAGGTTGATGGATTCGTCGTCGGGTGGTGGGGGGGCCGTTTCGGGCGCCTGGGGCTGTGCAGCGGTCTTGTTCTCCTGTTTGGCGATCCTTTCGCGAATATATTTATTGACGAGGGTATGCAAGCCGGTCTCTTCGATCCGGAGCATCTCGGCGGATTGGCGGATATAGTCCTGTTGCCGGGTAAAGTCCTCGGCCTTATTGATACGGGCGATGGTTTCGGCGACATGGTTGACGACGGCGGCTTTTTTGTTGGAGTCGGTCCCGGCGTCCTTTAGTGCGACCTCCAGTTGGAAGAGGATAAAGTCTTTTTTGTTTCCGGCGATGAAATCGCGGAAAGCTGCCGCGCCCAGTTTTCTTACGTAGCTGTCGGGGTCTTCTTTGTCTGGTATCAGCACCAGTCGTACATCGAGGCTTTCTTCGAGTGCCATGTCGAGGCCACGCAGGGCGGCCTTGATGCCGGCGCCGTCACCGTCATAAATAATGGTGAGGTGATTGGTGTATTTTTTTATCAGCCTGAGCTGGTCGATTGTCAGGGAGGTGCCGCCGCTGGCGACGACGTTCTCGATGCCGGCCTGGTGGAGGGAGACGACATCTGTATAGCCTTCCACCAGCAGGCACTCATCCTGTTTGTCGATAGCCTGGCGTGCGAGCCAGGACCCGTAGAGGATCTTGCTTTTGACATAAATCTCGTTCTCGGGGGTATTGATGTATTTGGGGGCTCTGTCGTTGCTTTTTATGATGCGGGCTCCGAAACCGATCACTTTTCCGGTCTGGTTGTGGATGGGGAAGATGATGCGGCCGCGGTAGTTGTCGACGAGTTTCTCGTCGCGCAGGGTGACCAGGCCGGTTTTCTGCAGGTATTCCGGATTGTATTGAGCGGCGATGGCTGCCCTGGAGAAGGCGTCGCGTTGTTCCGAGTTGTACCCGATCTGGAATTTTCGGATGACGTCCTCGTTGAAGCCGCGTTCTTTCAGGTAACTGAGGCCGATGTCCTGTCCTTCCTCTGTGTTGAAAAGCGCTTCGGCAAAAAATTTCTGGGCGAAGCCGTTGATGATATGGAGGCTGTCGGCGGTCTGTTGCTGGAGGCGTACTTCGGGGCTTAGTTCTTTCTCTTCTACTTCTACGTTATAGCGGGCTGCGAGCCACCGGAGGGCTTCGGCATAGGAATATTTTTCGAGCTCCATCAGGAAGCTGATGGTGTTGCCGCTGCGGCCGCAGCCGAAACATTTATAGATCTCCTTGGCAGGGGAGACGGTGAAGGAAGGTGTCTTCTCGTTGTGAAAGGGACATAACCCAAGATAGTTGGCGCCGCGTTTTTTCAGCTTGACGAAGCCGCCTACGATCTCAATAATATCGATGCGGCTAAGTATCTGTTGTATGGTTTGTTGCGAGATCATCCTGGTAAAATTACGTTAATCAGCGGGAATCATGCAGTCGTCGGGCAATCGGTCGTCTTTGTCGAAAACTACCGTAAAATATGTATAAAACCGAGTATATTTACCTATAATAAATGCCCTCTTTTTTCGCTTTATAACTAAACGTAATCCTTTGAAAACCGGGTCGTATTCCGTACTTTATCTCGTGATCGCGAGTCTCGCCATAGTCATCTGTTTTGTGCCCTTTGTATTTCTGGGTTTCAAAAAGGTGCGAAAGGTGAACACCTACCGTGTGATCGGCATCTATTGGCTTTTTAACGGGCTCGTCAATTTTCCCATTTTATGGCCAATCCAGAAAGAGGGGCTCCGCAGTTTTTTTCAACATCTCAGTAATATATATGATCTGATCGACACGCCATTGGTGCTGTTGGTCTTTGCGTTGGCCAGCGCGGGCAAATTGAGGAAACAGGTGCTGCTTGTGCTGGTAGGGTTCGTGATCGGCGAGTCCATTCTCATCGGGCAGAAGGGTTATGCGTTTTCCTGGCCGATCGTTGTCGGGATCGGGGTATCGCTGATCCTTGTGTATACGGTTTCGGGTTTATGGCAGTACCTGAAGAAAATGGAGCATAACCGGTTTGAGAACTCGATGGCCTATGTGTATGCCGCATTATTGTTTGGATACGGTACGTATCTGATCATCTATTTACTTTATTTTTTCCGCAATTCCGCCTCCGGCTACAATGAGGCCGACAGCTTTCTGTTATATTATACCAGTCTCCTGCTTTCTGCGGTTGTAACCAGTACCGGCATTTGGAGCTATGGGTTGCGCAGAAGTAAGCCCGGGGGGTCGCTGATGCCGCATTACTCCTCGTCTTCTTCGTAGTTATAAGTGTCCGGGCTGTCGTTGTAGATCGATTCCCAGGTCTTCACCTTATCATCCCCCAGCAATTCCAAAATGTCATAGATGGGATCCGTTTTCTTCTTCCACATCGTCAATGTCGTATCGGCGTATTTGGAGACATACATACAATGATCCGTTTCCATATTCACTTTGATCAAACCTACAGGTCCTTCCTCTTTCTCCTGTATCAGATAATAACATCCCTTTTCCAACAACGCATACGAATACATACATCACCTTTTTTTAGATAAAACAAAAAAGTCAATCGATCAAGCTTTAGATGGGCAAATGTCTGACTGAATTTCGATCCGCACCACCGGTGCGCATCTCATTCGCGGGCTTTCGCCCGTGGTCTCGCCGCCCTTGGCGTCGAATGTAATGGGGGTTGTAAGTAGGTTCCGACCGACGAGGCCTGGGCTGAGGTTGGATCAGTAATTCCCGCAGCGATGGTGTAAAGGTACGGAATTTGGCCATCCCGCCGGTTATCTTTCCGGCTCCGTGGAGGCGTTCCTGAAAAAATGGCCGTAATAATTTGATAATCAATCTGTAGTGCCATTTGTTTCGAATAGTTATTTGTCCAGTTTGATCTCTCCGGCGTCAGTTTCCTGGCCATCGGTGACCATAATCCCGTCCCTGGCGATATTCCGGTAAGGCGGCTTAGCCTCGATGATTATTTTGTATGCTCCGGGTTTGGCATCGGTGATCTCATAACTGCCGTTGAGGATAGGCGCCCTTAGTGTATCTGTTGCGGATTCGGCCCAGGCGCGGACGCCGGCGTCAAGTGGCATGACCGTGCCTTTTATGGATCCCAGCCTATGCTGGCTGAATGCGAATAGGACCATTGCTGCAATGGCGGCGATACCCAGTTTAAGAGATGTCATGGTGGATGCTTTCAATTGAATTTACAAGGACTGTGCCACGCCCTTGTCGAGCCTCAGCCAATGGTCGATGCAAGCCGGCAGCTCCTGTTGATAGTGGCTGACGTAGACCAGCGTTGTCCCGAAAGTTTCACAGAGTGTGGTGACTATGTCGCGCAGATCCTTAGTCTGTTGTTCATCGAGGCCCTGGGCCGGCTCATCGAGGATGAGCAAGGGTGGGTTCTTGATGAGGGCTCTGGCCAGGAGGACCATGCGTTGTTGTCCCGTGGACAACTGTGCGAGGCGGCGGTTGCGAAAGGGTTGCAGGGACAGCAATTGTATCCATTGGTCCACTGCGGCCTCCTGTTCTGAATTGAGTGACCTGAAGAGACCGATCGTGTCGAAGAGGCCGGAGGCGATGACGGCTGCGGTCGTGGCGCCCGTATCGAAGTAGAGGTGAAGCTCGGGGGACACGAAGCCGATCTTCTTTTTGATGTCCCAGATCGTTTCTCCTGTGCCGCGGCGTCTGTCGAAGAGCCAGATCTCATTCGCATAGGCCTGTGGATTGTCGGCGGTGATGAGACTAAGGAGGGTCGATTTGCCGGCGCCGTTCGGTCCGGAGACATTCCATCTTTCTCCTTTTTTCACGGCCCAATTGATGTCCTGCAAAATCGTGTTGTCGCCATAGCGGATGGTCGTATTGACCATTCTTATCGCGAATTTGAAGTCGGATGTGCCGGCCGCGGTGTTTCGGAGGTTTTCGAGGATGGCGGCATCCAGCTTGGGGGTGTGTGGTGGTTGGTCGCCGGGATGAAACCCCGATTGTTCGCCCTTGTATACCCAATTGCCTTTATCGAGCTGCGCCACATGTGTAATGGCTTTTGGTAACTCGTGGGGGTTGGTGATCAGCAGGAGTTGGATGCCTTTTTGGGGCAGTTTATTAATGATGTCGTGCAGGGTAGACCGGCCTTCGACGTCGAGGCCCAGGAATGGGTTGTCGAGGATGAGGAAGGTTGGAGCGTCTAACAAGGCAATGGCAAGCTGTACCCTTTTGTTCTCGCCGTTGGAGAGTTGGATGAGGGGTTTGTCCAGCAGGGGACGGACATGGAGGAGCTCGAGGAGGGTAGGGTCGGGGTCTGGCCAGCCGGCGTCGGCGAGTTCCTGTGCGACGGTGATGGTCTGGTCGGCATCGGATGCGTTGAAGCGTTGCTGGTAGTAAAGTTCGGTGCTGCCGGGTCTGGAGCGGAAGCGGTGTTGTTGTTCCACGATGCCTATGCGGCGGGTTTCGGGTGTGATCTGGCCGGTAAAGAAATGTCTGCCGAGCAGGGTGTGAGCCAGGAGGGTTTTGCCGCTGCCGGAGTGGCCGGTCAGGGCCCAGTTCTCACCGGGAGCGATGGTCCAATCGAGGTTATCCAGGAGGATGGCGCCGCCCATCTGTACGGAGACCCCTTCCAGGGTCAGGAATGGTGAAGACATCCTGCAATTTACGATGTGGGTAGTTCCCATGATATCCACACCTGTAGAAATTGAAATAAAGAACCTCTCCGTTCGTTTGACTATATTGCAGCCTTACCGTCCCGCAGGGGCGGCAGGATGATCATACCTATATCGGAACCCTTTATGGCAGAAAAATCTAATTTGTTCGAGTACACGGAAGATAGTATTAAGAGCCTGGACTGGCGGGAGCATATCCGTCTTCGTCCCGGGATGTATATTGGGAAACTGGGGGATGGCAGCAGTCCTGACGATGGTATATATGTATTGCTCAAGGAGGTGATCGACAACTGTATCGATGAGCATACCATGGGTTACGGCAAGCAGGTGGAGGTCAATATCGATCAGAAGACGGTTACCATCCGCGACTATGGCAGGGGCATACCGTTGGGGAAAGTAGTGGATGTAGTCAGCAAGATCAATACCGGCGCCAAGTATGACAGCAAAGCCTTTCAGAAATCGGTCGGCCTGAATGGGGTGGGAACGAAAGCCGTGAACGCTTTGAGCGGTTATTTCAAGGTCACGGCTTTCCGGGAAGGCAGGGAGAAGACTGCGGAGTTTTCCAAAGGGGTGCTGACAAAGGACCATAAGGAGGCTAAATCCGATGGCGCCAATGGTACGCTGGTGGTCTTTATACCGGATGAGACGGTGTTCAAGAACTTCCATTTCCTGCCGGAATACATGGACAACCAGTTCTGGAACTATTGTTACCTCAATGCCGGACTGATCATTAACTTCAACGGCAAAAAATACGTTTCCAAGAACGGGCTGCTGGACCTGCTGCAGCGGCGTACGAATGAGGACGAGCTTCGGTATCCCATTATCCACCTGAAGGGGGAGGACATCGAAGTCGCGATCGCCCACAACAACGATTACGGGGAAGAAATATTTAGTTTCGTGAATGGTCAGTATACCACCCAGGGCGGTACGCACCAGCAGGCTTTCCGGGAGGCTTTTGTCAAGGTCATCCGGGATTTTTACAAAAAAGATTACGAGGCTTCCGATATCCGGCAGAGCATTGCCGCGGCCATCAGTGTCCGGGTCGTGGAGCCGGTATTCGAATCGCAGACCAAGACCAAGCTGGGAAGCCTCGCCATAGCGGAGGGCGGCGCAACAATGAGGAATTTCGTGACCGATTTTTTAGCTAAGGAACTGGACAATTACCTGCATAAGAACCCCGCGACGGCAGATGCGCTCAAGAAGCGTATCGAGCAGAGCGAGCGGGAGCGGAAAGAGTTGGCGGGCATCAAGAAATTAGCCAATGAGCGTGCGAAGAAGGCCAATCTGCACAATAAGAAGTTGCGGGACTGCCGCTATCATTTCAACGAGGAGCCGACGGGCAAGGACAAGGAACTGACCCAGGAAAAGAACGACAATAGCACCATCTTCATCACCGAGGGGGATTCCGCCAGCGGGAGCATCACCAAGGCACGGGATGTCGAAACGCAGGCGGTCTTTAGTCTACGTGGCAAGCCATTGAACTGTTTTGGCATGACCAAGAAGGTCGTGTATGAGAATGAGGAGTTCAATCTTCTGCAGCATGCATTGAATGTGGAGGATGGTGTGGAAGGGTTACGGTATAAGAATATTGTGTTTGCGACCGATGCCGATGTGGATGGTATGCATATCCGGCTTTTGCTGATGACCTTCTTCCTGCAATTTTTCCCCGACCTGGTGAAGAACGGGCATGTATATATCCTGGAGACCCCGCTTTTCCGGGTTCGCAACAAACAGGAGACGCATTATTGTTATGATGAAGCGGAGAAGCAGGCGGCGGTAAAGAAACTGGGGAATAAGCCGGAGATTACGCGGTTCAAGGGGTTGGGAGAGATCTCGCCCGATGAATTCGCGCGGTTTATCGGGCCGGATATGCGCAAGCAGCCGGTGATGGTAATGCCGGAAACGCATATCCAGCAGATCCTGGAGTATTATATGGGAAAGAACACCCAGGAGCGGCAGGAGTTTATAATCAGGAATCTAAAAGTGGAGTTGGATCTGGTGGAAGGCGAGAAGGCCTAATCATGATCAAATGGTTCCTTGTCCAGTAGCAGCTCTTTTTTTCTGGGTGATATTTCTACGCGAAAAGTTCAATGTCGCCGAATGGGCGACAGTGCTTGACTTCACCGTCCCGGCCTATGTGCTCAGGGGGTATTTCAGCCGGCAAACCGTCCGGGTGCCTGGTGGATATTTTCTAAAAAAAATTTATATAAAAGAGTTTTAATGTTGCAGGATTAAAACCTTCTATATGAAACAAGAATTCATACGTGAGTTATTTGAAAAGTTTGAGCAAGCCTGTTATGTTTTTAAGGATGTCGAATGTTGGAGCGCCAGGGAGTTACAGGAGATATTCAACTATGCGGAATGGCGCAATGGTGGGGCTGGGGAGTGGATCGACGAGAGAATTGGAGGGTGTTGCGCTGACGCGGTATGCCTGTTATCTAATAGCACAGAATGGGGATGCGGCGAAGCCGGAGATTGCCAATTTCGAAGGAACATGTGGATAATAACCGCGCGGTAAGGAAGATGTTGCAGCAGAGGGGTGTCAAGCCAGAAGAATTGCCTGCTTCGGAAAATGTAGCCAAGGTAAAGCGTCGACTAGTGACTGACAACAAAAAAGTCTTGAAGGAAATTAAGAAAAAGACAAAATAATTTACGAGGATGATCCATATTGTTTTTCAGTTCAATGATGTAGAGGCGCTGAAGAAAGCGTTCGAGCTGGACCCTGCCTTTCAGGGCGATGTGATCCAGTTCGAGGACGAATTGGGGGTAGGGCCCATCGCGGACATTTATACGCAGGAAGGCATCGAGGCGCGTAAGCAATGGTGGCGCGAGATCCTGGCGGGCGGCGATTATGATGGGTTGGTGGATGTGGCCGGCCGCGTGGATGACAACGAGAAGGTGGCTGTGTTGAAGGAAAGGCTGATGACCGATACTACAGCAATCGCCTGGATCTGGGCGGCCCAGAACAAACATGACGTCAGCGGCTATTATTGGCTGATGAGCCAGCTGAAAGAATTCCAGGGGCGTATCTTTATCCTGTACCTCAATAACCTGCCGTTCATCAATGAGAAGGGGTTGATCTTTTATCCGGAGAACCTGTTCCAGATACCGGCGAAGGAGTTCCTGAAGGCGCGTAAGCTGGCGCGGCCCATTACCCTCAGTGAATTTGAGGTCGACCCGGATGAGTGGACGCGGCTTTGTCAGGAGGATAAAGGGGTGCGGATATTGGAGGGCGGAAAGAAGCTGACGCAGTATCCCTATACGTATTTCGATGAGGAACTGCGTAAATTCATCACTGGGGACTGGATCAAGGTCAGTAAACTGATCGGGCAGTTCCTGGGAAAGGCCAAACAGACCACGGGAGATGCCTACATGCTGTGGCGGATCAAGCAATTGGTCGCGACAGGAGAATTGGATGTGCAGGGTGAGATCAAGGGGATGCGGGATTTTGAGATCAAGGGGAAAGCCGGCCAGCCCGCGGCGCAAACGACGAATGCATGATAAAGCTGCTCAAATTGGAAGAGTTGGCTATGTTCGCGCTCAGCATCAGCCTGATCGCCCGGTTGCCCTACGCCTGGTATTGGTGGCTGGTCTGGATATTGGCACCTGATCTCAGCATGATCGCCTACCTGGGGGGCAATAAGATAGGCGCTATTGGCTACAACATCGTTCATCATAAAGGGGTGGCGATCGTAGTTTATCTGGCGGGACTTTATACCCGTCATCCCGCGGTGGAATATGCCGGATTAATCCTGTTCGGGCATTCCTGTATGGATCGGGGTATGGGATATGGATTGAAGTATTTCAGTGGATTCGGGGACACGCATTTGGGGAAGATAGGGAAGGCTGGACAAGCATAAAAAAACTGACTATGGCTAAGACGAAGATAGCGGATGATTTTCATGAGAACGAGTCCGGGGTAACCGGGCAATACAAGCATTGGTTCCTGGATTACGCCTCCTACGTGATCCTGGAAAGGGCGGTGCCGGCGGTGGAAGACGGGCTGAAGCCCGTGCAGCGCCGCATCCTGCATGCGATGAAGGAGATGGACGACGGACGTTTTAACAAAGTGGCCAATATCATCGGGCAGAGCATGCAGTACCATCCGCATGGGGATGCGAGCATCGGCGAGGCGCTGGTGAATATGGGACAAAAGGATCTGTTGATCGAGACCCAGGGCAACTGGGGGGATATCCGCACCGGCGACGATGCGGCGGCTGCCCGTTATATAGAGGCGAGGCTTAGCAAATTCGCGCTGGAAGTGGCTTTCAACGCCAAGACTACCGAATGGCAGTTGAGTTATGACGGCCGGAAGAATGAACCGATTGCGCTGCCGATGAAATTCCCGATGCTGCTTGCGCAGGGCGCGGAAGGCATTGCTGTAGGATTGGCGACGAAGATCCTGCCGCACAATTTTTGTGAATTGTGCGATGCGGCGATCAAACATCTCAAGAACAAGAAATTCGAACTGATCCCCGATTTCCTGACGGGGGGGATGATCGACGCCACCAATTATAGTGAAGGTAAGCGGGGAGGCAAGGTGCGTGTCCGGACGCATATCGAGGAGTTCGATAAGAAGACCTTGTTGGTCAAGGACGTGCCCTATGGCGTGACGACCACGCAATTGATCGATTCTATCCTGAAGGCCAACGAGCAAGGAAAAATAAAGGTGAGGAAGGTGACGGATAATACGGCAGCCGAGGTAGAGATACAGATCGATCTGGCGCCGGGCATTTCGCCGGATATCACCATCGATGCGTTATATGCTTTTACCGACTGCGAGGTGAGTATTTCGCCCAACGCCTGCGTGATCGTCGAAAAGAAACCGCAATTCCTGAGTGTGAAGGAGCTGTTGACGCTCTCAGTAGACCATACCAAGGAACTACTGAAACGGGAACTGGAGATCCGGCTGGCGGAATTACAGGAGAAATGGCATTATACCTCGCTGGAGAAGATCTTCTTCGAAGAGAAGATATACAAGGAGCTGGAGAAGAAGCATGAGACCTGGGAAAAGGTGCTTACGGCGATCGCCAAGGCGTTCGAGCCTTTCCGCAAGCAGCTGCGCCGGGACATCAACCGGGAGGATATCGTCAAACTCACGGAAAAGCCCGTCCGCCGCATCTACCGGCTCGATATCGACGAGCTGAATACACAGATCAAGGGGTTGGAGGCTGATATCAAACAGGTCAGGCATGACCTGAACAACCTGGTGGATTTTACGGTGGCTTACTATGACAACCTGCTAAAGAAATATGGCAAAGGCCGGGAGCGGAAGACAGAGATCAAGCTGTTCGAGGCCATCCAGGCGCAGCAGGTGGCCATTGCCAATACGAAGCTGTATGTAAACCGTGCGGAAGGCTTTATCGGTACAGGGTTGAAGAAAGACGAATTTGTTGCGGACTGTTCCGACCTGGACGATATCATCGCCTTTACCAAAGGGGGGAAGATGAAAGTAGTCAAGGTAGCCGACAAGAGCTTTATCGGCAAGGACATCCTGCATGTGGCGGTCTTTCGCAAAAACGACGAGCGGACGACCTATAATATGATCTATGTCGATGGCAAGAGCGGGGTCAGCTATGCTAAGCGATTCAATGTCACGGGCGTTACGCGTGATAAGGAATATGATCTGGCCAAGGAAGATGCCAAGAGTAAGGTGCATTATCTTTCGGCCAATCCGAACGGCGAGGCGGAAGTCGTGCGGATCGTGCTCAGCCCAGCTTCAACCGCGCGGCATAAAGAGTTTGACTTTTATTTTGAGGAACAGGAGATCAAGAACCGTAGTTCCCTGGGCAACCAGGTGACCAAATATCCCATCCGGACGGTCAAATTCAAGGAAGCGGGTAAGTCGACGCTAAGCGGCCGGCGGATCTGGTTTGACGCTACTTTTGGCCGGTTGAATACGGAAAGCAAGGGAGAATACCTGGGCAGTTTTGAAGGTGACGAGCGGCTGTTGGTCGTTTATAACGATGGCAACTATGAACTGACCGATACGGAACTGACGCAGCGGTTTGGCGCAGACAAGATCATCGAGATGCGCAAGTTTGACCCGGAGAAGACCATCACCGCCATCTATCTCGACAACGAGAAGCTGCAATACAATGTGAAACGGTTCAAGATAGAGACGACGACCCTCCATAACAAATTTCTATTTATCAAGGAGGGGGAAGGGAACCGGCTGGAGATGATCACGCTTCATCCGGAGCCGGTAGTGGTTGTCAAGTCCGGGCGTGGTGCGCAGGCCAAGACGCAAAAGATCAAGATCGCGGGCTTCGTGGAGGTGATGGGCTGGAAGGCGGTAGGGAGCAAACTGTTCGATTTCAGCAAGAGCGTGGAATTCGAGTGGGGGCATAAGGAAGAGGCCAAGGAGAAGCCGCCGCAGACAGAGTTGTTCTAAGGTGGGCACCGGGTGTTCAAATACGGACGGTTTTTTTGGGCGGGTGTCGCGTAGAGTGTTGGCGATTAATTAATTGCAGTTTCGGCACAATTTGGGATGGTATTTTGGAAACTCCTAGCACATGTTCCGGAACTATCTGACAACCGCCTGGCGAAATATTCTCAAGAACAAAGGGTATACTACACTGAATGTAGTAGGGTTGGGTATCGGCATGGGAGTAGCCCTGCTGATCGGCTTATGGGTATACAATGAGTATGGGTATGATCGTTTTCTGCCCGACGGCGATCGGCTGTACCAGGTCAGACGCAATTTTAACAGCAACGGAGACACGCTGAACTTTACCAGCACCTCGCTCAGGCTCGCCACGGCGTTGCGCGAGGAAGTTCCAGAGATAGAATATGTCGCCGAGAATAATTTCGGGCAGTCACATGCTTTGAAAGTGGGCGATAAAAAATTGCTCCTATCCGGGAACACCATCGGGTCCGATTTTCTAAAAATGTTCCAATTTCCGCTGTTGCAGGGAAGGGCCGCGGAGGCGCTGAGCAACCCTTATTCGATCGTGGTAACGGAAGCGACCGCGAAGGCCTTGTTCGGGTCGGCCGATGCCATGGGGAAGATGGTGCGTTTCGATAACCAGCATGATCTGCAAGTAACCGGCGTCTTGCAAAATATCCCGGTCAACTCCACCTTTCATTTTGACTATTTGGTGCCGTTCGCGTACCTGGATGCCATCGATTCGGGCACAAGAGCTGAGCGCACAGGCAGTTTTGGCGACAATGGCTACCAACTGTTCGTAAAGCTGAAACCCCATGTCACGTACGCGCAGGTGGCCCCAAAGATCAGGGGCATCGAGTGGAGGGAAACAAAAAGCTCTAATGCCATGCTATCCGCCGTGGTGCTGCAGCCTTTGCGCAACTGGCATTTGTATGGGAACTATGAGAACGGTAAGGAGGAGGCAGGGTTTCTTCAATATGTACGGTTGTTCATTCTCATCGGCTCGTTGGTGCTCGTCATTGCTTGTATCAACTTTGTGAATTTGACCACGGCGAGGTCGGAAAAGCGAGCCCGGGAAGTAGGGGTACGAAAGGCGATCGGGTCCGAACGCAAGGACCTGATCCTTCAGTTCCTGATCGAGTCGACGGTGCTGACGGCGTTTGCTTTTGGATTGGCGCTGCTATTTGTGGTACTGGCCTTACCCGCTTTCAATGCACTAACGGGGGACCAATTGTCAATCCCTTTTTCAAGCGCCGGTTTTTGGGGGATGATGGTTGCCAGTGTGTTTGTTGTGGCAATCGCCGCCGGCAGCCGTCCGGCGTTTTATCTCTCTTCTTTTCAGGCGATCAAGGTGCTGAAAGGCGGTCTGGGCGCGGGCCGGTCCGCAAGCTGGCGGAGAAAAGTTTTGGTAGTGCTGCAATTCAGTTGTAGCATCGCCCTTATCATCAGTACGATCATCATTTACCAGCAAGTGGAACATGCGCGCGAAAGACCGGTGGGGTATGCTATCGACCGGCTTTTGACGACCAGCGCCAACGATGACGTTTTGCATAGTTATACGGCCATTCGGAACGATCTGTTGGAAAAGCATGTTGTGGAAAACATGACCACAGCCACCAGTCCGGCTACAGAAGTATATGGGCATTCGGATATTGACCAGTGGCCAGGCAAGAATCCGGGAGAAACGATTGAAATGGGGAATATATATGTATCGGCCGCCTATTTCAAGACTTTGGGCATGAGCATACGGGCGGGTCGAGACTTCCAGGGAGATGCGGACACCAGCGCTGTGATCTTTAATGAGACGGCTATTCGCCGAATGCGGCTGACAAACCCGCTTAACCAGGTCATTACTATGAATGGCATACATTTCAGGATCATCGGCATCGTGAAAGACGCCCTGGCGGTATCGCCTTTTGCGCCTGCCGACCCGACGATGTTCCGTTATTATCCGCTGCCCCAGTCTACGCTGTTGTACCGCCTGTCACCGGGCATTTCCACTGAAAAGGCGCTGGCCGCTGTGGGCGCGGTCTTTAGTAAATATGCTCCGGCTTATCCCTATACCTTTTCCTTCGAGAACCAGGAATATGCGGCGAAGTTCAAACTGGAGGTCCTGGTAGGAAAACTGTCGGGTCTTTTTGCAGGGTTGGCCATTCTGATCTCCTGTCTCGGATTGTTTGGACTGGCGGCTTATATGGCGGAGCAGAGAACCAAGGAGATCGGTATTCGCAAGGTCCTGGGCGCCAGTGTGAGCGGGTTATGGTTGTTGCTGAGCAAAGACTTTATCGTGCTTGTAGTTATCAGCTGTTTGATCGCCTCGCCGATCGCTTATTTCTTATTGGATCATTGGCTGAACCAATATACTTATCGCGTGGGGATCGGTCTTGGAGTATTTGGAATCGCCTGTGGATCGGCGCTACTCATCACGCTGGCGACGATCAGTTTCCAGGCGATAAAGGCGGCTGTCGCGAATCCTACGAGGAGCTTGCGCTCACAATAGGGGGCTTCGGAAGCCTTGATTTTTGCCGGCGCCGGGACGGGCCTTAACGTTTCCGCTTTAGCTGGATGGTGGCATTCTCGGTGAGGCTGCTGCTCAGAAAGACCTGGTAGCGGTTCTTCCCGTCGGTAATGACCATGAGCGCCGTATTGGGTGGTATCCTGCCGAGGTTTTCCGCGAACATACTTACTTCATTGACGTCCCGGGTGCTATCGAGGTGCAAATAGAGATTAAAGGCTTTGGCTTCAAGCGCCTGGTGGGTTAGTACGACCTGGGTATTCACAAAGACGGAGATGCTGTCTCCGTCGATCTCTCCGTTGTCATAGAAGCTAAGCCGGACCGAATCTGATTCCACCAGGAAGACCTGGTTGACGACGGGCTTGCGTTCGGCGAAGGATGCTTCTATCTTCTTTTTATCTTCTACGACCGGGTTTGGCGGAGGAGGGGTGGCGGCCACGGCTGCGACTACGGCATTGGTGGTGTCGGTTGGAACCGGGACGTTTACGGCCGCGGCGGATTCCGTTTTCGGCGGTGCTGCTTTGATGGCGTCAACCACGAAATCGTCCGTCTGGGGCTTCCAGATGCGGGCAGCGACAGGACCCACGGATATCGTGCTATCTACATGATTATCAGTCTTATCCTGATCGTATGTGACTTTTATATCGGGGCAGGTGTATTTGTATTTTTCGTCATGGTAGAAGGTGCCTCGGACGGTGCTGCCCACGCGCGAATGGATGACGACCCCTCTAAAGTTGGTGATGCAGTCTACACTGTTGGAGGTGGACACGCTGCCGTAGAAGGTCATTGGCAGGTTGAGAATGGTGATCTCGTGTGTCTGGGGGTCGTAGTGGCCGTGGACGAAATAGCTCTGGTATTTATCGCGGAAGTAGTAGCCGAAGATGCCTTCGACCCTGGTGCCTTTTTGTTTGATGACCAGTTCGGTGAGGTAGTTGTTGTGTATGCCGGACAGGTCGACGTCAGCATGTCCATAGTAGGAGCCGGATACGAGCTGGGCGGATGAAAAGCCGGGTACAACAAAGAGGAAGCATATATATAATAACTTTTCCATCAGGTGATAAAGGGGCGATGCGTGAAGATAACACCAAAAAGCCAGCTCTCAAAATGGCCCCGTTTTGGGGAGAGGAGTAGAAATTACCGTGCCATATTTGATGCGAAGCATCAAATATGGCACCATCCATCAGGGCCGGTTGAGGTAGCGTTTCATCTCCTTTTGGGTATCGCGTTCCTTGATGGATTCGCGTTTGTCGTAATTCTTTTTCCCTTTGCCGAGGCCGATCTCCATTTTGGCGTAACCGTTCTCGTTAAAGAAGATGCGGAGGGGGACGATCGTATAACCCTTGTCTTTGAGCTTATTTTCGAGTTTGCGGAGTTCCCGTTTTGTGAGCAGCAGTTTCCGGTCGTGGACGGCTATATGGTTATTGGTGGTCCCGAAGCGGTATTCGGCGATGTGCATATTCCTCACCCATAACTCTCCTTTGAAGAATACACAAAAGCTGTCTACGAAGTTGACCTTTCCGTCGCGGATGGATTTGACTTCTGTGCCGGCCAATACCATGCCTGCATCGAATTTATCTTCGATGAAATAGTCGTGGTAGGCTGATCGGTTCTTTATTTCTTTATTATCCGGAATAACTTAAAATTTATAAACTCTATAATGCTGATATGTCGGATCAAAAAACCCCAACCAATAACTGCCGTCGCGCTGCAGCACCATCATGCTCTTGCGGGGAATTTTTTGAAGGTCCGCAAAGGTATCGATTAATTCGGACTTGTCCTTCGACTCAGTATACGATGCAGGGCTGAGGCCGGCAGCGCGGAAATGCGATTTGAAGAACATGGTATTGGAATGGTTGTTTCCGGGACCCAGGAAAACGAAGCCTGTGCCGAATCCGGCGGCGGCAAAGCCCATCGACCCAAAGGCGACCATGAATTTGCCAAAGGTTTCGCGATCGTAGGCGGTTCCTATCTCCAGTTCCAGCTGATCATCCCCATAATGCCGGGCGGTGATGCCCAGCGTCCAGTAATCAAAGGAGTTTTCATAGAACTCCTCCATGGGAATGCGGTGGACGGCGCCTTTCTTCCAAAAGTCACCGATCTGCTGGGCGGGAGAGTGAGGGAAAGAGGGAAATCCTTTCTCATCGGGTGGAAAAACGGCTTTACATTTTCCGGTGGTGAGATCGTAGAAGGCGAGGTATAGTTTCCGGTGAATGATGGCGGCCGTAATGAGGGTGGAATCGAGCAAATAGGAATTCCCGTTGCTGAAGCCCTGCGGCGGTTCGCCATGAAACCAGGGTTCGGTGGTGAATTCATGGAGGGTGCAGGGCCGGTCGTCGAGGGGTAGTTCCAGAACCCGGGTCACCAGGCGGATATTGTCGAAAGTGAGGTAGCACTTGCCTGGGGTGACGTAGCATTTGGCCTTCGACAGAGCGGAGAGGAGGGGTGGCGCCTGGGTAGGTTCGGATCGGATGATCGCCAGTTCGCCAACCAGGTCCGAAAGATCGTCTACCCTTTTCTGACCGGTTGACTTTTCTCCGGTGTGTCCACCTTTTCCCCAATCCTTTACGGGCAGTTCTTTTTGTATGACCCCGACACCGCCACCAGGCGGGTGGTGGTAGATGCTGATGCGGGAACTGCTCTTTTGCAGGCAGAGGGCATAGAATCCGTCCACCTGGTAAAAAGCAGCGAATAGTGACTCCCCCGGTGGGATGGGGATTGAATCCGTTTGTTGTGGATCGCCTTGATTATAGCGGGTGCGAACAAAACGGATAATGGTGTTCTTCTTGTCGGCAAAGGCTTCTTCAACGCCGCCTTCTATTAATAAATACCCCTGGTAGAAATCGAAAAACGGCAGGAAGGACTCCTTGCGGCCATTCTTATCATAACTGATAGTGCGGGTAAGTTCCTGGGGTGGGGCAAGCGTGCTGTCACCGGTGGGCAGCGCATAGCGTCGGAGGGTATGCCGGGTGGTTAGGGTCAGTTGAATGCTGGCCGTTTGCGGGTCGTAGCCAGGGAACACCCTGAGCCCGTCCGTTTCAGTGGAGTCGAGTGGCAGGTCGAATACTTGTTGCTGGCCATTGCCGGCAAGGCAGGCCATTAGAAGGGTGGCAAGGAAAAGTTGTTTTTTCACAGGCGTCGATTGACTGGTTAGGCATTGCGTCGGACTAAGCTAGGAAACCCTAGCTTTTGAACAGGGTCATGAGCGTAGCGAGCTTTTCTTTCAATTCTTTTCTATTAACGATAAAATCAAGAAATCCGTGTTCCAGCAGGAATTCGCTGCGTTGAAAGCCCTCGGGGAGGTCTTTCTTTATCGTTTCTTTGATGACCCGGGGCCCGGCGAAGCCGATGAGGGCTCCGGGCTCGGCGATATTGAGGTCGCCCAGCATCCCGAAGGATGCGGAGATGCCGCCGAAGGAGGGGTCGGTGAGTAAGGAGATATATGGTATTTTGGCGTCTGTGAGCTGGGAGAGCTTGCCCGAGACCTTAGCCATCTGCATGAGGGAGAAGGCGGATTCCATCATACGGGCGCCGCCTGACTTACAGATGATGAGCAGGGGGGCCCGGTGGGCGAGGCAGTAATCGACAGCGCGGGAGATGCGTTCGCCCATTACGCTGCCAAGGGAGCCGCCGATGAATTCGAAGTCCATGCAACCGATGACCATATGATGTTCCTTGACATCGCCTGCCGCGATGCGGATAGAGTCCGTAATATCGGTCTTTGCCCAGGTTTCTTCCAGGCGGCGCTGATAGGATTTCAGGTCGGTGAAGTGTAGGAAGTCCTTGGCGCGGATGTTCTCGAAAAGAGTTGTGTAGTGGTTATCGTTGAACAGGATCTCGAAATATTCCGAACTTCCGATGCGGTGATGGTGGTTGCATTTCGGGCATACGAATATGTTCTCCCTGAGTTCCGTAACCGTACAGATATAATTACAGTTGGGGCATTTGGTCCAGAGGCCTTCGGGCGTCTCCTTTTTTTCTGCGGTGGACGTCAGAATGCCTTTTTTGATGCGTCTGAACCAACCGCTCTTGCTTTCTTCACTTTGTCCTTCATCACCGGCCAGGTTCGCTTCAAAATCGTCTTCGTGCTTCATTTGGAGTTATTTGTCACTAAATTCAGGCGGCTAAGATACTAAACAACGGGGATTTCCCGGCTTCCCGTCTTTTGGCAGGTAAAAAAAGTAAACGAAAACTGTTTTGCAAGCATTCCTGTAGTAAATTTGCGCGTCCGGAAAGCCTCTGGCGTTCCTGTTGTTATTGCTTCATCCTCAACAATCAGAAGATATACTATGAAGTGGTCTGAACTCTTTACATCCTCTGTTGGCAAAAAGTTTGTCATGGGCCTTACCGGTATCTCCCTCATTCTTTTTTTGGTCGTGCATGTGGGGATCAACGCCTGCATCTGGGCCATGGATGGTGGTCAGATGTTCAACAATGCGGCCCATTTCATGGGTGCAACGGTCGTTATCAGGATCCTGGAAGTCGGTTTGTTTGCCGGCATCTTCCTGCACCTGATCCAGGGTCTGGTCCTCGAGTTCCAAAACAGAAAAAAGCGGTCCATCGGTTACCAGGTACCGATGGGGAACAAGGGAAGCAAGTGGTATTCCCGGTCAATGGGGCTTTTGGGCACTGTCATCCTGCTGTTCCTGATCATTCACTGGAAGCAGTTCTGGATCCCCTCCCGGTTCACGGGTGTGACGGATGTCACCTATGACAATGGTCAGCCGGTGCACGATCTCTTTAGCCTGATGAAGGATACGTTTAGCGAACCCTGGGTGGTCATCGTCTATGTGTTAGGGTGTATCTCCCTGGCCTATCACCTGCTGCATGGCTTTCAGAGTGCCTTCCGTTCGCTGGGGGTTCGCAATAACCGGTATCTCATTCTGATCAACGGCCTCGGGGTCGGCTTCTCCATCATCGTACCCCTGGCATTTGCCATGATGCCCATCTCCATGTATTTTAACTGGGTGTAGAACCCTTTGGAATAAAATCAAAAAACAAGTTCATGTTCAAGTCAAACATCCCCGAGGGACCATTGGATAAGAAATGGGAAGATTATAAAGGACATGTGAAGCTGGTGAATCCTGCGAACAAGCGCAACCTGGAAGTGATCATTATCGGAACCGGTCTGGCGGGCGCGTCGGCTGCCGCGTCGTTGGGTGAGATGGGTTATAAGGTGAAGGCTTTTTGTTTCCAGGATTCGCCCCGTCGTGCACACAGCATCGCGGCCCAGGGCGGTATCAACGCGGCCAAGAACTACCAGAATGATGGCGACAGTACCTTTCGCCTGTTCTACGATACTATTAAAGGAGGCGACTACCGCAGCAGGGAAGCCAATGTCTACCGCCTGGCGGAAGTCAGTGCCAGCATCATCGATCAGTGCGTGGCCCAGGGCGTACCTTTTGCCCGGGAGTATGGAGGTTTGCTCAGCAACCGGTCGTTTGGCGGGGTGCAGGTGCAGCGAACGTTTTATGCGGCCGGCCAGACG
>Ga0302326_10001826_pt1 | contig 53032 bp, 41 predicted proteins | sample Palsa_T0_3_FD_202264 | JGI IMG/M metagenome (GOLD analysis project Ga0302326, IMG submission 202264) | Peat permafrost microbial communities from Stordalen Mire near Abisko, Sweden - Palsa_T0_3 | ecosystem: Environmental > Terrestrial > Soil > Palsa > Peat permafrost | place: Sweden: Abisko...
GAGAAATTATGGCGGAGAGGGTGGGATTCGAACCCACGGTAGGATTTCTCCTACACACGCTTTCCAAGCGTGCTCCTTAAACCGCTCGGACACCTCTCCGTAAATTGGCGTAGAGAAGCGTAGCAGATTGGAAAGCACGCGGCAAACACGGGGCGGAAATGGGGCGGAAACCGGTTTCGCGGGCAGCATTTGTATCAGGCTCGGATCACGGAACTCGCGCGAAGTACTTCCTGGGCCGTCGGATCCGTTCTGCGAACGGATCGCAAGTGCTGGTGGCCGGCCCGCGCTCGCGCCACACCTTTTCATTGACTCGGTCAAAACACGCACCCTTCCTAAAATCTGGGAATGACGGGCACCCGGAAAAGATAAGAGCGCAACACCGTAGAACACACAACGAAGCCTGGACGACATCCCCAAACTCTTACGCAACTCTAGGGTCTAATCACGATTCCCTTTCGGAGGTATTCGCATTACTCTGAACAGCCCCAATTTCAGGGCGGTGAGGCGCGATGTCGTTTCTCAATTTCCTGTTCGGAAAGCCAATCCCCACTTCGGAAGAGCGCAGCGAACAGATCGGGACAGGTGGGGGCATCCCCATCTTTGGGCTGGACGCGCTAAGTTCCGCGGCGTATGGACCGGAGGCTGCTCTCACTCTGCTACTGCCGCTGGGCGTCGCCGGCATTATGTACATCGTGCCGATCACCTCGGCCATTCTTATTTTGCTGGCGATCGTTTTTTTCTCTTACCGGCAAACCATCGCGGCGTATCCAGGCGGCGGCGGGTCGTATACCGTGGCATCGGAAAATCTGGGCCCATTCGCGGGACTGCTGGCTGCGGCGGCGTTGCTGATCGACTACGTTCTGACGGCAGCGGTGGGAATTTCCGCGGGGGTAGGCGCACTGGTTTCGGCCGTTCCGAGTTTGCTGGCGCACCGGCTGGGAATTTGCGTGGGGATACTGGTGGTGCTCACGATCGTCAACCTGCGCGGAGTGAAAGAGGCGGGAATCATTTTCCTGGTGCCCACGTGGCTGTTTCTGGGCAGCCTGCTGCTGGCCATCCTGATGGGACTGTATAAAACGGTGCTGGCGGGCGGCCATCCTCACGCGGTGGTTACGCCGCCGGCCGCCGCCGCTCCAATCGTCGCCACCGCGGGCCTGTGGCTGCTGCTGCAGGCTTTTTCCAATGGCTGCACGGCGATGACCGGCGTGGAAGCGGTGAGCAACGGGGTGCGCGCGTTTCGCGAGCCGCGGGTGAAAACGGCGCAGCGAACGCTGACCGTAATCATCGGCATGCTGATCGTGTTGCTGGCGGGCATTGCGTTTCTGGTGCGCGCGTACGGCATAGCCGCTACCGACCCTACCCAGCCGGGATACCAGAGCGTCCTGTCGATGCTGGTGGCGGCGGTGGCGGGACGAGGCATTTTCTACTACGTGGCGATTGGTTCGGTGCTGGTGGTGCTTTCGCTATCTGCTAATACCGCGTTTGCCGATTTTCCGCGGCTGTGCCGGGCCATCGCGCAGAACGGATACTTGCCGCACAGTTTTCGTTCGCGCGGGCGGCGGCTGGTGTACTCGCAGGGGGTGTACGCGCTGGCGGGCCTGACGGCTATTCTGCTGGTGCTGTTCGGCGGGGTGACCGACCGCCTGATACCGCTGTATGCGGTGGGCGCGTTCCTGGCGTTCACCCTTTCGCAGGCCGGGATGGTGGCGCACTGGAGGCGGACCGGCGGCAAAGGTTCGACGCGCAGCATGCTGGTGAACGCGCTGGGGGCGTTCGCCACGGGCGGTACCCTGCTGGTGGTGCTGGTCGCGAAGTTCACCCAAGGCGCGTGGGTGACCGCGCTGATGATCCCGACGCTTTTGGGGCTGATGTACTCGGTGAAGCACCACTACGATAAGGTGGGCGAGGAAATCAAAGTCTCCGAGCCGATCGGCACCACTGGCCGGAAGCCGCCGCTGGCGGTGGTGCCGGTGTTGGCGTGGGACCGAGTGTCGAAACGCGCGGTGGAGGTGGCGCTCAGCGTCGCGACGGAAGTACGCTGCCTGCACGTGGTGAGTGAAGACGACTCGGAAGCTTTGCAGGATGATCTTTTAGAGCACTGGAAACAGTATGTGGAGGAGCCTGCCAAGCGCGCCGGGATGACCGTGCCGCAGGTGAAGGTGCTGCGTTCGCCCTACCGCCAAGTGGTGACCCCGATCGTTCGTTATATTCTGGATCTTGAGACCCAGGAGCCCGGCCGCGATATTCTGGTGGTGGTCCCGGAGCTGGTGGAACTGCACTGGTATCATTTTCTGCTGCACAATCAGCGCAGCTCATTGCTGAAAGCGCTGCTGCTGCTGAAGGGGAACGAACATACGATCGTCCTGAACGTGCCGTGGTACATCCGGTCGTAGGGCGGTGAGAGCGGGATGTGGTTCGGTGGACGCCGCGGTTTCGTGCGGCCTGCTCGCGACTTTTATTCCGCTTGTTCCTGGAGCGGAGATTTCTTGTGTTTGGGGGGCTTGCGGCGCTTGTCGGGAATTATTTTCTCCACCGGTGGCGCGCCTGCCGCGTTGCGCGCCCGGCGGCGAGCTTCCTTGCCGACGCGGAGTTTCCCTCGGATGACGATGGTGCTGCGGCTCAACTAGATTTCTCCCGGCGCGGCGCGAAACGCCGCCGCCAACAGATTGCCACAACTTGCGCCGCTCTGCATCTCCCATGGGCGCCCAGAGTGTGCTAGCGAGACTCGAGAATCCGGGCGAGCTTCGCAATACTAATGAGACAGAAACTCGTGCTCGGGGTGACAGCACCGGCGTTGATCGTCGCGGTGGCGTTCGCGCTTCGACTCGAATTCGCGTGGCAGCAGCAACTCCACATCGCGCACCGCGCGCTGAGCACCATTCCATTTTTATTTGAGCCGGGAAACATTGCGTATTCGATTTTTATGGGCCACGGATTTGGCTCGCCCTTGCGCGACCCGACCGGACCCACCGCGTGGACCACTCCCGTTTATCCCTACTTGCTCGCCGGAATCTTTCGGATATTCGGCGCGTACACCTTCCAATCCTTCGCGGCCGCGGTGACGCTGAACATTACGTTTTCGGCGCTCACTTGCATACCCGTGTTCTATGCCGGGAGAAGGATTGGCGGCCTGGGCGTCGGCGCGGGCGCGGCGTGGTTCTGGGCATTGTTCCCGAACGCGATTATTTTGCCGTTCCAGAGCGTCTCGGACGCCGCGCTGTCCGCGCTTTTAGCGGCTACGATTCTGTGGGCTACGCTCAAGCTATCGGACGCACGGACGGGCGCCCGCGACGCGTGCGCATATGGGCTGCTGTGGGGCTTTGCGCTGCTGATCAACGCGACGCTGCTGGCGCTGCTGCCTTTTCTGCTGGCTTGGTTGGCGCTGCACGGCAAGCGCCAGGGCGGCGGGGGCGTGGCGAAGCCCGGTGCGCCCGGGTTCGTGGCCAAACCTGCGCTCGCCGGCGCGATGGCGCTGCTTTGCTGCGTCCCATGGACGATTCGGAACTACCAGCAGCTGCACGCGTTCGTTCCGTTGCGTTCGGTTCTCGGACTGCAATTGTGGCTGGGGAATAACGACCGCGCATCCGGCGAGTGGCCGGGCAGGCTTCATCCGATCAATAATTCCGCCGAGCGCGCTCTGTACGAAACCCAGGGCGAGATCGCGTATATGCGCCAGAAACTGGATGAAAGCGTGGACTTCATTCGATCCCATCCGCTGCATACGGCGCGGTCGATGGCGGGGCGCATCGCGGCCACGTGGACCGCCGAAACCTCTACCGGGGCGATGCCGCATCCGATCGGCGATTTCCTGCGTTCTCCACACTTTTGGCTGGGTTACGTGCTGCTGTGGAATCTCAGCATACCGATCGCTGCGCTGGCCGGACTGATTGCGCTGCTGAAACGCGGGAACGAGTACGCACTGCCGGTGATGATATTCCCTTTGATCTTTCCGGTGACTTACTACTTCACGCTGGTGCAGCCGCGGTATCGGCATCCCATCGACCCGGTATTGATGATCCTCGCATCCTATTTCGCGTGGAGCTGTAGCCGTGGTGGCTCAAGATTGCCGGCGCAGAAAGCGCTCGCCGAGTTATGATCAACCGGTTGGAGGGACCGATTAATGATTGATCCAAAGAGTGTTTCCCGCAGGGAATTCGTTTCTGCCGTGGCCTCGGTGGCGGCTGTTTCGTTTTTGCCCGCCCACGGAGTGCTTGCCGCGGTCGCTGCCAGACGAAATGACGCCGCCGGGGCGGCTGTAGCCGCTGCGGCCGCCCAAGCCCAAGTAAAACTCGCGCCGAATCCGGATTGGAAAGATCAGGGCATTTTGAACCTCACGCACTCCCCTTTTGCCAAGCTGCAGAGTGTGCCGGTGCACGCGGTAACGATTCAGGACGGATTCTGGGGCAAGCGCCGCGAGATCAACGTGAGCAAGAGCATACCGTCGATGGAAAAACTGCTGCTCACCAACGGGCGTCTCGATAATTTCCTGCGCCTGGAAGGAAAGAACACGGCGCCGCAGCGCGGACCGGTCTACTCCGACTCCGATATCTACAAGTGGACCGAAGCGGTGGGCTTCGCGCTGCAATCCGGCGAACGCCCCGAGCTGCAGCCACCAGTGCAGCAAATTATCGACACCGTGGTAGCGGCGCAAGAGCCGAGCGGGTATCTGAATACGTATTACCAGGACGACCACAAAGACCTGCGCATGGAGCCCAAAACCCAGCAAACCGGGCACGAGCTTTACTGCATGGGCCACTTCCTGCAAGGCGCGATCGCCTATTATCGCGGCACCGGCGACCGCAAGCTGCTGGATGCCGGGATTCGCTTCGTCGACGATTTTTTGATTCCCAATTTTGGGCCGGGCGCGGGGAAAAAGCCGATTCTTTCCGGCCATCCCGAAATCGAAATGGGATTGATCGAACTGTATCGATTGACCGGCGATAAACGCCAGCTCGATTTGGCGGGCTATATTCTGCATGGCGACGACCGGATTCAGATGCGGCCGTGGGACTACATCTACATGTTCAGCGGAACGCCATTCGTCGAGCACAAGAAATTGGAGGGACACGCGGTGCGCGCGATGTACGCATGCTGCGGCGCGACGGATTATTACCTGGAGACCGGCGATCCGGCGTACTGGAAAACGCTGGAGACGTTGTGGCACGACCTGGTGACCGCGCAGATGTACGTCACTGGAGGCGTGGGGGCGCGCCAAGCGGGGGAGGCGTTCGGCGATGATTACGAGCTGCCGAATTTACGCGCGTACGGCGAAAGCTGCGCAGCCATCGGCAACATGATGTGGAACTGGCGGATGCTGGCGGCCACCGGCGACGCGCGCTACGCCGACGTGATCGAGCGGGCGTTGTACAACGGAGTGAATTCCGGGATGTCGCTGGACGGCACGCTGTACTGCTACCGCAATCCGCTACAATTCGATCCTTCGGAGGGCGACAAGATTCGCAATCCCTGGTACGACACTACCTGCTGCCCGCCCAACCTGGAGCGCACGTTCGCGGCGCTCCCCGGCTATTTTTATAGCACCAGCGCGGACGGCATTTACACGCATCTGTACGACAATTCGGAACTGACTTGGCATTTGGAAAACGGCACGGGGCTGAAAGTAACGCAGAAAACAAATTATCCATGGGATGGCGGCGTGGAAATCACGGTCACGCCGCAAGCTGCAGCGGACTTCACATTTTTCCTGCGCATTCCGTTGTGGACGGACCATGCCCAGGTTGCGGTGAATAAGGAATCGCTGCTGGGAGCCAAGCCCGGCGAATACATGGCCATCAAGCGCCGGTGGAGTCCCGGCGATGTGATTCACCTGCAGTTGGACATGACGCCGCAAGCGATTATCGCGAATGAGAAAGTGGTTGACGATAACGGGCGAGTGGCCTTGCAGCGCGGACCGCTGGTGTACTGCATGGAGCAGATGGATCAGCCGCAGGGCGTGAAGCTGGGCGACGTCGCGCTGGATATCGGGTCGAAAGGTGCCGCGGGATTTCGCGCTTCGTTCGAGAAAGACGTGCTGGGCGGAGTGAATGTGTTGCGCGGAAACGGCGTGCAGCTGGAAGACGTACAGGGCAACGAGCTGTATTCACGCTTCAGCGGAAATGCGCGGAAGTCACGCAAGGTGGCGCTCACGTTTATTCCTTACTTTGCGTGGGCCAACCGCGAGGAAACTCCCATGCAAGTGTGGACGGCGGTAAAAACGTAGCCGCTTGCACTACTGAGCCCTTGAAACCAACGCCGCATTGGTTGCCGGTATTTTTTTGGGAGAGGATGATCCATGGCCCGGAAGCCGGCTCCTGACAGCACAAACGTTCGCGATGATCTAATCAAAAGCTATGCGATCAACGACGCGATGAACCAGCTTTTGCTTTCGCTCCTTGATTCCCGGGGGTGGCGGGCGGTGCCGCCCGGAGAAAAAGGGAGCGGCCGCACCATCGCTGCGATCTTCGCGCATCTGCACAACAACCGGCTCACCTGGATCAAGAGATCGGCGCCGCATCTGAAGTGCCCTGCACCGTTAGACCCGGAGCAATGCACGATCGAGCAGGCGTCCGCCGCGCACCGGAAAAGCGCCGCGCAGTGCCTGCGAATGCTAGAGGATGCTTTGTCTGGCGATGCCGGACGACGGGTCACGAAATTCTCGCGCGGCAGCTGGGCGCCAACCTGGCCTGCGGGCGCGACGATGTTCGCGTACATGTCTTCGCACGAGGCGCATCATCGGGGGCAAATCCTGATGCTCGCGCACCAGTTGGGCTATCCAATGCCTGACGAAGCGGCGTACGGCATCTGGCAGTGGGATAAATTGTGGAACCAGCAAGGGCTCGACCCAACGGGCACGCGGTAGGCAGCGCTCGTACCGCGGCTCGATTCGAAATGTGTCATCTCGGCGGACAAGCGAACCCCTGAGAAGCGGCCGCCCCACTGATGAGCCGGGCCGGTCCTCTTGGGGTCGGGTGCGAACGGTGGCGGCTAGGCCGTTGCGTTCTTGGCTTCGCGGTACGCGCGGGTACCCTGGGCTGTGGCTGCGTCAAAATCGTCGGCGACGGATTGCACGGCTTTTTTCGCTTCTTTCACGAAGCGGCGGCCACGTGAAGTTGCGTCGTCGATTTGGTCTTGCGCCATTCCGGCCAAGTTCTCGCGCAACTCTTCGCCTGAGCTGGGAGCGAAGATCACTCCGATCAGCGCGCCGATACCGATGCCTGCAGCAAATGCTAACGCGGTTTCCGACATTTTGCGGTTATTGAATCGCATGTTTCACCTCGTTTGTGAGTTTAATTTTGTAGCTCAGCTTAATAAGCGGCGGGAGAAAGCCTTGCGGCTTTCCCCCCGCCTGGTTGCGCCGCAATGAACTTAGTGGCGTTGGCTCTTCTTTGGGTCGTCCTGAGGTTCTATTTTTTGACCGGCGTGACCATGCTGCCCCTGTTGCGCGGGGGGCGGATTGTCCTGACTGCCCTGCTGACTTGAGCCGCCACCATGTTGCCCGCTGTGCTCGGTTGAACCGCCGCGTTCGCGGCTCTGTCCCGGCTGCGCGGGTGGCTCCTGCTTCCCTTGCGGGTTTTGCTGCGAGGTTGGGGTCCCGCTCTGCAGATGAGGTTCGCGGTGGCCGCCGTAATGCTCCTCCGGGCTGCGCTTGTCTTCGGTCCCTTGCAGGGTCTTCTGTGCGCCGGCTGCCGGCTTGCTGGCGGTGGTGGAGTCCTGTCGCTCCGGTTCTTTCTTGGTCGCTTCCGTTGGCATCTCGTAGCTCCTTATTTGCTGCCTGGAAATGTATTGCCGCGGACTGTCTCTTGGTTAAGCGGCGTTACGAAGCGCGCGCTGCTTTGGCTTTCTTATTCACGGAGACAACGCCTGGCCGTCCCGGTGTTTCTCCTTCGGTGGCGCCGGCCGCTTGGACGTTGATGGACTCGGCAAGGCGGGTAAGTTTCTGGTCGGTGTCCTTTTCCTCTTCCAGAGTCTCTTCCAGCAAACTGGCCGCGTCCCCCTCGTCCAACAGCTCGGCGTAGGTGCGCACGCAACCGTAAGCGGCGATTTCATAATGCTCGACGCGTTGTGCCGCGGCGATCAGACCGGCGTCCAGCTCTTCGTCTCCCGGATCTTCTTCAATCATTTCGCCGCCTTCTTCGATCAGACCTTCCATTCCTTTGCACTTTTTGCCTTTCGGGCTTTCGTCCAGACCCTTGAAGATCAACTCGAGACGCCTGACGTGCTCGCGAGTTTGTCCGAGGTGCTCTTCAAACCCCTTTCGCAAATCGGGGGATGTGGCGGCTTTGGCCATCTTGGGCAGCGCCTTAATCAGTTGGTTCTCTGCGCTGTAAAGATCCTTTAGCTCGTCGATGTAAAGACTCTTTAGGGCATTGCTAGTCATTTTGAGTTCTCCCGGAAAATTTTCGAATCAGGGGGACGGTGACGCGAGCCTGCTCCGCTGCGCGGGCCAGGGAGCTTTTCAGAACCGCGTGTGTCCTCCTCATGCTTCAACAGTAAGCGCCGCTGCCGAGCCGAATCTATAGGGTGAATTGGGTAGATTGGGTGACAACGCGCACCAATTCGGTGGGAAGGAAGGTGCAGAAGGGCGGCATGAGGCGATTCGGTCGCGAAACGCGCCGCGTGGATAGAGGGTGTTTTCCGGTTGGTGCTTAAATCAGGGCTTCTTTGTGCTGATATCACAAAGCATGTCGGAGTCGATGTTTAAGCCGATGTAAGGCGGTTCCTGGGCACGGAGCAGGGCGGGAGCGAAGAGAATGGGCGCGGCAATGAGTACCGCTCGGAATCGTGAGTAAAGTGAGGAGCGCGCCATGCCGATCATCAAAGGGAGCATCCTTTCCGGGACTAAATGCAACTCAGTTGCAACTGCCGGGACACCGATGACCACCAGCCATACCAGGCGCGAATGAATGAATTGCAACTCGGTTTCAACTAGGGGCAAAACAGGAGGCATTAGAGCGCTTTAATCTAGTTGCAACTTTGTTGTATCTGGACGCCACCTTATCTCCCGCTACGTGTCAACAACGAAGCCCTGGAAGTGGCTATCTTTAACCCTGAAGTGCTACCCGCTGAGGTCGAACGGTGAATTTCGTGCGTTGGTCTCTGTACGGAACTGCTTGAATTGCAGGAGATGAACTTTGGTGGCGCATTCGAACGGGGCTGCGCCGCTTGGCGATCGAGCTCGGGCGTGGGCAGGTGCAGAAGGTTGGGCCACCTGAAAAACTTAAATCGTGGACCGATCACACTTCCCTGCCTGCACTCGAGCCTGCTATCTGGCTCTGGCGAAGGGGCGCGCGTAAATCATGTGCGATACCACCGGTGGTTCTTCCCCTTGATGGAAGCTGCGCACGTGGTCGCGGGTGAGCAGATCGCTGGCGGTCATTCGCTCTCGTTGGCGGAGGTATTCCAGCCACGATTCGACGACGAAATTCTCCACGAATCGCCCGGGCTGTGCGGTGTCTTGATACGTTCCCCAGCGGATCGATCCGTCACGAAGCCGCACGTCGCGCAGCTTGTGTATGGCTTTGGTGAAGGAGTCGTATTCTTCCGCGCTCACCAGGTATTCGATGGTGACCAGGACCGGGCCGTCGCCAGGTTTCGGCTGGAGTTCCAGGCTGAGAGAGGATCGAGCATCCGGCGACGGATCCAAATCGGGCGGAGCGCCGTAGGGCAAGCGGTATCGGGCTCCCCAGAGAATTCCGGCCAGCAGGGTGATCGCAGCGGAGGCGAGCGCGACGGTGGTAGAACGATGCTCGGCCAAATAACCGAAAAACGCACTGCCTGCGGCCATTCCGCCCTGCGAAATCATTTGGTACATCCCTTGGGCGCGCGCCTGCACCCAAGCCGGAGCCGAGAGTTGCACTGCCACGTTGAACGTCGACATGGCGGTGGTCCACGCAAAGCCGCCGGCGATAAGCGATAGCACCACCAGAACAACGTAGTGTGCGAAGGCCATAGTGGCGAGCGTGCCGGCCGAAATCAACGACGCCACCAGGACGATCTGGTCGGCAGAATACTTGGCACGCAGTTTGGGCAGCGTCACCGCGCCCGCAACCGCTCCCAGTCCCAAACATCCGTTGAGGATGCCGTAACCCATAGCGCCCTGATGCAGCTCGCGCTGCGCGACGACGGCGAGAAGCGCCCAAACGGCGCTCACCGCGAGGGTGAACGCGAAACAGCGGATCAGCACCGACCGAAGGGGCGGCGAATGACGCAGGTAGCGCACGCCCGAGCGCATCGAACCGAAGAGACGTTCGGCGGGAAGAGCGCTTTTGAAAATGGGCATGCGCTTCCATTGCGCGAGAACCCAAATCACGGCGAGAAACGACAGTGAATTCAGGAAGAAGACGCTGCCGGCGCCTTTATAAGTGCTCGCGTAGAGCGCCACCAGCAGACCGCCGAACGCGGGGCCTAACGCGCGCGCCAAATTGAATCCGGCACTGTTGATTGCTACCGCGTTGGGCACCATGGCTCGCGGGATCAGTTCGGGGATGCTTGCCTGCCAGGCGGGTCCATTAACGGCGACGCCGATGTTGAGCAAGAACGTGAGGATCAACAGCGCCCATGGCGAAATCATGCCCGCCAGGGTGAAGACGCTCAGGATCAGCACCGCCACCAGCATCCAGGACTGCCAGAAGATCAACAGGCGGCGGCGCTCGACGATGTCTCCAACGGCTCCCGCGGGAAGACCCAAGATCAAAACCGGGAAGCTGGCCGCGGTTTGCATCAACGCGATCAGCAAGGGCGACGAGGTGAGGGAAACCATCAGCCAGGTGCCCGCGGTGTCCTGCATCCAGCCGCCCAGATTCGATATCAGGGAGGCGATCCAAAGGCTGCGGAACAGCGGCTGGCGGAGCGGAGCCCAGGCCGAAACCACTTCAGGGGTAGGAGTATCGGTCGCCACGATTCAGTATGTTTCGATGATAGGACAAGTTGACGTTCGGCGGTTTGCGAATCTTTGGAAAAAACAAAACGGATTGCGGAATCGCCCACTCGGGCCCGGCGCGGAAGCCGAGAGGCGCTCAGCGCCCTGAAGGCTTACAGCCCGGTTTGAAGTTGCGCCAGCCCCGCTCGGGAAACCTTCACGTCGTCTTCCGATTTGCCGCCGCTGAACGCCGCGATCAAATAGCCCGATTTGCCGTGGACGATCACGCCTCCGTTCCACCCGAATTCGCCGGTCATGGGAGGTCGTCCGCTGGTCCCACTGTCCTTGAGGGTGTCGGCCATCTCCGCGGCTTTCGCGTAAGCGATGCCCAGCAGGTTCGCGCCTTTCTCGGTCTGCGAAGGATCATCCCGCATTCTGCCGACCACCAACATCTTCGAACTCCAGGATTGAATTTTATCGCCGTCGAAGTAGGCCACCACGGCGACGCCGCCAATACCGAGTTCGCCTGCGCGAGCGCGCATAGCCGCGAGCGCCGGATCAGCCAGGCGATTGAAAACATTTGCCACCGGAGCGCCGTTCGCAAAGGCCGGATCCATCTCCGCGATGTCCACGCGATAGCTGACGGTATCCGCGGTGGGAAAGTCAGCCGGCACTTTCTGGCTTACACCTCCGGTAGCCGCCCATTCGGTGCCCCGCTGCAAGGTGGTGATGAAACCGACGCAGCTCAGTGCGGCAACATCGTGCCCCATAGTGGTGTGAAATATTTTGCCCTTGCCGTAATTTAAGACCATCATGCTCGGCTCGTCGCGACCGGTGCCCTTGTTCTTGGGGTCCGAGTGAGCGGTGGCCAACACGGTCATGTTTTCGCCGGGACCACGCAGCGTCGCGTAGAGCTCATCGGAGGCGTGCATCCAGGCGTGCGGCAAGCCTTTCATGATCGGATGTGTAGGCGAGCGCGCTTCCACCAGGTAAGGAAGCCGCGCACCGTGAGAGCCGCTGGGGCCAGGGGAATTGTCGGAGACTAGCTTGCCGTCTTTGAAATACCACAGTGGACCCGATTTTTCCGATCGATCTCTCCAGCCACCAATCCCGATCATCTGATTGAATGCCGGCCAATTGGGGAATGCATTATCGGCCGCATGGACGACTACCAGTCCGCCGCCATTCTTTACGTATTGTTCAAGTTGGGTGCGCAGGGCGAGGGGCCAGTCGGGAGCGTCGTAATTCAGCACGATTGCCTGGTAGTTGCCGAAATCCGGTTTGAAGTTGCTGAAGTCTTCACCAAATCGCGGAGAGGTTGCGACCGTTACGCGGAATATGCCGGGTTCCTCCAGTTCCCACTTTAGCGCGGAGGTGGTCAGTGCCCAATCGTGATAGGGCCCGGCGCTCTCACCGTCTATCAGGAGCACACTTATCGGCTTGGACTTGGAAGGCACCGGCTGATGCGCGGCGCAAGGCGTGGTCGTCCAGATCGCCGCTAGAAGAACCGTGAAAACTATTCTCTTCATGCTGGCTCCTCGCTTGGGTACGGTTGCGCCGCTCGCTGAGCATCTGCCAAGTGCAGCGGGAATATCATCGCCGGAAATGCTGATACTGCTTTCGGCCGCACAAATTTGGATTGCAGCCATCAATAAGCTTGATCAGCGGAATTTCGCCAGACTAATGTACTCTCATTGCGCTCAATGGCAATTCGCTCGATAACCGTCGCCGAATCGGTTGCGCGGCAGGGTCTGCTTGGCCGTTCCGGCTAGAGGCCGATAGATTCTGTGAGGGGGAAAAGCACGGATGGCAATCACCAGACGCGAGTTCATCGCCAGCGTTGCGCAGGCGAGCGGTTACGGCGCGGCCTTCATGACTGCGTATTCGCTTGGCCTTCTCGGTGTGGCCGAGGCCGATCAGCAGAAGGGCTTCCCGCTGCCGCCGTCGGCCGGCCGCGGGACCAAAGTGCTGATTCTCGGCGCGGGAATTGCCGGGCTTGTCTCTGCTTACGAGATGCGCCGGGCAGGATTCGACTGCACGGTGCTGGAAGCGCGCGAGCGTCCCGGCGGGCGTAACTGGACCCTGCGTCGCGGTTCGAAGCTAGCTTTCAACGACGGGACCTCGCAGGATTGCACCTTCGACGAAGGAAATTATTTCAACTGTGGACCGGCGCGGCTTCCCTCGGTGCACAAGACCATGCTTGGCTATTGCAACGAGCTCGGCGTGCCGCTCGAGGTCGAGGTGAATACCTCGCGCAACACCCTGCTGCAGAACGACAACGTCTTCGGCGGCAAGCCGATCCGCCAGGCCCAGGCCATTAACGACACTCGCGGCCACGTTGCCGAACTGTTGGCCAAATGCGTGAATCAGGGCGCGCTCGATCAGGCCTTCACCGCGGACGATCATGCCGTAGTGATGGAATTTCTCAAGTCGTATGGCGACCTCGGACCGAATTACCAATACGGCGGCTCGGCGCGTTCGGGCGACGAGCAGGAACCCGGCGCGGCCGATCAGATCGAGGTGCATCGCGCGCCGCTTTCGATGTCCGATTTGCTGAAGTCGAAGTTCTGCCAGCCCATGCTCTTCGAAGAACTGCGCGACATGCAGGCCACCATGTTCCAGCCGGTTGGCGGCATGGACCGGATTCCGTATGCGTTCGCGGCTTCCCTGGGCAAGATGGTCCGTTACAACTCCCCGATTACGGAAATCAGAAAAACGCCGAACGGCGTCCGGGTATCGTACCGCGAGGGCGAATCCGGCCCGATTCGTTCGATGGAAGCGCCGTACTGTATATGCGCCCTGCCGCTCAGCATCATCAGGACGATACCGAATGACTTCACGCCGCGCGTGAAATCGGCGCTCGAACAGGTCAGTTATGATTCAGCCTACAAAGTTGCGTGGGAGTCGCGGCGCTTCTGGGAGCAGGATGGCGACGAGATATACGGTGGGATCTCATTTCTTACCACCGGGCCGATCCAGGTGGTCTGGTATCCAAGCGCGAACCTGATGTCCAAGCGCGGCGTGCTCATCGCCGGCTACTCGGTCGAAAATTGGGGGGACTTCGGCAAGCTGCCATCCAGTGAAGCGAAGATTGCCGCTTCTCGATCGGCGGTGGAAAAACTGCATCCGGGCAAAGCCAGGGAACTGGAGAAGCCGATGTATATGTCCTGGGGCAAGATTCCCTATAATCTCGGGTCCTGGGTTAGCCGCGGGCAAAGCCTCAGCGCCGACGGGGCCGCTTACTTTAACGGGCCCTACCGGGAATTCATCGTTCCCGACGATCGAATCTACTTTGCCGGGGACCACTGTAGCCACATTATTGGCTGGCAAGAAGGCGCTGCCTTGGCGGCGCAACGAGCGATATTGATGATTGTTAGCCGTGTGAACCAAAGCTGACCAAAATCAGAATGGAGATATGAATGCGAAAAATACCGATGTGCTTTATGCTCGTGCTGCTCTCATCGCTCACCGCTGGTGCGCAGACTACCGTCCGTCACATTCAGCAGGCCGACCGTCCGATCGCTACCGGAGTGTGGGCCGGAGATACTCTGTACTTGAGCGGGCAGTTGGCGTCGCCGCAAACTCCGGCGGATCCGGCCAAAGGAACGGCCGACGTCTACGGCGATACCGAGACGCAAGCCCAGAGCACCCTGACCAAGATACAAGCGGCGCTCAAAACCGAGGGGCTCACCATGGGCGATGTGGTGATGATGCATGTCTATCTGGCGGGCGATCCGGCCAAGGGCGGCAAGCTCGATTTCCCCGGAATGATGGCGGCGTACTTGCGCTTCTTCGGAACTAAAGACCAGCCCAACAAACCCGCTCGCAGCGCGATGCAAGTGGCGGCGCTAGCGGCGCCGTGGGCATTGGTGGAAATTGAAGTGATCGCCGTGAAACCCTCCGCAAAATAGGCGCGGCAGTAGCCGTACATAGATCGCGGAGCCCGCGGCGCAGCGCGGAGCGGCGCACGACGCGCGCCTATTTCTTGGTGACCAGCCGCAGCCTGGCGGTGAATGACACGTGCTGCGTGCCGGTGAACGTGAGGTAGTTTGGCGCATCAATATCGTTCACCACTGCGGTGGGATTGTCGCGGCTCGATACGTTAATCGCCGCGACGCGCACCGACCATTCACGCCGGAAGAGATGAAAATGCTTTTCGAGGGCCAGATTCAGATTGAAGTACACCGGAAATCGAAAGCGATCGGGCGCCCCAATCAGAAGCTGATCGGTGTTCACCGTGTTAAACGGGAAACCGGTGTGGTATTCGGCGAAGTAGCTCAGCACCAGGCCCCACAGCGGAATGGGCGTGGTGCCCCGCGAAACGATTCGGTTGGGCGCGTCCCACAGCAGCGGCCCCGGCGCCTGTGCCGCGTAAAACGGCGCGACTAAGCTGGGATCGAGCGCTTCATTGGTGGTCGCGCTGGAGCGGGTGTAGTCGATGAAAATTTCCGCTTGCTGGCTGAACCGATGGCGGACCCAGATTTCGCCGGCGCGGTAGCGATCCCTGCGTCCGTTTAGCAGGTCAAACGTCGTACCCGCGAGGCCCGCGGTGAGGTCCTGATAAGCCAATCCGTGGTGCCCATCCCGTGCGATCAAATTAATACCCACCAACGTTGCTTCGCGAAAACGCTGCTCCCATCCCCCGCGCGTAGTATTGATATACGGCCGCTGCAAGGCGCTCGGCAAAACAAATTGGGTAACCGCGGGAGCGCCTACCGCGACGGTCCCGGTAGCGTCGTAGAAATTGTCCACCCGTTGCTGATCGAGGCCTTGGGCCAAAACGGTAAGATCAAGTGGCTGGTAAAAGCGGCCCCAGGTAAGCGTGAACTTGCTGCGATCGTCGCCGAATGGCAGAACATTGCCGCCGATCCTTGGTTCGAAAAGACTGTGGGCTATCCGCGCATCCCAATCAGCGCGCCCGCCCGCACTGATCACCACTCGCTTGGAAGGCATCCAGACGTCCTGGGCGTAGACCCCGAACTGCCGGTTGGTAACCACTGGTGAAGCGCTGCCGGTAAAGGTGGCGCGGTCGGCGAGGGTGCCGTCGGTGCGTTCGACATCAATTTCGTCGCGCTCCGCACGCTGGGAAAATTTGAGCCAGTCCGCGTTCACCCCCGCCGAGACGTCGTGCGTGCCATGCCAGCGTCGCGAACCGCTCATCACGTCGCCCACTAACTGGAAGCGGCGCGCGTGTTCGTGAAGCGTTTCGAAATAGTTCCCCGCCGTGGTGCTGGGCGTAATGATGTATGGCGAATCTCCCTGCGGCGCAAGGCTGCTGTTCCCGGTGTCCGCCGCGATCCCATACTGCAAGAGCGTCCGGCCCACGGTGATCTGATACTTCGCCGAAACAAAGTAGCGCTCCGCGTTCTGGGTGCGAGTGGTGGAAGCCGGGGAAAGCGCGCCCAAGCCGAAATTGGTGTCGCTCGAGCGATTGTAGAGAAGGCTGGCCTGAAGCACGTTGTGCGGCGTCAGATTCACTTGGCCGCGCAGCAGGTTGTCGCCGGCCCATTGCTGCATCGTATTTTGGCCGGGGGGAAGATCGGTGATCAGCGTAAACGTGTGTTGCAGGCTGATCGCCTCGGAGAACCAGGCGCGGCGACGCTCGATCGGGCCGGAAAATTGGAATCGCGGAAACCAGTTGCCCAGGTTAACGCCCTGCTGAAGATTCACCCCGGGGAAGAAATTGGTGGCGCCGAATCGCCAGCGGTCGTCCCCCACCGCGGTATCGATGGCCAGGATCCCGGCGCCGGCGTGCGCGAACTCCGCGCCGGAATTTCCGGATTCCACGGTCACCTGGCGCACGCTATCCACATCCACGCGAGCGTTCAGCCCTCCAGTGGCCGGATCGCCAATTTCAAATCCATCCAGCAGCATTTCGGTCTCACCCGCGCGCGCACCGGCGAAATGGATTTCGCTGGTGTTGTCGGTCACCACTTGCGGAATCGCGACCAGCGTCTGCTTCAGGTCATGGGAGTTCGGCACGGGCGTGTCCAGAATGTCGCGCTGGACCAGCCCCTCCTGATGGGCGGTTTGCGCCGGATCGATCTGCGCCGCTGAGGAGCGCACTTCGACCGTCTCCTTCAGCTCCGTTTCATGGGTGAGCGCCAGGGCGAGATCGTTTTCGCCGGCAGTGAGCGCCACCTCGCGGCCGGTCAATTCAAAGTATTCTGGTTTGCGGACGCTGACCGTCGCCGGACCCGGCATCAGCGCGTCGAACTCAAAATGGCCCGAGTCGTCGGTGAACGTCTCCGCCGCGGCGCGCCCTTCCTGCGCGAGAATTACCTGCGCGCTGGCAACCGGCACCACATTCTCGTCGACCACCCGTCCCGTCAGCCGGGCCGTTTGAGCGGCCCACAGCGGAAAAGGGAGAATGGCCGCCAGAATGGCTGCACTACGGCAAATCTTCCCGACCGTGCTCGCCCGCTGCATCCACCTAAGTCCAAAACATCGGCCACATTATCCACTGCTTTGCGCCGACTGTCGCCCACCACCTGATTGTAGAACTCAAGTGCGGTGCGTGAGGCGGAGCAGGCGAGCGACGTGGCAGATACTCTTTAGCAGGCGGATTTGGTTAGTACGGCTTCGACCTTGCACCCAAAGGTTGCGCGATAAACCCCGGGCTCTCTGCACGATCCTATTCGTGCCGGAGGGCATCCATCGGATCCACGCGCATGGCGCGGCGTGGCGGGACGTATCCGGCAAGAGCCGCCACGGCGGCGAGTATCAGCGCGACAGCCGCGAGCGTGGCAGGGTCATTCGCAGAAACGCCAAACAGCATGTGCCCCACCAAACGAGAAGCCACCAGCGCGCAGGGCACTCCAATCGCTAGCCCTGCAAACGACAGGTACAGCGTCTCGCGCAGGACCATCCGCAGAATCGCGCTGCGCGAAGCGCCGAGCGCCACGCGAATCCCGATCTCGTTCGTCCGGCAGGACACCGAGTAGGAACTCACCCCGAAAATCCCGGTGGCCGCCGGTACCAGGGCTCGCCGCAAACACGCCCAGCAAGATCGTGCGAAAGCGGGGCTGCGCCAGCGAACTCTCCATAATCTCCGGCATCGTCTCGACGTCGGTCACCTTATCCGCTAATCGACTAGTCAGGAGTTGAAGCTTAATCGCCGATAAATCGCACGTAGTGATGCGGCTCCTTGGCGGCCGCATCCGACAGCAAGCTGAATAGAGCCTCAAGATGAAGCCGCAGCTCACCAAGCGACAGCGTTTCCATGGCCTTGTCCGCGTCCTCACGCGCCACCTTCGGCCATACCTCGGCGCTCTTAAGATAAACCCGCTTGGCCTCCAGTAAGTTCTGTTCCGTCAGCTGCGACGCCAGTGCCGAGCACTCGCTTTGGAGTACTGGAATTTGTAGACGATTAAACACTGTGTCGCCGTATGGGTCTATGAACTGGAGCAACGAGTTGACTCGAGAGTTGCAAGACGTGCAGCCAGTTCACGAGATTGTGAGGGTCTAATAGCTTAGCGACACATATCTCAAGTTCCGTTTCGATTCTGGCATCAATCCCCATCGCTCTTTCCTGTAACCGCTGGACGTTACTTTCCGACAGACGGAAGGAAAGTCTACATCACAGCCTCGGAGCCTGAAACTCCTGATAAAAACTCGTTAACCGGACAACTGCCACGAATCAAACTGATTACTACCCGCTGGAACGTTTCTAGGGTGGGCAGAAACCTCATTTCAGCGAGCATCGCAAGAAGTGATATGTTTCCCCCGAGTTCAGGCGTGGACCGGGAGAAGTTCAATGGGGGTGCCTGTGGAACTGTCAGTGAGCTAGATGGGACCGAAACGGGGTCTCGGAGATGGAAGGGCGGCAGATTCAACGGGACTTTGGCGGAAGCGTGTGGGAGTCGAACCCACCACCCGCCTCGCGAAGAGACGGGTCGCCGGCTTTGAAGGCCGGGAAGGTCACCGGACCAATTTCGCCTCCGCTGCTGCAATATCATCAAAAATACAAATGCCTACTGGATCTATGCGGCCGCAGACGATTCAGAAGCGCGCTCCGGGGTTATTGTCGTGCCGGTCGCGATGTTGCGCGTCCTGCGTGCTTTTCGTTCTCGGGGAAACGTCAGCCGAGCGCGCACAACGGCTTTGGATGTTTGCAGAAATATAGATTTCCGTCAAACTCTCTCGGGCCAACGATGTGAATCCTCAACGTGAACGTATCTGCCGTAGCCACCGTGTACCGATCGAATCCGACTTGGTGATCGGGAACTTATTCTAGGTCCGCGGCGTTCTTGGTCGCGAGTGTGATGGATTACGCGCGACTAGTGCCATTACCGACGGCACCGAAACGGAGACGGTTACCGAAGTCTCCGGTGGTTGCAATCCGCTCTGAATTCCTTTTGCCAGCATATCCACCGCACGCCCCGCGAGCGGAGGGATATGGACGGTCGCCGCGAGTAGCCCTTCGCTCACCCAGGCTTGGCCCGCCTTCGGCACACCATCGCAACCCGTGAATGGCAAGCTGAGCCACGCATCGCGCTCCCGCTTGTCGGAAATTTCCTCGAATGCGTTGCGCGCGCCGATGGCCATCGAGTCATCTTGCGCAGCAACCAGATCAAATTCCGCACTTCGCGACGTGGCCAGACCCAACCAGGAACGAACCGCACGCTGCGCGCTTTCCTGGGTCCACTGCGCCTTGAGCGGCCTCACTCGGATATTCGCTGGTTTCGTCTCAAGCATTCCGGAAGTGCGCTTATTTGCCGAGGAACTTTGGGAGGGGCCTTCGATGTAGAGTACGCAGCCACCGTCGGGAAGCAGCGCGGCAAATTGTCGTCCTTGAATCCGTCCAATCTCCACGTGGTCTGAGGTGATCGTAAAGATGGGGGCCGTCGCGCCGCGACGCAACTCAGAGATATAGTCGGGAGCCCGATTCAAGATCGCCCAACCCACCCCGGCGTCCCGAGCCGCTCGGCTCACCCGAGGCAGCGCGTCGCGGCCCACCGGTTCCAACACGATGCCGTCTGGCCGTGTCTGAGGATCACGTTGCAGAGCTTTCAAGATGTGCGTGCTCTGGTTTACAGCATCGTTCTCCGCGTAGGAAATCTCCACAATGATTCCCAATTTGCGAGCCGCCTGCTCTGCGGATGAACCCTGTTCTATTTGGAAGTCGTTTTCGCGGGTAGGGAGTGAAACCAGTATGCTGAGTTTTTTCGTCATGCCGCACGCCACCACCTTGTGTCCCCATGCTGGGAATAATTCCCCTTGGGAATTACCTTGCCCGGCCGATTCCTATTTCAGCTTAGCGGCTTCGGCGCGGGCTTGCTGCAGGATGGGCAGGCCCGGATCAGCATTCTTCCAAAGAACGAAGAACTCGTTATACGCAGCTCCCGCTTTAGCCTTTGCGGCTGCGGAATCGGCGGGAGCAGCGGCAGCTGCCTCCAGCGCCAAAGCGCGTGCCATTCCCAGACGCGCCAGCGATCCGATCGGCTCATTCCCCACCACGCCGCGATGGTCAAGAATCCTTTGAAATTCGCTGGCCGCCTGCTCGCCTTGATGAGCGGCCAAGTACGCATCCCCTCGCACATATACCGGATACAGGTTGTGCGAAAAGGTGTCGGTGCCCGGATAGCCAAGTTCATAGGCGGACGCGGCTTGCAACAGCGCAATCGCCTTTGGCGCATCGTTTCGGTCGAGCGCAAGTTGCCCGCGAATCGCCGGCAGGCAGATGGACTGAATCAACGTGTCTTGCGGAAATCGCTTGGCCAAATCGTCCGCCAATTTCTCGCCTTGGGCCATCGCCGCCGCATCCCCGGCAAAGGCCAGACCCAGCGCCGCGACAAATTCCGCATCGTGGCCGTTCGAAAGGGCTAGAGACGCAGCGACGCGTTGCTTGGCCTCCCCCGCGTTCCCAAACAGGCCCTCCACCAGAGCCTCGGCCGCTTCGTAGTCCGCGACCGTTTCTTTCTGGTCGATGCGCGTGGCTGAAAGAGCCGCGTTGCGGGAGAACTCGCGAGCCTTTCCCAGTTGGCCAAAATAAGCGGCGGTCTCCGATTCCATGTAAGCCATTGCGGCCTCGTCCCCCGGCCTTCCCATGCCCCAAGCCACCTGCCGCGCCATGCCCGCCGCATCGTTTTGAAAAAAAGCCATTATGTACAGTTCGAGATGAATATCGGATGTGCCGAGTTTTTTCGACAGCGCTTCTTCCGCCGCGTTGTGCGCTTCCTGATACCGATCCAGATTGACGTAAGCGGTCACCACGTTGCCATAGGTCAACCCATCTCCTGGCGCCAGGCGAAACGCCGCGCGGGTTTCCTCCAGCGCCTTCTCGTACTGGCCAAGATTCTGGAAAACCTGCCCGGAATTGTTGGGCGGTATGGAATCCCGCGGATAACTTTGCTCCCACAATTGGTAGGCCTGAAGAGTGGTTTCCAAATCGCCGGTGACGTAATTATGATAATGAGACTCGATGTAGAATTTCTCGCGCTGGCTCACCCGATCCCGCAGTTCGTAAGCTTTCTGGGTATTCTCCACCGCGGAATTGCTCTCGCCAAGGTTGTGATAAGCCGTCCCTATCGAGGCGTAGGCCATCGCAAATTTCGGATCGAGCTGGATGGCGCGCTGGAAGAGTGACACCGCTGCCGGGTAGTCCCCCTTGTTCATCATTGTCTTTCGCCCCAGGCTGTAATCCTGCAGCGCTTCCAGCGAGGGCGTGCTGGCCTGTTCGATCGGGGTATCGAGCTTCTCCACCGAGCTGAGCGATTCCCCCAGCTTCGCGCGCATCTTCGAAGCCGCTTGTCCCAGCGCGTCCAGGACTTTTTCCTTGCCCGCCGCTTGCACCTGCTCCTCCACCAGCAAATCGCCGGTGTTGCAGTTCACCGCCTTGAGTCCGATCACGAACTGATTGCCCAAGCTGGCGATCGAGCCGCTGAGGTAGGCCTTGCTCCCGGTTCGTTGGCAGACGTCCCGGGCAATGGTCGGGGAAAGCCTGGCCTCACCCGGCTGCCCCATCATCTGCAGCGTCTCCTGGATGCGCACCTCGGAAATCAGGCTCAGGAACGGAGATTGCTCCAGCTGCACCACCAGCCCTTGCCGGAGCGTGTCGTCGAACACCGGATCGCCGGTCGAGTTGGCAAAGTCCGCCAGGACGATCGTATCGGTCTCGCTCAGTGTGCGTGCGTGATGGACGCGATAGAACCAGCCCCCGATACCCAGGGCAATCACGATCGCCGCCGCCACCGGCGCGATTATTTTCCAGCGGGACCGCCGCGCTGCAGGAAAGTTGTACACCGTCGCGGCGGTGTGCCCGGTCTCCACTTCACGCTTCAGACTTTGCAGATCGGCGCGAATCTCCGCCGCGCTGTGGTAGCGCCGGTCCCTATCTTTCTCCAGCGCCTTGTTGATGATCGATTCCAAATTCGCGGGCATTTCCGGGTTCACGCTGCTAACGGAAGCCGGCGCTTTCATCAGGATGGATTCGATGATCGCGCCGCCGGTGTTGCCGCCGAACGCCTTCCGCCCGGTCGCCATTTCGTATAGCAGCAGACCCAGGGAGAAAATATCCGTGCGCGCATCGAGGTCATCTCCGCGCACCTGTTCCGGTGACATGTACGACGGAGTCCCACTGATCACCCCGACGATCGAGACCGGCTCCTCCGCCACGCCGCCAGGTGAATCGGGATGCTCGCCGCCCACCGCAGGCCTTCCTACCAGCTTGGCCAGGCCGAAATCCAGCACCTTGGCCTGCCCGCGCTTGGTTACGAAAATATTGGCCGGCTTGATGTCTCGATGGACGATGCCCTGGGTGTGCGCGGCGTCCAGCGCATCGGCAATCTGAATTCCCAGTTCCAGCACCTCCGCGAGTTGCAGCGGCTGGCCATGGATATGCCGGCTCAGCGTCTCGCCATCAATATATTCCATGGCGATGAACGGCTGGCCGTCCTGTTCGCCCACGTCGTGAATGGTGCAGATGTTTGGGTGGTTCAGGTTAGAGGCGGCGTGCGCTTCGCGCCGGAAACGCTCCAGGACCTGCGCGCCCTGGTCCAAATCATGCGGAAGGAATTTCAGCGCTACCGGACGGTCCAGGCGGATGTCCTGCGCCTTGTAGACCACACCCATCCCGCCGGCACCGAGTCTTTCCAGGATTCGGTAATGCGAAATGGTTTGCCCAATCATCGCCGGGGATCGGCTCCGATGAGCCGCGGTATTACCTAAAGCGTTGGCTCATCCGTAGTGGCGTCGTCGTCCGCACTGCGATTGTTTCGCCGATCTTCCTGGGGTGGTCTCGGCGACGCTACGACATTCAACACCTTGGTTCCTGCTCCATAGCTATTTACTTTCGCGAGTGGCTCTTGTTCCAGGGTGATGTTCTTGTTGCATACCGAACACACGAACGCGCCATACGCCCCGCCGTCACGTTGCCCGAACAGATTGTACCGCATCACTCGATTGCAACATGTTGGCACCCATACTTTGGCTTCTTGCTCGGCGTTCATACGGCTCCTTGATTACCGGGAGGTGCCGGGATTATATACTGAAAAATCTATCGTTGAACAATTCTAAAGACGTTTGCCGCCGCCTATCCCCGCTCGTTGACTTGTTCCTTGCTAGACGATAGCATTCGCCTTCAGAGGATCCTCACCTCCATGCTTGGCCAGACCTTTTCCCACTACCGCGTGCTCGAAAAACTGGGTGGCGGAGGTATGGGCATCGTCTATAAAGCCGAGGATACACGCCTCCATCGTCACGTCGCACTGAAATTCCTGCCCGAAGATGTGGCCCGCGACCATCAGGCCCTCGAACGTTTCCAGCGCGAGGCGCGTAGCGCTTCGGCACTGAACCATCCTAATATATGTACCATTCACGACATCGGCGAGGACAACGGCCAAGCCTTCATCGTCATGGAGTTTATGGAGGGCCAGACCCTCAAGCACCGCATCGATGGCCGCCCGATGGAAACCGAGGAAATACTCTCGCTGGGCGTCCAGATCGCCGATGCCCTGGTCGCGGCGCATGCCAAAGGCATCATCCATCGCGATATCAAGCCGGCGAACATTTTCATCACCCGCGGCGGCGCCACCAAAGTTCTCGATTTCGGTCTGGCCAAGATGGCTGCCAAACGCCAGGCGCTCGGCGAAGCCCTGGCAGTTTCCGCGCAAATGACTGCGGGAGTTGACGCCGAGAACCTCACCAGCCCGGGCTCAACCCTGGGCACGGTCGCCTACATGTCTCCCGAGCAGGCTCGCGGCAAAGAGGTGGACGCCCGCAGCGACTTGTTTTCTTTCGGCGCTGTGCTGTACGAGATGGCCACCGGGCGCCTGCCCTTTTCCGGCGACACCTCCGCCGTGGTTTTCGACGCGATTCTGAATCACCCGCCGGTGCCTCCGCGACGCTTCAATTCCCGTTTACCCGAGGGGCTGGAAGAGATCATTGCCAGGCTGCTCGAGAAAGATCCCAACATGCGGTTCCCGGACGCCGTCAAGCTGCGTACCGCTCTGCAGCAATTGCAGCGCGATTCCGATTCCGGGCGGGTGAGCACCGCTGCCGTTGCCGCGAAACCAGTCGAAAAGTCGGTCGCCGTGCTGTATTTCGAAAATCTCAGCAAGTCCGAGGAAGACGAATATTTCCGCGACGGCATGACCGAAGACATCATCACCGAGTTGTCCAAGATCAGCCTGCTCCACGTGTTTCCCCGCGCCGAGATGCTCGCCTATCGCGACAAGCCGGTAACCGCTCCCCACGTCGGGCAGGAACTCAACGCTGCCTACGTACTGAGTGGCAGCTTGCGTCGGGCCGGAAACCGCCTGCGGATCACCGCGCAGCTGGTCGAGACGCGGACGCGGACCTCGGTGTGGGCCGAGCGTTACGACCGTCAGATGGAAGACGTCTTCGCGATCCAGGACGAAATCGCTCAAAGCATCGCCGGAGCGTTGAAGGTGATGCTCACCGAGAGCGAGAAAAAAGCCATCGCCAAGGCCCCCACCGCGGACGTCAAGGCTTACGACTACTACCTCCGCGGGCGCCAATTCTTCTATCAGTTTCGGCGCCGCGGGTATGATTTCGCCCGGCAGATGTTTACTCGCGCCATCGAGATTGATCCCTTCTACGCGCGCGCCTACGCCGGTGTGGCCGATTGCTACTCCTATCTGTACATGTATTGGGACGATAACGAAGCCAACCTGCGTGCGGCGGAGGACGCCAGCCGAAAAGCCTTGCTACTCGACCCCGGCCTGGCCGAAGCCCACGTATCCAGGGGGCTGGCGATCTCCCTCAGCAAACGGTACGACGAGGCGGAGATTGAATTTCAAACCGCGATTAAGATGGACCCGCGGCTTTTCGAGGCTTACTACTTCTACGGGCGTGCCTGCGTCCAGGAAGGCAAACTCGAGAATGCGGCGCGCTTGTTCGAAAACGCCTTACTCGTGAAACCGGACGACTATCAGTCCCCGGCATTTACCGGAATGGCCTACAGCGGGCTCGGGCAGAAAGAAGTGGCGGCGGAAGCCTATCGCCGTTGCTGGCAGTTGGCTGAGAAGCATCTGGAGCTGCACCCGGACGATGCCCGTGCGCTCTACCTGGGCGCTTGCGCCCTGGGGCGGCTGGGCGAGCGCTCCCGAAGCCTGGAATGGGCCGAGCGCGCTCTGGCCATCGATCCGGAAGACTGCGGAATCCTGTACAACGTGGCATGCACCTACGCCCTGCAAGGAAAGGTTGAGGAAGCTATCGATTGTCTGGAACAGGCCATGGCGCGCGCTCTTTGGTACAAGAGGTGGGCGCTGCGCGACTCGGATCTGGATCCGCTCCGCACCCATCCCCGCTTCCAAGCTCTCATGGAACGCAAGTAAACCGCCAAGACGCCGCTCCCTTCCGCTCACCGACGCTCACTTAGAATCTCATCATTAACAACTCTCACCAACCTTCTTGAAACATGGCCAGCGGATTGCACCCTCCCGCGCGTGTTCCGCTCATCGCGCTCAAATGCCATTGGTGCGGCTCATAAACTCCGCGCCCTCGGCCCCCCGGCGCCCATCCTCCAGATTCTCGCCATGTTGGCCACCGCCGCGATATGGATCGTCCCGCCGGCATCGGCGACGCCACAGGCGACCACCACAGAGCTCACACTTTCTTCTTCATCCATAGCAGCCGGCAGTGCGATCACCCTGACCGCGTCGGTCCTCGCGGGCACCACGCCCGTCACCACCGGCCAAGTAAAGTTCTGTGTGGCCACCGCAACATATTGCGAAAATGCCACGCTCCTGAGCATGTCGCAATTAACCGCGGCAGGAACGGCAACCCCGAAATTCATCCCCGGAATCGGCAGCCATATCTATCTGGCGTCTTTCCTCCCCACCGCCGCTGACGCCGCCAGCACATCATCGGCGGCAGCGCTTACCGTTACCGGAACTTATCCCACCGCCACCGCTATCTCCTCTTCGGGCGTAGCGGGAAACTACACCCTCATTGCCACCGTCGTCGGTACGGGAAGCACACTCTTGCCCACCGAAAGCGTGTCGTTCCTCGATACCAGCAACATCAACTACTCGGTGGCCTCCGCTACCATCGGCACATCCACATTCGCGGAAACCCTGGGCACCCAGGTCACTTACGCCGCCGGGACCAATCCCCCCGCCATCGCCGTCGCAGATTTCAACGGTGACGGCATTCCGGATTTGGCGGTACTGAATGGCGGATCGAATAACATCAGAGTCTTGCTCGGCAACGGCAATGGCAGATTCCAAACTCAAGTGACCTACGCCGTGGGGCGGCACGCCGCGCGGTATCGTAGCCGCCGACTTCAATGGTGACGGCATTCTCGACTTGGTCGCCGCCGATAATAGCGGCGCCGCCAGCGTGCTGCTCGGCAGCGGCAGTGGCGCCTTCGGCCCGAAAACTGACTATCCCGCAGGGAGCGCTACCTCCGGCGTAGTGGTCGCCGATTTTAATGGCGACGGCAAGCTCGACTTGGCCACCTCGAATCAAAATGGTAACGACGTAAGCGTTCTGCTGGGCAATGGCAGAGGTACGTTCCAGACCCAGGTCACCTACGCCGCAGGTATGCTCCTTTCGCCCGGGCGTCAGGAGACTTCAACCTGGATGGCAAGTCGGACCTGGCCGTCGCCAATCACGCCGACGGCACGGTGAGCATCTTGCTCGGCAACGGCGATCGCACCTTCCAGCCTCAGGTCACTTATGTCGCGGGCGTCAATCCGTTCTACCTGATCGTTAGCGATTTCAACGCCGATGGCAAACCGGACTTGGCCGTCGCCGACGCATTCGGCGCCACCATCGACATTTTGCTGGGTAACGGCGATGGCACCTTCCAGCCACAGGTCACCTACGCCGTCGGCAGTCACCCCAAATCCATCGCGGAGGGATACTTCAACGGCGACGGCATTCCCGACCTCGCCGTCGCCAACGTCAATAGCAATAACATGAGCGTGCTGCTCGGCAACGGCAATGGCACATTCAAGACCCAGGTCACCTATGCCGTTGGCACCACTCCGGAGGCCGTCGCGGTAGCGGACCTCAACGGCAATGGCAATGTCGATGTGGTGGTGGGCAATAACGGCACTGCCACCGCCAGCGTTTTTCTCAACCTTCTAAACTAACCCAGACCTCCGCCACCACTGTTTCGGGGGTCGCGGTCCCTGGCTCCGGCGCGCACCTCGTGGCTGCTATCTACTCCGGAGACAGCAACTTTTCCAGCAGCACCTCCAGCACCGCTTCACTCACAGCCACACCGGTCGCCACCACGCTCATGTTGACCGCTAACGCCACATCCAACGTCATTGGGAAACCGATAGTGTCAGCGAGACTTTCCGCCCCACGGCGATGACAAAACTCAGTGCTCTGTGCCGCAGTTTTCTACCGGGGACGTTGATCGCGAGGAACCAACACTACGAAGGATAATTCTGCAGTAGCGGCGAACTACGAATCCTGCGTGGCGCTCACCGTTTCGATGATCTTGCGGCGGGCAAGCTCCAGCAGCTTGGGGTGGGTGCACACTTCGTAGTACGCGCGATTGCCGGGCTCGCCGATCTTCCCTCCAGGAAGCAGTTGCCGCACGATTCCCTTGCGGATGATCAACGGTTCAAAGCTGCCGCCCAGCGGTACTTCTCCAAAAAACAGCTCCACCCTCTGTTTCCCCCAGGGCATCGGGAAATTCCCGGACATCGGGGCCAGCGAGATTTCCTTGGTCAATTTCTGAAAGCCTTCCTCGTTCAATTCGATCCCATTTAAGTTGTAGCGCACCATCAGCTCTTCGCCGTCGTCTCCGGCGTCTTCCATCAGGCTCTGCAGCAAAAACACATTGAACGGCGAGACGTTTTCATCGATGATTCGCCGCGCCATCTTCGAACAGCTCGATAACCGGTCCGACAAATTCAACGCGCGCGAGATCATCACTTTCGAATCGCCGTCCATCCACACCGCCGGCGCCGAATCCTGGAACGCGATGCCTACGCCCAACTCCAGCCGCGGCAAGTCTCCCGCAGCGGCTCGATCGTTGTAGGTTTGCACGACCGACAGCGTCTCCCGCGCCAGGACGCACGCTTTGGCCACTGCGCGCTGCGACGTGCGTGTCGATTCCGTTTCGTAAATCGCCAGGATGATCGCGTCGCCTTCGATAAACACCTTGGCCGCGCCGTACCGCCCGATCAGCCTTTTCACCGGCTCGTGCAGGATCATGCTGAAGTGCGACGCCGGATTCAGTCCTCGCGCCAGCAGTTCCTTGGTGATTCCCGTCGATCCGCGCACGTCGGTCTTGATCACCACGTGCGAGATGATCGGATCTTCCTTGCGCGTTTCCTCGTCCGCGAACAGCAACTCGTACAGCGTGTTGTTCACTCGCGAAAGTTGCCGGGTCTGTTCCGATTTCACCAGGTTGATCCGCTCGATCCACGTGGTCACTTGATGGTAGTTTCGTCGGTCGCGCCGCAGGCGCATGAAATCCTGCGCGAATCGCAGCGCCGTGGCCCGCGTCTCTTCCGGCGGCATGCGCCGAATCGCTTTCGCCGAATCCTCCAGCCGTTTCATCGATAGTTTTCGCGCTGGAAATTGTTCCAACACCTGTTCCACTCGCTTGGCTTCCTCGCGGTTTACCAGCGCCTTCTTGATTTGCTGCAGGTGCACCGGCGGACAATAACCGCGGTAGATGTTCTTCACCTCGTAGCTGGCCAGGATATGAATCAGCAGGTCGTGCTCCTCCAGGCGGTTCACCCATTCCTGCAGCAGCTGCCGCCGCGCCTCCACCGTGCCCTCCACGTCGCTCCCGGTGGCCGTCGCGTCCAGCAATCGCCGCGCGTTCTCCGGGTCGTTCAAAAAATCGCCCAGATGGCTGCGGTATTCCGCGGCCAGGAATTCCATGCGCTGTTTGGCAGCATCCAGTTGCGCCCCGAATTCTTCCAGGTTCGACTCCAACGCCACCTGCCGCTCCCGCGCCGCGGTAACCTCCGGAACCCCCTCCGCGCTGGCGCCGGAATTTGCTTTGCGCCGCCAAGGCCACGGGAAACTCTCATCCCGGGTGGCGGTCTTGCGCTGATGTTCGTCCACCTCGTCGTCCACCTGGGTCATTTCAAAACGCACCGACCGGGCCTGCGCCGCCAGTCGTTCGTAATTCTTCCGCGCCTTGCTCAATTCTTCCGACGCGCTTTCGTCGCCCAGCACGAAGTCCCGCACGAAATCGATGAACAGTCCCTCTAACACCTCGAACCGGTCGGGGTCGTGAATGAAATTTCCCAGTAGCACGTACTGCTCGAGAAACAGGTAGTCGTCGTTGCCGTTTTCCACAAATAGGAACCGGTTGGTCAGCAGCGCGTACGTAATGCTGAAATCGTCTCCGAACAGCGCCCGCCGCGATTTCGACAGCACCTGCTCTTCGATATCTTTCGAAACGTTGTACAGAATTTCCCCGATCTGCCGGAAAATTCCCTTCCGATCGGTCTGCAGCCCCGCGATCTTCGACCTCATCACGTGCGCCTGCTCGCTATGCTCGAAGAGTTCCCCGCGCGATCGGATCCACTCTTTGCATTCCACCAGCAGCGATGAAAATTCATCGCTCACCACCGCTGTCAGGAATCCCAGCACCGCCAACCGGTTCAGCAGGTCCGCTTCGATATTCTGGGTATACTTCGCGTGCGTCAGTGAAGCTTCCAGCAATTCGGTCAAAATCTTTTTGAATGCTGAGTGCTCCGGCGGCCCGCTCGACTTTTTATTGACGTTCTTCAGCACGTTCACGTTGGCGATTTGCCGCATCAGCGCGCGTATATATTTCCGCGCCGCCTCCACGAATCGTGGACTCAGATAAACATCGTAGTGAATGTTATCAATGCCCGGGGTGAGCGAGGTCAGGCGAATTTCCGCGTCGCTTGCTTCCAGCCTCATGCGGGGCGGCTGGGCGGTCGTCAACGCGATCGTGGAGTCGGAAAGGGGCACGAGAATTCTTGACATATCAAATGTAGCAGGATTCAAAACGGGAGGGGTGCGCTGGCATCTAACTCGTTAACAGTCATACGGACGCACGACTGCAAACTTAGCTTGCCTTGGCAGGCCAGCCGGTTCGGGGCTGGCGCCCTACCAAACCAGCTCGATTTCGGTGGGTTGCGCGTAGTCCACGCCCGGAACCTCGAAACCAAAAAGATTCCGGAACTGCCTCTTAAAGCCTGCAAAATCAGACACTTGATGCAGGTTCTCGGTGGTCACCGTCGGCCACGCCGCCGAAACCTGGCTCTGCACTTCCTCGCGCATCTCCCGGTCGTCCAGGCGAATTCGTCCGCCCGCATCCATGGGCACTTTTCCGCCCCCCGACAAGAAATCGCCGAATAGCCGGTCAATCTGTTCGATAGCGCCCTCTTCCACGCCTTTTTCCTGCATCACCTTCATCAGGAGGCTCATGTACAACGGCACCACCGGGATCGCCGCCGAGGCCTGCGTCACGATGGCCTTGTTCACCGAAACCCACGCTCGCCCGCCCAGGCGATTCGACAGCGTTCCGTTCAGTTTGCCCGCCACGCGATCCAAATCGTGTTTCGCCTGCCCGATCGTGCCGTCACGATAAATCGGCCAGGTCATTTGCGGACCGATATACGAATACGCCAGCGTGCGCGCTCCGGCAGCCAGCAGATTTTCCTCCAGCAACATTTCGATCCAGCGCTTCCAGTCTTCTCCGCCCATCACCGCGATGGTGTCGGAAACCTCCTGTTCGGTCGCGGGTTCGATGGTTACTTCCGTTACTCGCTCCGAATCCAAATCAATGGTCCGGCTGGAATATGCCTGCCCGACCGGCTTGAGCGTGGATTGGTACGTCGCGCCGTTTCGCGGATCGGTGCGCCGCGGCGAAGCCAGGCTGTAAATCACCAGATCCACCGGCGCAAATTCTTTCCGAATCATCTCCGCGGTCTCGCGCTTTACCTCATCCGAGAACGCATCGCCGTTCAAGCTAGCCGCGTGCAACCCGTCTTTTTTCGCGCGCTGGTGCACCGCCATAGTGTTGTAATAGCCCGCGCTCGCAGTGCGCCCGCGATCCGGCGGACGTTCGAAAAATACCCCCAGGGTGCGGGCCCGCAAACCCCACCCTGCGGCAATTCGCGACGCCAGCCCGTAACCGGTGGATGCGCCGACCACCAGGACGTTCGAAATTTGAGGTGCATCCGAACCCGCCCGTCCCGCCGGCGGCCGCCTTGCCGCCACATCGATTTGGCGCTCGACGTTGATCCGGCAGCCCTCCGGATGCGCGTTCACGCAGATAAATCCGCGCGACTTTTGCTTCACCACCTCAAGTGTCATCCGTCGCTTCTCCTGGCCCGAACTCCGAGTCGGTGCTGCCAACCCGGCGCGGGCGCGGCCGGGTGGCCAAGCCCAAACGAGAATTTATCCTAAAATCGCGCCGCGATCGTCAATCGTGATCCGCCGGCTCTCCTCGTCCACGTGATCCAGTTGAATCCGCAGCACCGGCCAGTCCGTTCGAAATTCCATCTTCTCCGCCCACTCCACGATCAATACCGCTGGCTCGGAAAAGATATCCTCGATCCCCAGCGTCTCAAAATCCCGGAAGTCCGCCACCCGATACAGGTCCACATGGTACGCGCGGCGATCCTTGCCATAGGTGTGCACCAGCGTAAACGTGGGGCTGGTCACTTCCTCTTCGCTTGCCGCGCCTAAGCCGCTGACGATTCCCTTGGTAATCGTGGTCTTGCCCGCGCCGAGCTCGCCGGATAGCAGAATCAAAGCCGGCGCTCGTACCGCCGCGCCGATTTCGCGACCATGCCGCATGGTTTCATCCGCCGATCGCGATAGTATTTCTCGCATCGATCGGCGTCCCGCTATCCCACCCGGCTCGCTATCGCAACGGTTCGCCGGTAAGCCTGCGAGATCGCTTCGATCACATCGGTTGCCATCAGCGAAGCCTCTCCTCGCGTTTCCGCGGCGATGTCTCCCGCCAGCCCATGCAAATACACGCCCATGGCCATCGCCATTTCCCAATTGCTTCCGCCGAACTGCGCGACCATCCCGGCCAGCATTCCGGTCAGCACGTCCCCGGTCCCGCCCGTCGCCATTCCCGGATTGCCCGTCAAATTGATCCACGCGTGCCCGTCCGGCGCCGCGATCACCGTTTGATTGCCTTTCAGAATCACGTGCAGATTCCACTCCGCCGCGGCCTGCCTCGCCAGCCTCAAACGATCGTTCTGCACCTCGGCCACGCCGCAACCGAGCAGGCGCGCGAACTCTCCGGGATGCGGTGTGAGCACCATCATCGCTGTGGCGTGATCCTTCAACTCGTTGGCGCGGCCGTCGAACGCGTTTAGCCCATCCGCATCCAGAATCAGCGGCAGCGTCGTTTCCTTCACCATATCGCGGACCACCTGCTGCGTCTCCGGATGGGTGGTCAACCCCGGGCCAATCGCCAGCACCGTCTTGCCCTTCTGCATCGCCGCGAATTTCCCGGCATCCAGCGAACCCACGCCGATCGAGCCGCTATCCGTAGCTGCCAGCGGTTCGGTCATCAACTCCGGCAAACGCGCGCTCACCGCAGCCAGCTCGCTTTCCGCCGTTGCCACCGTCACCAGTCCCGCGCCGCTGCGCAACGCCGCCCATCCGGCCATCGTAGCCGCGCCCGATTTTCCTCGCGATCCCGCGACGATCAAAGTGTGGCCGTACGTTCCCTTGTTCGCGTTCGGCCGGCGGATAAGCGGCAACGTCTCAAATTCCAGCGGCTCAATCCACCGCAGCCTGGAAACCGATGCCTCTTCCACCAGCGTGTGCGGGCTGCCAATATCCGCGACGATCAGCCGGCCGACGTGGTCCGATCCCGGCCTCAACATCATTCCCACTTTCGGCGCAGTGAACGTCACCGTAGCGTCCGCGGTGATCGCCACCCCGGAAATTTCACCGTTGTCCGCATTCACCCCGGAAGGAATATCGATCGAGACCACCTCCGTATCCCGCCGGTGGTGGTTCACAAAGCCGATCACTTCCGCCATCAGCGGATCCACCGGCCCGCGCAAGCCGGTTCCCAGCAGCGAGTCCACGATCACGTGCGCCCACTCTAGTCCTTTTTTCGCGCGCTCCCACTCCTCCGGATTTCGCGCCAGGCGCACTTGCCCCACCGACCGCTGATACCGGCTCAGGTTCGTCGCGGTATCGCCGCGCATCCCTTCGAACGATGAAATCATGATCACCGTCGATTGTGCGCCGCGCTCGTGCAGCAGCCGGGCTGCCACCAGGCCGTCGCCGCCGTTGTTTCCCTTTCCGCATAGCACAAAAATGTGCCGCCGGGCCAGATCCGGGTAGCGCCTCTCGAGATAATCCGCAACACTAGCGCCGGCATTCTCCATCAAAGTGGTGGGAGAGATGTGATAGCGCTCGGCAGACAGTGCGTCCACCCGGCGCATCTCGGGGCCGGTCACAATTTTCATGATATGGAGTTAGGTCGCGTGCGCATCGCACCGGCGAACTGGCTAGAGATTTTCCGCAAGACTTTCCTGTTTTTCAAACGCCCCGCAACTGGCCCGCACCGCGCCCGCCCTTCGCTAGATCCAGCAGCACCGGGCCGCTCCGCTACAGCATCCACCCGCCGCTCACCGTCAGCACTTGCCCGGTAACGTAATCGGCTTCATCCGACGCAAAAAATTTTACCGCCGCCGAAATATCCTCCGCCGAAGGTGGACGCCCAATCGGAATCCGGGCGTCGCGAATCCGGCGCGCCTCATCCACGGTCAGCTCTCGCTCATCGATGTTCGATGGATTGATCACGTTCACCGTGATTCCGTGCTTGGCCTCTTCCACCGCCAACGACCTCGAAAACGACACCACCGCCGCCTTCGCCGCCGCATACGCGGAAATCGTCGCCTGGCCGAACGCCCGCTCCGCGCCCACCGCCCCCAGGTTCACGATCCGGCCCCAACGCTGCTTCCGCATCGGCGTCAGCGCCGCCTTGCACGCCAGGAACACGCTCAGCAGATTCGACGATATTACATCCTGCCACTCGCTGATGGTCGTCTCCGATACCGGCTTCCAATTGAACTCGCCCACGTTGTTCACCAGAATGTCCAGCCGCCCGTACCGTTCGATCACCGTGTTCAGCAAAATCTCTACCTGCTCTGGATTCGCCGCGTCCGCCTGCACCGCAAAGCATTCCGCTCCCAGCGACTGCAACTGCCGCAGCGCATTCTGCGCCGCCGTCTTATTCGAACGGTAGGAAAGCGCGATCCGCACGCCCTCCGCGGCCAGCCCTTGCGCAATGCCCTTCCCGATTCCCCGAGTACCACCCGTAATCAACGCGGTTCGCTGTCGCAGCGGCACACAAACCCCCAAGCTTCAGACTCGCCAGTATAACGGAAACCCTTCTCCGCTAACACCTTGCACCGGCCATTGCGCCCTGCCAATCAACTGTCCCGATGGCCATCCCCGCACTCACTCCTCAACCCATCCGCGCCACCACCACCGTCATATCATCCGCCTGCTCCGCCGTCCCGCTCCACTGCTCGGCCGCATCGATCAACCGGTTTCCCAACTCCGCGCAGGTCGCCTCGCGATTCCTTTGCGCCACCTCCAGCAGCCGCTTGTCGCCGAACTCTTCTCCATAAACGTTCTCGGGTTCCGTCAATCCGTCCGTAAATATCACCAGGATCCCGCCCGGCGTCACTTCCGCTCGTCCCTCTTCCCACTCAAACTCCTCAAACAATCCAATCGCCGTGCCGCCCTTGTCCAGGCGCGTCACCTGCCCGCCGTGGAACAGCATCGGCGCCAGATGCCCCGCATTCGTGTACGACAGTATTCGCGTGGCGCTATCGTACTCCGCATAAAACATCGTCGCGTAGCGGTCGTCCGTCGTATTGTGAAATAGCTGCTCGTTCAGCCGCCCCATAAGTTTCGCGGTGTCGCAACGCTGCTCCAGCATCGCCTGGCTTCGCAGCGACGCCTGCAGGCTCGCCATCAACAGCGACGCGAACAATCCCTTTCCACTGATGTCCGCCAATACCAGCGCCAACCGCGTTGGCCCCAGCTTGATGAAATCGTAGTAGTCGCCGCTCACCGTCCGCGCCGGCCGGCAGATTCCAAACATCTCCATTCCCGGAATCTCCGGCACGCGCTGCGGAAATAGCTGCGCTTGCACTTGCTGCGCGATGGCAATTTCGTTCTCGAGCTTCTGCCGCTCCTTTTGCTCCACGATCAGCTCGGAAATCGATCGGGTCATGTCGTTGAACGACTCCCCCAGCGCCCCCAGCTGATCCTTCTGCGCCACATGCACCCGATGGCTCCAATCGCCTCGCCGCACCATCCGCGTCGCATCGTACAGGTCAGACACCGCTCCAGTGATCCGCCGCGTCAGCACCACCCCGATCCACAACGCGCCTAGCTCCAAAAGCAGAAACGCGATCCCGATGATTCCCAGTACCACCGAAAGTGTCGCGCCGAACGATCCCAGCGAAGTGAACAGCCGGTGGTTCATCTGCGACGGCCGCACCAGGAACGTCGCGATCACCTGCCCTTCCCTCCCCATCGGCGATTCCCCTTCCACCGTTACCATTTCCAGCGTGGAAACGCCGTTCACGCCCATATCCAGCCAATTGGTACGCGGCGCCAGCGTGCGGTGCCGGCTCGAGATATGCTCGGCCACCCATTCCCGGCCATCCAGCGCTAGCACGTATCGCCGGTCATCACTCGCCGCAGCCGGCCGCAGCATGCTGAACTGGATCGGCCCCACTTCCGAGCCCAGGCTGTCCAGCATTTCCGACGTGACCGGCACCGATGCAAATACTCGTGTCTGCCCGCGAGCCATTTTTCTCGCCACCACGCACGCCAGTAGCAGCCGTCCGCGTGATTCGATCATTCCCGCGAAAACGGATCGCTCGCGCCCACCCATCCGCAGCAGCTTTTCCCCTTTCCCCAACTCCACCTGCAATCCCGGCAGATCCTCCTGCAGCGCCTCGATCACCTCGCTCACCTTGGGATCCGCCAATATCCCGTCCGTGGACGCGGCATTCGGAACTTCGCGCGCCACCGCATCCGCCACCGTCTCCGCAGCCACTTCGACGCTGGTCAGCCGGCTGGTCACGTCATCCGTCAGCAGATGCGCTCCCAGGTCCAGATACAGCATGTACCCCGCCACACCAGCCATGGTCAGCAGCAGCACCACCGGCACCACGGCAATGAATACGTACGCCACAATCAGCCGGTTCAGCAGGCTCCATAGCAGTTTCCGCCTCACCCAGGGCAGCAGCGAAGCAGCCGCGTATATCACCGCCAGCAGGAAAAGTAGATTGACGGCAAAGCCGCCGCGGTAGGGCACGCCAAATAGCGCGGCAACTCGCAGCGCCACGAACGCCACGATCACGCCGAACGCGATGCGGTCGGCCAGCGTCCACCGCCGCCACAGCGCGCGTATGAGAAGCGAGGAGAAAATCTTCATAGAGCCACGATGATCGCCCACCGGGCCCTGAACGGATAAGCCGCCCTGGCGGATAGAGTCACCGAAATTCGAGGATACACGAGGCAGGACGATCGCTGCAGGTTTTGTGGCGCCCGCCGCCAGCCATGTGGCGGGCCCACACCATTAAAAACGGAAAGCTTCTTCATTCCAAATGCCGAGGCGTTGGCCTGTCGCCCCGTCTACTGACCGCCGTTCATCCGAGCCTGCTGCACCCGGCTGTGCTTCCTGCCGTAGAAATAATAAATCACCATCCCGATCACCAGCCAAAGGACCAGGCGAATCCAATTCCACATCCCCAGGTGGTACATCATGTAGCAATTCATCAAGATTCCCGCGATCGGAACTACCGGCACCCAGGGCGTTCGGAACGGCCGCGGCTGCGTCGGATTCGAACGCCGCAGCACAATTATCGCGATGCACACGATCACGAAGGCGAACAGCGTTCCGATGTTGACCATCTTCCCGATGTCGTCGATCGGCGTCACGCTTCCCACGATCGCCGCCAGCAGCCCCACCAATATCGTGTTCTTGTACGGCGTCCGGTACTTCGGATGCACCGACGCAAAAAATTTCCTCGGCAATAGGCCATCGTTGGCCATCGAATAGAGCACTCGCGTCTGCCCTAACAGCATCACCAGCATCACGCTGGTAAGCCCGGCCAACGCTCCCGCAGTAATCAGGTAAGACGCTTTCCGCAGCCCGATGTCCAGAAACGCGATGGTCAGCGGCGCTTCGATGTTGATTTCCTTCCACGGCACCATTCCGGTCAGTACCGCCGCTACCGCTATATACAATATCGTGCACACCACCAACGAAGCGATGATCCCGATCGGCAAATCCCGTTGCGGGTTCTTCGCTTCCTGCGCCGTGGTGCTCACCGCGTCGAATCCGATATACGCGAAGAATATGTACGCCGACGCGGCGCTGATTCCCGCAAATCCCATCGGCGCAAACGTCGCCCAATCCGTTCCCCAGTTCGCCGGATGCACGTACTTCCCACCCAGCGTTATCACGAACAGCACCACGCACACTTTCACCGCCACGATGCCCGCGTTGAACCGCGCGCTTTCCTGGATCCCGATCACCAGAATTGCGGTGATGGTCAGCGCGATGCAGAACGCCGGCAAATTGAATCCCACTTCCACCCCGAATAACTTCGGCGCGCCCACCAGGAGGTGCGCCCGCTGCACCAGCTCCGCGGAGTTCGAACTCACTACCTCGCCGACCTGCCGCAAGAAGTCCTGCGACGTAATCGCCAGCGACGGGTTCGCCGCGTGCACCATCTCCCGCGCCACCATGCCTTCCGCGGTGCGTATCGCCGTCCAATGGTCGTAGGCCAGCCACAACGGCATCCGCAGGTGAAAGATCTTCAGGAATTCAATGAAGTTATTCGACCACCCCGACGAAACCGTGCTCGCCCCCATCGCATATTCCAGCGTCAGATCCCAGCCGATGATCCACGCAAAAATTTCCCCCAGCGCCGCATACGCATACGTGTACGCGCTGCCCGCCAGCGGGATCATCGCCGCGAACTCCGCGTAGCACAGCCCGGCGAACGCGCAACCCAAGCCAGAGATCACGAACGACAGCATCAGTCCCGGCCCCGCGTAGTGCGCGCCCAATCCCGACATCACGAATATTCCCGCACCGATAATCGCGCCAATCCCCAGCGCCGTGAGCGACCACGGCCCCAGGGTGCGCTTCAGGCTGTTCTCGCCGGTATTGCGAGACTCCTCCATCATCCATTCCATCGGTTTCTTTGCGAATATCGAACTTCCCATTTACCCTCCGCTCGACTTCAGCGAACCTAAGAACCAAATCCTTACGCCGCGGGTTCCCCAGCCTCGCCGTCTCTCGAACCAGAGCCCGCTCGCCACTTCCAAATCCAATACACCGGCACTCCCAGAATCACGATGATCAGTCCCGGCCAGGTATATTGGGGCTTATACCTCAGCAACTGCACTTCAATAAAAACCGCCATCGCGATGTAAATCAGCGGAAGCACCGGATACCCGAACGCCCGGTACGGCCGCGCCATCTCCGGCCGCTTCACCCGCAGCACGTACAGCCCGCCGAGCGTGAGTATATAGAAAATCAGCACCGCGAAGATCAGGAAGTCCAGCAATTGCCCGTAGGTCCCCGAGAGGCACAGCACCGAACACCACACTCCCTGAATCACCAGCGCCGCCGCCGGCGCATGGTGCTTGTTCACTTTCCCCACCCACTTGAAAAATAGCCCGTCCTTAGCCATCGCGTAGTAAATCCGCGCGCCGGAAAGGATCAGACCGTTGTTACATCCGAAGCCCGAAATCAGGATCGCCACCGCCATCACCACCGCGCCCGCCGGCCCGAACACCACCTCCGCCACCGACGTCGCCACCCGATCCTGCGCCGCGAACTGAATTCCCCGTGCCAGCGGCGTCAGCCCCGCCGGATCGCCCATCAGCGGCAGCACCCGAAGGTAAGTGAAATTCACCAGCAGGTACAATCCCGTCACGAGCCCCGAACCCATCACCAGTGACAATGGCAGATTGCGGCTCGGATTTTTCACTTCCGCCGCGGTAAACGTGATGTTGTTCCAGGCATCCGACGAAAACAGAGACCCCACCATGGCGACCGCCACCAGCGAAATCGTCCCGATCATCCACGTGCCTTGCCCAGGCGGATACGCGTGCATCGTATGCAGGCCGGCATTGCGCCAAAAACCGGTGAAGTTCCCGCTGCGCGCCGCCTCCGTCGCAAAGAAGGCTCCCAATGCGGCCAGCGCCGCCAGCGACCCGGTTTTCGCCACGGTGAAAACATTCTGCACGATCGATCCCACCCGTAGCCCGTGCGTGTTTAGCCACGTCAGCAAAATGATCGACGCGATCGCCAGCAGATTTTGCGTGTTCAGCCCCACGTTGTACGGTCCCAGCGCGCCGAACCAGAACGTCCACGGCCCGAACGTCCCAAACTTCCAGATCCAGCCCTGCGCCGAGAAAAACGGAAGAATTACTCCGGTGAATTTCGCAAACGCGATCGCCACCGCCGCGATCGTCGCCGTCTGAATCACCAGCAACATCGTCCATCCGTACAGAAATCCCCACAGCGGGCCGAGCGACTCGCGCAGGTACACATACTGCCCGCCGGCCTTGGGCATCGCCGCCGCCAGCTCGCCGTAGCTCAGCGCTCCGATCATGGTCATCACGCCGGTCGCCACCCACACCGCCAGCAACAGCCCCGGGCTTTGCACTTGCCGCGCGATATCCGCCGACACGATGAATATCCCGGAGCCGATCATCGACCCCGCCACGATCATCGTTGAATCAAAAAGACCCAGACCTTTGATTAGTTCAGGACTACCGGAGGAAGTTGGGAGAGCCTCAGTACCATTGGCCATTCTGGATCCCCGGAAGCTCACCAGCTCAAATTATCCGAACGAGACAACCGCTTGGCCCGCTCCAGATATTCCTGGGTCCGCGCGCCGGGCGACTCCGCCCCAACAATATCTCGCACCACCGCCACACAATCCGCGCCAGCCTGCCAGACTTCCGCGGCATTGTCGAGGGTAATACCGCCGATGGCCACCAGCGGCTTGGAAGTCAATTTCCGCGCCTCAGATATCGTTTCGAGCCCCACCACCGGGTCCGGATTCGCCTTGGTGCTGGTCCGGAAAATCGGCCCGATCGCGATGTAGTCGGCAGAGGTCCGGTCGGCGGCGCGCACTTGCTCCAGCGTGTGCGTCGATACCCCTACCATCCGCCCCGCCCCGCAAACCGCTCGCGCCGCTTCCACTCCGATATCGTCTTGCCCGACGTGGACCCCAGCGGCCCCGCACATCATCGCGATGTCCGCTCGATCGTTGATGATCATCGCCGCATTCGCGGCGCGCGCCCGCAGCACCAGTTCCCGGCCGCGCTCGAATAGTTCCCGCGAACTCGCTGCCTTGTCGCGGTACTGCACCGGCCGCGCGCCCGCTTCCAGTATTTCCTGCGCGATATCCATCAGCCGCCCCGGCGGCGCCGACGCGGCGTCCAGAATCACGTAGACGCTCGCGAATTTCACGGCCATTCCTATCGCGCGGCCACTGTCGCGTACCGGTCCAGAAAATGGGTGTCGAAATTTCCCGCCACGAAGTCGGGATCCGCCAAAATCCTTTGGTGCATCGGGATGGTGGTGTGAATTCCTTCGATCACCAGTTCGTTCAACGCCCGTTTCATCCGTGCGATCGATTCCGTGCGGTCCCGCCCGTGCGCGATCACCTTCGCCACCAGCGAATCGTAGTACGGCGGAATCACCCCATCGGTGTACGCCGCGGTATCCACCCGGATGCCCGGCCCGCCCGGCACGCGAAACACCGACAGCCGCCCCGCCGACGGTATAAACGTCTCCGGGTCCTCCGCGTTGATCCGGCACTCGATCGCGTGTCCCCGGAATTCCACATTCCCCACCACATCCGCTAACTTCTCGCCCGCCGCGATCCGAATCTGCGACTTCACCAGGTCCACTCCCGAAACCATCTCCGTCACCGGGTGCTCCACCTGAATGCGCGCGTTCATCTCGATGAAGTAGAGGTTGTCTTTTTCGTCCAGCAACAGCTCCACGGTTCCCGCGCTCGAGTATTCCACCTTCTTCAGCGCGTCCACCACCTGCTTGCCGATCTTCTCGCGCATCTTCGGCGTCACCGCCGTCGACGGCGATTCCTCCAGCACTTTCTGGTGCCGCCGCTGGATCGAACACTCCCGCTCGCCCAGATGCATCACGTTCCCGTGACGGTCGCCCATCACCTGGAACTCGATGTGCCGCGGCCGTTCGATCAGCTTTTCCATGTACACGTTGCCGCAGCCGAAAACGCGCTCCGCTTCCGCGCGCGTCGCCGTAAACGCCGGGATCAGCTCGGCCGCCGAACGCACGATCTTCATTCCCCGCCCGCCGCCGCCTTCCGACGCCTTGATCAGGATCGGATAGCCGATTTCCGCCGCGGTCGCGCGCGCGCTGGCTTCGTCGTCCACCAGCCCCTTGCTGCCCGGAATCACCGGCATCCCCGCCGCCGCCATTTCCTGCCGCGCGCGGTCCTTCTCTCCCATCATCCGAATCACGTTCGGCGTCGGGCCGATAAAAGTGATGTGCGAGGATTCACACACTTCCGCGAAGTTCGCATTCTCAGAAAGGAAGCCGTATCCGGGGTGGATGGCGTCGACGTTGGTGATCTCCGCGGCGCTGATCACTTGCGGGATGTTCAGGTAGCTTTCCGTCGTCCGCGGCGGTCCGATGCATACCGCTTCATCCGCGAACCGCACGTGCAGCGAATTCCGGTCCGCTTCCGAATACACCGCTACCGTCTCGATGCCCAGCTCCCGGCACGCTCCCAGGATGCGCAGCGCAATCTCGCCGCGATTCGCGATCAAAATCTTTCGAAACATTGGCCTCGACGTTGGGTGCTCGTCCTACTTCTTTCGGTGGGGATGAATGCCGAAGAGCGGTTCGCCATACTCCACCGGCTGCCCGTTTTCTACCAGGATGCGAATCACTTCGCCGGCCACTTCCGCTTCGATCTCATTCATCAACTTCATCGCTTCGATGATGCACAACACCTGCCCCTGCTCCACACGGTCTCCCGCTTTCACAAACGCCGGCGCCCCTGGGGTGGGCGAGGCGTAGAAAGTCCCTACGATCGGAGACTTGATGACATGCAGGTCGTCGCCCCGGCCGCCTTCGGCCGCAGCATCCTTGGGTCTGGAAGCCTCCGGCGAACCGCCTTCCGGCGTCCGCGCTGCGCCCGATCCGCTGCTGCCACGGTCGGCTATGACGATGTCCGGAGTCCCTACCGTACGGTAGCCACCGCCGCCGGAACTCGCCTTCCGCAAGCGGATATGCAGGTCCCCGCGCTGATACTCGAATTCCTCTAGCCCATGCTTCTCCATGAAATCCAGCAAAGACTCGATTTCGGAGAGGTTTACGCCGGATATTTCGCGCGCGGGTTGTTGGGGGGTCTCTTTTTGCTTGGCCATTTAAAGCTCGAGAAGTTCGCGTCGTGCCTGGCTCAGGGTCTCCGCCCCGCCAGCTCGCACCCAGATGTCGTCCTCAATCCGAATGCCGCCCGTTCCTTCGATATACACTCCGGGCTCGATCGTTACTACGTTTCCGGTTGCTAACCGGCTTTCCACACCGCGCCCCAGCCGCGGGGCCTCGTGTACTTCAATTCCCAGCCCGTGCCCGGTGCTGTGCGTAAACCTTCTCCCCAAGCCTCGGCTGTCCAGCACCCCTCGTGCCGCGGCGTCCACTTCCCCCGCCGTCACTCCGGGCTTAACCGCCGCGCGGGCAGCCTCTTGCGCTTCTAGCACCGCTGCGTACCAGCGCTTTATCTTCCGCGGCGCTCGTCCCACATACACCGTCCGCGTAATATCGCTGCAATAACCGCGGAGTATAGCACCCAGGTCAAACACCACCAATTCGTTTTTTTCGAGCGGCTTAGCACTCGCCCGCCCGTGTGGCAGCGCCGCCCGCGGACCCGACGCGACGATCGTATCGAACGCCGGGCCGGTCGCCCCACCCATCCGCATACCGTACTCAATCTCCGCCGCCAGCTCGATTTCCGTTACTCCCGGCTTCACCAGCTTCAGCACCGATTCCCACACCCGGCCCGCCAGAATCGCCGCTTCCCGCATGACCGCGATCTCACCGTCGTCCTTCACCCCGCGCAGGCTCTCCACCGCCCCTTTTACAGCCGTCCACCGCACGCGTTTCCCCGCCGCCTTGCCTACTGCCTCCCATTGCCCCATCGTTAGCTGTTCTGGTGCGAACCCAGCCCGTACCCGCCCCCTTAGGCTCGCCAACCTCATTCCCGCCGCCACCAGGCCCGGCTTGCCGGTAATCTCCACCCGGGCGCCACAAACCTCATCTTTGGCCTGCACCGTGTACCGGTTATCGGTAAAGAGCGTCGCCCGCTCCGCCTCCACCAACAGCACTCCCGAACTGCCCGTAAACCCACTCAAATAGAAAATATTCGGTGGGTGGGTAACCAGCAGGCCTTCCACTGGCTGCGTAAAAAGAAACTTCCGGAGCCGCTCGAGGCGCCTCCGGAAGTTTTCTGCTTGCGATTTGTGTGCCGACGGCAAATTGCTGCTTCGCTCTCCGCTCCCGGAACTTGCCGTTCCAGGCCGGCGGCTATCCAGGCATGATCCGCGGCGTCAGGAAGAACATCAACTCCTGAGAAGTGACCGACACAGTGCTGCGCTTGAACAGGTTGCCCACCAGCGGCAAGCTGCCCAGGATCGGCACCTCGTTGATCGAAGTCTGCTGGTTCGAGACGATAATCCCGCCCATCATCACCGTTCCGCCATCGTTCACCAGAATTCGGTTTTCGATCGATTGCGTATCGATTGCCGGAATTCCCTGCACTCGCGGAATAGCGGAGTCGATCTGGTCGTTGGTTACTTTCACGTCCATAAACACGTTGCCGTCCGCGGTAATCTGCGGCGTCACTTGCAGCTCCAGCACCACGTCGATGAACTGCACCGACACGGTGTTGTTGACGATGGTCTGCACCGGCAGCTTGGTTCCTTGCTTGATCGTCGCCGTCTGGTTGTTCTGCGTGGTGATCTTCGGCTTGGAGAGCAACTTGCCTACGCCCTTGGTCTCCGCTGCGGTAATTACGTAGTCCAGCGCGAAGTTGGCCGAGGTAAACAGGTAGCTCAATCCGCTGGTCGGCACCGCCGCTCCCAACGCCGTCGACAGCGGCATCTGGTAGCCTTGGCTCGAGCTGCCGCCGGGTACCGTCAGTGGCGGTGCGCCGGGGCGAGCGATCGGGCTGGTTCCCACTTGCTGGTTGCCGCCCACCGTGGTGTTTCCACGGCCCGCGGCAAACGCCAACTGCGATCCAACGTCGCGTGCGAACGTCCGGCTGGCCGATACCACCCGCGCTTCGATTTCCACTTGCTGCGTCCGGCGATCCAACTGCCGGATCAGGTTGTCCATCACCGGTATCACCGCCGGTATGTCGCGAATGATCACCGTGTTCGATCTCGAATCCGATAGCACATCGCCGCGGGCCGAAAGGAACTTCTTCAATGTATTCACCATGTCGTCGGATTTCGCATAGCTCAGCACCCGCGTGGTGGTCACCACGTCGGCCGCTTCTGCTTGCGCCTTAGCCAGATCCCGTTCCTGCTCGGCTTCCTTCTTGATCGTATCCTTCGTCGCGATGCGCAGCACGTTGCCCTGTAGCTGCTTGTCCAAATCATTGTTCTGCAACACGATGTCCAGCGCCTGGTCCCACGGTACGTCGTCCAGCACGATGGTCAGCGATCCCTTCACCCCGGGATCGAGCACCACGTTCAGCCCGCTGATCTCGTGGATCAGCCGGAAGAAATCTCGCAGATCGACGTCCTTCAGGTTCACCGAGATCGGCTCACCCGAGTACCCGCCGACCACCCCGGTCGCCTGCACCGTCTGCACTCCTGCTCCCGCGCGTGACGCCGCCGCTGCTGCCGCTGGAGTCGATGCTCCGATTTCCGCCATGGCCGCGTTCGGTTGAGTCAGCGAAGCGGGCAGCGCCAGCGGCGAATCATTGCGCGCCACCGAATCGCTTGCCCTCGAACCCTGCCCCACATGCGCCTTGGTTGTTACCGTCGTTGCTCCCGTGGTCTTCTCTACCGGAGCCTTGGAATCGCTCACCGGCATGAATTCCACTTTTACGCTGTTGCCGTCCGCGCTCACACTGAACGGCGCCGACTGCCGCAGATCGATCACCACCCGGGCCACTTCCGGCCGGAACTGCGCCAGACGGATCACCCGCACTGGGTCCAGGTTGCTGGGAATGCTCTTCTCCGTAGTCCGCAGATGCGCGCCCGAGAAATCCAATACCAGGCGGTCGGGGTGGCTCAGCTGCATCACGTGATAAGTCAAATGGCCGCTTCCGGTTACGTCCACCACCGTGCGCTGCCCGGCCTGCGCCAGGTGCACGTCAGAAATCGATTCCGCCGGCGCACTCGACGCCGCCTCGGCTCGCGTGTCCGAACGGGTTGCGCCCGTCCCCGCGTTTACCCCGGCATTGGCAAGCACCACCGTCAGATGAGTCGCATTATCGCGCTCGATCCGCGGCTCCGCTCCCACTCGCAGCAGCACTTCCAGCCGCGTCGAGGCTCGGTCGCCGCTCTCGTAGGGGATCAGCCGGTAGCTGCGCACAGGACCCGCATCCACCACCTGCGCGTCTCCCGCTCCCGCGATGTCCACCGTCACGCCGGTGATGTCCACGACGAACAGCGTGCTGTTCGGACGATACGTCGTGTACTCGAACGGCGCGGTGCCCTCTGCCTCCAGGCGGACCGTGCCATCCTTCACCACTGCGTTCACGTGGACCACCGGCGCCGTCTCTGCCAGCAACACTCCACTCGTTTGTAGCAAGCCCGCCACCATCATGCCGGCGACCGCCCACGGCCGAAAATTCTTCCTCATTGCTGCTCTCCTGCGCTGTTCTAGATGCGTTTCGTCACTTCTCGTTCCACCGGCTTGCCGAATGCATCTTTCGAAGTCTCGCGGAATACCACCCCATCCAGCCCGATCTTTTCTACTTGACCGTCGTACAACCGGTCACCTTCCCGCACGAAGTAAACTCGCTGATCCGGATTGGATACCACTGCCAACATCCCCTCCGGAGACTTCACCGTTCCGTCCACCCGCGTCGTTCCGATCACCAGTCCCGCCTTCCCCGGCGGCAGGTTCGGTCCGGCGCCGCCCTCTTTGGTAATCCCCACCAGCGGCTCGAACGGGTCCCGGTGCGGCACGGCCGTCGGCTTGGTTCCCGCACCTTCCGGCGGCGCCTGCGCGGCCGTTTCTTTGGCCGCTTTCCTCTTCGAACGCGTCTGCGCGCCCGCGGCCGGAATCAGCATCGCCGCCAACGCCGTCGCTGCCAGCAGGTTTCCCGATATTTTCGCGATTCTCATCATTCTGTCCTGCCCCGTCATCAGTGCGTCACCGTTTTCGCAGCCACCGGAGTCGTCGCAGCCTGCGCCGCGGAATTCGTGAAGAACGTAGTCACCGTCAAGGTTCCTGATACCGAAGTTCCCGACGTGACGTGGAACTTATCCGATGCGTTGCTGAACGTCTTCAGGTCCAGGTCTCCGACGTTGATAATTCGCGAGAGCCGGCTCAACCGCGTAAAGAAATCCAGCACCGCGTAGTACGGCCCATCCACCTCAAGGTCGAACGGCATGGTGTAGTAGAACTCCTGCGCCCCTACTGGCTTCGCCGTCAGGTGCCGGATCGATACGCCCGAAGACGCCGCCGCGGCCTGCAACATCAAAATGAACTGGTCGGCCTGCTTGTCTTCCGGAACGATCGTTTGCAGCGTGGTCAGTTGTTTCTGCAGCGCGTCCATCTCGCCTTGCAGCTCGATGCGCCGCTGTTGGTAAACTCGCAGCTGCGTCACTTCGCTCTGCAGCGGTTTCAATTTCGCTTGGGCGGCCTCTAACTGCGTGCGCACCGACTGAACCGGCCAGAAAAACAGGCCGAAAAGAACGATCAGCACACCCAGGCCTACAAACATCAGCACTTGAACGGGCAGAGGCCATTCGCGGAAAGGAGTTGCCATCGGTTAGCTCCTTCCTTTCGCCGGAACGCCTGTGGGCGTCGACGTGGGCGGGCCGGGCGCAGCAACCGGGTGACCCGGGCTCGCATCCGCTCCGGGCGCCGCGGCGACTTCTGCCGTCATCGTGAACGAGTAGGTCGGCACGCCTTTTTGAATATCGTTCTCTTTCGCTTCCTTGATCTCAATCTTGTCGAAGTAGCCCGACCGCCGCATCTGCGTCAGGAAATTGGCCACCGCGGTGATCGATCCGGCTTCGCCTATCAGGTCCAGAGCGTTGCCCTTGCGATCCATTTCGGTCAGCCACAGCGTGTCGGTGCGCACCACCGTGGTCGCCACCATCGACAGCAGATCCTGGCCACCGGTGCGGTTCTTCTGCAGCGTCTCGATCACGTTGATGCGCTGTTGCAATACCGCTTTCTGATGCTCGAACTGTTCCACTTCCGCCTTCACCTGCTGCAACCGGCTCTTCTCCGCCTGCAGGTTCGATATTTGCTGGTTCACTTCATCCAGCTGGCGCTCTTCCTTGAAATAAACCACTGCGAGGATAATCACCGCCAGCGCCACCGATGCCAGCAACAACAGCCACCGGATAGTGGTTTCGACCGGCAAACCCGGCCCCGCCGTTTTCGGACGGGCTTGACCCAGTAAGTTGATCCGAATCATGGCGTGTCAAAACTCCTCAGCGCCAATCCCACCGCGATCGCCAGGCGTGGAGCATTTTCCCGCAGCAGGGTCTCGTCGAATTGGCTTGCTTGGAATGAAATCTTGCGGAACGGATATAGCTCCTCGACCGGCATCGCGAATTCTTCCCGCAACAGGTCCAGCAAGCCCGGGACGCGCGCCGTTCCTCCCGCTACCACGATCCGGCGAATGTTTTCGCCGCTGGCCGTGGCCCGGAAGAAGTCGAATGTCTTTTGTATTTCCAGAATCAGGATGTCGGAAACCGACCGCAGGATCGCCGTCTTCTGCTCTTCGCTCACGCCCGTATGCGTCCCGCCCATCTTCAGCTTTTCGGCATCCTCGAAGCTCAGGTCCAGCTCTTTTTGCAGCGCGTCGGTGTATTGATTTCCGCCCACCGATACGTCGCGGGTAAACAGCGGCGTCCATCCCCGCACGATGTTGATGTTCATCACGCTGGCGCCGATATTCAACAGCGCCACCACCTGGCTCGGGTCCGGCTCGTAATTCACTTCGAAGCAGTTCTGCAGCGCGAACGCGTCGATATCCACCACCACCGGCGTCTTTCCCGCCTGCGCCAGCACGTTGGTGTGGTTCAGAATCTTGTCTTTTTTCACCGCCACCAGGATCACGTTCATCTGGTTTTCATTGGCTTCCAGCAGTTGGTGGCTCAGGTTTACGTCGGCAATGTCGAACGGAATGTGTTGGCTGGCTTCCGTCTGAATCTGGTCGAACAGCTCTTCTTCGCTCATCAACGGCATGGTCACCGGCTTCACGATCACCGAATGCCCCGACACCGCCGTGGCCACTTCTTTGGTCTTGATCTTCTGCCCGTCGAATATCAGGCTGATCTTTTCCGCTACCGACGGCGCATCCATAATCGCACCGTCCACCACGGTATCCTGCGCCAGCGGCTCGATCCCATAGGCTACCAATTCATAGCCCCCGCGGCCGCGCTTCAGCTCCACCGCTTTTACCGAACTCGACCCGATGTCGAGTCCGATCAATGACTTGCTTTTACCGAGATTGAACATCTTGCCGCCTCTCGTGTCTCTACCCGATTCCGATTCTGGCTGCCGCTCAGCTGTATCGGAGGATTCAATCGCGAGGGATACCCCAGGAACCCCCCAAAACCCTCTTGCCCCGTCACTCGAGGCGATCTCGGAAGACTCTACTCCGGCCCAGAACTACTGAGTCGACCGGTACTTTTGCTTTTTGTGTTTATTACATCCTGCGGCGAGAGTGTCAAGAAGGCGATTGCGGGGTTGTGCTGATAAGCAAGGGCATAGGACCCGTTCCACTCCTGCACAACCGACCCTACCCCATCCCGTAGTAGATAGCCTAGTACTACACCACATCCTGTGCCACTTTCGTAGTCGTACACCCTCCCCTACTTTTCAAGACGCTTTATTCCCAACTTCGACCACATCCCATCCACCCGCACCTTCGTCCCCTCATCCATCTCGATCTCGTCCGGCCATTTACCCCCGTACCCCTCGCTCGCCCACTTCTTCGTCGCGTCGATCCCCATCTTCGAGCCAAAGTCCTGCCGCCGCGCCGCGTGGTCCAGCGTATCCACCGGCCCCAGCACGAACTGGATGTCCCGCTCGGGGTCGATCGCGCACAGAACTTTCCACGCCACCTCCCGGAAATTTTGAATCTCCACGTCGTGGTCAACCACTATCACCACCTTGGTGAACATCGCTTGCCCCAGCCCCCAAATTCCGTTCATCACCTTCCGCGCGTGCCCCGGATACGACTTGCGGATCGAGACGATCATCAAGTTCTGAAAAATCCCTTCCGCCGGCATCGCCACGTCCACAATCTCCGGAAACTGCATCTTCATCACCGGCAGAAAAATTCTCTCGATCGCGTGGCCGATGTAGAAATCTTCCTGCGGCGGCGGTCCCACAATAGTGGTCATGTACACCGGCTTTTCCCGGTGCGTCACGCAGGTCACGTGAAAAACGGGATACTCTCCCTCCAGCGAATAAAATCCGGTGTGGTCGCCAAACGGGCCTTCTGTGCGCATTTCCCCGGTGTCCACGTATCCTTCCAGAATAATTTCCGCGTTCGCAGGCACTTCCAGATCCACCGTCTCGCACGCCACCATTTCCACCGGCTCGCGCCGCAAAAACCCCGAAAACATGAACTCGTCCATGTCCGGAGGCACCGGCAAAATCCCCGCCAGGCACGTCGCCGGATCGCCGCCGATCGCCACCGCCACTTCCATTCGTTTCGTGCCGCTCGCGCGCAGACTTCGAAAATGTTCCGCGCCATGCTTCTGCGTTTGCCAATGCATTCCGGTGGTGCGCTCATCGAATACTTGCATGCGATAGCAGCCCACGTTGCGCTTGCCGGTCTCCGGATTTTTGGTGATCACCATCGGCCAGGTGATGTACCGCCCGCCGTCCTGCGGCCAGCACTGCAGGATCGGAAAATCCAGCAGAGAAAACGTTTCCTTGCGGATCACTTCCTTGCACGCTCCCGATTTCACCGTCCGCGGAAACACCGCGCTCAACTCCCCCAGCTTCGGCAGCATCTTGAGTTTGTCGAACAGTCCCTTCGGCGACTGAAAATCCAAAAAGCTCTGAATCCGCTCCGCCACATCCTCCAGGCTGCCCACTTCCAGGGCCAGGTTCACCCGCCGTTCGCTCCCCAACAAATTGATCGCCACCGGGAATTTCGATCCCTTGGGACGCTCGAAGAGCAGCGCCGGTCCTCCAGCCTTCCCCACCCGGTCCGCAATTTCGGTAATCTCCAGCACCGGATCGACCTCCGCGTCGACCCGCACCAACTCCCCTTCCTTCTCCAGCTTCTTGATGAATTCCCGCAAATCCCGATAAGCCAATTCCCCTCCTCACTCCATCAATAGCAACCACTTAGCTCCGCCGCGCACACTGTAGCACGGTCTCCCCGGCTTGACCGTGGGCGGCTCACCCTTCCCCATCAAAGGGTGCGGGTTTTGTCCATCCACGATCAAACGTCAACGCCATACGTCAGCCATCGCACGTCTTCAATCGCTTCCGGTTACCAAGCGTGCCTGCTGCGCCGGCACAAAATGCTCCATCACCGCTTTGCGCAGCAAATCCGGAGGCAGCAACCCCTGCGCTAGAATGAAGTCATGAAACTTCTTCTGGTTGAACTTCGCCCCCAGCGCCGCTTCCGTATCTTTCCGCAGCGCCAACAGCTTGGTATACCCGTAGAAATAACTGCTCGCCTGCCCCGGCGAGCGATACGTAAACCGTTCGACTTCCTCCTGCGCAAAGGCGTGCGAGAGCACCACATCCTGCTCCAGCACCCGGTAAGCCTCTTCCGGTTGCACCTTGCCCGACTGCAATTCCGGATCGAGAAACGCCCGCGCCGCCCGCAGCAGCCTCAACTCGAGTGACATCAACTGCCCGTCGAGCGGCATGTACGGCTTGATCAGATACTCCGAATACAGTCCCCAGCCCTCCACGTTGGTGCTGTTGAACGCATAACGCACCCGCGCCAGCGAAACGCCGTGCTCCAGCATCGAATCGAACTGCAATTCATGCCCCGGCCGGGCCTCGTGCGCGGTCAGCGTCCACGCCGAGGACCGGTTGGTAAAATCATCATATTTCTCCCCCGCCTTTCCTCCCGGAGCCGCCGGAATATTCAGCGGCAAAACAAACTCGCCCTTTTGCCCGGTATTATGCAGGAACGGCGGAGGCACCATGTGCGGTGCAGGTTGCTGCGTCGTCTCCGCCGCGGTCGCGATCCGGATCCGCGCCGGACGATCCGGCAACGCCACGATCTGCTTTTCAGTGATGATCTGCTCGATCTGTTTCAGCACGTCGTGGTAAAACGGCAATATCTCGTCGCCAACCAGTTGGCTCTTCTTCAGTTCGCGGATCACATCGCGATAGTCGCTCGACGGCATGTGCCGCTGGTGCGCGATCTGCGCGGCAATCGGCCTCATCTCCTCCTGAATCTCGGTGAACGACTGATGCGCCATCGACGCCAGCTGCGCCGGCGGAATGTCGACGCCGAAATCTTCCAGATTCAGCGCGTACTCCTCCGGCGGCACGCGAAAGTCGCTGCGCGCCTTCGGCAATACCGTGGCGCGAATCCATGCGTCGTACTCGGTGAGCTGCGCCTTCAGCTTGGTGAACGGTTCCTGCCACCCGCTGAGCTTGTACTTGCCCAGCAGCGCGGCCACCCCTTCGATGTAATTGGAATTCCGCCCCAGTTCCGTTTCGATCTCTACCCGCGCCGGATAAATCGCCCCCGGCTTCGCGATTTGCGCCAACGTGCGCTGCTTCAGGATTTCCGTGATCGGCTGGTAGCCACGCTCCATGCCCGCGTACTCACGCACCCGCAACACCGCCGCCGGGCGGCGCTCCGCCGGAGTCTGCTCGTCCAGCAATACCTGCAGCCCGGCGAAAACTCGGCCACTCGCATTCAGGAAGGGAACCTCGTGCGCTCGTCCAAAATCCTCTTCTTTGAACGCCAGCTCCACCTTGCGAATGATGATCTGCAAATCCTGCTCCACTTCTTCCGGCTGCTTCTCCGCGGCCGCCGCCTTGATCTTCTGCAGTACCGCTTCGGTTTCCTGCCGCGTCAGATCCTCCTCCGCAAGCGTCGGCTGCGAGATTCGAGTATCGTATTCGCTTAGCCCCTGGCGCGAACCGATCTCCGGGCTGTGCTTCATCTCCACCGTCAGCAGCAGGTTCGTATAGTTGTTGCTGACCGCGATCCAACCAGGAGCGCCAGCCGGCGTCTGCGCAAACACGCCCGCCGCCAAAACCAACGCGCCCACAAATAAGCGCATCTTCTGACTCATGTTTCCTCCCGCCCCGTCACCCAGTGAATTAAACACAGTGATCCGCCGAAATCAATTGAGCCCTCCGAGTGACTCTGAAGTTGCCGGTGGGTGGCGCACCCTTCGCCGTTAAGGGTGCGGGACTGAGTGCCGCTCAACCCCATCGGCATAGGGGGAGCGGTCACCCGCTCTCCCCTGCCACACCACCCGACATGCGGGTCCGCATCGGGCGGTTCAGAGGGCTACGCCAGACCATCGAAC
>Ga0302326_10001827_pt1 | contig 53012 bp, 34 predicted proteins | sample Palsa_T0_3_FD_202264 | JGI IMG/M metagenome (GOLD analysis project Ga0302326, IMG submission 202264) | Peat permafrost microbial communities from Stordalen Mire near Abisko, Sweden - Palsa_T0_3 | ecosystem: Environmental > Terrestrial > Soil > Palsa > Peat permafrost | place: Sweden: Abisko...
GGATCGGCTTTGACGGCGTTGCGGAATTGCTCGATGGCGTCGTTGTGGTCGCGCATCTCGTCGTAGGCTTCGCCGGCGAGCATGTCGGCTTCCGCGGACTCGGCGTTGAGATTGAGTATCTGATGATAGACGTCGAGGACGCATTGATACTGCTCGGACCAGAGGCAACTATGCGCGAGGACGAGGCGATAGGGAAGGTTCTGCGGATCGCGCGTTGTGGCATCGCGCAGATATGGAATGGCAGCGGCGTATTCGGCGGCACCGTAGTGGGCCGTGCCGAGGAGGAGACGGAGACGCTGCGCGTCGGGGGAATCGGGGGGCGCGTTGCGGTAGAGGGGTTCGAGGACATGCGCGGCTGCTTTGAGATCGCCGGCTTTGAAGAGGGCGAGGCCCATGTTGAGCTGGAGGCCTGGCATGGAGGGGTTGATGGCGGCGGCGCGACGATAGTAGCGGACCGCGTCGGAGTAATGCTGCTGCTGCGACGCAAGGAAGCCGAGATGGGCGCAGGCTTCGGCGTTGCCGGGGTGCGCTTTCAGGATGGTCTGCCATGCGGCTTCGGCGGCGGCGGTGTCGCCCTGTTGTTCGAGGGCGAAGGCGGCGTCTCGCTGCTGCGATGAAGCTGCGGTTTGGGCGGGACACTGGCCGACGATCGGGACAAGAATCGTTGCCAGCAGAATTCGAGGAATGACGCGGGTCACGCACATCTCCGATTGCCTATTGTCGCCCCTGGAAATTGCGCGGCGCAAGACGAGCTGAGGTGGAGAAAGAAGAAGGCGCGACAGCAGATTCGCTGTCGCGCCTCAGGGAGGCAATCAAGGTCAGGATCAGAAGACGAACTTTCCACCTAGCTCCAGAGTACGAGGACCGTAGTCGCCGGTGACGGCGCCGAAGTTGCCGTCGTGACTGCCGGTGTCGATGTTCTGGAAGATGGTGTGGTTGAAAGTGTTGAAGGATTCGAAGCGGAGCTCGACCTTGGTACCGTGCTCGTTGAGGGCGATGGCCTTAAAGAGCGAGAGGTTCCAGTTGAAGATGCCCGGTCCGAGGGCGGAATCCTTGCCGGCGGTGCCGAAGCCCTGATTGGGGCCGCCGGCCCAGGGAGCAACGGGATCGGCGTAGGCACCACCCGAGAACCAGTGCGAGACGGTTTTGGGATAGCTGACTTTGGAAACCAGGTTCGGACGATTGGTAAAGCCGCCGCCCAGACCGACTACGTCGGGCCCCGTGTAGGTGACATAGAGCGGGACGCCGGCTTCGGCGGTAGTGATGCCGGAGAGGGTCCAGCCCCCGATGGTGTCGCGAGCAAGCATGCTGCCGTGCTCACCGAAGGGAAGATGGTAGACGTAGCTGGCGTTGAAGATATGACGGCGATCGAAGCCGGTGTCGGAACCGCGGTCGTATCTGGTGTTGAACGGATCGGACACGCCGTTCAGGTCGTTGGAGACGATCGAAATATTGTGCGACCAGGTATACGAGAACTGGGATGTGATGCCGTGCTTGTTCTCGATACGAATGCCGGCCTGGAGCGAGTTGTAGTTGAAGTTGGTTTCGTTCTCTTCCTGCTCAATTCCGGAGAAGCCGGGGTAGATACGATACAGGTTGGCGTTGAGCGAGCCATTGGCCACTCCCTGACGGTGAGTTATGTCAGAGAGAGGGAGGGTGTTGATGGCGCGGTCGTCATCCTGATCCCAGCCGTCGGAGCCGACATACTGCACGACGGCGACGATGGAGGGAGCGACCTCACGCTGGATGCCAAAGCTGTAGTCTTCAGTACCTGGGCTGGGGAAGTGGTAATTGATGTTGGTCAGCACGGACGGGAAGGATTGAGTGGTTGTGGCTCCGGTAAGTGCGCTGGTATGTGGGTTAGAGAAGTAGACGTTGGTCGCGGACGGCTGGTAGGCAAAGGGCGGATTCAGAGCGGCGTTGTAGACGTCGTTGCCCTGAACACGCTCGAAGAACATGCCGAAGCCGCCGCGCAGCACGGTTTTGCCGTTGCCGCCGATGTTATAGGCGAAGCCGATGCGGGGCTGCCAGGTTTTGTAGTCGTTTTGGACAACACCACGCGGGAAGCCGTTTACGTTGGCCTCGCGGATGCCGTTGAGGTAGAACGGCTGGCTGCCGGTGCCGCTGAAGGTGGAAAGAGAGGCGGGATTGAGAGTGCCGTCCGCGTTGAGAGGATATCCAGCGGAGGTGCTGTAATCGGCGGCTACAAAATTGGCGAACTGGTTGTAACGCTCGAAGGCGTGCGGCATACCGTCGAAGCGGAGCCCGAGGTTCAGAGTGAGTCGAGGGCCCACGTGCCAGTTGTCGTTACCGTAGAAGCCGTAGTTATTGTTGACCCAGTGCTTATCGGCCAGGTACTGGAGCTGAGTAAAGCTGGACTCATCACCGAGGAGGAAGTTGATGTAGGAATCGTGCGAGAAGGCGCTGGCGTTAAAGGCGGCGGTTCCCTGGGTGTTGGCCTGCAGGTCCTGGTTCTTGTAATCGTGGAGGAGGCTGAAGCCGAATTTGAACTGGTGCCGTCCTTTGGTCCAGGAGAAGTCGTCGCGATACTCGAAGCCTTCGTAGCCGTTTTTCCAGGGGTAATAGGATTCGCTCCAGTTGGTGTTGAGAGGCGCGACCTGCAGGTCGATTTCGGGCATGTCGTCGCCGACATTGTTACCGACCGGGAAAAAGCTGGTTGCAGTCCACCCGGTGGGTATTTTGTAAGAGCCACCGAAGCCAGCCTGCGGAGTGAGGGTGATTTTGTTTCCGCTGTAGAGGAAAGCAGTCTCATTGAGCAACGTGGGTGAATAGGTCTGGGTCAACTTAATAACCGCGGTATAAGAAGGATTGGTCATTGCCGTTCCCACCGTCGGATAGGAGCTGTCGTTCCACAGCGGCGGATAGAACGATTTCGCCATGGCATCGTGCAGGTAGTGGCCCATCAACTGGAACTTGCTGTTGATGGTGTGATCGATACGGCCGGCCTCTTCGCGAATATTGTCAGTGGTGGGAACCGAGGCGGTGTACTGGCTGGTGCCCAGGTTAGGCTTCGGGAATGTTCCCGCGTTCACCTCCAGCAATGCATTCGGATCCATCAGGTTCGCCGGAATGACATAGATGCCGCTGCCGGGGGCAGTTTGGTTGAAGGGGCTGCCGGCCGTCAGGCCGTCCGTCGTGTAAAGAGTCAGCTTCGCGGGGTCTGAGGTAGCGGGAACAATGGGCGCCGATCCGCCACCGAAAAGAGTGTAGTTGAGATTCGTTCCGGCGGTTGGAAAGTCAGCAGCCGGGATGGTATTAGCCACGAGGGGCGTACTGCCCTGGATGAGGCGGCGCCATTCCTCGTTCCAGAAGAAGAAGGTGCGGTTGCGAGCGTTGTTGTAGACACCAGGGATGACGAGCGGTCCGCCGATGTTGCCGCCGGGCTCGTTGAGCTGGAAGATGGGGCGGGATCCCTTCGCCTGCTTTACGAAGTAGTCGTTGGCGTCGTAGGCGGTGTTGCGGTTGAACTCGTAGACCTCGCCGTGGAAGTCGTGGGTGCCGGACTTGAGAACGAGGGTGATGGTGCCGCCAGAACCGATGCCGTAGTCAGGCGAGTAGTTGCTGTCGAGGGTCTGGAATTCGGCGATGGATTCCTGGGAAGGCAGGTTCATGAAACAGCCGCCGCAGCCGCGGTCGTTCTGTTCCGCGCCATCGAGCAGGTAGATGTTGTGCTCGGTACGGGTACCGTTGAAGCTGATGCCGTTGGCCGAGGTGAGGGCGTCGACGCCGCTGAAGGGGGGCAGATTGTTGGAGACACCGAGGCCGAGGGCTGCGAGCGCGGTGACGTTATTGCCGTTGGTGGAGAGCTCTTCGACCTGCTGACCGCTGATGAGGGTGCTGACCTCGCTGGTTTCGGTTTGGGTCTGGAGGGCCTCGGCCTGGACGGAGACGGTGGTGGTCGAGGCGCCGACCTTGAACTGGATGTCTTCTTCGAGGGTTTGGGCGACGTTCACAACGATGCCGGTTTTGGAGTACTTGGAAAAGCCGGAGGCGGTGGCATCGAGATTGTAGGTACCGATACCGACGTTGCCGAAGCGGTAGGCACCCACGGAGTTGGAGACTTCGTTTCTGATCTGGCCGGTTGCGGTATTGGTGAGAGTGAGCTGAGCGTTGGCGACGACGGCGCCGGAAGCGTCGGTGACGGTTCCGTTGATGGTGGCATTTTCCTGAGCGCGCAAGAGAGGAGTGAAGGAGAAGAGGAGAGCGAGGACGGCGAGCCAGGCGGTCCGGGCGGGGAATCGCATGATGGATGTCCGGGCGTTGAGGCCGGGATCGGAATTATGTGCGATTGGGTTCATATGTGCCTCCGTGAGCAAACGTTTTCTTGAAAGAGAAAGCTTAAATGTCACGCCGGGAGTTTTGAGCAGCGGAGTTTGAGGGTACTCCCGAGCGGTAAACACTTACTCTTCCCGGAAAGGCTTTGTCAAGCTGGGTCCTTGGGTCGATCCGGGTCCGGCCTGTGAAACCGTTTACCAAAGGCAGGCTATGCCAGCGTTCTGTGACGAATGGGCGCCAAAAAAAACAGGTGTCCTGGCCGGCGGGCTCAGGGAGTGGGAGGCGAAGATGCGACGACACCGGCGCCTTCGCGGACGGAGTAGAAACGATCAGCCAGCAAATCTTTCAGGATTTCGGTTCGGCCGTCGGGCCAGCGAACTGCTGCCTGGTCAACACGCTGGTGGTCAGCGAGGCCGAAGTGGAGGCGAAGGTCGTGCTGGGAGAGATAGCTGCCGCCGCTGATGATTTCCCCGAGTTGGACGAGGGCGCCGGCAGTGACGCGGACGCGGGCGTTGAGGGCGAGACGATTGCTGCGGACGCCTTCGAGTTGAAAGCTAATCCAGTGGTGGCGAGGACCGCCGTCGGGGCGCAGGATCATGGGTTGACCAGTGAGGTTCTCCACAACGGCTTCGAGGCGTCCGTCGTTGAAAAGATCGCCGATGGCCATGCCGCGGCTGACCTGGGGAGTTTGGATCGCCTGGCCAGCGGCTTTGCTGATGTCGCGGAAGTTTCCGTTCCGCTGGTTGAGAAGAAGAATCTTTGGTTCCCGGTACGACGTGCGCAATTCGGCGGTATCGACCTGGGGATAGACGTGGCCGTTGACAAGAAAAATGTCCTGCCAGCCGCTGTTGGAGAAATCGACGAAGGCGTCACCCCAGCCGACATAGCCATTAGTGGCGTGCGCGATGCCGGAGGAAGTCGAGACGTCGGTAAAGTTCATACCGCCGTCGTTGCGATAAAGAGCGGCATATTCGCTGTCGAAATGGGAGATGAACAGCGACATCAACCCTGTGTGCAGATAGTCGCCGAGCGCGATCCCCATGTTGGCCTGCGGGGCTCCGTTCGCGTTGAGCGCCACACCGGAGGAAAAGCCGACATCGGTGAACCGGCCGTTGCCGTCGCCCTGGTAGAGATAGCTGGGCTGGCCGTCGTTGGTGACGTAGAGGTCGAGCTTGCCATCGTTGTTGAAGTCGGACCAGATGGCGGTGAGGCCGTAGCGATGGTCGGGATCGCCGACGCCGGATTTTCCTGACACGTCGGTAAAGGTGCCGTCGTGGTTGTTGTGGTAGAGGTTGTCGGGCGACCCTTTGAGGCCGCGGGGACCGCACTGGACGTCGATGCCCATGTACTTGCAGGTATCGCGCGAACCGAAGGCGTCGAGGTGGGCGAGGTCGATGTCGACGTAGTGGGAGACGAAGAGGTCGTCCCAGCCATCGTTGTCGTAGTCGCCGAAAGCCGCGCCGGTTGCCCACAACGTATCGGAGGCGAGGCCTGCGGATTTGGTGACGTCGGTGAAGGTGCCGTCGCCGTTGTTGCGATAGAGGACGACGCCGGAGATGCAGGTGACGAGGAGGTCGGGCCAGCCGTCGTTGTTGTAGTCGCCGACGGAAACGCCGTTAGCCCAGCAGGGATACGCGACGCCGGCCTTGTCCGTGACGTCGGTGAAGGTGCCGTCGTGATTATTGTGGAAGAGAGCGCTGCGAGTTTTGATTCCCTGGCGGGCCATGTCGACGGTTTGCGCGTTGGTGAAGTAGATGTCGGGCCAGCCGTCGCGGTCGTAGTCGATGAGGGCGACGCCTCCGCTCATGGATTCGACGATGAATTTTTGTTCGGGGCTGGAGCGATGTTCGAAGTGGATTCCGGTGGAGGCGGTGATGTCGGTGAGTTTCGGGTAGTTGATTTCTGTGGGTGGTGCGCTTTGGGCCCAGGAAGGGTGGCTGCGGGCGATCCACAGAACGGTGAGCGAAAGAAGGAGCGCGGCGAGGGAAACGCGGACGAGGCGGCGATTGTTTTGGGGAATTTCACCGCTGGTCTTCATTTTGCGATTCATGGTTGAGAAGGCGTTTACAGCATAGAGGATTGGAACGGGGGAGCCGCGAAACGTTTTCCCCGAATTGACGATGCGTTCCTAACGCATTTAGGTTGGGTGTCGCGACACGCGCTCCGCGTGCCGGTGAATCTGGATTCATGAGGGATGGGCATGACGAAAACGGGATTACGCCTATGGGCAGCGGCTTTCATCTGCATGGGAGCGATGGGTTGGAAGGCGGTCGCACAGGATACGTCGACGCTGCCGTACATGGATCCGAAATTGCCGGCGGAGGCGCGAGCCGCGGACCTGGTGAAGCGGATGACGCTGGAGGAGAAGTCGTCGCAGCTGGTGAATCAGGCGCGGGCGATTCCGCGGCTGAATGTGCCCGCGTATGACTGGTGGAGCGAGGCGCTGCATGGAGTAGCGGTGAACGGGACGACGGAATTTCCGGAGCCGATAGGGCTGGCGGCGACGTTCGACACGGATGGGATTCACGCGATGGCGACGGCGATCGGCATCGAGGGGCGCATCAAGCATGTGCAGGCGGTGCGCGCGGGGCACAGCAATATATTTGAGGGCCTGGATTTCTGGGCTCCGAATCTGAATATCTTTCGCGATCCGCGGTGGGGACGGGGGCAGGAGACGTATGGAGAGGACCCGTTTCTCACCGGGCGGATGGGCGTGGCGTTTGTGACGGGGATGCAGGGCGACGATCCGAACTATTACCGCGTGATTTCGACGCCAAAACATTTCGCGGTGCACAGCGGGCCGGAGCCGACGCGGCACATGGCGGATGTGGATGTGAGCAAGCACGATGAGGTCGATACGTATTTGCCGGCGTTTCGCGCGGCGGTTACGGAGGGCAAAGCGGGGTCGGTGATGTGCGCGTACAACGCGATCGAAGGACAGCCCGCTTGCGCAAATCAATTTTTGTTGCAGGATCAACTGCGCGGCAAGTGGCAGTTCCAGGGATATGTGGTTTCAGACTGCGGCGCGGTGATCGATATTTTTGAGGGGCATCATTATCGGACGACGCAGGCGCAGTCGTCGGGGATTTCGCTGACGCGGGGAATGGACAACGAGTGCGCTGACTTCTTTGCGAAAGTGAAGGACGATCACGATTACAAGCCTTATGTTGACGCGGTGCGGCAGGGTTATTTGAGCGAAGGCGCGATGGACACGGCGCTGATTCGGCTATTCACGGCGCGGATGAAGCTGGGGATGTTCGATCCGCCAGAGATGGTGCCGTATTCGAAGATCGACGAGAAGGAACTGGACAGCGCAGAGCATCGTGCGCTGGCGCGCAAGCTGGCGAACGAGTCGATGGTGCTGCTGAAGAACGATGGTGTGCTTCCGTTGAAGGCGGCGGTGACGAAGATTGCAGTGGTGGGTCCGCTGGCGGATCAGACAAAAGTGCTGATGGGGAATTACAGCGGGACGCCGTCGCATGCGGTAAGCGTGCTGGATGGGCTGAAGACGGAATTTCCGCAGGCGAAGATTCGTTTTGTGCCGGGGACGCAGTTTCTTCGCAACGATGGCGATCCGGTACCGGATAAGTCGCTGACCACGCCGGATGGGAAGCCGGGACTGAAGGCGGATTATGGGACGACGGTTGGTTTGGATCTGGGGCCGGGGACGAAGCCGACTCCGCTGACGAGCCGCGTGGAGACAAATCTGAATTTGACGGATAGCAGCTTGCCGGCCGAGGCGCAGGGGAAAACTGGGCTGAGCGTAACCTGGTCGGGATTTCTGACGCCGCCGGAGACTGGGGATTATCTGCTGGGGATGGTGGCGGATGGTATTGGCCGCGTCTCGGTGAATGGAAAGCAGATTGCGCAGGTGTTCAGCATGGGTGGCCTGCAGAGTAAGCTGAGCCGGGTGCATCTGGAGCGCGGCGATAAAGTGCCTGTGACGGTTACGTATGGGAAGTTCGGGCCGGGAGCGCCGCGGGCGCAGTTATTGTGGGCTCGGGTGAATCCTGGGGTTTCCCCTGAGGCTTTGGCGGCTGCGAACGAGGCGGACGTGGTGGTGGCGGTGGTGGGGATCACGAGCGAGCTGGAAGGCGAGGAGATGCCGGTTGCGGAGGAAGGATTTTTGGGCGGGGATCGCACCAGCCTCGACCTTCCGAAAGCGGAAGAAGCGCTGCTGGAGGCTGTGGCGGCGACGGGCAAGCCGCTGGTGGTGGTGCTGATGAACGGGAGCGCTTTGGGAGTGAACTGGGCCCAGGCCCACGCGAATGCCATTGTGGAGTCATGGTATTCGGGAGAAGAGGGCGGCGCGGCGGTGGCGGAGACTCTGAGCGGGAAGAACAATCCTGGGGGGCGGTTGCCATTGACATTCTATAAAGATGTTAGCCAGCTGCCTAACTTTGAGAACTACTCGATGGAGGGGAGGACTTACCGGTATTTCAAGGGTGAACCGCTATTTCCGTTTGGATTTGGGTTGAGCTACTCGAAATTCAGTTATAGCGGGCTGACTTTACCGTCGGGCGATGTAGCGGCGGGGGATCCTGTGAGCGCTGAGGTAACGGTGACGAACTCCGGCAGCGTCGCGGGAGACGAGGTGGTTGAGCTTTACCTGTCGTTTCCCAGCGTGAGCGGTGCTCCGCTGAGAGCGCTGCGTGGATTTAAGCGCGTGCACTTGGAGGCTGGGGCGAGCGAGAAGGTCCAGTTTGCACTGAAGAATCGCGATCTGAGCGTGGTGACCGAGGCGGGCGATCCAATGATTGCGGAGGGACCGTACACGATCACCATCGGTGGGGGACAGCCGGACACGGGTGCGCCGGTAGTTTCCGGGATATTCACGATTAAAGGGCAACTCATGTTGCCGGAGTAACGGTGATCCTGAATATGCGCAGATGGGTTGTTGGGTTGAGCTTTCTATGTGGCGCGGCGTTTGCTCTGGGGCAATCGCCGGTCGATGTGCAGGTGGACTTACAGCGGGACTTAGGGACATTTGCGCCGGTTTATAGTTGGTTCGGGTATGACGAATCGAATTACACAACGACGGCGAATGGGCGCGCACTGCTGCGTGAGCTGCACGATTCGACTCCGGAGCCGGTGTATGTGCGGGCACATTTTTTGCTGACGACGGGAGACGGAAAGCCGGAGCTGAAGTGGAGTTCGAGCAACGTTTACACCGAGGATGCTGACGGGAAGCCAGTTTATAACTGGGCGATCCTGGATGGGATCTTCGATGCGTGGGTTGGGGCGCATGTGCGGCCGTTCGTTGAGCTGGGGTTTATGCCGCAGGCGCTGTCGAGCCATCCTGATCCTTATCACATTCCGTGGCCGACCAAGCCGGGAGAGGTGGAGGGTTGGTCGTTTCCACCGAAGGATTACGGTAAGTGGCAGGAGTTAGTGCGGCAGGTTGCTGCACATGTGGTGGGGCGCTACGGAGTAACTGAGGTTTCTAAGTGGTATTGGGAAGTTTGGAATGAGCCGGACATCTTTTACTGGCACGGGACGGAGGAGGAGTACAACCGGCTCTACGATTCCGCGGTCGCGGGAGTGCGGGCGGCGGTTCCAGGGGCGCGTGTTGGAGGCCCCGCGACGACGGGGCCCGCGCCGGGGAGTAAAAGTGCGGCGTTTCTTGAGGCGTTCCTGAAACATTGCGCGGAGGATCGCAGCAGCGCGACGGGTGGTACGGTTCCGCTGGACTTTATTTCGTTCCACGTGAAGGGCAGCCCGCACGTTGTGGATGGGCATGTGCAGATGGGGCTCGGGCGTGAGTTGGAAAATGCTGCGACGGGATTTGGGATCGTGCAGCTGTCGGAAAAATTTCGAAACCTGCCGATCGTTTTGAGCGAGGCCGATCCGGAGGGGTGCGGGGCGTGCTCGCCGGAGCAGCATCCGGAAGACGCTTATCGCAATGGGACGGTGTATCCGGCGTACACGGCGGCGGCGATGGAGGGGCTGACCGAACTGGCTGCGGACCAGCATGTCAACCTGGCTGGTTTTCTGACTTGGGCTTTTGAGTTTGAGGGTCAGCCTTTGTTTGCGGGGCGGCGCTCGCTGGCGAGCCATGGGATCGATAAGCCGGAGATGAATTTGTTCCGGATGGCGGGAATGTTGAGTGGCGAAAGAGTGGGTGCGACGAGTGATGCCGCGATTCCCGCGGACAGCGTTGTGAAGGCGGGCGTGCGGGAGCGGCCGGAGGTGGATGCGCTGGCCACACGGGCTGGAAAATCGGCCTCGGTGATGGTGTGGAACTATGCCGATGATGATGTGGCCGGCGTGGCGGCCACGGTTCGCATGACGGTCAATGGGGTGCCGGTGGCGGTACGGCGCGTGCGGGTCGAGGAGTTCCGGATCGATGCAAAGCACAGCAATGCGTTTGAGGCTTGGAAGCAGATGGGATCACCGCAGGATCCGAATGCGGAGCAGGTTGCGCGTTTGAAGGCTGCGGGGCAGCTGGAGCGGATGGGTTCGCCGCGTTGGGTGACGGTGGAGCATGGGAAGGCGCAGGTGGAAATCGAGTTGCCGCGGGAGAGCGTTTCTTTGCTGCGAGTGGGTTGGGGAAAGTAAGGGCCCTGCTGCGAAGATTGGGCTTCAGGAGTGTGGGCGGCGGGAGAAAGAGTGACGCGGGGAGCGGGCTTTGTGGTATACGTTTTCTCGGCGCCTGGGAGAGGTTTTTATGAGAACGAAACGAATCGCAATTCCTTTATTTTTGGCCGCTAGCTTTTATGCCGCCGGACTTCTTCGGGCACAGAGTTCGGGCCCCGTTGTGCTGACGATTCATGCCGATCAAACTGCTTCAAAGGTGAGCCCGACGCTCTATGGGTTGATGACCGAGGAGATCAACCATTCGTACGATGGCGGACTGTATGCGGAGCTGATTCGCAACAATACTTTTCGCGCGGATTGGTCGGGGGTGAACGATTGGATTCTGGTGGAGCGCGGGGACGCGAGTGCGAAGATCAGTCTCGACAAAAGCAGCGGGCCGAGCGAGGCGCTGACGACCAGCTTGCAAGTGGAAGTGAGCCAGGCGAGCGCATCGAGCCCCGCGGGCGTGCTGAATGGCGGGTACTGGGGCCTTCCGCTGCGGGCGAACACGACGTACCAGGGGTCGTTTTACGCGAAGGAAGATTCGGCGGATGTGGGGCCGGTGACTGCGAGTTTGGTCGCTAACCAGAGCGGCAAGGTGCTGGCGAGCGCCAGGGTTTCCGGCGTCGGTACAGATTGGAAGCAGTACAAATTCACGCTGAAGACGGGCGCGATGGAACCGTCGCTGGAGAATCACCTGGTGTTGACGGTGGCTCACCCGGGGAGTTTGTGGCTGCAACTCGTTTCATTGTTTCCTCCGGCGTATCACGATCGCGCCAATGGTTTTCGTGTCGATCTGATGGAGAAGCTGGCGGCGATGCATCCGCAGTTCCTGCGCTTCCCGGGCGGGAATTTTCTCGAGGGCGATCATCTGGCGGATTGGTACGACTGGAAGAAGACGATTGGGCCGAGGGTAGACCGGCCGGGACATCCGAGCCCTTGGAATTACTGGTCAACGGATGGGCTCGGGCTGCTGGAGTTTTTTGATTGGTGCGAGGACCTGCACATGCATCCGGTGCTGGCGGTGTATGCGGGCTACGCCCTGCAGCACGAACACATCAAGCCGGGGTCGGACCTCGAACCTTACGTGCAGTCGGCGCTCGATGAGATTGAATACGCGACCGGCGGGACGGATACCAAGTGGGGTGCGGAACGCGCAAAGGACGGACATCCGGAGCCATTCCATATCGACTATGTGGAGATTGGGAACGAAGATTGGTTCGATACTTCGGGAAGTTATGACAAGCGGTATGAGCAGTTCTACAAGGCGATCAAGGCGAAGTATCCCGACCTACAATTGATTGCCACGGCTCCGATCAAAAGCATGACTCCGGATGTGCTGGATGAGCACTACTATCTGCGGGCGACGGACTTTTTCCACGACGCGACGCATTATGACAAGACGGATCGAAACGGGCCAAAGGTTTTCGTGGGTGAGTGGGCGACGCGCGAAGGGACGCCTACTCCAAATATGGGTGCTGCGCTGGGCGATGCGGCGTGGATGACGGGGCTGGAGCGCAACAGCGACATCATTGTGATGGCTTCGTACGCGCCGCTGCTGGTGAACATTAGTCCCAATGCTATGCAATGGGACACGGACCTGATCGGGTATGATGCGCAGCGGAGTTATGGGTCACCGAGTTACTACGCGCAGGTGATGTTTGGGAGTTACATCGGCGATGTGACTCCTGTGTCCTCGATGGAGGGTGCGGGTTCGCGGTTCTTCTATTCCATTACGCAGGATTCGGCGAAGAAAAAGCTGTATCTGAAACTGGTGAATGGCTCGTCGGATGCGCAGGCGGTGGATATCAAACTGCCGGGCGCGAAGCTGGCGCCGGTGGGCAAGCTGATCAGTTTGACCGGGCACGATCCAGAGTCGACGAACACGATGCAGCAGCCGACTGCGATTGTGCCGGTGCAGAGTACGTTGCCAGGAGTGGGTACGGATTTCCATCACACGGTGCCTGCCTACACGATTGAAGTTGTAGAACTGGATGTGCGGTAGCCATGAAGATGCCTGGGATCCGTGGTGCGGTGCGGTTGGGGTCGGCGTTGCTGGTGTTGCTGTTGTGCGCGCTCGGTTCCGCGCAGGCACAGGAGCCGCAGGCGCTGGAACTAACCGGGGATTTTTGGGGCACGCATGATCCTTCGGTGATCCACGCCGGCGGGACTTGGTATGTGTTTGCGACGGGCAAGGCGCAGGACGGGGGGCAGTTTCAGGTTCGCTGCTCGACCGATTTGCATGCGTGGAAGCTGTGCGGGCACGTCTTTGACGAGATTCCGGACTGGATCCAGAAGGAGAGTCCTGGAACGAAAGAGTTGTGGGCGCCGGACATTTCGTTTGAGAACGGAGAGTTCCGGCTCTACTACGCTTATTCGCTGTTTGGCAAAAACACTTCAGGAATCGCACTGGCGACGAATAAGACGCTGGATCGTAACAGTTCCGATTACAAATGGAACGATCGCGGTTTAGTTCTGCAGTCGAAGGCGGAGGACGATTTCAACGCCATCGATCCGAACTTCGTTCTGGACGGGCAGCATCACGCGTGGCTGGCGATGGGGAGCTTCTGGACGGGCATCAAGATACGACGGCTGGACGATCGCACCGGGATGGCTTCGTCTACCGACACAAAGACGTATGCGCTGGCGACGCGGGCGCGGCCCGATAATGCGCCGCCTGCTCCGCCGGGATTGCCGCCGGACTGGGAGGCGATCGAGGCTCCGTTCATTGTTCGTCACAGTGGCTATTACTATTTATTTGTTTCGTGGGACTTGTGCTGTCGTGGCACGAAGAGCAGTTACCGGACCATGGTGGGGCGGTCGAAGCAGATTACGGGCCCTTACGTCGACGATCATGACGTGCCGATGATGCAGGGGGGCGGTACTCCGCTGCTGAGCGCGAATGCACGCTGGCTGGGGCCGGGGGGCGAGTCGGTTCTGATGCAGTCGCCGGGGCCAGACATCCTGGTGTTCCACGCTTACGATGCGCACACCGGAAAGCCGGCGCTGCAAATTTCCACCATCGTGTGGCGCAATGGATGGCCGCACGTTGCTCTGCAGCAGTAGGGAGAAGAAGGGGTAGTCCGTTATGTATCGAGTATCACGCCGCACATTTTTGAGCAGCGCTGTTGCTGCGGCCGGGGCTGCAGCAGTCGGGCGCCGTAGTTATGGGGCGACGCTGCCGACGCTGGCGGGAAGCACGCGGCTGGAGTCGTTCGACTATGGGGACGTGCAGTTGCTGGACGGGCCGATGCTGGAGCAGTTTCGCGCGAACCATGCATACTTTCTGGCGCTGAATGACGACTCGCTGCTGCAACCGTTTCGGCAAAAGGCGGGATTGCCTGCGCCGGGCGAGCCGATGGGCGGTTGGTACAGCTGGTCGAAGGATTTCGATCCACCGAAGAATATGACGGGGTATATTCCGGGGCACACGTTCGGACAATATATGTCGGGACTGGCGCGGGCGTATGCGGTGACGGGCGACGACGCGACGCGGGAGAAGATTCATGGGCTCGTGCGCGGATATGCCGCGGCGATCACGACAAAGTTTTACGACGGCTATCCGCTGCCGGCGTACACGTCGGACAAAACGGCATGCGGGTTGATCGACGCGCATCGGTATGCGCATGATCCGCAGGCGCTCGATGTGCTGGGGCATGCGACCGATGCGGTGTTGCCGTGGCTTCCGCCGAAGGCTCTGAACCGCGAGGAGATGGCGGCGCAGCCGCATCCGAATATTTCGTACACGTGGGACGAGAGCTATACGCTGCCGGAGAATTTTTTTCTGGCGTATCAGATCAGCGGAGACCCGCGGTATCTTGCGCTGGCGAAGCGGTTTCTTGAGGACGATACGTATTTCGATCCGCTGGCAGAGGGGCAGAATGTGCTGCCGGGGCTGCATGCGTACAGTCATGTGAACGCGCTGAGCTCGGCGTCGCAGGCGTATTTGGTGCTGGGGAGCGAGAAGCATTTGCGGGCGGCGCGGAATGGGTTTGGATTTGTGGTCGACACGCAGTCGTTCGTGACGGGCGGTTGGGGGCCGAACGAGGGGTTCCGCAAGCCGGGAAGCGGCGAGATGGGCGCGAGCCTGACGGATACGCACGCGAGCTTTGAGACGCCATGCGGAGCGTATGGGCACTTCAAAATTGTGCGGTACCTGATGCGCATCACCGGCGACAGCCGCTATGGCGACAGCATGGAGCGGGTGCTGTACAACACAATTCTGGGTGCGCGGCCGATGGAGGCGGGGGGACGGACGTTTTATTACTCGGACTACAACAATTCCGGATCGAAGGTCTACTACGATCAGGCCTGGCCGTGTTGCTCGGGGACGTTTCCGCAGGTGACGGCGGATTACGGAATCAGTTCTTACTTCCATTCGCCGGATGGGATTTATGTGATTTTATTTGTGCCTTCGCGGGTGACGTGGCGAGTGGGCAGTGCGCGCATTGGGCTCGAACAGGAGACGCAGTATCCTTATGCGCCGGATGTGACGGTGCGGGTGCATGCGGATCGGCCGGAGACGTTTGCTGTGAACCTGCGGGTTCCGGCGTGGGCTGGAACGGGAACGAAGGTCACGGTGAATGGGCGCGCGGTTGACGGCGAGGTGCGGCCGGGTTCGTTTGTTGCTGTGCGGCGCGAGTGGAGGGACGGCGACCGGATCCAATACCACATCAATATGCCGCTGCGGCTGGAGGCGGTCGATCCTCAGCATGCGCAGACGCAGGCTCTGCTGGCTGGTCCGGTGGCGCTGTTTGCTGTGGGCGCTCTGGATGGGCGATTTACGCGGGCGCAGTTGATGGCGGCTCGCCAGCGGAGTGCGGGGTCGAGCGAGTGGTTAGTGGAATCTGCAACCGGGGCGATTACATTTAAGTCATTTCCGGCGATTGGCGAGGAGAAGTACCGGTTGTATCAGGACGTCGTTGGGTAGGCGAGCCTGGCGGGGCTCGAGCCCCGTCTTCTTTTTGGGGTTTTCGGTGCAGCTGAACGGCTGCGGACAAAGTCATTGCCGGGAAACGAATCCGCGGGGCTGACGCCTCGCGTTTCTTTTCTGTTCTTATGGCACAGGTCCATAGACTGCGGAAGCGAGGCCAGGGGCGGGGCTGGGGGTGTGCCGTTTCAAAATGGTATAAGCGGGTTACTTTCGGGCGAATTTGGGATCGATTTCTATTGAAGTTCGGGCTGCGGGGGATTCCGCTACTTGCTGTGGGGTGAACCTGGCCGTCGCTGGTTTTGGGGTGTGGTTTTTTCCTCAGGGTGCGCAGGGCGGAGTTGTGGGGCGCGCCGTTCCAAAATGGTACAAGTGGGTTACTCCGGGCTAATTGGGAATCGATTTCTATTGAATTTCGGGCGGCGATGGATTCCGCTGCTTGCTATGGGGTGAACCTGGCTGTTGCTGGTTTTGGGGTGTGGTTTTTGCTCCCGGGTTTTTAGTTCGATTGGCAAGGCGAGGGTGCGCGGACGTCATCTTTTGTCAAGAGGCCGAGGCTGCAACAGCGGCCAAGGCAGGGGCTGAGGTGTTCCGTTCCAAAATGGTACGAGCGGGTTACTTTGGGTGAATTTGGAATTGATTTCTATTGATTGGTCGGGTTCCTCGGGATTCCACTTCTTGCTGTGGGGTGAACCTGGCGCTCGCTGGTTTTGGGTTTGGTTTTTGTTCCGAGGTCAGTCCGGTTCGTGAGGCTTGTCGGAAGGCCGAGGCTGCGTCGGGTCGGGTTTCCTTGCTTGTGAAGTGGCGGGGCTGCGTCGACCAAGGTTTCCTTGCTTGTCAGGAGGGCGGGGCTGCGTTGACCTGGGTCGCGATTTTGCGGAGCTCGGGGAGGATGTCACCGAGGGCGGCGGGCTCGGCGGAGCGCGTGCCCAGGGCGAAGTAGGCTTTGCGGTAGAGGTGATAAAGCTTTTCGGAGACGGTTGAGGCTTCGGGGTTGGGGCGGAACTCGGTGAACTTTGGGCAGAGCTTTGCCTGGGCGGCTTCGATGGTGGGGAATGCGCCTGCGGCGAGCATCGCGAAAATGCCGGAGCCGAGGCTGGTGGGGATTTCCGACGGAACGAGCACGGGCTTGCCGAGGACGTCTGCGTAGACCTGGTTGAGGACTGGATTGTTCTGCGGGATGCCGCCGGCGTTGATGACGCGATGGACGGGAGTTCCGAATTCGGCCATGCGCTCGAGAATGATGCGCGTATGGAAGGCGGTGCCTTCGATGGCGGCGAAGAGCTCGTCCTGCGCGGTGTGGAGCAGGTTCCAGCCGAAGGTGACGCCGCCGAGTTCGGAGTTGACGAGGACGGTGCGATCGCCGTTGTCCCAGGAGAGGCGGAGGAGGCCGGTTTGTCCGGCGCGATATTTGTCGAGTCCTTTGGAGAGCTCGGCGACTTTGACGCCTGCGCGATTCGCGATCGCTTCGAAAATATCGCCGGTGGCGGAAAGGCCTGCTTCGATGCCGGTGTATTGCGGGTGCACGCTGCCGGGGACGACTCCACAGACGCCAGGAATGAGGCGGGTTTCTTTGGCCATGGCGATAATGCAGGTCGATGTGCCGACCACGTTGACGACATCGCCTTCGCAGCAATTGGCGCCGAGCGCGTCCCAGTGGGCGTCGAATGCACCGACCGGAATGGGGATGCCGGCGCGGAGGCCGAGTTTTTCCGCCCATTCGGGAGCGAGGTGGCCGGCGAGATGGTCGGATGTGAGGTAGTCGCCGGCGAGTTTGTCGCGGATGCCGTCGAGGAGTGGGTCGACTTTGGAGAGGAAGGACTGCGAGGGCAGGCCGTCCCAGCGCGGGTTCCACATCCATTTGTGGCCCATGGCGCAGACGCTGCGTTTTGCTTTGCGGGGGTCGGTGACGCCGCAGAGGGTGGCTGCGACCATGTCGCAATGTTCGAAGGCGGAGGCGAACTGGCTGCGTTTGTCCGGATTGTGGCGGAGCCAGTGGAGGAGCTTGGCGAAACCCCACTCGTGGGAGTAGACGCCGCCGCACCACTCGATGGCCTCGAGGTTTTCTTTGTGGGCGAGGGCGGTAATTTCCTGGGCTTCGGACTTGGCGCGGTGATCGCACCAGAGGTAGTACTCATTGAGCGGCTGCATGTGGGCGTCGACGGGGACGACGCTGGAGCCGGTGGTGTCGAGAGCGATAGCGGCGATCTGGTCGCCCTTGATTCCGGCCGCTTGAACCGCTGCGCGGGTAGCTTCCGCGAGGGCGCGCATGTGGTCGGCGTGGGACTGGGTTGCGAAGTCGGGGTCTTCGCGTTTGCGATGGAGAGGATACTGGGCGACCGCAGTGCCGAGGCGGCCGCGATCGCTGTCGATGATGGAGACGCGCACGCTTAGAGTGCCGAAATCCACGCCCGCAACGATGGTCATGATCTAATCCCTGAGTCCTTGCTGACTGTGCCTGGAGAATCCACCATGGAAAAAGGCGAAGTCCGGCACGTAGAAAGATACAGCGAGCGGGGCGTTCAAGTAAACATTTACCGAAGAATCGGGATTGGTTATTGCTTGCAGTCAATACTTCGCCGTAGTAATGTACCTTGTAAACGCATTCTTCATTGTGCACTATGGCTGGTCCGGCGAGAAAAACGAGACGGCGCTCCGCGCCTAAGTCCGACCGGATGGACATACACGCCGTCGCCAAACAGGCGCATGTGTCCATTGCAACGGTATCCCGCACCATTAACCATATACCGACTGTCAATCCCAAGATGGCGAAGCGGGTATGGGAGGCGATCCGGGAGCTGAATTATTTTCCAAACACGCAGGCACGCGCGCTGGTTTCCGGGCGCAGCAAATTGCTGGGGTTGATCGTCTCGGAAATCACCAACCCATTTTTCCCGGAACTGATCCAGGGCTTCGAGGATGTTGCGGTTGAGAACGGGTATGAAATTTTAATTGGGTCGACGAACTACGAACCGGATCGGATGCAGCGGTGCATCCGGCGGATGGTGGAACGCAATGCCGAGGGCGTGGCGGTGATGACGTTCGGCATCGAGCAGCCGCTGCTGGATCAGCTGGCCGACAGGAAAGTGCCGCTGGTATTTGTGGACGTGGCACCGAACAAGCCGGGGATGAGCGTGCTGAAGGTGGATTATCACCACGGCATCCGGCAGGGAGTGCAGCACCTCGCGGCGCTGGGACATCGGAGCATCGGATTTGTGGCTGGACCTTCGCGGCTGCACTCGGCGCAGTCGCGCCTGGCGGCGTTCCGGAAGGCACTGGAGGAATGCGGGATTCCAGTGGAGGAGAAGCGGATCATCGAGGGCGACCACACGATGGAAGGCGGCATGACCGCGGCCGAGCAGATGATCGAGGCGAAGGATCTGCCGACGGCGATCATGTGTTCGAACGACATGCTGGCGATCGGGGTCCTGCACAAGCTAATGCGCTCGGGGCTGCGGGTTCCGGACGATGTGTCGATCATCGGGTTTGACGACATCCACATGGCGGCGATGATGATGCCGGCGCTGACGTCGATTCAGATGTCGCGCACGGATCTGGCATCGGCGGCGGTGAGCGCTTTGCGGGGACATCTGGAAGGCGCGCCGAAACGCGAATACAGGATCGACACGCGCCTGGTGGTGCGGGAGTCGACTGGATTTCCGCGAGGGACAATGACGCATTTGCGCGGACGCAAAGAGAAAGCGTCGCAGGCCGTGGCTGACTAATCGCCGCCGGCGTTGAAAGCCCGTCACATACTTACAAAATACTGACGGAGCATGGTGTATTCTTGCGTGCAAATACGCACCCATCTCTGTTTGTGTTGCCCTGACTGCGTGTCCGGCCACGGAAAGGTAGTAACTGCATGACTGGTGAAACTAAGTTGAGGCCGTCGGGGCTGAGGCGAGTTTTTGTTTTGATACTCGCGGTTGTGCTGGGAGTGGGATTTCCGGGGGGATCGGTGTGGGCTCAGGCTACGACAGCTATGCCAGAGGCGCAGGCTCCGGCCGCGTCTGCGGAATCCGCGACGGGAATTGTGGGGACATGGCAGGGGACGCTGCACCTTCCGAATACGAGCCTGCGGGTTGTTCTCAAGGTTACAAAGACGCCGACGGGGGCGCTGGGCGCTACGTTCTACAGCATCGATCAGGGCGGCGGACAGGGGATTCCGACGACGTCGGTGAGCTTCGAAGGCGGGACGCTAAAATTCGGGATTCAGCTTTTTGACGCCGCGTACGAGGGGAAAGCGTCCGGTGACGGCAACTCGATCACGGGCATGTGGAAGCAGGGGGGCAATTCCCTGCCCCTGGTTTTCGAGCGGTCGACGCCGGCGACGGAATGGACCATTCCAGAGCCGCCCGCAAGGGTTCCGCCGATGGCCGCGGATGCGAAGCCGGGGATTGAAGTGGCGACGGTGAAGCCGAGCAAGCCCGACGAGCAAGCGAGACTGATCACGTTCCGCGGACGCGAGATTGTGATTATTGGTTTCACGCTGAACGACATCATTAAATTTGGATACAACGTCCAGGAAAAGCAGCTGATCAATGGGCCGGACTGGATGGGCACGGAGAGATTCGACGTGAACGTGCAGCCGGATCAGCCGGGGACTCCGAACCCCGATCAGTTCAGGATGGTGCTGCAAAAAGTGGTGACCGATCGCTTCGCCTTCAAGTTTCACAGCGACAAGAAAGAGCTGTCGGCGTATGTGCTGACGGTGGGCAAGGACGGGCCGAAGATGACGAAGAGCACGGACGACGCGGGGCTGCCGAGCTTGTTCTTTGGACCGCTGGGGACGCTGCACGTGGCGAACGCGACGATGGGGGATTTCGCGGGGCTGATGCAGTCAGCGGTGCTGGATCGGCCGGTGGTGAATCGGACGGCGCTGGACGGCAAGTGGAATTTTCTGCTGAAGTGGACGCCGGATGAGTCGCAATTCGCGGGGCTGGGGGTGAAGGTGCCGCCGCCGAGCGATGCCGCGGATGCGCCGCCGCCGCTGTTTACAGCGATCCAGGAGCAGCTGGACATGAAACTGGACGCGCAGAAAACGGCGGTGGACGTGATGGTGATCGATCATGTCGATCATCCTTCGCCGAACTAAGCTGGCGGGCGGGAAATTGTTCGGGAGTGGACAGCGGTTTTGGAAAGCAGACGTCTAAGGAGCATTCCCGAGCCGAGCGGCGGCCATAACATGCGGATTTCTCGCTCGATGAGGCGAGGAACGATGGCCGCTCGAGTGCATGCTCGGGGTAGTGTCTTTCCCAGAACGCGATCCGATCGTTTAGTTGAGATTCTCGTGATTCGACGATGCTGAAGAGGCTTCGCCCAACCAGAGCGACGCAGATGCGAGGCGGCCGCGCGTTCGGATGGCTGCGGCTTTTTTGCGTGTTCGCGATGATGGTGGGTGCGCTCACGGCTTGGGCGACGGAATATCACGGGCAGGTTTTTTTCGAGGGCGTGCCGGTTCCTGGGGCGACGGTCACGGTGAGCCAGGGCGCGAAGCAGTTGTCGACGGTGACGGATGAGCAGGGAGTGTACGCGTTCGCTGACCTGGCCGATGGCGCCTGGAAAATTGAGATTCAGATGCGCGGGTTTGAGACGCTGAAGGGCGACGTCACAGTCGCGCCGAATCAGCCGCAGGGGTCGTGGGAGTTGCAGATCGTTGACCTGCAGCAGATGCTGGCTTCGACGAAGGTCGCGCAGCCGGAGACGCAACCGCAGCTGGCGCAGCGTGCGGAAGAAAAGCCGAAGCCGACGGCGAAGGCTGGTGAGGCGCCCGGGATGCCGCCACCGCCGGATGATTCCGATAAGGCAGCGGATGGACTGCTGATCAACGGCACTTCGAACAACGCGAACACGTCGAAGTTTTCTCTGGCGCCCTCGTTTGGGAATCATCGGCCGGGGACGAAGGGGTTGTATAACGGCGGGTTCGGCGCGGTGGTGAACAACTCGATCTTCGATGCGCGGCCTTACTCGCTGACGGGGGTTGAGGTGCCGAAGGCCGAGTACAGCCGGGTGACGGCGGTGGCGACGCTGGGTGGGCCGCTGAATATTCCGCATCTCTTTTATCACGGGCCGAATTTTTTTATCGCGTATCAATGGACGCGGAACAGCAATGCGGTGACGGATCCAGGGCTGGTACCGGATGCGGCGGAGCGGAGCGGCGATTTTTCCGGCGCGGTGAATGCGCTTGGTCAGCCGGTGACGATCTATGATCCTGCGACGGGGCAGCCTTTTGCGGGGCCGATTCCGGTGAGCCCGCAGGCCGCGGCGTTGTTGCAGTACTATCCGTTGCCGAACTTATTCGGAAACGCGGCGGGGAACGCGCGCTACAACTACGAGGCGCAGGTGCTGAACAACACGCATTCCGACGCGCTGGAGTCGCGTCTGGATAAGACGCTGGGGCGGCGGGATCAGGTTTACGGGAGGTTTGGGTTCGAGAGCTCGCGCGGGGATACGGCGAATGTTTTTAATTTCCGTGATGATACGGACACGCTGGGCCTGGACGCGAGTGCGAACTGGGCGCACCAGTTTCATCATCAGATGTTCACTACGTTCACGTATCACTTCACACGGTTGCGGACAGAGGTTCGGCCGGAGTTTGAGAATCGCGAGAACGTTTCCGGCAACGCGGGGATCACTGGGAACGATCAGAATCCAGCGCAGTGGGGACCGCCTTCACTGATTTTCTCGAGTGGTTTTGTAGGGCTGACGGACGGGAACAGCGAGTTCAATCGCAACCGGACCGATGCGTTTGCGGTGAAGGTGTCGACGACGCACCGGCGGCACACAGTCACGTTTGGCGGAGATTTTCGGCGGCAGGAGTTCAACGAATTTACGGAGCAGAATCCGCGCGGGTCGTTTGCGTTCACCGGCGCGGCGACGGAGGCTCCAGGGAGCACACCGGGCGCAGCGAATCCCACGGGGTCGGATCTGGCGGATTTTCTGCTGGGGATTCCGGACACGAGCCAGGTGGCGTTTGGGAATCCGGCGAAATATTTTCGGACGTCGGCTTACGACGCGTACGTCACGGATGATTTTCGCGTGAAGCCGACATTCACCCTCAACGCGGGGATGCGGTGGGATTATGGCGCGCCGATGTCGGAGCTGTACGGGCGGATGGTGAACCTGGATGTTGCGCCCGGATTCACGTCGGTGGCGCCGGTGGTGGCGAGCGATCCGACGGGCGCGGTGACGGGGACGAAGTATCCGAATACGCTGTTGCGGCCGGATTATCGCGGATGGGAGCCGCGGGTGGGGATTTCGTGGCGGCCGATTCCCGCGTCGACGCTGGTGGTGCGCGCGGGATATGGAATTTATGACGATACTTCGGTGTATCTGTCGAGCGCGGAGAGCATGGCGCAGCAGGAGCCACTGTCGACGAGCGTGAGCGTGGCGAACAGCAGTACGTGTCCGCTGACGCTGGCGTTTGGGTTTCGCGACTGTGCGGGGATGACTGCGGATACTTACGCAGTGGATCCGAATTTGCGCGTGGGATATGCGCAGGACTGGAACCTCTCGATGCAGCGCGATTTTCCTGGCGCGCTGGTAGTGACGGCAACGTATCTGGGGATTAAGGGAACGCGTGGAGCGCAGGAATTTTTGCCGAATACATATCCGGTGGGGGGGACCGATCCATATGCGGGATTGCCGGTGGGTTTTGTTTATCGCACTTCGAATGGGAATTCGACGCGGCAGGCGGGTGAGCTGCAGGTACGGCGGCGGCTGCGGAGTGGGCTGACGGCGACGCTCGATTACGCATGGGCGAAGGCGCTGGATGACGATTCGCAGATTGGGGCGGTGGGCCACGTGGCGACGCCCGAAGCGACGGCTCCGACGAGCGACACGGCGAATACGCAAGCGGCTGCGGCTACGGTCGCGCAGAACTGGCAGGATCTTTCGGGGGAACGCGGGCTCTCTTCTTTTGATCAGCGCAATGTTTTGAAGGCGTCGGCGCAATACACGACGGGGATGGGGATCGGCGGGGAGACGCTGCTGAGCGGATGGCGGGGCGCGATGTTAAAGGAGTGGACGATCCAGACGCAGATTACGGCGGCGAGTGGGACGCCGGAGACGCCGATGTTGCTTGCGGATATTCCTGGCACAGGATTCACGAATATTCTTCGTCCGGATGTGACGGGCGCGCCGCTGTATTCTGCTGCGCCGGGATACTACGTGAATGCGGCTGCGTATGCTGCTCCGGCTGCGGGTGCGTGGGGGAATGCACGCCGCGATTCGATTATTGGGCCGGATGAGTTCAGCCTGGATACGGGGATGGCGCGGACGTTTCGCGTGCGGAGCAAATGGAACCTGGATGTGCGCGCGGAGGCTTCGAATCTGCTGAACCACGCGGCGTGGACTGCCTGGAACACGACGGTGAACAGCACGGTGTTTGGGCTGCCGGCGGCGGCGAATCCGATGCGGAGTTTGCAGCTGACAGGGAGGTTGCGGTTCTGATGCGCTGGCTCGGCACAGTTGCGCTTCTCTTCCTGGTCGCGGCGGGCGCGGGTGCGCAGCAGACTGGGACAAATGAAATGTCAGGGCAGAACGGTACGTTCACGCTGACGGTGAACTCGCAGCTGGTGATCGAGACGGTGGTGGTGAAGGACAAGCAGGGGAATTTTGTGCCGGGGCTGATGGCGAAAGATTTCACGATCCTGGAGGACGGGCAACCGCAGACGATTCGCATCTTCGAGCATCAGGCATTGTCGACAGCGGTGACGCCGATGCCTGTGACTCCGTCGGACGATGAGCAGATCACGCTCTACAAGAGACTGACACGGACACAAATTGCGCCGGAGAGTCCGGGAAAGCCGCAGTACAGCGACAGGCGATTGCTGGCGCTGTATTTCGACATGACGGCGATGCCGCCGACGGATCAAATGCGCGCGCTGGCTGCTGCAGAGAAGTTTGTGCGGACGCAGATGACGGCGGCGGACCTGGTGGCGATCATGCGGTACCAGGGCGGGTCGGTGGATGTGGTGCAGGATTTCACGGGCGACCGCAATCGACTGCTGAGCATTCTGGAAACGTTGATTGTGGGCGAGGGGCAGGGGTCGGTGGAATCGGTCGATGACGCAAGCAGCGCCGATACCGGCGCGGCGTTTGGTCAGGACGACAGCGAGTTCAACATTTTCACTAATGATCGTCAGCTTTCAGCGTTACAGACGGCGGCGAAGATGCTGGGTTCGCTGAGCGAGAAGAAGTCGCTCGTTTATTTTGCGAGCGGAATGCGGCTGCACGGGCTCGACAATTTGGCACAGCTACACGCAACGGTGGATGCGGCGGTTCGGTCGGGGGTTTCGTTCTGGCCTATTGATGCGCGCGGGCTGGTGGCGGAGGCTCCGCTGGGCGATGCCACGCAGGGGTCGCCGGGGAATGTAGGGATGTATTCGGGGACGGCGGCGCAGGCGGTGACGACGCAGTTTCAGCAGTCACAGGACACGCTGTACTCGCTGGGGGCGGATACCGGCGGGAAAGCGCTGTTCGACAATAATGATTTGACGCGCGGCATTGTGCAGGCGCAGCGGGCGATTGAGGACTACTACATTGTTGGGTACTACACGACGAACACCACGCAGAATGGGCATTTCAGGCACGTGAAGATTTCGGTGGATTCGCCGCTGGCGGACAAGCTGGATTATCGGCAGGGTTATTTCGCGAACAAGACGTTCAACAAATTTAACGATGCGGATAAGGAGCGGCAGCTTGAAGATGCGCTGATGCTGGGTGATCCGGTGACTGAGCTGACGATTGCGATGGAGGTGGATTATTTCCAGCTCAACCGGGCGGAGTATTTTGTGCCGATTGTGGTGAAGATACCGGGGCGCGAGCTGGCGTTGGCGAAGAAATTTGATGCGGAGCACACGCTGATCGATTTTGTGTGCGAGGTGAAAGACGAGACAAGCGGCGCGACGATGAGCAACGTGCGGGATTTTGTGAACATCAAGCTGAGCGACCAGACGGCAGCGGAGCTGGCGCATCGGCCGGTGGAGTACGATTCCGGGTTCACGCTGTTTCCTGGGAAATACACGATCAAGTTTTTGGCGCGTGACGATGAGACAGGGCGGATCGGTACGTTTCAGACTTCGTTTGTGATTCCGGATTTGAATAAGTCGACGAAGCGGCTGGCGATTAGTTCGGTGGTACTGAGCAGTCAGCGCGTGAATCTGAATGATGCGCTTTACAACGCGACGCGCGGGAAAGAGCAGGTCAAGGACGACGCGGCGAATCCGCTGGTGCAGAACGGGCAGAAGCTGATTCCGAGCGTGACGCGGGTTTTCAGCCGGGATCGCGAGATGTATGTCTATCTGCAGGCTTACCAGAAGGACATGGCGACGCCGGCGGTGACACAGGCTTCGACAGGGGGTGCGGCGGTGGTGCCCGCGCCGGCTGTCGATACGAATGCTCCGTTGTTTGCGTGGGTGACGTTTTATCGGGATCAGAAGATGGTTTTGGAGACGGCGCCGGTGGCGATGACGGCGCAGGCCTCGACGCGGCTGGGGGTAGTGCCGTTCAGCTTCCACATTGGGCTGGGGACGCTGGCTGCGGGGCAGTATCAGTGCCAGATCAGCGTGCTCGATCCGGCGGGGCATCGGGCGGCGTTCTGGCAGGGGTCGGTCATGTTGGTTCAGTGATGCTGATTCAGTAACTGTGGCCGTTACGAATTTAGAGTCAGGCCGCTGGTTAGTTCTTGCTGTGGTGAACGGCGGGAGACAGGTTGAGAAAGTCGAAGAGCCTGTCGACGCTGGGATCGGGCGGTTTCTGTTTCGCTGCCCGAGTCTCCCGCAACACCTGCAGCTCTTCGCGGGCCTCGGCGAGCTCTCCGGCGATCCAGTGAGCGCGGGCGCGCTGAAATGCCAGGTCCTGCAGATGCTCTTCGCGACGGTCTTCCGGCAAGTTGGAGAGCTGGAGTTTTTCCTGGGCGAGGTGCGCGAGGCTCATCATGCGCGCGGTTTCGCGGGTTTCGGCGAGGCTGTCGAAGAGGATATGCAGCGCCTCAAACCATCCGCGCCAGTTGTTGCAGCTGACGAAACGATTGGCGGCATCGACGGCGAGGTCGATGGCCTGGGTGTAGCGAGATGCGGCCAGGGCCAGGCGGGCCGCGGTAGTTGTGGAGTAGGCGAGGGCAACGCGCATGCCATGGAAGGCCTGAATCGTCTTTGCGCGTTGCAATAAGCGCAGGGCTTCTTCCCGACGTTCGGGCGAGTCGGCGAGAAGATCGGCCCAGTCGCGCAAGGTTGTCGAGAGGCCGGTATACCAGCGGAGGTCGCGCTGGACGTTCGGGTCCTGGCCGCTGGCTTCGATGTCGGCTAGCGCGCCGCGGAGGAGCATCTCGGCTTTCTCCGTTTGCCCGCGCTCCTGAAGAGCGTAGGCCATTTCGTGTTTGGCGCGGCCGGTTTCGCGGCGGGTGGCGTCGTTGTCGGGCGTGTGAATCGCGAGCCAGTAGAAATTCTCCGGCGATCGGGGGACCTCGCCGGCAGCGAACGGACCTACCGAGGCCATGAGGTTGTCATCGAAGACCGTGCCGGGATTGCGGCTGAGGTAATTGCCGAGGAGGATGAGGCGCTCCTGGCGACTTTGAACGCGGGCAATATACTGCAGCGCCTGGTCCGGTTGCTCGCCGCGGATGCAGACGAAGAAGGCTGCGTACAGTTGCTCGTCTCCGCAGCCCTGCGGGAGTGCGCTGCAGGACGTTAGAGCTTCGTCGAGCCGATTCTCGTCGAGTAGTTCCATGAGCGATGGCTGGTCAGGCTTCGGGCCATCCAGCAGCAGAAAGGTCAGTGTGGCGCCTGGCTGGGCGATTTCCAGGAACTCCGCGTGGCGAGGAGCCGCGTGGGTCCAAACGATGAGGGGGGAACCGAATCGCGCGATTTGCTCGAAGAACCAGATGAGGCGATCCGATGCGTCGGTGGTTGGAGCGCTCTCGATGTGGAGGCCGAGTTCGCCGAGTGTGGCGTCGTCGGGCATGGGGCCGGTGGATTCATCGAGGTGGATGACGTTGCCGCGCCATCCGCGAAAGGCTGCGATGGGGAGCTGGGTAAATTCGACGGCGGAGGCATCGATCTCGGTGATGGTGCCGGGCTGCAGGTCGCGCACGCGCTCGGCGACGGATTGCCAGAAGGGGTCGAGGGCTGCGGTTCCGTCGGCAGCGGGTGCGTCGGTGGGAGGGGCGGTGGTGGCTGGGGCGGGAAGCGCCAGCCATGCGGATGCGGGGACTCGGGGGCCGTTCAGCGGGAGAGCGCTGAGGTCGAGCGGGCTGCGCAGGTAGACAGTCATGGATGCCCAGTTCGCAAAGGCGAACTCGGAGGCGGCTTTGGCGCAACGGATGCGGACAAGGGCGGATTCTGGATCGCGGCTGGCGGATGGGCCGAAGACATCCGCGTAGAAGGTTTCGGCGATGGAGCCGGCGTCTTCGTTATGCAATTCGGCGAGGAAGGAGAGCACGAGGCCCGCGCCGTTGCGATGGAGGGAGAGGGCGGGTGACTCACCCCAGGAATTCGCGGCGCCGGAATAGCAGCTCCAGAGGAGCGCGATTTTCGCCTGCGCAAAGCTGGAGCCCAGAGTTACGGAGGCGACGTCTCCCGTGTCGCCTGAGACGGCGTTGCCGTGTTTCTCGAGGTGCAGGACGTCGACGGAGTCGACGGGACGGCCTGCTTCGAAAGCATCGGTCGCATCTTGCTGTTGGATTTCCGGCGTGCGTTGGAGGCCTTCGAGGGCGGCGGCGGTGCGTTGATTCGTATCCTGGCCGAGGACTTTGACTAACTGCAGCTGTCCGGTGGTGGAGATGGGCATGCCATCGAAACTGTCCCAGGCCTGAACGATGGAGAGGTCGCCGGCGGCGACGAGGTGTCCTGTTTCGTCGTAGAGGCCGGCCCAGGGGAGGAGATGCAATTCGGGGCGCGTGGTTTGGATGACGAGGCGGCGTGGAGTTCCGGTCTCGTCGAGAAAGGCGCGGAGGGCCGGACTTAATTGTGACAGTGACTGATACAAGAGGCGACCGAGCGCGCGGATAGCGGTTGCGCCGCGATATCCCGTCCTGACGTCGCGATTGACATTGCAGTCGCGAAGCTGGCGGATAAACTCGCGCCACTGCTCGTCGTTGATGGGAGACTGGAAGACCTGGGCGGGATGCGTTTTGCCTTCGATGATGAGCAGGACGCCGAATTCGCGCTCGGTGGCGAGGGGCAGGCTGGTCTCCATCGCGCCGCTGGGCAGCTCTAACTGGACTACGGCCGTCTTGCGGTAAACCGGCATGGTGACACGCTACCATACGGAATTGCCGTGCGGGGCTGTGCGAGGCCATACTGTTTTCTGCCGGCGCTCCCCCCGCACTGAGCGATGAAAGAGGTTGGCATGAGTACGAATGCTGCTAACACGAATTCTGCGGTCCCTATTCCATTGTTAGTGAGTGCCGAAACGGGCGCGGCTGCGCCGGTGCTTCCTCCGGAGAGCATGCCGCACATTGCCGGCGACCTGCCGGGGGCGAATCAGCGGGCGGTGAACTCAACGCATTTGTCGGCGGACTCGAGCGTGGGGGATCCGAACGATCTGACACAGACGGGGTGGTCGATTTTGTTTGCTTCGGACGCCGATCCGGCGATCAAGACGCAGTTGCAGCCACTGATCGATCTTCGTCATGCGCAGGTGGCCGATGACAATCTGTTCAAGGTTTTTGAGGGTAACGATGCGGGCGTGCGTCCTGGGCAGACGGCGGATAACTGGGTGCAGTATCGGGGCGTGTCGCTGACGGCGCAGGTGGATCCTACGGCGGGGGTTCCTTATTACGTGCTGATCGTTGGAGGGCCGGACCGGATTCCATTTGATTTTCAGAACCTGTTGAAGATGCAGTGGGCGGTAGGGCGTTTGGCGTTCGACAACGTTGAGGATTACGGGCGGTACGCGCAGGCGTTGGTCGAGTATGAGAGCCCAACGTTCAAGCCGGTGCAGCGGAAGAACGCAGCGGTTTGGATTACACACAACGATGGCGATCTTGCGACGGGGATGCTGACGAACGCGCTGTGCCCGAATTTTCTGGATGCGCAGAAGCCGCTCGGGTGTGGGGCGGCGAAATTCTCGCTGGACGCTTTTACTACGACGACGCCGAAGCAGGCGACCAAGCAGCAGTTCATCGATATTCTGCGCGGGCAGGTTCCTGGCGGAGCGCCTGCGGTGATTTTTACGGGATCGCATGGGGCGGAATATTCGATCAGCGATCCGGCGCTGCAGCGGCGAATGCAGGGGTCGTTGTTCACGCAGGAGTGGGTGCGCGGGACGCCGGCGGGGGAGAACAATTTGATGTCGGCGGATGATATTCCGGCGGATGCTCAGTTGCAGGGGACGATGTCGTTTTTGTTTGCGTGTTACAGCGGAGGGTGTCCGGCGGTGAATAACTATTACTTCGGGCCGAATGGGGCGGCGCTTCCGGTGGCGCCCGCGCCGATGATTGCGGCTTTACCGCAGGCGTTGTTAAGCCATGGGACGTTGGCGGTGATTGCGCACATCGATCTCGCGTTTCCTTATGCTTTCCAGGATGTGACGGGATCGCCGCAGGTGCAGGCGGTGCGGGATCCGCTGACGTATTTAATGCTGGGGAGGCGGGCTGGGTATGCGGCGGATTGTCTCAGCGATCGCTGGAGCCATTTGTGCTCGCAGCTGATAGAGGCGGAGGCCCGGACGGTGTCGACGGATCCGAACGCGCCGCAGCCTTTGAATGATGCGGCGCGCACCGCGCTGACGATCGCTCGCGACGATGCGCGCAACTATATTGTGCTGGGGGATCCGGCCGCTCGGCTGCGCATTGGGGATTTGCAGTAGGGAAGCCGGTGGGCTCAGCCCTTTGTATTGTCGCCGGGGCCGCCAAAACCAACGTGGCTGGTATCGATCTCGAGCAGCAGGAGATTCGACGACTGCACCGGGAAGCTGGCTGGCGGCGAAGAGGCGTCCGGCTCGAAGTAGACGCTGTAGGCGCCTTGACTCGACGAGGTGAAGGTGAACGATGTGTTGCCGCCGGCGGCGATCGTTACCGGAGCGGAGGGCGAGGGGTTGAGAATCGCAATCGCGCCGGGCGAAAAGAACAGGGTCGCGCTGACGCCCTGGGCGGAGAACGTGACCGTGTCGCCATTTACCGCGGGAACGGAAGGCTGGCTGGGAACGAGGACACCGTCCTGGCTGGAGATTGTAATCGTCGTGCTTGCCATGGCGGCCACGTTACTGCAATTGTTTGGATTTGTCCAACGAACTCTCCGCTTTCGCCTGGCTTAGTGCCGTTTGGAACGCCGGATCGGTACGCAGCGAGGCCAGCTCAGGGCTGCGCTGGAATTCCACAGAATTGTAGCCTTCCGCCAGGGCTTTCGAGATCAGCGGGATTGCTTTGGCTCGTTGGCCCAGAAGTTCGTAAGTCTCGCCGGCGCGGTATTCGATATTCGGATCATCGGGAGCGAGCGCCAATGCTTTCCGAAGCAGCACTTCGCTCTGCCCCGCCTGCCCGCTGGATGCATAGTAATCGCCCAGTTGGACGAGCAGACTTGTATCGTCCGGAGACTTAGAGCGTTCCGCCTCAGCTAACTCGATTGCCTTGCGGTAGGCCTGCATCGACTTCTCGTGTTTGCCGCCCCACACGTAGGCACTCCCCAAATTCCCCCAGGAAAAATAGTCGCTCGGTCTCAAAGCGATCGATTTCTGATCCATTTGGACCGCTTCATCATATTTGCCCTGAAGCTCAAGCAAAGATCCCAGTGTCCTGTAGGCGTCCGCGTCCGGCTGGATTGCCAGAACCTTCGCGAGAGCCGCTCGTGACTCATCGAACTGACCCAGCTGCATCCGGGACAAACCGAGATCGTAGAGTCCGAAGGTATTCTGTGGATCGATGTCTACACCCCTCTGAAACTCCACGGCGGCCTCTTCCAATTTCTTCCCGCTGTGGAAGTAGATCGTTCCCAGTCGCACCGGCCATCGCGAATCATTCGGAGCAAGGTCGATCGCCTTCTGCACCGCCGTGATAGCGTCCTGAGTTCGGCCGTCTGCCTGGTCGATTTCTGCTAATGCACCGTAGGCGTCGGCGCTGTGGGGATCGAGGGCGATGGCTTTTTGTACTTGCTGGCGGGCCAATGCGATTTGGCCTTGCATGGCGGCCATGCGGGCGAGAGTTACGTAGGGTGGCGCGAGGTTCGGGTCGAGCTGCAGGGCTTTCATGGTTTCTGCGCGCGCCTGGTCGAGCAGTTTGGGATCCTTCGTGTTGCGGTATTGGAGGAACCAGGCGTTGCCGAGGCCGGCGGCCGCCAGCGCGAAGGATGGATCCTGCTGGAGCACTTGCTGGAAACCTTTTGCGGCGGCGTCGATGTTCGCATCCTTGTAGGAACGCTGCAGGAGGTCCTGCGCTTTTTGATAGTCGTCGTAAATATTGGCGGGCGTTCCTGCGGGAACGCTGGCAGTTTGTGGATGCATCCAGCGCTGGATTGTTCCTGTCCACACGCCAAAGCCGATGGCGGCGGCGAGGACTAATGTTGCGATGATCGCTTCGCGGGCCCATCGGCTGATGCGGTTTCGTTTGGGAGCGGGAGAGGTGAGGATCTCCGACGGGACCGAGGCGCCGAGGGATTCTGCGAGTGCGGTGGCTAACTGGCCGGCAGTGGTGAATCGTTTGGCGGGATCGATTTCGGTGGCGACGTTGACGGTGCGGAGGAACGACTCGGGGAGATCGGGGCGGAGATCGATCAGAGGTCTGCGCTCACTGATGGCTGCTACTACTTCCGCAAACGGGCGCTTGCTGACCTTAACCGGATGCTCGCCGGTGACGAGGTAGTAGAGGAGCACGCCCATGGCGTAGATATCGGAGGCGACGGAGGCGGCGGTGCCCTGGAAGAGCTCGGGCGCCATGAAGTTCGGTGAGCCGGAGATGCTGCCCTGGAGATGCGGCAGGGTGCTGAGGCCGAAGTCCATGAGGAGAATGCGGCCGCCTTCTTCGCGCATGACGTTTTCGGGCTTGATGTCGCGGTGGAGAATACCGGTCTTGTGCACGGCGCTAAGGGCGCGGGATACATCGAGTCCAATGAGGGCGGCCTCGCGATAGCCGAAGGGTCCCTGGGCGCGGATGAGCGCGGAGAGCGTCTTGCCGTGGACGAAATCGGTCCAGAAGCCGACGCGGCCGTCGTGGCGGTCGATGCCGTAGACATGGACGATGTTGGGGTGCTGCACGGAAGCGAGAGCGCGGGCTTCGCGGAGGAGGGCTTTGTATTCCTCGTCGCCGCTGACGGAGCTGGGGAGCAGGAGCTTGAGGGCTATCTCGCGTTCGAGGCGTGGATCCCAGGCGCGGTAGACCTCGCCGAAGCCGCCGTGACCGACACGCTCGAGGAGGCGGAATTCACCCCATGCTTTGACTTCCGGCGTGGGATCGGCAGGGGCACGAAGGCTACCGTCCAGCGAAAGTGTGGGATCGTCGTCCATGCCTGGCGCAGAGGTCATTGGTTCGCACGAGCGGGGGTTCGAGGGGGAGACCCGATTATAAGTCTGCGGATTGTTTGTTGCTCAGGGGGACGTAAAGACAAGGACGGGGGCAAACGCGAGGTCCGCTCGCTTCGCTCGGGATGACAACCGGGTGGGTGGTCTGCGGGGAGGGTTAGATGGTGCGCCCTGAGAGATTCGAACTCCCGACCTACTGATTCGTAGTCAGTCGCTCTATCCAACTGAGCTAAGGGCGCACTGGGTTTGTGGGGTGCTGCAGACTTCTCTGAGAATAGCAGTTTCGATGTGGCTGATCAATCGGGGCGCGGGGCTGAGGCGTGGGTGGATTGGGGGCGACGAGGGAGGCCGTTTTAGGCCCAGGCGGTTTCAAGCCCAGTCGGCGCGGCGTGGGAGGGTGTGGGGTTCTTTCGACTCGATTGCTTCGAGTTGCGCGGCGGGCTCTGTGTGGTCTACGCGATCGGCGGTGGGCGAGGGTGGCTCGCCTGCGGCTTCGAGTTCCTCGTCGGTGAGGATGAAGCGGCGGATGTAGCGGAGCGGCTCTTCCCAGACAGCCATTTGCTCGAGGTGATATTGCCAGACGGTGTTGGAGGTCGAGCGCGAGGAGCGGCGGGTGAAGGACTTCCGTTTGATGGTGACGACTTTTCCGTGGGCGTCGAGGCGGGTGTACTCCTGCGACGGGAGGAGGAAGGTGATCTGCGTGCCTTTTTTCCAGAAGTGGCGGGCGAACTCGTGAGAGAAGAGCAGGGCGTAATAGCGGCGGCCGGAAGCGAGGGTGCCGATGGCGGGTTCGAAGCCTGGCCATTCGGACTCGAGGCAGGTCTGGTACCACTGCCGGAACTCAAAGCCGTGCACACGAGCGCGAAGCACAACGATGCGAATGAGTTCTTTACGAGTCATGGGATTTTTTGGAGGGGAATTGAGGTAACACCCGGCGGTTCCGCTCTCGGTGGGCCCAAAGGTAATGCAGAAGCGGTGCCTCGGGCAAGGGGAAAATGGAGTCCATCTGTTAATTAGGTTGGTGCCGGAGGGTTCGAGCCGAGGCTCCGGATGGATCTATGTGGATAACCAACTGATTAAGTCTAATTTTTGCTGCTGGGGCCCGAAGAGGCGGAGCCGTTCATGGGCGTCGAAGGTTCGACGCTACGATCTCGTTCTTCTGCTGGGATATCGGGCCGGGGACGGGCGGGTTGGACCCTACAGGTGAAGGAGTTGGCGAGCGGATTGAGATCGCGGCTCGCGGGAGCTATCGGTTTAGCCAACGATTGACTCGATATTGGGGAAACTGCAATTGCTCTCGCCGGAATTACTCTTTCGGCAACGGCTTTACTTTGGTAACCGGGAACTAGAGGTCCGCTTTTTCCACGGGCGGGATGAAGCGCGGCCGTTGCGGTATTGGAGCAAGTGCGATTGAGGCCTGGTGTGCAGGGGTGCGTCTACAATCCGTGAAGATATGTTGTGCTTGTCCAATGCCGGCCGCTTTTCGGCGGCGGTTTGTGTCTTGCTGATGATGATGGGAGGGCTGCGTGCGAGGGCGGCGGAGACGGTGGATACGAATCCGCTGAACCGCCAGCCAGAAGTGCAGGAGGCGTTCCAGCACTTTTACGAGATGGACTATGATGGCGCGCTTCCGCGATTTGAAAAGATTCAGGGAGACCACCCGGGCGATCCGATGGCGACGGCGTATCTGCTGGATGCGGTTTTGTTCCGGGAGCTGAACCGGCTGGATCTGCTGGACACGACGTTCTACGCCAACGATGGATTTCTGACGGGGAAGCACACGGTGGTTGAGGATCCGAAGGTGCGGGACCGGATCCGGATGCTTGGAGATGAGGCGATCAACGAGGCGAACACGGAGCTGAGGAAAAATCCTAACGACGTGAACGCGTTGTTTGCGCGTGGATGGGTGAGGAGCCTGCAGGCGACGTATGCGGCGATGGTGGAGCGGGCGTTCACGGGCGGCTTGAAGCAGGCGCTGGGGGCGCGCGGGGACTGCGATCGGGTGCTGCAGCTGGACCCGAACTACGTGGATGCGGAACTGGTGACGGGTGTTTATCAGTATGTGGTGGGCGCGCTGCCGATCGGGTTTAAGGTGTTGGCGGGATTCGTGGGGATTCACGGATCGAAGGGCGCGGGGATGGCACTGTTGCGAGACGATGGCGACCGCGGAGTAATTACGCGAGTGGAAGCGCGGACTTCGATGATGCTGTTTCTGCGGCGCGAGGCGAGGTATGAGGCGGCGGTGAAGATTGCGCAGGGACTGGCGGATGAGTATCCGCACGATTATTTGTTTTGGCTGGAAGTGGGAAACCTGGAGAAGGATGCCGGCGAGGGGATGGTGGCGGTGGCGGCGTACGAGCGGCTGATCGAGACGGCAAAGCGGCCCGGGTATTTTCCGAACGCGCATCTGGAACTGGCGTATTACGGGTTGGGCGACACGCTGCGGGGACAGAAGAGATTCAACGAGGCGGTGGCGGCGTATCGGGAAGGGGCAGGCGAAGCAGCGTCGAGTTTGGAGCTGAGGCGGCGGTGTTTGCTGGAAGAGGGAAAGACGTACGACCTGATGCGGGAGCACGACAAGGCGGTGCAGCAATATGAGGCGGTGCTGAATACGGGCGGCGACACAGCGCAGGGGGATCAGGCGCGGAAGTATATGAAGTCAGCGTATAACGGAAAACCCTAGCGGACAGCGGACAGCGGATAGCGTTGAGGAAAACAAAGGCGGCGAGCTCAGAGTCGAGCTCGCCGCCTTTCGTGGGTACAGCTGGGGAGGAAGTTCGTGGGAGTTTAATCCATGTCGTCGATGTAGCGAGCCAGGATCACCGAGTCCCCTGAAGTGGGGTCCTTGATGAGGAGGCCGACGACGCGGATGTTGGTGCTGGTGCTGAGATCGCCGATCGCGCTGAAGCCGCTGCGGAATTTCGTTCCCGCACCGACATAGACCGTGACGGGCTGGCCGGGAACGAGCAATCCTGCGAAGCCGTTGATGTTCATCTGGAAGGTGTCGTTGCTGACGGAATTGGGGACGAAGGTTCCGTTGAAGCCCCAGTTACGGAGAACGACGCGCTTGACGCTGAGGGCATCGGCATTGGCGGCGCCGGCGAGGGTTCCACCGACGGAGACATGCTGACCCGGCAGCAGGGTTGAGGGGTTGAAGAGGAACTGGGTGAGCGGGTTGTGCATCCAGTAGATGAAGAATTTCTCCGAGCCAGTGAGGTTGACCTGGGCAATTTGGCCGAGACTGACGCCGTCGCCGCTGGCGGGCAGCGTGCCGCGGACGTAGAGCTGGAAGTCGGTGGCTGGGCCGGAGGAAGGCTGAACATAGGTGATCTGGCCTGCGGCGTAGAAGCCGTCCTGGGTGAGGATGGCCACTTCGTCCGCATCGATGGTGGAGTCGGCGCGGTCGAGGACGCCGGAAATCTGCACGATGCTGGTGGAGGTGAGGCTGGCGAGAGTGTCGCCGTTATCCCACTCGGTTTGACCGGTGACATTGACGGTGAAGATGCGGCCGTGGGGTCCCTGAATGGTGAAGGACTGCGCGGAGGCGGTGGGGTTGACGACGCCGGCGATGAACTCATCGATGTAAGCGCCGGGATCTGTGGTGCCGACGGCGTTGATCTCGAGGGTGGGTGTGACGGAGCCAGTGATCTGGCCGCTGGAAACCTGGATGGATTTATCGAGCCGGAAATCCATGTGGATGCCGACTGGGCTCGTTGTAGTGACGACGAGCGGGTTGGTGAGGGTCTGGGTGTAGGTCGGCGTGGTGAAGGTCGCGGGCATGGTGGCGATGGTCGGGGCGCCGGATCCGGTCTGGAGATAGCCGATGGTGGCGCTGGAGAAGGTGACGGCGATTTGGGTGTAGGTGTCGGCCGGGACGTCGTTCATGTCGAGGAGGGTTTGGAGGCCGTTGTAGCGGGCGAAGTCGACGGTGGGATTGCCGCTGACGAGGGAGACGGATTTGCCGCTGGCATCGATGGCATCGAGAGATTGGATAGTGGCGTTAAAAGAGACAACGCTGGCGACGGGCGCGTCGGTGCCGATGACGAAGGCGGAGCCGGTAGGCGCGGTGGAGTCGGAAGACGGGTTGCCGGAGGTCATGCCGCAGCCAACGAGCAAAAAGAGGGCGATGAGCAGAGGACCGGCACTCATGCAAAGGGCGGAAATGATGGTGCGAATGCGTGCGTGGCGAAGGGGTGCGTTGGTGGACATCGGGATGATTCGCTTTCCGCGGTTGGGGTGACTGGTCGAGACTGCGAGACCGCAGACGGAAGATCAGGGCCTGGACGCAGGGAGAGGGTGCGCGCGGAGAGGCGCGAAGCTCGGTGCAGCCAGGCTGTGATCCTCGGAAAGCGGCGGTCGCAGAACGCGATGAAGACGTGCCCGTGAACCGCTGTTGGTGTCAGATGATATTGATCGGCTAAGTTCGCCGTCGCAATCGTGAACACAGGGATGGGGGCTAAGTTTCGGAAATACTCGACACGTTGGTAACTATCTGAAGAAATTCGCGTCGGGGGCGGTTACGAAATGGGTCCGATGCCGATGAAATTGTGCGAAATGTAATGACTCATTGACGGTGCAGTACGCGGATGGATGCGAAGGTGCATCAGAGCAAAGCAGGACGCGATTCTGCCGCAGCAAGCAGGGCATAACACGAAAGTTGCACAGGATGAAAAGCGACGGAAAATCCGGGATTGGCGCGGCGGAAACGTCGAGCTGGTTGTTTCCGCTGACACACTGGAACTGGAAGGTTGCGCTGATTACCTCGGTGCTGCGCGGGCTGGTATGCGTGGCGGCGCTGCGGCACATGGAGACGCATGCCCGGAACCATTTCGGGGTGGTAGAGGCCGCGTTTGTGTTGCTGACGTGCGGGTTCTTTTCGGCGCTGCAGCAGCAGTCGCTGGCGATCAAGTCTGAGGCGATGGCGTGGTTGGCGTGCGTGGTGGTGGTTCCGCTGACTTCGCTGGGGTGCGATGGCGCGTTGCATTTCTGGCTTGACGGGCGGCAGACGCGGCAGCTGGGCTTGGCGGCGCTGGTGTTTACGGTTCTGTCGGCGACCTTTCACTGGCATATGATCCGGAACGGCGTGCTGCTGGTGGGCGAGGATTCGGAGTCGATGGGGATGGATGTGCGGCGGATTCCGAAGCTGACGGCGACCTATTTTGCGTGGCCGGCGATGTGGGTTTGGCGGGTGGCCAGCGCTTTGATTCGAGACGAAGCGGTTGTTGCTGTGGGCGCGGGGGACTAGTCGGACAAGCGTCATCCGATCCCACATCTCAGAAGCGAGACCCATTCGACTTGCCTCGCGTCGCTCGGCGTTCGCTCAGGGCAGGTTGTGGGGGCACCCAGATTCTTTCAGGCATCGAGTTTCTTTGTTACGAGCTCATTGAGTAGCGTGGGATTGGCCTGGCCCTTTGAGGCTTTCATGACCTGGCCTACGAAGAAGGCGGCTACGGTCTTTTTTCCTTTTCGATATTGGTCGACCTGCGCTGGGTTGGCGGCGATGACTTCGTCGATCATTTTTTCGAGCGTCGAGGCGTCGCTGATTTGCTGCGGCTTCTCGCGTTCGTAGACGGGGCCGAAGTCCTCGCTCTTTTCAAAGCACAGGTCGAAGAGCTGCTTGAGTTGCTTCGAGGAGAGCTTGCCTTCTTCGGCTAAGTCGGCGGCTTGAGCTATTCCTGACATAGAAACGGGAGATTGCTCGAGCTCGAGCTTGGCGGCTTTGAGGCGCATGGTGAGCTCGCTCTGGACGAGGTTGGCGACACGGCGTGGATTTTTTGCGGCGCGGGCGGCGGACTCGAACTGATCGGCGAAGGCGCGGGTGGCGGTGAGGGTGTGCGCGTCCTGCTCGGTGATCGAATACTCGGCGATCATGCGTGCGCGGCGAGCTTCGGGGAGCTCGGGCATGCGCGATGCGATCTCGGACTTCCATTTTTCAGTCACGATCAACGGCGGAAGATCGGGCTCGGGGAAATAGCGGTAGTCGTGGGCTTGCTCTTTCGAGCGCATCGAGTAGGTGCGGCCTTCGTTGGCGTTGTAGAGGCGGGTTTCCTGGACGACGCGACCGCCGGATTCGACTAACTCAATCTGGCGCTCGATTTCGTATTCGAGGGCGGCGCGGATGAAGCGGAAGCTGTTGACGTTTTTGACTTCGGCTTTGGTGCCGAATTTTTCCTGGCCGCGCGGACGGATGCTGACGTTGGCATCGCAGCGGAGGGAGCCTTCTTCCATGTTGCCGTCGCTGACGCCGGTGTAGACGATGATTTCCTTGAGGCGGGTGAGGTATTCGAAGGCCTCGTCGGGAGTACGCATGTCGGGCTCGCTCACGATTTCAATGAGCGGAGTGCCGCAGCGGTTGAGGTCGACGTAGGTGCGGGTGGCAGAGTCGTGGAAACCATCGTGGAGACTTTTGCCGGCGTCCTCTTCCATATGAAGGCGGGTGATGCCGATGCGCTTCGAGCCTGCGGGCGTGGGGACATCGATGTGGCCGAACTCGGCGAGGGGCTTATCGAACTGGGAGATCTGGTAGCCCTTGGGCAGGTCGGGGTAGAAGTAATTTTTGCGGGCGAAGATGGAGCGTTCCCGGACCTGGCAGTTGAGGGCGAGCGAGGCGAGGGTGGCGAATTCGACGGCGCGCTGGTTGAGAACGGGGAGCGCTCCGGGGAGGCCGAGGCAGACCGGGCAGACGTTGGTGTTGGGAGGAGCGCCGAATTTGTTGGCGCAGCCGCAGAAGGCCTTGGTCTCGGTGAGGAGCTGGACGTGGACCTCGAGACCGATGACAGGCTCGTATTTGGCGCGGATTTCGGGTGAGAGGGTCACAGCGGTAGCCATGGGTAGGACCAGTTTAGCAATTGTCGGGGGCATTCCTTTTTTTGGTTTTTAATGAGGTGATTGATTGCAAAGCGGTTGCGGGCGGGAGGGTTTTCGCGATGGATGCACGCATTGGAAAACAAGTCAGTTGCGTTGATGCTTATGAATGATGGACTGGTGCGCATGAATGCTGCATTCGTGCTCACGAAAGGCCTTGATGATTGAGGACAAGTCAGATGGCTGGCGAGCATGAATGCGTCATTGGTGCTCACGAATGACGCGTTCGTACGCATGAATGATGCACTCGTGAGTACGAATGCATCATTCGTACTCACGAAGGGCGCAGATGCGCGGGTGCTGAGGGAGGATCTCGATCTGGTCGCTGATGGAGCGAACGAAAAGAATCGGGCGGCCGGGTTGTTCGCGTAGTCGAGCACTCGATACTCCTTTCAAAAGCAGAAAGCCCCGCGTGAGCGAGGCTTTTCTTTTTTACTCCCTATTATCAGAATACCAAGTTTGGATATAAAACCTGCCAAATATCTTTGAGCTAGCTGGCTTGTAAGTGCTTGTAAGTCAGGCGTTATTACTTTGGAGTTTGAGGATCGCTCTTGACAGATTTTCCACATTTGGAGATTTGGCGAGTAAGTCGAATGTCAGGAGACAGTGGCGCAGGAGGGGTTTGGTCGCTGGGGGCCTAAAGTGAGTGCATGGATTGGAGTTCTATGGGCTTGCTAAGTGTGGCGGTATCCCACCCTGCTGCACGGAAAAGCGCCGCGCACCAGGATGGGGCACCCGGATTTGTTTTCCGATGGAGAAAGAAACGCTAGGTCCATTCCCCTTCGACGCGCTTTGCTTGCTCAGGGCCAGGATGACAGCTCAAAAACAACATCAAAGGCAGTTAGTGCTTTGGGTAGCCTTGCCAGAGGTATTCCAACGCTTCAGGCAGGGTTTGTAGTTTGGTGGCGTGGTCGACGTGGCCCGCGTTTTCTGCGAAGACGAATTGGTAGTGGTAATGCTTTTTGGCGAGGGCAGCGGCCATCTTTTCGTTCGCCAGGACCCAGTCGTGCATGTCGTCGTGCATGGAATTGGGGTTGTAGAGGTCGCGGTCACCGACTTCCATCCATATACGGATGGGTTTGCGCGGAGAGTTAGGGACTAAGTTGTCGACGAAGCCCCAGGCTCCGTGCGGTGTGTCGGGATTCCAAGGCCACTGCTGGTTGATCCACGTGCCGGAGTACGCGAGGACGCGGTGGTAGAGCTCGGGGTGATACCAGGCCATGATGAGCGAGACCGCTCCGCCGGAGGAGCCGCCCATGGCTGCTCGGCCGTTGGGGTCGTGGGTGAGTTGCACGCTGCATTTGGATTCGACGAGGGGGAGAACTTCGGACTCGACCCATTCGGCATAGCGGGGGGACATGGTGTCGTACTCGAGGCCGCGCTCGGAGCCCTGGGCGTCGCCGCCACCGTTCTGGATGGATATGGCGATCATGATGGGGACCTTGTTTGCCGCGATTAAGTTGTCGAGAGCGGTGAAGAGGCTGCGGTCGGGGCCGTCCGCTCCGACGATGAAGGGCGCGGGCGTGCCGGGGACATATTGCTTTGGGACGTAGACGGCGACGGTGCGGGTCCACGGATGCGAGCGGCTGGTGGTGACGACGGGACGCTCGGGGTGGTCGGGATCGGAGGCGACGGAGGTGCCGGGGTCGCGCGCGATGCCGGGGTAGAGCTTGCTGTCGGCGGAGGTCATGGTGATTTCGGTAACGGTGCCCTGTGGGACGGATGGGTTGACGGTCGTCTCGGGGGCTGGCGGGTGGGTGGGGCCGATTATGAAGTTGCCGTCTTTGTTGGCGGGCGGGAGGGTCGAGTCGGGGAGTTCGGTTGCGCGGACGTAGCCTGGGGTGTGGGGATCGCGGGTGGGGTAGGTGCGCTGCTGGGCTTGGGCGAAAGAGAACAGGCAAAGGCAAGCGAGTGAAGCTTTCGGGAGTAGCATAGGGCTGATTCTCCGGGATCACTTCAAGATAACTGAGACGAGACTGTGGCGGGCATACAAGGAGATGAGCGACACGGGGCGGGTCAGAATACGATCCGCATGCGTCAAGTCCGCGTTTACAGAATGAAGTGGTGGTTTCGAGCATCGAGCATCATAGCTTTCGCGTTGGGCGCCACTTTCGCGATCAAGACCTGGGGAGCGGCCATCACGAGAGAGGGTGAGCCGAGCTTTCTCTGGCCGGTTGCATCGTTAGTTCTGCTCGCCGCCGGAATTGTGTGGGTTCTGGATGCCTTTGGGTCCAGGGTTATGCTCTCGGATGACAGGATCGATGTACGCGGTCTCCGCGGGCGCAAGGGTCTGGCGCTCAACGCGATTCGCGGTAGGCGAACCTATTTAGTCAGAGGAATGGCTCCGGATGGTGGCGGAAATACTACCCGTCTGAAGGTAATACCGGATGATGATCGCCTACCGGAACTCGACTTCCAAAGGGACTACAACTTCGACGCAGCGTTCTACGAGTGGTTCCACGGGCTGCCTGACCTGGATGCGATGGACAAAGAGCGAAAGCCCAATAACTTCGGTTTAGGTTGACCCGCTCGTCATCAGCAATGTATCGATGGCTTCGTAGCCGGTGGGCAGGTCGATGCCTTCTACCGTCGCTCCGGCGGCGAGGAGGGCGGCTACGGAGTCGGGTTTGCGGCGGCGTTGCCAGTAGGAGTCGATGCAGGCTTTGACGGCGAGCTGGAGGGCGGTGCGTCCGCGAAGGTCGGTGGCGTGGATGGGGGCTCCGCGGGCGATGAGTTCGCGGACTACTTCGTGATGGGCGCGCCAAGCGGCGTGGTGCAGAGCGGTGGAGTTGGGGGTCATGTCGAAGTAGGGGTCGCCTTCGGGCCAGAGGGCGTCGGGCGGGATGCCGAGGTCGAGGAGGGTGCGGAGTCCTTCGAGGTTGGCGGCTCCGGCGAAGCGGGCGAGGAGGGAGCCTCCTATTTGTAACAGTCGTTGTTGCAGCTCTGGATTTTGGGCGATGAGGGACTGGGCTCGGGGCAGGTTGGCTTGTGCACAGGCGGCGATCAGGGTGTCGATGTCGGCATCGGGGCCTTCGAAGTTCAGAGCGATGCCGCGTTGTTCGAGGGCGGTGAGGATGTCGCCGCGTCCGTGGAATGCGGCCATCTGGAAGGCGTTGCGGCCGTTTTCGGTGTTGTGGATGGAGGGGTCAGCGCCGTGGTCCAGGAACATTTCGATCATGACGAGGCCGTTGTCGCGGCGGATGGAGTGCTGGAAGGGGGTGTGGCTCCACTGGGTCATGTAGTTGGGATTAGCCCCGCCGTCGAGGGCGAGGGCCAGACCTTTTTCGTCGTGCCAGTCGGCTTTGCGGGCGGCGAGCCAGGAGAGGGAGCGGTCGTTGCAGCGGCCGGAATCGATGAGGATTTTCACTACGGTGTTGTCGTAGGTTTCCGGTGCGTGATAACAGGTCTCGCCGTCGTTGGGATCCGCGCCATATTCGAGGAGGAGGCGGGTGAGGCCGGGGTGGCGTGCGATGCCGGCGGCGGCGTAGATGACGGTTTCCTGGATGGGATGCGGTGGTTCGTCGATGTACTCGGTCCAGCCGGTGTTGGGGCCGGCTCCTGCATCGAGGAGGGCGCGGGCGGTGGCGACGAAAGCATCGGAACGGGATGGGTCGAGGCGGAGATAGCGGGAGAAGGCGAGGTAGGTGAGGGCATCCCATTGATAGGGTTCGCCGGTTGCTGTGGCGAGGGATGGATCCTGGGAGAGGAATTTTCGGACGGTGGGCTCGTCGGCGAGGATGGCGGCGGCGTAGATGCTGGCGGTGGCGACGTGCGGGTAGCGGACGAGGATGAGCTCGGCGTGCTCGAGGGAGCCGGAGCCGTGCCAGCCGTGGCGAGGGACGCTGGCGACTTCGATGAAGAGCGAGAGGGGGTCGCGGATTTCGTCCGGACTGGACGGATTTTCGAGGGAGCGGACGATGCGGAGGGTTTCGATGTGGGCGGCGAATTTAGGCCAGGAGGGAAAGCCGTGTTCGCGAGCAAGGACTAGCTGCGTGTCAGCGAGGACCAGGTTGGGGAGCTGGGCGGAAAATTGCTCGTGGGTGAGGTGGCAGAAGCGGGGATGGCGATGGATGTGCTCGAGGGCGGCGGGATTGCCGGCCAGGGATGCGCGGAGCAGATCCTTGGCTTGTTTTTTATATTGTTCGAGGCTGGGGCGGTCAGGGATTTGCGCGTCGGGCATACGAAGCTCCTTTCGGGTGCGCCTGGGAAGTCCGCATGCAATCAGGCTGAAAGAAGATTCGTCAGGTTGTGAATTGCTAAGGTGGGCACGGCCCTTTCCGCGGACTGGATGCGCCCTTCGCGCTTTGATCAAAATAATGTTGGCGGGGCGGGAAGTCAAATTCTGTAGCCGGTAGCGGACTGCGGTCGACGCGGCGGTGAAAGAATTGGTGCTATGCGGAGCGAGCCTGTGTTTGCGCGGGTGGAGGACGGGTTGGAGGCGGTGCTCAGGGAATTGCGTGCCCGGGAGCCGATTTTTCACACCGCTGCATTTGGGTTGACGGCGGCGGAGCGGGAGCGCGTGGTGGCTCCGGGGTATTGGGAGGTGGGCGCTTCGGGGCGGCGGTATAGCCGGGAGTTCATCCTGCGATTGCTTGAGGAGAAACCGCCGGTGGACGCGGCGGGCGCGGGGTGGGAGTGCCTTGATTTTGGATTGCGGCGACTGGGGGCGGAGATTTATTTGCTGACGTACACGCTCGATCAGGCGGGGCGGATTACGCGGCGCGCGACCGTTTGGGAGAAGACTGGCGAGGGGTGGCGGATTTTATTTCATCAGGGGACGGTTGTGACGGGCGCGGACCCATTCGACTCGCCGTCTTCGCGGACTCGCTCAGGGCAGGTTGACCCGATGCCTGGATGAGTTCGGGCTGCGCGGCGGGCGGGCGGAAAGCGGGGATATCGCCCATGCGCTCCAGAGCGTCGATGAATCGGGCGAGTTGAGTTCCTGTAGTAATGATGTGGGCGTGAGTTTTGGGTCGCCGGTTGGGCATGGGAGTAATCATGACGGGAAATGGGATGCCCGAGGGCGTGGCTGAGGCTGTCCGTAGCCAGATTTTCTCTTTACCACTTTTGGGTAGCATCCTGGCCCGCTCAAGCCAAGCCCGGATTTGAGTCATGTCACGATGCTGTGAGGTTGGAATAACGAATCGCAGGTCGTTGGGCTTGCATTTTGGGACTGTGGGTTTCAAAACGGTACGGGGCAGTACTTTCGGTGTGAGTCCAGCCTCGATTTACGTTGAAGTTTGGAGCGCGGAGGAGTCTTCTGCTTGCTGTGGGGTGAACCTGGCCGTCGCTGGGTTTGGGTTCTTCTTTTTGTTGCTGGGTTGCCAGGCGGTGTCGAGATGGCTGAGCTGGCGTTGATGGTGTTGTTCCTTCTCGCCGGCTCTGCTGGTTTTGATCGATTGAAACCGAATTCCAATGGAGTCCGCAATGCGGCGGTCGCAAGCATCGTTGCCGCAGCACCCCAGCTTGCAGGAGTGAAACGACGACTCGTCGTGCTCATCGCCTGGTTACAGCTAAGAGGCCAGTAAGAGTTCCGGGGTCTGTTGCCACGCGAGTGTGGTCTCTCGCGCGAAGTCTTCATAACGGCGAGGCGAATGTCCAAGTAACTCGGTCAAAGTCTCGAGATCCCCAGGTTCCGCTACGAAGCCGCGTTCCAGATATCCCTGAAACATCATGCGAATGTCGAATGCTGACCAGGATGGCGCGTGCGCTCGCATCTGCTCTTCAAAGGCGTCCATATCGTCGCCAGGGTAGCGAATTTCCCTGCCCAGCAACCGGCTCCAGATGGACGCGACCTTAGGACCACTGAGCACCTCTGGACCGTTGAGGTTGTAAGTCTTTCCAATATGGCCGTCGGAAGTAAGAGCAATCGCTGTTGCCTCGGCGATATCTCGTATGTCGACCGCCGAGATGCCCACCGTACCGAGGGGCATCGGGTAGATTCCCGCCTTGGTCAGTGGATCCTGCAGCGATGCATCGTTCTGAAAGAAGTAATTGGGACGGATGATCGTGAACGGGACATCAAACTCCCGCAAGGCGCTTTCGATCGCCAGTTTCGAGGCGAAATGCGGTACATCCCTGAAGCGCTCAACGCGAAAGACCGAGTGATAAACGATGTGCTTCAGCTTCAACTTCCTGGCCAGATCGTAGGCAATAAGGCCTTGCGTCAACTCGTCAGGAGTGACGGCGTTCAGCAAGTAGAGCTTGTCTACACCATGAAGCGCCTTCTCTACAGAGACTGGATCGAGCAAGTCGCCCACCATAACCTGAACCCCTTCGGGAGGAGGCGTTTCCTGCTTGCGAACGAGGATGCGAACATCCGCTTTACGTTTCTGAAGTTCTTTCACTACTTCTGAGCCGACATGACCAGTACCGCCTGTAACGAGAATCTTCATCTTCGTCTCCTTTTGGAACGAGTGCCGCTTTGTACAAGGCGAGACTGCTTTGGGCAGCGCCCGCTTCCGATCTTCAATCACGCACGGTATGCGGCCGATAAGGCGGCCTGTCCACGAGGGAGCTCACCCTCGGCGCCGAAGCAGGCGAATGAGGAACCATCGACGTGGTTCCTTCTCTGTTTTCCGGCATTTCCACGACGATTATCTTCGCCAGTGACGACAGAAGCTGAGCACTTCGGCTCAGAGGGCGAAATTGATCGGACTGGGCCAAAGAAGGACTGCTTGCCACACCGCATCGCGGACTCCTCCTGGTTTTCGGTCGAACGATCCGCTTCCTCGTCGTCCGCAATGTCATGAAGGCCGACGCGGTTCCAGCCGCATTCAACCGCATCATCGCCGGGGGAATGGACGGCGCTCGTTTGGGCATTTTGATCTGGGAGCGTTGGGCCACGTGCGGCCGGAGGTTGGGGTCCGGCCACTTCGGTCTTCGCACGGCGACGCGCATTTCAGGTTGCCGCGGAAAAAGTCAGACAAGTTCGTGAAGGTGCCGATGAGGTCGGAGTGCTGCATGCCGGTGATGGCGAGCACGGGGGGCATGGTCCAGCTTGGCGTCGTAGAGGCCATTGAGGAGATGAATGCCGCCGGGGCCGGAGGTGGCGATGCAGACGCCGATGCGTCCCGTAAATTTGGCGTAGGCGCAGGCCATGAATGCGGCGGATTCTTCGTGGCGGACGTGGATGAAGCGGATGCGGTCTTTGTTCTGGCGCAGGGCTTCGAAGACGCCGTTGATGCCGTCGCCGGGGAGACCGAAGACGGTGTCAACGCCCCAGGCGATGAGGCGCTCTACTAATACGTCGGGTGCATTCATGGGCCGTTCCTCATTGGGTTGGAAGCGGACGAGGGGTGGGCGGTTGTCGAGAGCTGTGGCGAAGGTTTTACGCCCTTCCGCCGTTGCGCTATGCTCGCGGAATGCGCTTGATGGTGGTTGCTTTGATTGTTGGTGTGGGTCCGATCCTGTCTTTACAGGCCCAACAAAACGCTGGTTCGATTGATGTGCCTGCGGGTGTGCATATTGTGCTCACGGCGAAGGGCGAGGGCGCGCAGGTTTATACGTGCAGCGCGGCGGCGGATCAATCGAAGTGGCTGTTAAAGGGGCCGGATGCGCGGTTGCTCGACGATGCGGGCACACAGATTGGAACGCATTTCGCGGGGCCGACGTGGAAGCTGACGGACGGTAGCCAGGTGGTGGGAGAGATGATCGCGAGCCGTCCTTCGCCGGATGCCGGCTCGGTTGCGTGGCTGTTGCTGCGCGCGAAGAGCGGGACGCCGACGGGGCGGCTTGCGGATGTCGCCTTCATCCGGGGCACGGAGACCCATGGTGGGGTTGCGGATCCGGCTGGCTGCCTGACTACGGCGGACGCGGGTAAGACGGTGCAGGTTCCTTACAGCGCTACTTACAGTTTTTACTCAGAAAAATAGCGAGGAGCTGGGAGCCTGGAGCTGGGAGCTGTGGTTCCGGCCCTCGTCGGGAGCTTGGTGCTCGGGGGCTAAAGCCCGGGGTTTCTCTGGTCTCTCAACGGCACGAGTAAACTCGTGCCCCTTCACGTGTCGTGCCTCATTGGGGAGAGCTTGGTGCTCGGGGGCGAAAGCCGGGTTTCTCTGGTCTCTCAACGGCACGAGTAAACTCGTGCCCCTTCACGTGTCGTGCCTGGTTGGGGAGGGCTGGCTGGCCGAGTTTGTCTTAGTTCGTAGTTATTAGCGGCTGATAAGTCGGAAAAGCCTTCTTTAGTGGGCCAGGGCTTGGGCGTCGGCTTTGTGAAGATGGTTCTTTTTCAGCAGGAAGGAGAGGAAGAACATGATGCCGGTGATGATGCCGAGGAGCCAGAAGGTATCGATGTAGGAGAGGGTGGAGGCCTGGGTCTGCATGGTTCGGTACATGCGGGCGTAGGTGCCCGCGTGGACGGGGCCACCGCCGGAGAGGGCTCTGGTGGTGCTCTGGAAGACGCGGTCGGAGAGGCCGGTGTGATTCGAGAGCATGAGCTGGTGAACCTGGGCGCGGCGGGCGAGGACGGTGGTGACGGCAGAAGTTCCAATGCTGGCGCCGATGTTACGGACGAAGTTGATGAGGCCGGCGACGGAATTGCTTTTTTCCTGCGGGATGCCGAGATAAGCCACCATGGTTGCGGGGATGAAGATGAATCCCATGGGGACATATTGCGCGATGCGGAGCCAGGTGGCGGAGGCGAAGCTCATCTGGAGATCGATGCGCTGGGTGGAATAGAACATGGCGAGGGTGAGCGCGGCCCAGCCGAAGGCCATGAGGTAGCGGGCCTGGATGACGGCGGTGAGGCGTCCGACGATGGGGAGCTCGACAAGGAGAATAAGCGCCGCGGTGGAGAGCACCATGCCGGCGCTTTCCGCGGTGTAACCCATGAGCGTTTGCAGATACTGCGGCATGAGGACGGTGGTGGAAAAGGAGGCTGCGCCCACCATGAGCATCATGACGCTCGACGTCGCGAAATTGACGTTCTTGAATAATCGAACGTCGAGGATGGGCTGCGCGATACGCAGCTCGCGCAGGACGAGAAGGACGAGCGAGACGACGGAGATGATGGAGAGGGTGACGATGAAGGTGGACCCGAACCAGTCATCTTCCTGGCCTTTGTCGAGGACGATCTGGAGGAAGCCGACCCCGACGGCGAGAAGGCCGAATCCGAAGTAGTCGATTTTGCTTTCGTGCAAAGTGGTGCGGCGGAGGAAGGGCGGATCTTCGACGAAGGTGAAGACGAGGAAGAGGGCGAGGATTCCTACGGGAAGGTTCATGAGGAAGATCCAGCGCCAGGTGTAGCTGTCGGTGATCCAGCCGCCGACGGTGGGGCCGATGGCGGGGGCGACGATGGCGGTCATGCCGTAGACGGAGAAGGCCAGGCCGCGTTTGGAAGGTGGGAAGGTGTCGGCGAGAATGGCTTGGGCCATCGGCTGGAGGCCTCCTCCGCCGATGCCCTGGATGACGCGCGCCATGAGTAGAAACGGCAGCGTGGGTGCGATGCCGCAGAGCAACGAGCTGACGGTGAACAGCGAAATGCAAATCAGGAAGAAGCGCTTCCGTCCGATGAGGGAGACGAGCCAGCCGGTGATAGGGAGGATGATCGCGTTCGAGACGAGGTAGGAGGTGAGGACCCAGGTGCTTTCGTCAGAGGAGGCGCCGAGATTGCCGGCGATGTGGGGGAGGGCGACGTTGGCAATGGAGGTGTCGAGGACTTCCATGAACGCAGCGAGCGACACGACGCAGGCGATGAGCCAGGGGTTGGCTTTCGGCGTCCACGCGGAGGCGGGATTCGGTCTTTCGACTGTGGTGCTCACGGTTGTCTGGGGTGGTCTGTCTGGGGTAATCGTGGGCGATGTGTTTGGGAATTACGAAACGAGCATTTTCGTTACTATTGTAGTCGATGCGGGGACGGTCTCAGGCGACTCAAAGAGATTTGGAGGGCGCGGTGAAAGCGAAGGCCGTTCGAGTACGGGGGGCGGCGGGGCACGCGGCAGGGCGTCCTCGGAGTGAGAAGACACGCAAGGCGATTCTGAGGGCGGCGTTCGCATTGTTGAAGCGGGATGGATTTGATGGAGTTTCCGCGCAGCACATTGCGGAGGAAGCGGGCGTGAGCACGGCGACTTTATATCGGTGGTGGGACTGCAAGCAGGCGATTCTCCTGGATGCTTATCTGGAAACGACACGCGAGATTTTGCCTTACGGAAAGAGGGGAAGCCCGCTGGCGCGACTGAGGAAGTACACGCTGCGGATTGCGGAATTTTTGAACAGCGAAAATGGTCGGGTGTTTTTGCGGTTGTTGATGGCGATCCAGGAGAATCCTGCGCTGCACAGAGCTTTCTACGAGAAGGTGTTTGTGCCGCGGCGTGCTGAAGGTTGCGCAGTGGTGCGGGAGGCGGTGGACGCGGGGGAGCTGCCGGGTGCGGTGGATCCGGATCTGATGATCAATATGCTGACGGCGCCGCTAATCATGCGGGCGCTGCTCCACCAGAATGTCGATACGAGCGCTGCGCAGAGGTTGTTTGATTCTGTGGTTGGAGCGGCCGATCGCCGGTAGCCGGCAGCGCTCAGGCGAGGGCGATGGAGCGCAGTGTGGCGTGCGCGCTTTTGTCGTGGCGGCCGGGATCGATTTCAAGTTCGAGGGCGGAGACGTTGGCGAGGTCAACGGTGTAGTCCTCGACTTCGGTAGTGGAGCCGGTGGGACTGAAGCTCCATTGCTGGCGAACGATCTGGCGTTTTTCGCCGTTAGTGATGACGGTGATGCTGAATTCCTGGGCGCGCTCGTGCTGTGTCTCCTGGAATTCGAGACGGATGCGGCGGATGGTTTGCGGCTCGTCGAATTTAAGACGGATGGTCTGGGGTCCGGGGTCGGCGGATTTCCAGCCTTCGGCTTCCGCGCCGCGAAGAGCGTGCTCAAAGGGGTGGGCAGGATCTTCCGAAGAGATTTCGGCCGAGGCGAGGGACTCGAGGTCAAGCCAGACATCGAGGGAGGGGCGGGGCTCGGCGGAGTGGGTGGCGGCGAGTACGGATTTACGCATGGGTGGTCCTCAGGTGGTTGGATGCCTAAACAGGTTGCGGAAAAGTCAGCGCAAGGGAGAAGAATCCGGGGGGTTGCAGTGCATTGTTTTGAAAGCCTTTATGGCCCGACTGAACTGCTTTTGGAGGGGCGCCATGGGCGGAGTTTGAGGCTTGCTTTTCCCGAAATGGTGCAGGACAGCACTTTGGGGTGGACGCAGAACCGATTTGTATGGACGTTCGGGTCGTATGGGAGTCCGTTACTTGCTATGGGGTGAACCTGGCGTTCGCTGGGTTGGGGGTTGTTTGTTTTTTTGCCGGCTCTGAGGTTGGGACCCGATGCGGGTCTGTTCATGCCTCATGGATGCGTGGCTTGGATTGAGAACGGAAGGCGGGACAGCAAATAGAGAAATGGAATTAGAGAAATGGAGTCAAGAAGCGGTGATGCCGCCGGTGGATGCGGCTTTGGGGGGAGCCAGTATCGAGGCCCGAAAGTGCTATTTTGCGGCGTTTTTGTGCGGAATAGACTGAGCGCACTTCCTGAATCAAGGTGAGGATTGTGGAATCGCGGAAAGGGCGCTTGGCGAAGCCAATGCAGACGGCTGCGGCGATCATTCTGCTGCTGTCGAGTCTTGGGCTGCTGAGTTCGGTGCTTTACCGGAACGCGGCGGATCGCGACTTCATCTGCTACTGGAGTTCGGCGAAGCTGCTGCTTTCGCATCAGAATCCTTACGCCGGGCAGGCGATCCTCGAAATTGAGAACGCGGCTGGTGCGGCGTATCGCGAGCCGTTCATCATGCGGAACCCGCCAGGGGCGCTGTGCCTGGTGGCTCCGCTGGGATTTTTGACCGCGCCGGCGGGTGCGTTTCTTTGGCTGCTGGCGCAGATTGCGCTGGCGCTGCTGTCGGTTAAGTGTTTGCGGATGGGTTGCAGGCCGCCGCCGCTGGTGGTGTTTTTGTTCGCACCGATCCTGGGGTGTGCGATGGCGGGGCAGACTTCGATTTTTCTGCTTGCGGGGATCGCGTTTTTCTTCAAGTACCACGAGGAGCGTCCGGTGCTGTCGGGTCTGGCGCTGCTGATGCCCGCGATGAAGCCGCATCTGTTCCTGCTGCTGTGGCCGGTGATTTTGATTGAGTGCGTGCGAAAGAAGAACTGGCGGCTGCTCGGGGCCTTTGGGGCGGGACTGGCAGTGGCGGGTGTCCTGCCTTTGTTTTTTGATCCGCACATTTGGGCGCATTATCTGGCGGCGATTCGCGCGGAGCATATTGAGGGGCAGTACCTGGCGAATTTGTCCTTCCTGTTGCGGTTCATGGTTCCGGGACATCCGGTGTGGGTGCAGGCGGTGCCGTCGGTGCTGGGGATTGCGTTTTGCTGCCGGTATTACTGGCGGCGGCGCGATGTGTGGAATTGGCGGATCGATGGGGCGGCGCTGCTGCTGGTTTCGACGATCGTCTCGCCGTATTCCTGGCCTTTCGATCAGCTGCTGATGCTGCCGGCGATTATTCATGTCTGCTCGACGCGAATGCGGACGAAGACGGTGCCGGCGCTGGCCGTGGTGAATGCGGTGGCGGTGTTGCTGCTGCTGCGCATGATTCCGCTGAGCTCGCCGGCGTATGCGTGGAGCGGGACGGCTTGTTTGATCTGGTATGTGTGGGCGCGGAGGAAGTCGGGTTTGGCTGGGGTTCGTGTGTCGCCGGAGTTAGCGACGGTTTGAGGGAACAGGCAATAGGCAATAGGGAACAGGCAGAAGCGGGGAGGCTTGGTGCTCGGGGGCTGAAGCTTCTTCTCTTTTGGGAGGCTCAACGGCACGAGTGAACTCGTGCCCCTTCACGGTTCGTGCCTTGTCGGGGGAGACTTCGACTTCCCATGAATTTTGGAGAAAGGTATCGGCAGAAAGATGGAGGCCGAAGGCGGTGGCGGAATGCTATCCTTCCGG
>Ga0302326_10001828_pt1 | contig 53006 bp, 42 predicted proteins | sample Palsa_T0_3_FD_202264 | JGI IMG/M metagenome (GOLD analysis project Ga0302326, IMG submission 202264) | Peat permafrost microbial communities from Stordalen Mire near Abisko, Sweden - Palsa_T0_3 | ecosystem: Environmental > Terrestrial > Soil > Palsa > Peat permafrost | place: Sweden: Abisko...
GCTGCCGGCGCCGCGACTGCTGCGGCTGCGGCCGCAGCATGCCCAGCAGCCAGACTTACGCCGACCAAGCTCACCAGCGCAATTGCCGTCGCAATCGCGGCAACCCCTGAGCCCACAGCAGATCTGGTTAAGCGCATAGCAGCCTCGACGCGATGGGTGACTGGAGAGCCGATGTTAGCGCGCTATCGGGCCGCCCGTTGTCAGATAGGCGCTCACGGCGTTGTCGGCGAACATCTCCGGGAAACGGCCTGGGCGCGCGTTGACCGCTGACTGATGCGCGCCGACACTTCGCTCCTCAACCGCACGGCAACAAGGACCGGCAGTGGCCCGCAGCAAGCTCTCGACCTATCGCGCCAAGCGCGACTTCCGGCAAACCTTGGAGCCGAAGGGCTCGAAGGCGACGAGGAAGTCCGGACGCTTGCGCTTCGTGATTCAAAAGCACGCGGCGCGGCGTCTGCATTACGACCTGCGACTGGAACTCGATGGGGTGTTCAAATCCTGGGCGGTCACCCGCGGTCCGTCGCTGAATCCCGCCGATAAGCGCCTGGCCGTGGAAGTTGAAGACCACCCGCTGGATTACGGCGACTTCGAAGGCACGATCCCGCACGGCCAGTATGGCGGTGGTACGGTTCAGCTCTGGGACCGCGGCTGCTGGCAACCATGGCCCGGCAGCAACGCACAGGCCGCGCTCAAAGCCGGGCAGCTCAAATTCACGCTCGAAGGCCAGCGACTGCACGGCGGCTGGGTCCTGGTCCGCATGCGCACGGACCGCGGATCGGGCAAGCGCATCAACTGGCTGCTGATCAAGCACCGCGACGAAGCCGCGGATGCCGCGGGTGCCAGTGCGCTGCTGGACGAGGATCGTTCGATTGCTTCCGGACGCACCATGGCGAGCATCGCAGCGGGCAAGGGCAAGGGGAACGGCAACGGCAAGGGCCAGGGCAACGGCCCGAAACCCTTCGTGCGCGCCGCGGCGAAGCACCCGGCAGCGGCTGCCAGGAAGCGGGCTATGCCCGCGTTCATCGAGCCGCAGCTGTGCACACTGGTTGAACGGCCGCCGGCGTCCGACGCCTGGGTACATGAAGTCAAACTGGATGGCTATCGGCTGCAGTTGCGCGTCGAACAGGGCCGTGCGGCGCTGCGCACGCGCAATGGCCTGGATTGGACGGATAAGTTTCCCGAGATGGCGCGCGCGGCGCGGCCGCTGCCCGACTGTATCGTCGACGGCGAAGTCGTGGCGCTCGATAGCCACCGGATACCGAGCTTTGCGGACCTGCAGGCGGCACTGTCGGATCGCAAGACCGCGCAGCTGGTGTATTTCGCGTTCGATCTGCTGTTTCTGAAGGGCGAGGATTTGAGGACTCTGCCCCTGTCGGCGCGCAAGCAGCGGCTCAGTGCGATGCTCGAGCGCCTCGGGTCGAAGAGCATTCGCTACCTGGAACATTTTGCGGCGAAGGCCGACGCAGTGCTGAGCTCGGCCTGCCGAATGTCGCTCGAGGGGATCGTATCAAAGCGCCAGGATGCACCCTACGCATCGGGACGCGCCGGTGGCTGGACCAAGGCCAAGTGTCGTGCTGGGCATGAAGTGGTCATCGGCGGGTACACCACGGGTGACGGGCTGCCGAGATCTCTGTTGGTTGGCGTCAATCGCGATGACCACCTGGTCTATGTCGGGCGCGTCGGCACTGGCTTCGGACAGCGCACCGTGCAAACTCTGCTGCCGCGTCTGAAGGCGGTGGCTGCGAAGCGCAGCCCGTTTGGCGGCGCGGGCGCACCGGCCAGCCAGAGCAACGTGCGTTGGGTCAAGCCGAAGCTCGTGGCCGAGATCGAATTCGCCGGCTGGACCGAGTCGGGCATGGTGCGCCAGGCCGCTTTCAAGGGTCTGCGCGAGGACAAGCCCGCCCGCAGCGTGCAGGCCGAGCGGCCATCAAAACTTCGACGCGCCAGCGTACCGGCGCTGGGCGGCAGCGCGGGCCTGGTCCTGGGCGTGCGCATCTCCCAGCCCGACAAGAGTTTGTGGCCCGATGCCGGCGATGGGCGCCCCGTCAGTAAACTCGAACTCGCGCAGTATTACGCGGCGGTCGGCGACTGGATGATCGGGCATATTGCCGGGCGTCCCTGCTCGCTGGTTCGGGCACCGGACGGCATCGGCCGCCAACGCTTCTTCCAGCGCCACGCGATGCCCGGCCAATCCAATCTATTCGATCTGGTCACGATCCGCGATGATCGCCAGCCCTACCTCGAAATCGACCGCGTCGAGGCGTTGATCGCTGCCGCGCAGAGCGCCGCGTTGGAACTGCATCCCTGGAACTGCGCCGCACACGAGCCCGAGGTGCCCGGTCGGCTGGTATTCGATCTCGATCCCTCACCGGAACTCGGCTTCGCCACGGTCATCGCCGCCGCGCTCGAGCTGCGCGATCGGCTCGAGAGCATAGGCCTTGAAAGTTTTTGCAAAACCACCGGTGGCAAGGGCTTGCACGTGGTGGTCCCGCTGTCGGGCGGCCGTGGCCGGCTCGACTGGTCCGCCGCCAAGACTTTTGCGCAAGCCATCTGCGTCCAGATGGCGCAGGACAGTCCCGAACGCTTTCTGACGACCATGGCGAAGAAGGCGCGCGCCGGCCGGATCTTTCTCGACTACCTGCGCAACGATCGCATGGCCACCGCGGTCGCGCCGTTGTCTCCGCGCGCGCGCGCGGGGGCCCCCGTATCGATGCCGCTGCTGTGGTCGCAGGTGCGCGCAGGTCTTCATCCGCAGCGCTTCACGCTGCGAACGGCGCCGGGATTGCTGGCGCAGACAAAGCCATGGAGCGACTACGCCAAGGCGGCGCAATCGTTGCGCCCTGCCATCACGCGCTTCGCCAAGGCCGGCAGCGCCGCGCCCGTCAGCAAGCGCGCTCGTGCTCGCCGGGGCAGCCAGACAGCGCGCTGAGCTTGCCCGGGCAGCTGCCGAGCACTACGCCTCGAGCAGCTTCTCCAGTCGGATCGGCAGCTTACGCACTCTGACACCGGTGGCGTGGAATACGGCATTCGCCACGGCCGCATTCATGCCGACGTTGCCGAGCTCGCCGACGCCCTTGATGCCCAGCTGGTTAACCTGAGTGTCGAGTTCCGGCAGCATGATAGTCTGCACATCGATGATGTCGGCATTGACCGGGACCAGATACTCGGCGAGATCATCGTTGTAGTAGCGCGCGCGCTGCCGATCGATCTCGGTCGCTTCGTGCAGCGCGGCCGAGATGCCCCAAATCTGTCCGCCCATGAGCTGACTCTTCGCCGCCATCGGATTGACTATTCTGCCGAAGGCGAATGTACCCACGGCGCGTGGCACCCGGATTTCGCGCGTGCGGGCATGCACGCGCACCTCCACGAAATGCGCGCCGAAGGCGAATTGCATTCGGTCCTTGAGATTGGCGCCGCCCACGAGCATGGCCTTGCCGGTGTAGAGCTTTGAGGGCGCGTCGGGCGTGGCCCCCGGTGGGTTGTTTTCTACATAGACTTCAATCGCGCCCTGCCCGAGCCGGCTGGCCGCCTGCTGCAACGACTCGCTCGCGTTGCCGGGTCCGGTAAAGGCGCCGTCCTGCAATCGAAGGGTCGCGGGATCGGCATTCGCAAACGGGCTCGATTGCTCAGCCACCGCGGCGCGCGCCAATCGGTCACGAATCTGCTCGCACGCCCTGGCCACGGCGTTGCAGACACTGGCCGTGGAATTCGATCCGCCCGCCACCGGCGCCGGCGGTAGACGGGTGTCCCCGGTCTCCACCTCGACGCGAGCGACCGGCAGCCCTAGAGCTTCAGCAGCGGTGATGGCCATGGCGGTGCGCACGCCATTGCCAATCTCGTGCGTGGCGCTCTGCACGCGAACCGAACCTTGGGGTGTCAGGCGCACGCGCACGGCCGCTGGCGCCGCCTGTGTTGGGTACATGGTGCTCGCCGTGCCCCAGCCGACCATCCAATCCTCATCGCGCATGGAGCGTGGCGCGGGCGTGCGCTGCGACCAGCCGAAGGCGCTGGCGGCGGCCTCGAAACATTCACGCAGATGCCGACTGGTGTAAGGCAGGCCGTGAATGGGTTCGACCGCGGTATCGTTGTTCAGACGCAGCTGCACCGGATCCATCTTCAAGGCATACGCCAGCTCGTCCATGCCGCTCTCGAGTGCGAACAGGTACGGGGTCTCCGGCGGACTGCGCATGAAGCCTGGCGTATTGCGATCGGCGCGCACGATGCTGACCTTAGAGTCCACATTGGCGCAGGCATACAATCGTGTGCTCGCGTCCGTGCCCGACACGGAATACGCGTCGGGACGCGAGCTGACCTCCCAGCCCTCGTGACGAAGCGCCACGAGCCTGCCATCGCCGGTGGCCGCCAACTGCAGATGGTGGCGCGTCTCGGCTCGATAGGTGGCGATGCTGAAACCCTGCTCACGCGTGGCGACCAGCTTGACCGGCCGCCCGACCTTGCGGGCCGCGAGCGCGATCAACGCCGTACGTTGCGTGAGAGAGCCGCGGGAACCGAATGCCCCGCCGATGAACGGTGAGATCACGCGGATGTCATCCGCGGACATGTTCAACTGCGCGGCCAGCCCGTTCTTGTAGCCCCAGACGTTCTGACTGGATTCCCAAATCGTGAGCTTGTCGGCGTCCCAGCTCGCGATCGTGCTGAAAAGCTCAATGGGATTGTGGTGCTGTGTCGCCGTCTCGTATTCGGCATCGATTTGAATCGCTGCGGCGGCGAACGCGCCGGCGAAGTCCCCGACTTGGGGGTCTGTCTTGCCGTTCGAACCAACGGTCACGCCCGGGTCATCAAAGCTCGCGGATGGTTTCTCGGCCTCATAGCGCACGCCGAGCCGCTGCGCGGCTTCGCGCGCACCTTCGAAGGTCTCTGCCACCACCAGCGCGACGATCTGACCGGCATGCCTGACCTGTGCGTCGCGCAGCGGCTGAATGGTGCTGCCCATGTACCCCTCGTCCATCACCATCTTTCCGGGATTCACGCGCTCACCGACGTCGCGGTAGGTCAGAATGGCCAGCACCCCCGGGACCGCCCGGGCGCCCCGCTGATCGAAATCGACAATGCGGCCCTTGGCGATCGCGCTGGTGCGCAGGAAGGCCCATGCCAGCGCGCCGGGCGCGAAATCTGAACCGTAGCGCGCAGCTCCGGTCACCTTTTCCGGACCGTCGATGCGCGCTGTGGCCGGTCCGCGCAGCGAATTCGGGTCACCCGGCGCCATCACGCCACCCGCATGGACTGCGCCTGCAGCAGGGCGCGCACCAATGTGTGGCGACCCAGCACCGGCTTGAACACGTTTTCCCCGTGTGTCACAGCGCCGGCGAATGCCGCCTGGGCCGCGGCCATCGCCGTCGTCTCATCGAGCGTCTGCCCGGTCAGGGAGCGCTCGGCTTCATGGGCGCGCCAGGGCCGATAGGCGAGGCCGCCCAGAGCGATGCGCGCCGTGAGCACTCTGGAGCCCTCCATATGCAGCGCGACCGCCGCCGTGGCGAGCCCGAACTCATAACTCTCTCTGTCACGCACCTTGACGTAGGTGGAGCGGCGGGTCCACGGTCCGGCAGGCACCACAAAGCCGGTGATCAGTTCGCCCGGCAGCAGAATCGTTTCGCGCTCGGGATGCTCCGGCCCGAGATGCAAAGCCTCGAACGGCACTGCGCGCGCACCGTTCGAACCGAGAATCTCCACCGTCGCGCCCAGCGCAACCAGCGCCTGAGCGAAGTCGCCCGGATAGGCGCTGATGCATTGTTCGCTCACACCCAACACCGCGTGCTTGCGGGTGAGGCCATCGAGCGCCGAGCAACCCGAGCCGGGATCGCGCTTGTTGCAGGCCCCCCAATCGCTGTTGCGAAAATAATTGCAGCGCGAGCGCTGCAGGACGTTTCCGGCCAGGGTTGCCATGTTGCGCAACTGGGGGCTGGCCGCGAGCAGCATGGTTTGCGCGATGACTGGATAGAGTGAGGCGATCAGCGGGTCATCAGCCACGGCCTGCATGCGCGTCAAGGCGCCCAGATGCAGACCGCGCTCATCGCTGCGGATGTAGGCGTAACTCGACTGCAGATCCGTAAGGTCGACCAGCACCTGCGGCCGCATCGTGTCGAGCTTCATCAGATCGAGTATCGTCGTGCCGCCGGCGAGGAACTGGACGGACGCCGAGGTCGCCGCGCCTCTGGGCTGGCCCGCGGCGGCACGTATCGCCGCGGCGCTATTCGGTGCGCGCTGGTAACTGAAAGCACGCATGTTCGCCTCTCCTAGGAATCGGACGCCATGTCGGAGCTCGCGGCCTGGATGGCCGCGACGATGTGGGGATAGGCCGCGCAGCGGCACAGGTTGCCGCTCATGTACTCCCGAATTTGCTGCGCATCGGTGGTCTTGCGCTCCCGCACGCAGGCTACGGCACTCATGATCTGGCCCGGAGTGCAGTAACCGCACTGGAAGGCGTCGTGATCGATGAAGGCCTGCTGCATGGGGTGCAGCGTCCCATCTGGCCGAGCCAAACCCTCGATGGTCGTGACCGGCCCCCGCACCGCGAGCGCCAAGGTCAGGCAGGACAGCACCCGCGTTCCACCGACCAACACCGTGCAAGCGCCGCACTGTCCGTGGTCACAGCCCTTCTTCGAGCCCGTGAGCTGTAGATGATCACGCAGCGCGTCCAGCAGCGTCGTGCGCGGATCGAGCGATAGGCTTCGAGTCTGACCATTGACGGTCAGCATCGTGGGCACAGCGGCCACGGCACTGCGCCGAGTTTGGACGGGTGCGACGCTGCTCGCCTCGGCGGCGGCGAAAACCGGTGCCGCGACGCCCGCCGCTCCAGCACTCAATAGAAAACTCCGGCGGCTCACCGGCTGAGAAGCACGCTCGAGCGCTTGGGTGGCGGGCGCCGTGGCAATCGGAAGCCGTGTATCATCGCTGGGCAATTGGGCGATCCTAAGCTGAGCACACCGCGCGCCATTATTGGAACTTCTTTCGCCCTAAGCACTTCGCCTGCAGCCCGATTGCGTGTGCGAGAACTCCGACGCCGGCGGGCAGCGGCACAACAATTGCTGTGTCTTTGGCAATCAACACTGCATTGCGGGGAATACTGTGGCAAAACCAATCTGGAACGGCACCATCTCATTTGGACTGCTGAATGTGCCGGTGCAATTGCATTCGGGCGAGCGCACCGTCGACCTGCACTTTCGCATGCTCGACAGCCGCGATCGCAAACCCATCCGTTACGAGCGCGTCAATGCCGAAACCGGCGAGGAAGTGGCGTGGAAGGACATCGTCAAGGCGTTTGAATACAAGAAGGGCAACTACGTCGTCATTCCCGAACAGGAATTGCGCGCCGCGGCCCCCGAAGCCACCGAGACTGTGGCCATCGAGGTGTTCGTGGATCGCGAGGCGATCAGCCCGACGTATTTCGAGAAGCCCTACATTCTGGTGCCGGGCAAGCGAGCGGAAAAGGGCTATGTGCTGCTGCGCGAAACGCTGAAGAAGACCGGACGGATCGGCATCGGCAAGGTCGTGATCCGCACGCGACAGTACCTGTGCGCGCTGCTGCCGCAGGATGAGGCGTTGCTTCTCAATCTGATGCGATTTCCTCAGGAACTGGTGCCGCCCGATCAGTTCGAGCTGCCTGCCGGAAAGTCCGCGGACTACCGCATTTCGGCCCGCGAACTCGACATGGCCGCGCAGCTTATTGAATCCATGACGGCGCCCTGGAAGCCCGCCGCCTTCCGCGACGATTTCCGGGACAAACTGCACAAGTTCATTGCGCAGCGCGTCGCCAAGGCCGGCGGAGGCAAGGTGCGCGAGAGCGAGCCGGCAGAGGTGCCCGAGGGGGCAACGAATGTCGTGGATTTCACCGCGCTGCTGAAGAAAAGTCTGGCGGCCAAGGTCCATGGCGCGGGCCATGGCGCGGGCCATGGCGCGCCGGCGCGATCACGCGCCACGGCGCATCGCAAGCTGCCCGCAACCAGGCGCCGCGTCAGCTAGGGCCATGAGTGGGGTGCAGTCGTGTCCTGCGGCGGCACCTTTGGACCGCCGCCGGACACTTCAGGCCATCACGGCACTCGAATCTATTTCAATGCCAGTAGGGTTCGACACCGTAGAATTTATACACGGTGCTGGCCCAGGTCGGTTGCGCCATGCTTGGCCAGTGATCCTTGTCAAAGCCCGGCGCATCCTTGAGCCGGTTCTTGTCCACGTCGAGGACGAATTGCTTGTTGTCGGTGTCAAGGGTCAAGGCCGACCACGGCACGGCGAACAGCTTGTCGGCGACTCCCAGAAAGCCACCGAACGACAGCACGGCATAGGCCACCCGTCCGGTCGGCACATCCACCATGATTTCCTTGATCTCGCCAACGCTCTCGCCATTGCGATCGACCACCGAATCACCCGACAGCGTCGAGGCGCCCATGACTTCCGGACCAGGCCCGTCGCCATGAGTACGTTGGCCGACAATGTTGTCTGTCATCAAGCTCATATGCTCTCCTTAGGTTGCACACCAGAATGTATTGCTCGCGATCGAGGTGCATGAGGTTAGTCGCGCGCACACACGCGGGTGATCGGTCGGTGGCGCATGCGTGGGCGGGCGCGCACCTACAGAGCGCGAGCGCGAGCGCCGGTGCCAGATTTCGATCGCATCGATCTATGACAGCGCTTACAATCAGCCAAAATCCTTAGGTCACCGCTGAGCTGCGACCATGCGTAGGCGTGCGCCAATCGAATTATTTGCGCTGCTGTATTTCGCGACCTATCTGCCGTATGCGGTACTGGTGCGATGGCTGGCGACGATCCCCTATCCCCCGTTCGGGCGGGCGCTGACCGGCCTGGAGATTCTGCCGGCATCCACCATTGTGAGCGCGCTGCTGACCGTGGTGTTCGTCTGCTCGAGCGGCTGGACGCGACAGGCTCACCACGTCAGGATTTTTGGCCTGTCGCTGCCTTGTCCGACGCGCTGGACTGTGGCATCGGGCATCGGCACCGCCCTGCTGCTGTTCACGGTACCGCTGTCGTTCACCTTCAAGGGCGTCAGCATTCCATTCATGCAATTGCTGATGCGCGGCGATGTGCTGCTGATCGCCCCGTTGGTCGACATGCTCTCCGGCCGTCGTGTCGGCTGGTATTCCTGGGTGGCACTGGTGCTGGTGAGCATTGGTCTGTTCCTGACCATCAGCACCCGAGGCGGCCTGTATTTGCCGCCGTTGGCGATAGCCACCGTGCTGCTCTACACCGTCGGCTATTTCGTGCGGCTGGCCGTCATGACCAAGGTTGGAAAAACCGGCGACCCGAATACGGTCAAGGGCTATTTCATCGAGGAGAAGATCGTGGCCTTTCCGGTGGCGACGCTGGCGCTGGCATTGTTGTCGGCCCTGGACTTTGGACCCCAAAGCGGTCAACTGAGCTTCGGCTTTGTGGGCGTGTGGACCAGCAATCAGATGGGTTGGGTGTCGATCCTATCGGTGCTGCTGGTGCTGGTGTCGATCTTCTCCATATTGATCCTGCTGGATGCGCGCGAGAACACCTTCTGCGTTCCGATCGAGCGCTCTGCCAGCGTGCTGGCCGGAATCGCCGCCGCCTACGTGCTGTCGCACATGTCGATCGGAGCACGGCCCACCTCGGCGGAAATGATCGGCGCGGCGCTGCTGATCGCGGCCATTGCGGTGCTGTCTTTCGGCCGCCGCCTGCACAGCCGGCCTTCGGGCAATCATTGACGGCAGGTTTCGCCGGCGCCCAGGACGAGTTCGTCGTCGCAGCGCCGGTAGACCGCGTTCAAGCCCTGGCTTGCCGTGTGGCGCTCCAGGTACGCGAGCACTTCACCGAAGCGCGCATCATCGCTGCTGAGAATCTCGGGCTGCGACATCGGGCCGACGAAGGCCGGCAGCAGGCTCACGCGCGCGGGCCCGTGCTCAGGCAACACCACTTTCGCGACCACGGTGTAGCGCGAGTCGGGCGGAAAGTTATAGGTGATGGCGAGATTCGGCTGCCACTCCGGATGCAGTTTTTGAATCTCGCGGAATCCCTTGCTGCTCGCGTGCTTCTCATCCATGGGCAGATCCATGGCAAAGTTGCACAGACTGTAAAGGATGGGTTTGCCCTGGTAGATGTCGACGCCCTTGAGGATATGGGCATGGTGCCCGAATATGATGTCTGCGCCGGCGTCGATGGCGGCACGTCCGACCTCGCGCTGATAGTCGGCGATCACCCCCGGCACAAAATGAATGCCCCAGTGCAGCGACACGGCCAGGAAGTCCGCCTGCGCCTTGGCCTTGCGGATATCCTCCTGCAGCGCCTGCAGGTCCTCACGATTGGCGAACGTGTGCACGCGGCTGGGTGTGCCGGGTTGATCGTGCTCGATCTGCTCATACAGCGTCCAGGCACGCATGGGCGCGCAGCCGGCGCGATTCTCCTCCGCCCAATAGCCGATCGGCAGAATCGAACTGTAGGCCAGGAAGGCGATCCGGCGGCCCTTGCTGTTCACGAACACCGGCTGACGCGCGGCCTGGATGTTCGGGCCGACCCCTACCACCTGCAGATCGGCGCTGCGCAACGCCTCGATCGTGTCAAAAAAGCCTTCCGTGCCCCAGTCCATGCAGTGGTTGCCCGCGAACGAGACCACGTCGAAGCCCGCTTCCCGTATGGCGTGCGCCGACTTGACCGAGGTTCTATCGGTATGACGGCATTGCGGCAATCGTGAGCCGCGGCTGGTGATGCACAATTCCAACTGGCAGAAGGCCACATCGGCCCGTTGCAACTGCGCGCGTGTGTGTACGAACAGGGAAGCCGGATCCTCGCGACTGGGACCGATATCCCCCACCGCATAGAGCCATAGCTCGTTCGCGGGAGATTCAGACATGCCGCCACGATCCCGTTACCGAAATGTTCAGTTCCAGCACGCGGCTTGCAGTCCCATTTTCGCGAGTGCGAACTGGAAATGTATGCGCTTTCATTTGGAGTGTCAACGCGTACAATCCCGACATGGACACCCCGGCCGTCAGCGATCTGATCTCGGCGCATGTGTCCGCAAGCCACTACCAGCAGGTGCCCGCCGAGGCCATCGACGCCGCCAAGCGCTCGCTGCTGGATGCGATCGGCGTCATGCTCGCTGCCAGCGCTCTGGGTGAAGGTTGCGCCGCTTTTGCGGACCTGGCACTGCAGGGCGCAGGCGCTGGCGAGTGCACACTGCTGGGCTACGGCATCAAAGCCGCGCTGCTGCCGGCGGTGCTGGCCAATGGCGCGCTGGCCCATGCACTGGATTTCGAGGACGCCCTGGATGCCGCGCCGTGCCATCCCAACGCCGCGCTCGTGCCGGTGGCGCTGGCGCTGGCGCAGGCGCGTGCGCCGATCTGCGGGCGCACGCTGCTGACCGCGGTGGCTGTCGGTTGCGATCTGGTGTGTCGGCTGGCGCTGGCGCTGCGCGAGGACCCGGGCCGTTTCGGCTGGTATACACCGCCCATTCTGGGCGCATTCGGCGCCGCCGCCACGGCCGCGCGACTGTTGAATCTGACGCCGCTGGCCACGCGCGATGCACTGTCCCTGACTTTGTGCCAATCCACCTGCAGCGCCGAACTCAAGAGCAGTCGTCGTTCGCTCGTGCGCGCGGTGCGCGACGGCTTCTCCGCTCAGGCGGGCCTGCTGTCGGCACTGCTGGCTCAGCGCGGTGTCGCCGGCTTCGAGCAGCCCTTCGAGGGTCGTGCGGGCCTGTATGCGCTGTATGCGCGCGGGGCCTGGGACGCGCGCACCCTGATCGAGCGGCTGGGATCACATTTCCATGGCGCGCAGGTCAGCTTCAAACCCTGGCCAAGCTGCCGCGGCACGCACGCGCTGATCGAAGCGGCGCTAGAGCTGCGCCGACAACATCACTGGTCAGTTGCCGACATCGACAGCGTGCGCGCACGCGGCGGTCCGATCCAGCGCATGCTCGCGGAACCACGCGCTCAGAAGCTGCAGCCCCAGACCGCCATCGACGCCAAGTTCAGTATCCCCTTCACGGTCGCGACCGCCTTGATCCACGGCGAGGTGACCCTGGAGCGATTCACCAGCGCGGCACTGAGCGATGAACGCGTGCTGTCCCTGGCCAGGCGGGTCAGCTTCGAGATCGACCCTGCGGTGGACAGTGCCGAGGGCACGGCCGGGGAGCTGCAGATCACGCTGCATGACCGCCAGTGCTTCGCGATGCGCATTGTCCATCCGCGCGGCCATGGTTCGAAGCCCCTTTCCTGGGAGGATCTGGTCGCCAAATTCAACATGTGCGCCACTCATGCCGTGCGCCCGCCCTCGCCGGCGCAGTCGGCGCGGCTGATCGCAGCGGTGCGCAATCTGGAGGCGATCGATGACGTGGGCTCTGCCCTGTTTCCCGACCGCGACGGTGAAATCTAGTGGCGCTGTGCTCCCCCGGGCGCGGCGAACTGCTACATTGTCGCGGGCGCAGAGCCGCTCTGCTGCGCGTTATCGGATCATGTCGGGTGCCATCTTGAAGAAGCCGAAGAGCAAACCGGCGCGCCATGCTGCGAAACCGCAGCGTTCGCATTTCAACGGCACCACGCTCGATGAGGTGGCTGCCACGGCGGGGGTATCGTCGGCCACGGTTTCGCGCTTCTTCAATTCCCCGAAGATGCTGACCGCCGATACCGCACAGCGCGTGCGCGATGCCGTCAAACAGATCGGTTACGTCCCGAATCTATTGGCCGGCGGTCTGGCCTCGAGCCGATCGCGGCTGATCGCTGCGGCCATTCCGGCTATCTCGCAATCGATATTCTCCAGCACCATACAGGCCCTGACCGACTCGCTGGCCGATGAAGGCTACAGCGTGATGCTCGGGCTTACCGGAACTGCCGATGAACACGTGCAGCGCCAGTTGCTGTCGATCATCGGCAGGCGTCCGGACGGGATAATCCTGACCGGGACGATGCTCGATGCGGCCGCGCGCAAACAGCTAAAAGCCACCGGAATACCGACCATAGAAACCTGGGACCTGCCCGATGATCCAATCGATCTGGTGGTCGGATTTTCACATCAGGCGGTCGGCGTTGCCGTGGCACATCGCGCCCTCGCCCTGGGTCGTCGCCACGCGCTGGTGGTGTCAGCCACCGGCGTGCGCGCTCTGGCCCGACGTTACAGCTTTGCCCGCACCATGCTCGAGAGCGGCGCGCGCGAACCGATCGTGTCGACCTTTACCGGCCCCACGACCTACGGCCGCGCGCGGCGCGCGGTGGCGGCTCATCTCGACAGCCGGCAGCGCACTGACCTGATTGTCTGCTCGTCGGATTGGGGTGCGCACGGCGTGCTCGATGAATTGCGCCAGCGCGCCGTGCGGGTACCCGAGGACATCGCCGTGATCGGCTTCGGCGATCTCGATTTCGCCTCCGAGCTCAACCCGTCATTGACGACCGTCAAGATCGATGGGGCGGTGATGGGCAAGCATGCGGCGCGATTCCTGATGCTTCGCGCCCGCGGACAGAGGATCGAGCAGCCGCTGGTCGATATCGGTTTCTCGCTCATCGTGCGACAGAGTGGCTGACAGCGGGCTGATGATGCGCGAGCAATCCGCCGCCCTGGCTGCGAAACTGCGCTGGCGCCTGGCGTTTCCGACCATCCTGTTCATGCTGTTGAGCTCGCTCGACCGAGTGAACATCAGTTTCGCCGCTCTGCAGATGAACCATGAGCTGGGGTTCACGCCCAGCCAGTATGGCTTCGGCGCCGGCGTATTGTTCGCAGGCTTTCTGTTGGCTCAGTATCCCAGCGTGATGCTGCTGCAGCGCCTGGGCATGCACCGATGGATCGCCGGCTGCGCGCTGTTGTGGGGTGGCGCAGCCTGCGCCACGGCATTCGTGCATACCGCGCTGCAGTTCTACGTGCTGCGCGTGGTACTCGGGGCCGCCGAAGGCGGCCTGGCGCCGGGCATCGTGCTTTATCTGAGCCAGTTTGCGACCGAGCGCGCGCGCGCCTCGACCTTTGCGCTGCCGATGCTGGCGATACCGCTGTCGATCGTACTGGGCAGTCCCTTGTCCGGCTGGCTCATGGGTCTGACACTGGCGGGCCCACTGGCCGCCTGGCGTTGGATGCTCATCGCCGAGGCACTGCCCACGGTGCTGCTCGGACTGGTGGCCTGGTTCTATTTTCCGGATCGGCCGGCGCAGGCCTCATGGTTGACGGCACAGGAGCGCGGCTGGCTCGAACGCAATGCGGCGCTGCGTGGTCGCGAATCCCAGCGCAACGATTGGCGGGTACTCAAACACCCGCTGGTCTGGGCATCTGCCGTGCTGTGGTTCTGCCTGCTCTCGGGATCGTACGGCATCATGTTTTGGCTGCCGCAGATGATCAAGCGATTGGCGGGACTCAGTCCGGTTCAGATCGGATTGGTCAACGCCCTGCCCTGGTTCGGTGCGATGCTGGGCATGTACTTCAACGCGGCGCATTCAGACCGCAGCGGCGAGCGCTTCTGGCATATCAGTGTGCCGGCGGCGCTGGCCGCCGTAGCATTGCTGTTGGCGTGGCTGGCGGGCGCCGGCCCCATGGGTCTGGCGGCGCTGTTTGTTGCCGGGCTGGGGCTGGGCGGTGCGCAGGGTGCGTTCTGGGCGTTGCCGACCACACTGCTCAAAGGCAGCGCGCTGGCGGTCGGCGCCGTCGCCATCAACATTGTCGGCACCGCCGGCGGGTTGGTCATGCCGCACCTGGTCGGCTTCGCGTTGGAAAAAACCGGCCAATTCTCCGGCCCGACGCTGCTGATCGCTGCCGTGCTGTTGCTCGGTGCCTGCCTGGTCGTGACGATACGGCTGGCGCTTACCCGGCGCGTGCCGATGGCACCCGTGGCCTGAGCCGGCCGCAAACGATGCCGGATGCAAGCGCTTTCATCAGCTTCGGTTTGCTGTTAGATTCGCGCCATGGATAAACCCGGTTTCGGCGCCGCCGATGGACAGGATTTCGATCCGCTCGCAGCCGAGAGCTTTGACAGTCCGTACGCGGTTTTCAATGCCCTGCGCTCGGGCTGCCCGGTGGCGCACTCCAACGCCTGGGGCGGATTTTGGGGGCTGGCCAGTTACCGCGACGTGCATCGCGTACTGATGGAACCGGAGGTGTTCATCACCTCCAAACAGAACGTGGTGCCCAAGCTGGCCTTTACCGGCCGACGCCCGCCGCTGCATCTGGACCCGCCCGAGCACACGCCCTATCGCCGCGCCCTCAACCCGCTGCTCAAGCCCGAGCGAATCGCGGCGCTCGAGCCAGTGGTCCGGCAGATCGCGGCCGATCTGCTCAAGCCGCTGGTTGCCCGCGGCGGTGGCGACCTGTGCGCCGACTACTCCAGCCATCTGACCATCCGCGTGTTTGCCGAATGGATGAATGTGCCGCAGGAGATGGTGGCCGATCTGCAGCAGGTCGGCCGCGCCTACAATATTGCCGTGCAGTCGGCGGATGGCGAAATGGTGCGTGAGACCAGCCTGAAGCTATACGAGCTTGCCCGCCACATGATCGAGAGCCGGCGTCGTGAACCGCGGGATCCGGCCACGGACCCGACCGCCGCGCTGCTGGCCGCGCGCGTGGATGGACAACCGTTTCCGGACGACATGATTCTCGGCACGATCCGCCAGGTGTTGGTGGTCGGAATCATCGCCCCGACGATCGTGGTCGGCAGCATCGCTGTGCATCTGGCTCGAGACCAGGCCTTGCAGCAGCAACTGCGCCAGGATCCGGCGCTGATGCCTCGCGCTCTCGAGGAACTGCTGCGCCTGTACACCCCGTATCGCGGATTTGCCCGCACAGCCAATCGTGACGTGCAGTTCCAGGGCCGCACGATCAAACAAGGCGAGCCGATCGCCCTGCTGTACGCCTCGGCCAACCGCGATGAGAGCATCTTTGAGAACCCTGATCAGTTCGTGCTCAATCGAGCGAACATCGCCGATCATCTGGCCTTCGGTATGGGGCCGCACGTGTGCTTGGGCGTGCCGCTGGCGCGACTGGAACTGCGCGTGGCCATCGAGGAGCTGTTGAAGTGCACCCGCAGCTTTGAGCTGGCCGGCGAGATCAAACAAACTCGATTCCCCGAGATCGGGGCGTTGTCCGTGCCCTTGCGTTTCCTCTAACGCGCTAGGGCAGCACCAGGATCGAGGTGCGGCGCGCCTGCAGGTTCTGATCCAGGTCGTGGGACGCGATGGCGGCGCGCTGCCATCGAACAGTTATCTTTGTGCGCGCCGGAACTCCGATGGTGCGCAGGGCTTGCTCGACGGCCTTGGCGCGGCTTTCCGCCACAGCCTGGCTCTCGACGTAGTCCTGTCCATTCGAGAGTCGGATCGCCGCGCGATAGCCGGTGATCTCTATTCTTGAGGCTCCGGCAGCGTTGGCAAAACGGGCGGCGGTCGTAATGGCGGTTTGAGCCGGCTGCCATAGCCGCTCGCTGTCGACATTGAAGACAGCGGTGAAAGTCTGAGGCTTGAAGGGTGCGGTGAACTGTATCGGCTGCGTCCGGGCCGGCGGTGGCGCAGGCGTGCCGCCCCGCGCGCCCGAGGGTCCGGTGCCGCGATCATGGGGCGGATCGGCATAGGCCGCGGCCGGCAGCATGATGTTGCAGTTGATGTCCAGATCGGGCAGAACCGAGACCCTGACCGGCTTGAGCACGATGCCGCCGCAGATTCGCGGGCCGCCCGACACCACGCCTTCCACCAGCATCTTGTGACGGAATTGTGGCGGGTAGAAATCGGCGGTCAGATCCCCCTGCGGGCCCAGATAGTAGAGTTCGCCACCGCTCTCGCCAAGCCAGCAGGGAAGATCCGTATTGCGCAATATGGGGCAGCCGACGAATACCAGTGGCGTGCCCACACCCTGAGCGGCGGCCGCCGCCGCCCACACCGCCAGAAGTATTGTTGCGGATCGGATCAATTCATCTTCCCGCTTTAGCCTCGGTGGTCACAGCACGCCGAGAAAGTTGATCAGGTCCTGTTTTTCCTGCTCGGTGTAATTGGCCTCGAAGCGCTTGTCATAGTAATCCACCAGATCGCGCAGCGTTGCCGCCGAGCCATTCGAGAAATACGGTGCCCGCGCCGCCAGCCCGCGAAATTGCTGCATGATGATCGCGCCAATGTCCAGACATCGCCCCGTTATCAGCGCCCGCCCCGGATCGTGGGTGTAGATCACGCGGCCCAGGTAGGGATGAGGCCGGTTCGAGGGCCGGCAAGTGAGCTTGAATAATGGCAGCTCGGCCGTCATGGGCAGGTCATCCGACCAGGGCAGATTGGCTGTTCCAAGATCCATCCAACCCGGCGCCAGATCCATGCCCGTCAGGCGGGCATTGTGGCAGGTGGCACAGCTGCGCTTGATCGGATTGCCCAGACCCACGGTGTTCAGGTGCGTCACGTCCCTGATATAGAACGGCCGGGTGAAGAAGACTTCCATGCCGCGGGCAACCGAGGCGCGAAACAGCGACTGGGCATCATCGCTCTGCGGTGTCGCCCACTGATCGAAATAGCCGAACACGGGTTTGTAGAAGTTGTCTCCCAAGCCGGGCGCGCCATTGAGCATGGCGGCTGGTCCAAGACCATCCGGGCCGCCGGCATCGGTCAGCTTGCCGCCAAGCCTGGAAACGCTGGCTGCGACGTACAAGTGGTTTTCGAAGTCAAGGATGCGCTGCAGTTGCGCATCCGTGGGACGCGTCGCGGCCTGAAGATGCGTCAAGGCCGCATTGGTGGCCTGCGTCTTGGGCGTCGGCTCGCGAGCATCGGCCATGATGTTCATGTTGACGAACTGCCCGCTCTCGGGATCGCGCTCCATGGGGCTGCCGTCTTTGATGTTGAACGCGGCACCGTAGCCATAGGTCACATACTTGAAATTCGCGACCACACGGGGCCTGCGGAACACCGATACCTGCGGATTGGCGCTGTGCAGACCATAGACCGGATCGGTGTTGCAGCCGGTCGGATCGCTGACCACCTCCAGATCGAATTCCGGCGCGATCGAGGAACCGTCAGCCGCCTTGGGCGGCCACGGCAGGAAGATACGAAACAGCCCGTGCTTGAGCAGCAGCGAATGCGAGGCCTCCTGATCCTGCGCGGCGCTCGGACAGTTGGAGCCGTCGACCGCCGCGAAGAGAGGATCCTTGCCTGCGGTGGCCTGCCAACGATCCTGGATCGCAGCGACCGAGACGCTCATGGCATTGGCGGGTTGATGGCAGCTGACGCAGGCCCAGCCATTCCTGCCTATGGGCTCGAAAAACGGATGTCCCTTGGTATCGATCGGCCCGGTGGCATTGATGAGTCCGATTTTTCCGGCCGGGTCGTCGAACTCGCTGCTGGCACCCAGCTCGGCGCCATTGCCTGGATTCCACCAACCCGAATAGCCCTCCGTGCTCGCCGCCGGCGCGATCGCCGCTGGCGCGATCGGCGCCCGGTCGGCCTGAGTAATCTGCGACGGCGTTTGCCCGGAAATCACGCCGATCGCACCCGGCTGCGTCGAGCGCACGAACGATGCCTCGGGCGATTGCGCCCATGCATTCGCCACCGCCGTCAGCAGCGCAGCGGCGCCGAGCCCGAGAGGACGGCGCAGCGCGCGATGGCGACCCACACGTAGCACAGATGGCAGCATCGATTGACTCGCCGCTTGCAGCCCCAGGTGCAACATTATATGCAAGCGCTTACAGTGACAAGCCGCTGTGCCGATGCAGCGCCCCGAGCGGCCCGCAAGTGTTGCGCTACACTGTCGGCGCCGGCCAGGTAGGGACTATGACCAAAAGAAAGAAAGCGCATAGCGAGAGTTCGCCGAGCACCGCTCGCATCAGACGCACGCCGAAAAGTGCCGCCTCCGCGCCGCCCATCAACGTCGGTCTGCTGCCCAATCTTCTGGGCTACAACGTGCGCCGCGCGCAGATCGCCCTGTGGCGCGACCTGACGCGCTCTCTGGGCGAGATCAAGGTGCGGCCGGCCGAGTTCAGCCTGATGATTCTGGTCGAGGCCAATCCCGGTATTGCCCAGATCGAGCTGGCAACGCAGCTCGATGTCGACAAAGCCACGATCGTGGGCGTCATCGATCAGCTGCAACGACAGAAGTGGGTGGCGCGCAAACAATCCACGGTCGATCGGCGACGTCAAGGCATCTTCCTGACCGCGCTGGGTCAACGCGAGCTGCATCGGCTGCGACAGATCATGATCGAACACGAGGCGCGTTTCACCAGGCTGTTCTCCACCGAGGAACTTGGGCAGCTGTTTGCCTATCTGCGCCGCATTCACCCCTGAGCGCGCTGCCGCGCCAGCACCGACTTGCTGGCCACGAATTCGGCAATCCTGCCGCCGTCGTAACCGAGCCCCTGCAACACCTCGAGCGTGTGTTCGCCAAGCAGCGGCGCGGCCGCCGCCGCACCCGGTCCATCGTGCTCGAATACGAAACCGGCGTTCACATAGGCCGCCGGGCTGGACGAGGCGAGCCCCGGAATCTGCGTCGGCTGCACCAGTCCACGCCCGCCATCGCGCACCTGCTCGCAGACCTGCCCGATGTCGCGCACCAGCCCACACGGAACGTTCTGGGCGCTCAAGGTCCGCTCCCATTGCGCGCCGTCGCGGGTCGCAAACACCTCGGTCAACAAGGCGCGCAGATAGCTGGCATTCTCCGCCAGCGCGCGCGTCTCGGGTTCGGCGAAGCGTGCATCGGCGATCAGATCGGGATGACCGATGACCCGGCACAGCGCCGCGAATTGATTGTTCTGCACGGCGCCCAACGAAATCCTGGCACCGTCGGCAGCGCAGAACAGCCCCGCGGTCGGCGCGCCGCTGTAGCCGGTGTCGCCGGTGCGCGGCAGGATCTGCCCGGTCACAAAATAGGGCGTCGCCAGCGAGGTCAGCATCACCACCGATGCGTCCAGCATTGAGACGTCGATGTACTGCCCATCACCGAATCGCTCCCGCTGCAGCAGCGCCGCCAGCACCGCCAGTGCGGCCAGGGTGCCGGTATAGGTGTCGACCACGGGCCAGCCAACCCGCGAGGGCGGATCATCGGGGCCGCCATTGCAGGCCATCATGCCGCTGGTCGCCTGAACGATGTTGTCGATGGCCGGATAGTCCCGGAGCGCGCCGCTTTGGCCATAACCGGTGACGGAGCACTGGATGATGCCCGGGCGCAGACGCTTGCAGGCCTCGTAGTCCAAGCCCAGGCGCGTCATGACCCCGGGCCGAAAGTTCTCGAGCACGACGTCGGATTCGCGAATCAACTGGCAGGCGATCTCATAACCACCGGCGCTCTTCAGATCCACCGCGATCGACTTCTTGCCGACATTCGCGGCGATGAAGGCCGGGGCGATGCCGTCGTAGGCTCGGAAGGGTCCGTACTTGCGCAGCGCATCGCCGGCAAAGGACTCGACCTTGATGACCTCGGCACCGAGCATGCGCAGCATGTGCGAGCAGAATGGCCCAGCCATGACATGGCTGAAATCGGCGATCCTGGTTCCGGCTAATGGCTGCGGCATGGCGAGGGTCAGTATTATTTCTTCAGTTAGTTTGGATGATCAACTACTGCAGCGCAAGCACGCCGGTCACGAGACGGCATCGGAAACCGGCTATTCAGTGATGTTTTAACCATAAAATGGCCCATTCACAGCGACATCTTCGGCCGTGCATGAGCCCTGATATGGATGATGTTGCCAACGACTGGATAATGGGCGAGTATTTGCGGCGTTCGACAAGAATTCATATGCGCTGCCAGCAGGCTGCATGGGCGGGCGCCGCTTTCCGGGAAATGCGCTATGCGAGAGTTGCACGCCCTACTGGCCGGTCTGCTGTGCTCGGGCGCGTTGCTGCACTCGATCCCGGAAGCCACCGCGGACGCCACGCCGGCCGCGGCTTTCGGCGACTACCACCCGGCGCCGCTCTACAGCGAACGCATTTCACGCACGTTCTATCTGCCGATGCGCGACGGCGTGCGCCTGGCGGTTCGCGTCTCCGCGCCGGCAAGCCATGGCGAGGCGGTCGCAGGCCGTTTTCCGGTCATCTGGCAGGCGGCGCTGAGCGTCAGTGAAGGCACTCCGCCCGGGGTGCCCGCCGCGGCCTACTGGAGCGTTCCCTCCCTGACGCAGTACGGCTATGTGGTGGTACAGGTCGCGCGGCGCGGCAACGGCCAATCCTTCGGCGAGCGCCGCGGCTACAACGATCGTACGGAAGCCGATGATGCCTATGAGATCACCGAGTGGCTGGCTGCTCAGCCCTGGTCCACCGGTGCGATCGGGGTGTACGGCTGCTCGAACACCGGCGATGCGGCCATGCATGTCATCAGCGCCCGGCCACCGCACCTGAAGGCGGTGTTTGCGGGCTGTTTCTCCTGGAGCAAATACGATGCCATGCATCGCGGCGGTATCTTCGCCCAATGGGGCACCGGACCGCAGCGCACGATTGAACAGGACATGAGCGTGGAACCGGTGGACGCGGACCCCGACAAGTCGCTGCTGCGGCAGGCGGCCGAGGAGCACCAGAAGTCGACCAACCTGTACGAGCTGTGGAACAGCATGCCCTACCGCGATTCCTGGTCACCGCTGGTAGGCACCCGTTTCTGGTCCGAGACCAGTGTCAGCAGCTACGCCGATGCCCTGTCGCACGCCGGCGTCGCACTGTACATTCAGGGCGGCTGGCATGATGAATTCCGCGACCAGGGCTTGATTGCACTGTTGAACATGCCGGGATCGCGGATCCTGATTGGACCGTGGACGCACTGCCTCAATCCTGATTTCGAGTTGCTGCAGGAGATGCATCGGTTCTTTGACCTGCACTTGAAGGCCATCGATACCGGTCTGAGCCACGAGCCCAGGATTCACTACTTCACGATCAATGCACCGGCCGGCAGACAGTGGCGAAGCGCATCGAGCTGGCCCGTGCCGGGCATGCGCCTGCGCCGGCTGTACCTGGCGGATCGCAATGCGCTGCGCGCAGCGCTACCGGAACGCGCGGCCCGCGCCCAATTGACGGTTCACACGGCGATCACCTGCCCCGACGCCAATGCCGGACCCTGGGCTCAACCCTGCCATGTGGCTGGCGAGGGCGTCAGCTTCTCCGGCCCGCCGCTGGCGCAGGATCTGGAGGTGACCGGTAATGCGCTGATCAATCTGCGAATCGCGGTGGATCGCCGCGACGCCAATATCTTCGCGTATCTGGAGGATGTCGGGCCGGACGGCAAGATTGTCGTCGTCACCGAAGGGCGCCTGAAGGCCTCACTGCGCACGCCGGGCCAGGCCCCGTTCCAGCTTCCGGGAACCCCGTGGCATCGCGCATTCGAACAGGATGCGCGCCCACTGCAGCCGGACGTGCCCGTCGATCTGCAATTCGATTTGCTGCCCACCTCTTACCTGTTCGCGGCCGGGCATCGCCTGCAGCTCACGCTCACCGGTGCCGACTACCGCGAGCGCAACCGTAATGCCGACGCCGAGGGCGCCCGGCTCGTGCTGCTCATTGACCCGGCGCGGCCAGCCTATTTGGACCTGCCGACGGTTAACATTGCCGCCGCGCCGTGATTGCCACGACTCTCGATCTGCTGTTCACCGGTGATCTGGTGCTCGATGCGCCGGATCCGGATCATTGGTTGAGCGGCATTGCGCCGATGACCCGCTCGGCTCAATTGACCATCGGGCACCTGGAAGTACCGCATACGCGCCGCGGTGCCGAACTCAATGCCGATGTACCGGCACCCGGGGCAGAACCCGAATACCTCGCAGCGCTACAGCGGGCCGGCTTCGACGCCCTCACACTGGCCGGTAACCACATCGCGGATTGCGGTCCGGAGGGCATCGCCGATACCCGCGATGAGCTCGACCGCTTGGGTATCCAGTACTGCGGCGCCGGCCCAGACCTGGCCGCGGCGCGCGCGCCGGCGTACCTCGCCTGCGGCGGCCGGCGCGTCGCCTTGCTGAGCTACAACTGCGTTGGACCGGAAGCGAGCTGGGCCGCAGCCGAGCACGCCGGCTGTGCCTACGTCAGGATCGAGACCGCCGACGGCAGTGCGATCGCTCCGGCGGCCCCGTTGACGCAAGCCGATCCCGCCTCGCTCGCGCTGCTGGCACAGGACGTCGCCGCGGCCAGCGCTGACAGTGATCTGGTCGTGGTGGCACTGCATAAGGGCATCGTCCACACCCCTGCCCGCCTCGCTCCGTACGAACGCAGCGTCGCGCATGTCGCGGTGGACGCGGGCGCGGGGATCGTCGTCAGCCACCATGCCCACATCGTTCGCGGCATCGAACTGTACCGCGGCAAACCGATTTACCATGGCCTGGGCAACGGCTGTGTCGTCACGCGCGCGTTGAGCCTCGAACAAACCCATCCGGCGCGCGCCGCCTGGGCTCGGCGCCGCCGGCAGATGTTCGGATTTGAGCCGGATCCGGCCTACACCCTGGCGCCGTTTCATCCCGAGGCGATTCACGCCATGCTGGCGCGCGTGCAATGCCTGGACAGTGGACAGATCGAAGCGGGCTTCATCCCGGTCTATGTCGAGCCCCCGGGACGGCCGATGCTGGCCGATGCGGCCTTTGGCCGAAAGGTCATCGATTACATCACCCGGATCAGCGAACGAGCGGGCCTGCCGTCGCTGTCGCTGACTCAGCGTGATGATATGGTTGTAATCGCTTGAGCGAGCCGCAGTACAACGCCGGCGATACACGCGCGGCGCGCGGCCCGCTGTTCTATATCGGTGCCAGCGCGCTGCTGTTCGCCATGGCGGTCGATGCCATCGCCGTGGCCGGCCGGCATCTCGGCTTTCCGCTGCTCGGGTCGCTGGAATTGGTGCAGGCGGCGATTCTGCTGGCCTCCTCCGCGGCATTGGTCGCCGCGACGCTTGCGAACCGACATGCCAGCGCCCGGTTTCTGCTGGATCGAATCGGAGCGCGAGCGCGCTCCATCCTGCTGCGCTTCAATGCCGCGCTGACATTGCTGTTCTTCAGCATGCTGGCCATCGGCCAGATCTGGATCGCCGCCGATCTATGGCGCGGCCACGAGGACAGCGAGCTGTTGCATATTCCGTATGCGCCACTGCGTCTGGCCACTGTCGCGGCGGCACTGCTGGGCGCGCTCGTCATGCTGCGGCGACTGCTGCGGCGGAGCAAGCCATGAGCGGCGCGCCGCTGGCCGGCATGGTTGGAGTCCTGGTGCTGCTGGTGCTGCTCACCGTGGGTACACCCATTGGTGTCGCGCTGGGTCTGGTCGGCTTCGGCGGGCTGGCACTGCTGCTCGGTTTCGAACCCGCCCTGATCAAGTCGGGCGTGATCATGTTCGAAACGCTCTCTCGCTACGAACTCGGTGTCCTGCCTCTATTTCTACTGATGGCGCATCTGTGCTTCGCCGCCAATGCCAGCCGTGATTTCTTCGATGCCGCGGCGCGCATGGTGGGTCATCGCCGCGGCGGCTTGGCGCTGGCCTCGGTCGGCGCCTGCGCAGGCTTCGGCGCCATCAGCGGCTCGAGCCTGGCCACGGCAGCCACGATCGGCCTGGTTGCTTTGCCGGAGATGCGTCAGCGTGGCTATTCGAGCGCACTGGCAACCGGCGCGGTGGCCGCGGGCGGCACTCTCGGCCAGATGATCCCGCCCTCCGGCGCATTGATCGTCTTCGGCATCATTGCCGAGCAATCCATCGGTAAGCTGTTCGTCGCTGCCATCGTCCCGGCGATGACGCAACTGCTGCTGTACTGCCTGGTGATCGTGGTGCTGTGCCAGCTGCGTCCCGAGATCGCGCCGCCCACCGAGCGCGCCAGTTGGGCTGAGCGACGCGCGGCACTGGCAAAAGTCGCGGACCTGGGCCTGCTGGTGCTGCTGGTCATCGGCGGCATCGCCTTTGGTTGGTTCACACCGCCGGAGGCGGCCTCGGTCGGTGTAGTCGGTGCGCTCGCGCTGTGCGCCTGGCGCCGGCGCTTGAGCTGGGATTCCTTGCGGCACGCGCTTGCCGAAACCCTGCGCACCAGCGGCATGGTCTATCTGGTAGTGATCGGCGCGCTGATCTTCTCCGTGTTCGTGAGCCTGACCGGACTGGCGGCGCAGATCACCGGCCTGCTGACGGCGGTCAGCGGCAATCGCATCGTCACACTGCTGGTCATGGCTTTGGTGTTGCTGCTGCTGGGTTCGGTGCTGGACGGTTTGGCGCTGATGCTTCTGACCACGCCCATCCTGCTGCCGGTCATCCAGGAGCTCGGCCTCTCCCCTATCTGGTTCGGTATTTTTCTGGTGCGCGCCATGGAAATCGGCTTCGTACATCCGCCCATCGGCCTCAACCTGTACGTGATTCAGCAGATCGCCAAGGACGTGTCGCTCGGGCGGATCTTCAAAGGCGTGCTGCCGTTCCTGGCGGCGGATTTTCTGCATCTGCTGCTGTTGATTTTGCTGCCGGCGATGGCGCTCGCGCTGCCGCGGATCATGGGCGTATGAATTCGCTGCTCAGCCTGGTCGACGATGCCCTGTCGGATCCGACGGCGTGCGCCCGCGCCGTGCGCGCGGCCGGTGGACGCGTCATCGGCTTCGTCGGTACCGACGTGCCGGTGGAATTGATCGTGGCTGCCGACGCCTTTCCTCTGCTGCTGCCCGCCCAGGCGACGCACCGCCCGGCGCTGCGTGCCGCTGCCTATCTCGAGCCGAGCTTTGCCCCACTGGAGCGCTCGATCGCCGAGCAGTGGCTCGGCGGTGAATTTGATTTCGTGGAGTCGGTCGTGTTCACGCGCGCCGCCGACAGCGCGCAGCGGCTGTATTACTACCTGTGTGAGCTGCAGCGCCGAAAGCTGTGCGACGGGCCGGTACCGCTGCTGTACGACCTGGCCAAAATCCCTCGCGCGAGCAGCGCCGATTACGCGCAGCTGGCGACCAGCCGCTTGGCGCAGGCCTTGGGCAGCGACGCCGGCCGGGTGCGCACCGGCATCGAGATCAGAAATCATCGTCGCGAACTGCTGCGACGGCTGCAGGGCCTGCGACAGCAGCCGGCGGCGCCCAATGGGACTGTCGTCGAGCGCGTGCAACGCGCTGCCGACAGGTGTCACGCCGGGCAGTTCGATCAGGCGCTGACGGCATGGCTCAACCTGCCCCGGCCTGCGCATTCCGGCCCGAGACTCATTCTGGCCGGCAGCGCGCCTCCGGACGCTCGCCTGCACGAGGCGGTGGAACAGGCCGGCGGCCTCGTCATCGCCGAGTGGGGCGATCACGCGCTCACTCGCCTCGGCGCGCCGATCGATTGCGGCAGCGACCCGATCAAGGCCCTGTCCAGCCACTACCACACGCTGCCCCATGGGCCGCGGATGTTTGCGGACTGCGCGGCCGGACTGTTCGAGCTGGTGCGCAGCGGCGCTGCCGACGGCGTCATATTCTGGCTGCTGGAAGAGGAGGAAGCACTGGTGTGGGATCTGCCGCAACAACAGCGCGCGCTGCGCGAGCGCTGCATCCCAATGCTGACCTTGGCCCGATGCCGGTGGGACATCGATGAGGCAGCGCTGGCCGCTGTGCGCGACTTTGCCGCCGAACTGGGGAAGCGGGCATGAGCCCGCTGCGCGGTCAGATCGTTCTGGCGCTGGGAGATTCGGCGCACGGCGCACTGGCACGGCTGCTGTCGAGCCTGGGCGCCGAGCTGCGAGCTATCAGCCTCGAGAGGCTGGAAGCAGAGCTGGCGCAGGCCTCATTCCTGATTGATCAGCTCGGGCTCGGCGAGCTGTCCCGGGCAGGCTGGACTCGCGAACGCATCGACGGCTGCAATCGCGCGATCGTGCATGTTTCGGTGACCGCCTTTGGCAGCGGCGGACCACGCTCGCATTGGCGTGGCTCGGAACTGGTCGCCTCGGCCATGGGCGGCACGCTGCGCCTGACCGGCGAGCCGGATCGTCCACCGGTCAAGGAGGCGCTCGATGCCTGCCTGTTTCACGCCGACATGGTGGGCGCCGCCGGCGCCATGGCCGCGCATTTCGAGCGCGGCCGCACCGGTCTTGGCCAGCATGTCGACGTCTCCGTGCAGGAGGTGGCGCTGTCACGCAACATCAACAGCATCCTGGTGTGGCAGTTCGATCGTCGCAAACTGCAGCGCGTGGGCGGCGCGTTGAATTACGGCCGCGCCACCGTGCGTTGCATTTGGCCGCTGGCCGACGGCTGGTGCTTTCATACGCTGATGACCGGCGGCTTTGGTGCCCCGGCCAACCAGGCATTGAGCGACTGGATCGATGAGCTCGGCCTGCCCAATCCGCTGCGCGCAACGGACTGGCTGCGCTATAACCGATCGACGCTTGATCTGGGCGTGCGCGCGCAGTGGGAGTCGGCCATCGCCGCGTTCTTCCGCAGCCGCAGCAAGCAGCAGATCCTCACCGAAGGACGCCGGCGCGGCATCCATGCCACGGTCGTGGCTTCGCCGCAGGATGTTCTGGACGACTCGCACCTGACTGCCCGCGAGTACTGGCAGGACGTGGGCGGCAAACAGCTTCCGGGCCACTTCGTGCGACTGACCGAAGGCGACTCGGCACCGCAGCGCGCGGCGCCGATGAGCGCAGCGCCAATGAGCGCCCGGCCCGGCCCGTTAGCCGGCGTACGTGTGCTGGATTTTTCCTGGGCATTGGTCGGATCGATCACCACCAAGGTTCTGGGCGACCTGGGTGCCGAGGTCATCAAGGTCGAAAGCCGCACGCGTCCGTGCCTGTCGCGCCTGGACGCGCAGGTCTCGGCCTCGCGCGCGGACAACCTCGACGACAAACCCTGGTTCGCTCATCTCAACAGCTCCAAGCGAAGTCTCGCGCTGGATCTGAAGAAGCCGCAGAGTCGTGAGGTGCTCGATCCGCTGATTGCCTGGGCCGATCTCATCGTCGAAAACTTCTCGCCGGGCACGATGTCGAAGCTGGGATTGGACTTCGGGTCTTTGCGCAAGCTCAATCCGGGCATCATTCTGGTCTCGGGCAGCGTCTACGGACAAAGCGGTCCGCTGTCGCAGGAGTGGGGTGTGGATGGCACCGGTGGCGCGCTCTCAGGGCGCACCTACCTGACCGGCTGGCCCGATCGCGACCCGGTGATTCCAGGGGCGGTGCCCTACGGGGATGTGATCGTTCCTTACGTGATGGCCGCCGCCGCGGCAGCGGCCCTGCTATACCGGCGCGAAACCGGCCGCGGCACTCACATCGATGCGGCCATGTACGAGATCTGCGTGCAGCAGACCTACCAGGCCATGGCGCGCACGCAGAGCGCAGAAAGCGTTCAGCGCATGGGCAATCAGGACATCGGCGTGTTCCATCAGGGCGTCTATCCGGTCGCCGGAACCGATCGGTGGATTGCGCTGAGCTGCCCTACCCCGGCCGACTGGCGTCTATTACTGGATCTGGCCGGCTTGAGCGAGTGCGCACCGCCGCAGTCGCGTGATGCGATGATCGCCAGTTGGACCAGCGCTCAATCCGGCGAGGCGCTGGTCGAGCGCCTGCAACAGCGCGGCATTGCCGCCGGCGTCGTGCAGGATATCGAGGATCTGATCGAGCACGATCCACAGATCGCGTTCAGACAGTCGCTGGTGCCGCTGCCGCATGCGTTGCTGGGCACGTTTGGCCACATGCGCACGCCGATCAGCTTTTCACGCAGCACAGTGCAGCCTTATCGGCCGCCGGCAATAGGCGAGCACTCCTTGGAGATTGCGCGCGAGTTGGCCGGATTGCCCGCGCAGCGCCTCGAGGCGCTGGATGCATTGGGAGTATTGCGATGATCGATGCACAAGGACAGCGCAGTCGCAAGGACCTGCTGTGCACGGCGGCAGCCACCGCCTTCCAGCGCAGTTTCGTCTCGACGCTGCGCCGTCGCGTGATCGAGCAGGGTGAGCCGTTCGTGGTCGCCCAGGCCGACACGCCGCACGAACTGTTCCACGTCATGGACATCCCGCTGATCACCAATCAGTGGTGGTCCGCCTACATCTCGGCCAAGCAGCTCTCGAGCAGCTACTTTTCGGTGCTGGAACGCAGCGGCTTTCCGAGCAACAGCTGCCGCTACTGCTCGCTCGGACTGGCCTGCACGCTGGCCAACGATCCAAGCACGGCCCCCTGGGGCGGGCTGCCCAGGCCGGTGGCATTGGTGGCACGCTTGACCTGCGATTGCATACAAAAAGTCTTCGCTCAGTGGGCTGAGGCCTTGGGCACGGAGTTCTTTGCGCTGGAGGCGCCCGGCTGGACACACAAGGACCCGAACTGGTTTCAAAATGCCCGCGACGGCTGGGAGCAGGTCTTCGAAGCCCCGCGCATCGATCTGCTGGTTGCGGAGATGTACCAGTTGATCGGGGTGTTGGAGCGCAAGACCAACCGCCGTTTCGACGAGGCGAAGCTCGAGGCGCTCATGCTCAGCATCAATGAACAGGAGGCGTATATTGCCGAGGCCGCTGATCTGATCGGCACGGCGCGCCCCTGTCCGGTGTCCATCGCCGATCAGATGCCCAACACGATGATTCCGCAATGGCATCGCGGCTCGCCGTGGGCGCTGGCACACGCGAAGCGCTTTCGCGATGAAGTCGCACAACGGGTCGGGGCCGGCATCGGCGTGACTGCCAACGAGCGCGTGCGGCTGATGTGGATCGGCGCCGGACTGTGGCACGACCCGGGATTTTATAACGCCCTCGAGCAGCGTCACGGCGCCGTGTTCGTCTGGTCCATGTACACGCCGTTTGCCGGGCCGCAGTACATCCGATCCCTCAGAGGCCAGCCGATGCGCGCGCTGGCCAGCCGCATCTGTTCCATGAACGAGGTGCTGCATCTGCCGCCGTGGATGAACAGCTGGATGGTCAGTGAGGCCAAGCGCTGCGGCATTGATGCGGCCGTCATGCTGGCACCGCCTGGAAATCGGCTATCGCAGTCCGGCACGAAACTGACACAGCTTTCGTTGCAGGCCGCAGGCGTGCCGACCTTGACGTTGGATGCAGACATGGTGGATGCGAAGGGTTGGCGTCATGAACAGACCGTCGATCACGTTTCGCAATTCCTGAGCCAGGCAGGCTTGACTTGAGAGGCCATGCAATCCTGCTCGCCGGTGTGCTGTTCAGCTGCAGGCTGTGGGGCGCCGAGCCCGCTTTGACGCTGATCTATGCCAGTCCCTATTCGCCAAACCATACCTTCAGCATGGCCGATCGGATCTGGATGAAATGGGTCGAGGAGCACTCCAACGCTCGCCTGCGCATCCGGCCCATATGGTCGGGCGCGCTGCTGTCCTCCGACCAGTCGATGCTCGAGTTGCGTCACGGAATCGCCGACATCGGCCTGATCACACCGATCTACACCCGCGGCGGTGTGCAGTTGATTCGGGCTCAGGCCGGCTTTTATGGCGGTGCCAAGACCTTCGAGCAACAGGTCGCCATGTATCGCTGTCTGTCGGCCGACTCCGCCGACTCCGCCGAATTCGAACGCGAGCTGCGCGGCCTGAAAGTTCTGGCCATTCAGGGCGGCACGCTGCCCGGCGTGCTCACGCGCACGCGGCCGGTGTCGACGCTGGCCGATTTACGTGGCTTGCGTCTGCGCGCACCCATAGAACTGCTCGGGGTGCTGCGCGACCTGGGCGCCGATCCGGTCAACATGCCGATGGGCGAGGTGTATTCGGCGCTGGCCAAGGGTGTTCTGGATGGCGTCATCGCCCCCGCCGACACGCTCAAATCGCTGCATTTTGCCGAAGTCGCCAAGCACTTTTGGCGCCTGGAGATTCCGCGCGGCGCCTATCCCGCGCGCGCCATGGCCATGCGGCGCTGGCTCGAGCTGTCCGAGCAGGACCGTGCCGTGCTCGAGGCATCGACGCCAATCTGGGAGCAGGCGCTCGCGGCACAAACCCTGGCGGCGGTGCAGGCCGGGGAAATCGCCGGTCGCGCACAAGGGGTCGTGTTCACACCGGTGGCGCCGCAGGATCAGCAGCGCTTTGATGCGTTGTACGAGGCCGACAGCGCGCGCAGCGCCCTGCAGCTCGAGCGCTACGGCATTTCCGCGCAGCAGACCTTTCTCGATGCGCGCGCAATCGCCGGCAGCATCGAAGCCAGCGGCCAGGTTCGCTGCCTGAACGCTCATCCGGCGCGCTGACCCGCAATGTCGTTTGTCCTATCAACCAAATTTTTTCGACCTGCGCGATGCGCGCCAGAGCCAGCGGCGGCCGCCCTAAGCTGACCCGATCTCATCCTCCACGGCTTATTTGCGCCTGTTATGCGCAGTGCTCGCGGCGCGCGGCCGGCGGCACGCGCCGGCGCCCAAAGCGCCGCGTGTTGCTTTCCTGCATAAAGCGTTTCGGTGATCTTGCCAACGAATTGCAAATGCGCGAGTATTGCTGCCGACGAACGAAAAGCTGTGGGCACCGCGGATGGATCGAGCCGCACGCTAAACGGACATTGGGGGGATTCAAGCTATGGCATCAGACAGCGGCATCGACTTCGGCGCTTCTTGCAAGCGTTTACATTAGTAAGTCACAAAAACTATATGACGCATGTTATTGAAATAATTTCGGATTTATCCCGGAAAACACCATCGCAAGCCAGGGAGCGGTCCATGAACCGGAAAGAGTCCTACGCCAATCACACCGCCGGCGTCGCCACTGCCGTGGCCTTCGCACTGGCCGGCGCGGCGCTGCATCCGCAGCAAGCCGCGGCGCAATCGGCTGCCTTAGCCACGGATACGCAAAGCGATCAGCTGCAGGAGGTGGTCATCACCGCCGAGAAGCGCTCGGAAGACCTGCAGAAAGTGGCCATCTCGGCCACGGTCCTGAGCGGCGATGAACTGGCGCAAAAAGGCGTCAGCACGCTGCAGGACCTCGGCAATGTCACCCCCGGGCTGTCGATACAGCCGCAGACCACCGGCGAGAGTTTCATCAACATTCGCGGTGTCGGCGTACAGGCCACCTCACCAACCTCCTCCAACGGCGTGGTGTTTTACGTCGACAGCCAATACATTCCGGATAATTTCACCAACCTGTTCAGCTTGTTCGATATTGGCAGCGTGCAGGTGCTGCGCGGCCCGCAGGGAACGCTGGTCGGCGTCAACGCGACCGGCGGGGCGATTCTGGTCAATACCGCGCAACCGGAATTGAACAGCACATCGGGCTATTACACCCAGACCATCGGCAACTACAGCGACTTCAAGGAGGAGGCGGCGCTGAATCTGCCGATCTCGGACACCTTGGCCGCCAGAGCGGCGGTGGTCAGCGAAACCGAAGACAGCTTCACCAAGAACTTGGGCAGCGGCGTGACCGGCACGTTCAATCTCGAAAATCCCGGCAATCTCAATACCAAGGCCGTGCGATTGCAGTTGCTGTGGCAGCCGACCGCGGATTTCCAGACGACACTGCGCCTGGAGAAGTTCCAGAGCCTGACCGACGGCCCGGCAGTCAAGCCGCTGGCGGATCCGGCGACCGATCCGTTCAGCGCCAGCATTCAAAATGAGCCCTATGTGGTGGCCTACAGTCATGCCACGTTCTTCAACATCTATGGCGAGCGCGGCTCGGCCGAGATCAAGTGGGATCTTGCGCCCGGGGTGCAGCTTCGCTCCGTGACCAGCGTGCAGGACGGGCACGAATCGGATGAGGAGGACCAGGATTTTGGTCGCGATGTCGCCAATGTGAGTCTGCAGCGTCGCACCGATGTGCAGACCGTGACGCAGGAAGTGAATCTGCTGTCGACCGGATCCGGACCACTGCAATGGGTGGTCGGCGTGTACTACCTGGACACCAGCACGCCGCTGGAGCTGGCATTCACCTCGCAGCCGGCAGGCGTGCCGGCACCGATTGGCTTCTTCGTCAGTCCCTATGGCGTCGCCAAGCACTTCTCCAGAGCCGCTTTCGGTCAGGTCACTTACAACTTCACGCCGAGCTGGTCGGTGACGCTCGGCGGGCGCTATACCGAGGACAGCCTGCCCTACAACGCCCTGAGCTTCCTCGGACCCAACACCGTCGTGACCAGCGCCGATCCCACTTCGGACAAGCCCACCGGCAAGGCCGCGATCAATTGGAACGTCACGGAAGATTCGCTGCTGTACGTGTCACTGGCCAACGGCTACAAGGCCGGCGGTCAGAACCTGGTCGGCGCGGCCTACGGGGATGAAACCAACGTGGTCACGGAATTCGGGGTCAAATCCACAATTCTGGATCACCACCTGCGCGTCGATGCCGACGTGTTCAATTCCAACTATCAGCACATCCAGCTGCAGCAGTTCATCGGCGGCGCGCCAGTGACCAGCAACGCCGCCGGAGCGAAATTCGATGGTGGAGAACTGGAGTTGACCGGTCTGTTCGGTGATTTTCGCCTCGACGCCAATGCCGCCTACCTGCACGGCTATTTCACCGGCGCATTCGTTTACAGCACCAATCCACTACCGACCCTGGCGGGCTCGCCCACGCCGTATTCACCGACTTGGCAGGGCACTCTGGGGGCGCAATACGACTTTCACCTCGGCAGCGGCAAATTGACCCCGCGCGTGCAGTGGTCGTACGAGGGCTCGGAAACCACGATCCCGGAATACGCCGCGCAGACACTGCCCGTCTATAACGTGCTGCAAGCCCATGGCATCGTCGATGCCAATCTGACCTACAAGGCTGCGCAGCATTGGACCGCGGCGGCGTATGTGCTCAACGCCACCAACAAGGTCTATGTCGCCAACACCGTTGATATCGGTCTGGGCTCCAATGGACTGATGTACAACGCGCCCAGACAGTTTGGCGTGCGGGTCAACTACAGCTTCGGATCGTCGGCGAAGTAGCGCTTCGGCTCGGCGATGATCCGGGGACTGCTGACGGCAGTGATGGCTCTGGTGAGCACGATCGCGGCGGCCGATGGCGTGCCGACGCCGACCGTGGTCGGTCCGCTGCCCGACTCCGCGCGGCAGGGCACCCTGGTGTGGAACGTCGCCAAGCTGGGCTACGTCGCCGAGGAGTACCTGGTTTCGGGCACGGCCGACGTCTATGACGCGGTCGCGATGGCCGATGCGGTAAACATGTTGACGCGCGACATGCCGCGGGACATGGCCAGGCGGGACGATTATTCGCGTCCGGTACTGAGCGCTGCCCAACCCTATGTCACGCGAATCATCGTCTACCGTCCCAAGGCACCGGAGCGCTTCAGCGGCAACGTGGTGGTCGAGACCGCCCATCCGCTGCAGGGCGGACTGGCGATCGTCTGGTCGCTGCTCAGCGGCTACTTCGCCCAGCACGGTGACATCTACGTCGGCATTGCGCATCCGGTCACCTTCGACAGTCTGCGACACAGCAATCCCGCGCGCTATGGCCAACTCAGCGCGGTCGATCCGACGCAGCTTTGGGGAATGATCGCCCAGGTCGGCGCGCTGATCAAAGGCGCCGGCAGCACCAGCCCGCTGCGCCGCTATCGCGTCAGCCACCTGTTTCTGACCGGCTATTCGTATACCGGCGTGGCGGCCACGACCTTCGCGAACTTTCATCACGACAGCGCCGTGCTGGCCGATGGGCGCCACGTGTTCGACGGTTATCTGCCGATGGCCAACTCCATGTACGTGCGTCCCATCGACGTGCCGGTCATCCGCGTCATGACACAGAGCGACTTCAACAGTTTTGGCGGCCTGAACAATCGCCGCGAGGACAGCGATGCCCCGCACAGCCGCTTCCGTCTATGGGAAGTGGCGGGCGCCTCGCATCTCAACGCCTCGCCCGTCATTGCGCCGGGCGCCGAGCCCTGGGTTGCGGCAACCCCCTTGGTCGAGCCGCCCAACCTGCCGCAGTTCTCGGCCAGCGATTGCAGCAAGACGTTTCCGAGCGGATCCGGCCCGGATACCTTGCCGCTGACCTACGTCATGGTCAGCGCCTTTGAGCACCTGTACGCCTGGGTCCGCGGCGGGCAGCCCCCGCCGCGCGCCGCGCGCATACAAACCAATGCCGACGGTTCGCCCGCGATCGATGCCAGCGGCAACGCCGTCGGCGGATTGCGCCTGCCCGAGCTCGTGGTTCCAGCCGCCAGCTATGGCGCGGGCTCGGGTGCCTGCTTCCTGTTCGGCTATCGGCTGCCCTACGGGCCCGATCGCATGCGCTCGCTGTACGGCAGTCGCGATCGCTATCTGGCACGGCTGCGTGAGGCCACACGGGCGCAGGTTCAGCACGGCTGGCTGCGGCCTCAGGAGGCCCAAAGCATCGAACGGGCAGCTCGGCTGAGTCAGGCTTTCTGAAGCTGGCGCGCGCGAGACGGGAGGCTAGCTCGCTCACGCAGGCTGCGCGCGCGAGGCGAACGCTCTGGGCCATGTCGGCGGTCCAGTTCATCTTGAGCAGCGCGTTCTCGATCATTCCGCCCGTGATTCCTCTGCTTCTGCCCGCCATGGGGGTGCACGAGCCGGCGGCCGTGCGCATCTGGGCTGGCGCGGTGCTGGGCGTGACGCCGCTGGGCGCGGCGCTGATGTCGCCCTGGTGGGGAAATCTCTCGGACCGCGTGGATCGTCGCCTGATCATTCTGATTTCCTGCACCGCTGTGGCCGTGTGCACGGCACTCATGAGTCGGGTCACGCACCCCGCGCAGCTGCTCGCGCTGCGTTTTTGCATGGGACTCTTTGGCGGACACGTCGCCGCTGCCATGGCACTGGTCTGCGCCGTTACGCCCGCCGTTCGTTTAGGTCTCGCACTGGGCTGGCTGGCCACCGCGCAGCTCGCCGGCTCACTGCTCGGTCCGTTGATCGGCGGCGCCATCGCCGACGCCTTCAGCAGCCTGCGTGCGCCATTCTTCGGAGCCAGCCTCGCGACGCTGCTGGTTGCAGCCGCGATCCTGCTGGTGCCATCGCCGGCGCGATCTGCCGCGGCCCCTGCTGCCGACGGCGCGCCGGATTCGCCGGCGTCGCGCTGGCCGCGGCGCGAACTGTGGACATTGATCATCGTGCTGCTGCTGGCGCAATGCGCCATCATGAGTCCACAGCCCATCGTCTCCCTGCTGGTACTCGAATTGGTGGGACAACGAGCGCAGTTGGCGAGCTTGGCCGGTTTTGCCTTCTCCGTGGTCGCGCTCAGTGGACTCATCGGCTCGCCATTGCTCGGTAGACTGGGGGACTCGATGGGCGCAAGGCGAGTGTTGCTGCTGAGCGTGGTGGCGGCGGCCGTGTGTACTTTGCCGCAGGCCATTGCCACGCGTTACGGCTGGTTCGTCGCCGAGCGCTTTCTCGCGGGGCTATTCCTCGCCGGCATCATCCCAACGGTCAATGCCCTGATCGGCAAACGCGTCGGCGACGCCGGTCGCGGCCGGGTCTACGGCATCACCGCCAGCGCGAGTTTTCTGGGTGCCTTTCTCGGTCCGGCGGCAGGCGGGGTGCTGGCAGCTGAGCTCGGGCTACGCAGCGTATTTCTCGGCAGTGCCGCGCTGCTGTTGTCGGCTGCGCTGTGGATTGCCGCGCGGCTGCCGCCGACTGCTCGGGGCCGCTGATCGCGCCTCAGTGCTCACACGACGCACACCGCATGCGCGGGCACTGTGTCGCGGTACAGTTCCGCGATCAATGCGGCCCAACGCTCACGCATCAGGCGCTGATTGATCGAGCCCTTGTCGGTGATCTCGCCGCGATCGAGAGATGGCGGCTCGGGCAGCACGAGCGCGCGCCGCACACGCGTGGCGCTCCCGGACTGCGTGCGCGCGTGAGCGGCCAGGCGCTCGGCCAGCTGTTGCAGCAGGCGTGGTTCGCGGGCCAGCTCTGCGGGCGACAGCGGCTGCGCGGCACCGATTGCCAGCGAGCAGACCCGCACATCGGGCAGGATCAACAGCGTCAGATAGTCGCGGTCCAGACCGGCGATGACCACATCGAGCGCCAGCGGCGCCAGCGCCTGCAGCAGGCTCGCCCGCAGCGGCCCGACGCTGACCCAGGTGCCGGTACTGAGTTTGAAGTCCTCGGAGATGCGTCCGTCGAATGCCAGGCCTCGAGTCGGATCCTCGGGATCGAGCAGCCGCACGGCGTCGCCGAGCCGGTAGTAGCCTTGCTCGTCGAAGGCGGCCGCGGTCTGCTCGGGCGCGCGCCAGTAGCCCGGCGTGACATTGGGTCCGCGCACGCGCAGTTCCAACTTGTCGGCCACCGGGGCAATCTTGACCACGCAGCCCGGCGCGGGCAGTCCGATCACGCCGGCGCGATCGGTTTCCGGTGTGGTGAAGGTCACCGACGGGGAGGTCTCGGTGGCACCGAGCCCGGACAGCATCGGCAGCCGTCGGCCCCGGGCCGACATGGCCTGTCGGTCCATCGCATCCCAGGTGTACTGCGACAGGCTCGCGCCGGCGAAAAAACAGGCACGCAGTCGTCGGAAGAAGCTGCAGCGCAGGGTCTCATCATGCTCCATGCGTTCGACCAGCATCTCAAAGCCCTTGGGTACGTTGAAGTAGACGGTTGGCGAGATCTCGCTGAGATTGCGCACCGTCTCCTGGAAGGCCTGACCTATGGGTCTGCCGTCATCGATGTAGAGCGAGCCGCCGTTGAATAGCACGGCACCGACATTGTGGCTGCCACCGTAGGTGTGATTCCAGGGCAGCCAATCCACGACGATGGGAGGCTCGTCCAGAAGGAATGGCATTGCCGAGTGCAGCATGATCTGGTTGCTGCAGAGCATGCGATGCGTGGTCACGACGGCCTTGGGCTGTCCCGTGGAGCCGGAGGTCAGCAGCAGCTTGGCGATCGTGTCCGGTTCGACTCGCGCATGCGCGGCTTCGACGCCCTCGAGGTCGCCGGATTCGAGCGTCTCGAGGCGATGCACCGCACGGCCCGAGCTCAGCCCCGCATCACCGAGCAGCACCGCATCGAGCGGGACCGCGGCGGCGATGGCCTGCTCGAATTGCGGGGTATCGAACGCCGCCACCATGCCTGGCGTGAGCAGTCCCATGACGTAGCGCAGTTTCGAGAAATCCGAGCCGCGGTGTGAGTACGCGGGAGACATGGGGCAGTACGGCACGCCCAGGTACATCGCCGACAGACCCAACAACAGATGCTCGATGCCATTGCCCGACAGGATGACCAGCGGACGCTGTGCCGACAGCGCGTGCGTGGCCAGTCCGGAGGCGAGCGCGCGTACACGCTGCAGCGCCTGCCGGTAGCTGAGGCGCTGCCACGCACCGTCCGCGCGGCGTCGGGCGACGAAGATCCGATCCGGGGCGAGCGCGGCCCAATGCTCCAGCGCATCGGTCACACGGCGCGGGTACGCGCCCAGCGTGGCGCGCGGCGTGAGCACGGTGGAACCGTCGGCCTGCCTTTGAACATCGACCGCAAAGGAGCCCGTGTGCCAGGCCGCTGCCTCGGCCGTCATGATCAGCCTGCGCGCTCGCTTTCCCAGTCGGCGATGCTCTTGCCCTCGCGCACCAGCTGCATCAGCAATGGCGCCGGCTGCCAGTGCATGGGTCCGAAGCGCGCACGGTAGCGATCAAGGCCTGCGAGCAAAGCGGGAAGCCCGATGGTCTCGGCATGGAACATCGGCCCACCGCGATAGCGAGGAAATCCATAGCCGGCACTCCAGACGACGTCGATGTCGCTGGCGCGCTGCGCCACCCCCTCCTCGAGGATGCGAAATCCCTCGTTGATCAGCGGATACAGGCAGCGCTCGATGATTTCCTGCTCGCTGTGCGCTTGCGGCGCCACGGCCAGCTGCCGGGCCCGCTGCTGCAGAATCGCGATCGCCTCCGGATCATCGTGGCGCGCGCGATCCCCGGGCAGATAGCGGTAGTACCCCTTGCCGTTTTTCTGCCCCAGGCGTCCGGCTTCGACCAGCGCGAAGTCGGCCTGATAATACGTGGGATCGGGCGGATAGCGCTCGGCGTTGGCCTTGTGCACATTGACCCCGACATCGACTCCGGCCATGTCGAACACCGCCAGAATTCCCATGGCCATGCCCCACTGCTCCAATGCCGAGTCGATCTGGCGCGGCGTTGCCCCCTCCAACACCATGCGCTCGGCTTCACGGGCGTAGCCCTCCATCATGCGATTGCCGATGAAGCCGTAGCACACGCGGGCCAGCACCGGGGTCTTGCGCAGCGGCTTGGACAAATCCATGACCGTCTGAATCGTGGCCGCGGAGGTCAATTCGGTACGAACCACTTCGAGCAGTGGCATGACGTTGGCGGGTGCGAAGAAGTGCATGCCGATGACGTCCTGGGGGCGCGCGGTGGCGCGCGCAATCTGCGCAATATCGAGCGTCGAGGTGTTGCTGGCCAATACCGCGCCGGGCTTGGCCACCTGGTCGAGCGCGGCGAAGACTTTCTGCTTCAGATCCATGTTCTCATACACCGCCTCGACGATGACGTCGGCGTCGGCGAGCGCGGCGTAGTCGAGCGAGCCGCGTATCAGAGCCATGCGTCGCGCCTTGTCCTGCGCGTCGATGCGTCCTCGCTTGAGCATGGAATCGTAGTTGCGCGAGATCACTTCCAGGCCGCGATCCAAAGCCGCGCGCTCGGCGTCCAACACGGTCACGGGCAGGCCGGCATTGGCGAAACACATGGCGATGCCGCCGCCCATGGTGCCCGAGCCGACGATAGCGGCGCTGGACACGGGCCGCCCCGAGACACCCGCGGGCAGATCCTTCACGCGCCGCGTCTCCCGATCGGCAAAGAACAGATGCACGGCGCCGCGACTTTCCACAGTGGCTTTGGCGCCGTTGACCAGGCGATCCTCCGCCTGCAGTCCCTCGGCCAGCGGCAGTGTCGCGGCCAGCCGCACGGCCTCGATGGCCGTGAGCGCCGCCTGGCGATTCGGGTACTGGCGCGCAGCCTGCGCAGCCATGCGCGCGAACATCTGCTCGCCCGCGCTGGCGGGATCCACCGCGCGCTCGCCGGTGCGACGCGGCCCGCGCCCCTCGGCCAGCAATTGCCGCGTGTAAGCCATGGCGGCGGCGTGCAGATCACCGTCGAGCACCGCATCGAGCAGGCCCCACTCCAGCGCCTGCTGCGCGCTGAGCGGCTTGGCCGATAGAATCATCTCCAGCGTCCTTTCCGAGCCAATGAGCCGCGGCAGCCGCTGGGTGCCGCCGGCGCCGGGAATGATGCCCAGGGTAACTTCAGGCAGACCCATGCGGGCGCTGGGCGCAGCCACGCGGTAATGACAGGCCAGCGCAATTTCCAGGCCCCCTCCCAGTACTGTTCCATACAGCGCCACGATCACCGGCACCGGCAGCGCCTCGAGTCGCGCGAACAGCGCTCGGTACTCGGCCTCCTTTGGCGGCCCGTGGAATTCACCGATGTCCGCGCCCGAGAAGAAGGTCTTGCCCTCACACTGCAGCAGCACGGCCCTGGCCGGCATATGCTGCTCCAGTTGCGCCAGCGCGCGCGACAGGTCCGAGCGCACGGCCGCCGTGATGGTGTTGACCGGCGGGTTGTTGACGGTGATCAGCGCGATGTCGCCGCTGGTCACCAGCGTGACGGTGCTGCTGTGAGCCATTCGTCGCCTCATTGGAACGATATTGACTATTTAGTCATTAATGAACAATCTAGTCAAATGGAGCGATGGTATGCAGGCCGATAGCGTTCGCCGCCTTGATCGGCGCAAGCTCAGGACGCGCGCGGCCCTGCTCAATGCCGGCCGCACGCTGCTGGCGACACGCGCCATCGACGGCATCAGCATCGATGAGATCGTGCTGGTGGCTGATGTCGCCAAGGGCAGCTTCTACAATCATTTTGCCGACAAGGACGTGTTCGCGCGCGAGATCGGCGCGGTGGTGCGCCGCCAGGCCGAACGCGCCGCGGCCCTGGCCAACGCCGGGGTGAGCGATCCGGGCGCGCGGCTGGCGCGCGGCCTGTGCGCATTCGTGCGTTTCGCGATCGAACACCGCGACAGTGCCCGGGTGCTGTGGCGACTGAATCCCGGCTCGACCATGTCCGAGGCGCCCATAAATCGTGTGCTGCGTGAGGATCTGTCGCGCGGCATTCGCACGCGTCGCTTCCACGAGGTCGATGTCGAAACCGGCACACTGCTGGTGATGGGGGCAGTGGTCATTGCCATGCGCCATGTACTGGAGGAGCGAGTGGTCACCAGCCCCGCCGCCATCGCCGCCAACATGGCCGCCGGCATGTTGCGCGCCCTGGGGCTGGCGCCCGTGGCAGCGCGGCGCATCGCCCATGGCGCTGCGCGCGCCCTCTTCCGGAGTGAGCCATGACGCGCACGCAGGTGCTGATCATCGGCGCCGGCCCGTCCGGGCTGCTGCTGGGCCAGCTGCTGAGCCGGCACGGCATCGCCAACCTGATCCTCGAGCAGCGCAGCGCCGAGTACGTGCTGAGCCGCATTCGCGCCGGGGTCATCGAACAGGGCACGGCCGATCTGCTGGCTCAGGCCGGGGTGGGCGAGCGCATGCAGCGCGATGGTCTGATTCATCAGGGCATCGAGCTGTGCTTCGAGGCGCAGCGTCATCGCATCGATTTTCAGGCCCTGCTGGGCAAGAGCGTGATCATCTACGGGCAGACCGAGATCACCCGCGATCTCATGGATGCCCGCCAGGCCAGCGGCGCCCAGACCTTGTACGAGACCGCCGAGGTCAGTCTGCAGCAGCAGCGCATCGGTCAATGCAGCGTGCGCTACCGCACGCACGGGGTTGAGCAGGAGATCGCCTGCGATTTCATCGCCGGCTGTGACGGCTTTCACGGTATCAGCCGCAAGAGCATCCCCGAGTCGGTGCTCAAAGCCTACGAGCGCGTCTACCCCTTCGGCTGGCTGGGCATCCTGGTGGATCGCCCGCCGGTATCCGCCGAGCTCATCTATGCCAACCATGAGCGCGGCTTTGCGCTGTGCTCGATGCGCTCGGCCACGCGCAGCCGGCTGTACCTGCAGTGCCGGCTCGACGATCACGTGGAGGACTGGCCCGATGCACGCTTCTACGAGGAGCTGGGCCGCCGCCTGGATGCGCACGCCGTCGCCCGGCTGCTGCCCGGGGACTCGATCGAGAAGAGTATTGCCCCGCTGCGCAGCTTCGTGGCCGAGCCCATGAGCTACGGCAATCTATTTCTGGCCGGCGATGCCGCCCACATCGTGCCGCCCACCGGCGCCAAGGGCCTGAATCTGGCCGCCAGCGATGTCTACTACCTCTGGCAGGGCCTGCTGGAGTATTACCGCGAGCACTCCAGCGCCGCGCTGGAGGCCTATTCCACGCGCGCCCTGCAGCGCGTGTGGAAGGCAGAGCGCTTCTCCTGGTGGATGACCTCGATCCTGCATTGCTTTCCCGAGGGCAGTGGCTTCGATCAGAAAATACAGCGCGCCGAACTCGAATATCTGGTCTCCTCCCCCGCCGCCATGCGCGTGCTGGCCGAGAACTACGTCGGCTTGCCCTACTAAGCAGCGCGGTTGGTCGACTTCAGCCGCATCCGGAAAAGCGTAAGATGGCCGCCTGGGGGGATAAGGGCCTGCGCCCCACCTCTCCAACACCTAAAATCGTAGGGGAAAGAGCCATGGCTACCAAGAAGGCGTCGTCCGGCATCTATCGCGTTACCGAGATCATCGGTACCAGCACGGTGTCCTGGGAAGAGGCGGCGAAGACCGCGGTCGAAACCGCTTCCAAGACGCTGCGCGATCTGCGCGTGGCTGAAATCGTCAAGCTGGATCTGAAGGTCGATGGCGGCAAGATCGTCGCCTATCGCGCGCGCGTCGCGCTGTCGTTCAAATACGAAGCGTAGCCCGGCGAGTGCGCACGAGCGCGCTGTTTTCCCCCGGCGGGGTGCCCGGCAGTTCAATGCGCTTGCTGGCCGGGATGCACCAGATATCGAGCGGTGCGCGACGGCCACGCAGCTCATAGCGCGGCAGCTGCAGGAAGGCGAGCGGCTCGGAGCTGGATTCGGCAAGCGCGCTGTCCGGTGAGCGCGCGGCCAATGCCGCCGCCACCGTGCAGGAAAACAGCACCTCTCCGGCACGCGCTCGGCCGCACAGCCGTGCGGCCACATTGGCGGTGTCGCCCACCAGGGTGAAGATCCGCCGGGCCGGCGGACCGAACGCGGCCAATGCCACCTCGCCCAGATGCAGGCCGATGCCCACGCCGGCTTCCACGTGCGAGTCGCGTTGCCAGCGCTCGCCCAGGGATTCGAACCGCGCCAGCATGGAGCGGCCGGCCGCGACGGCCTCCTGCGTTCCATCCTGAACCGGATCAGAGACTCCGAATCCGGCCATCAGCGAGTCCCCGGCGGTGTGAAACACCTGGCCGCCGTGCAACTCGACCACGCTCGTAAGCGCGCTGAAGAACTCATCGAGCAGGCGCGCCAGATAGGCGGGCGCCAGCTGCTCGGCCATGGCGGTATAACCGCGCAGATCCGCGAACAGCACCGTGGCACGCGGCGTAGCAGGCGCCGTCACGGGCAGTGCGATCCGGTCCCACCGCATAAAAAATCCCTATCTCCCTCGGGCGCCAGGCGCCACATCGGGTTTCACAATAGCCCACGTTGGACCGAAGCGCCAGAACCCAACGTCGCCGGGCGCACGGCCTGGCCGAGCACATAGGTCTCGGCGATGGCGCGATCGTCGCCCAGTATCATGAACAGCAGCAGCCGCTCGCTCAGATTGCGGGCCTGCACCATGCGGCGCGCGAGCAACGGCGTCGCCTGTGGATCGAGCACGATGAAGTCCGCCTCCATGCCTGGCGCGAACTGTCCGATCCGATTCTCGAGCCCCAGAATCCGTGCCCCAGCCAGGGTGGCGAGGTAGAAGGCCCGTAGCGGGGCGAGGGGCTGGCCCAGCAGCTGGCCGACCTTGTAGGCCTCTCCCATGGTGCGCAACATGCTGAAACTGCTGCCGCCGCCGACATCGGTCGCCAGCGCAAAGCGCATGCCGGCCGCATCGCTGGCGTGCATGTCGAACAGGCCACTGCCCAGGTAGAGATTGGAGCTGGGGCAATAGGCCGCGGCGGCGCCGCTGCCGGCAAGGCGCTGCCGGTCGGCCTCGTCCAGATAAATGCAATGCGCATAAGTCGCGCGCTCGCGCAGCAGCCCGAAGCGATCGTACACGTCGAGGTAGCTGCGATCGTTCGGAAACAGCTTGCGCACCGACTCGACCTCGTCGCGGTTCTCGGCCAGATGGCTGTGAATGAACACGTCCGGATACTCGTGCGCCAACTGCCCTGCCCCCTGCAGCTGAGCCATCGAGGAGGTCAGCGCGAATCGTGGCGTGATCGCATAGTGCAGGCGATCGCGGCCGTGCCAGGTCTCGATCAGCTCGCGCATCTCGCGCTCGCCCTCGCTCGCGCTGTCGCGCAGCCCATCCGGGCAATGACGGTCCATGAGCGTCTTGCCGGCGATCATGCGCAGGCTGCGGGCCGCCGCGGCCTCGAAGAAAGCGTCGATGGAGATCTTGTGGACCGTGCCAAGCACCTGTGCCGTGGTGGTACCGTTGCGCAGCAGCTCGTCGAGGAAGAACTCGGCCACGCTACGCGCGTGCTGGCCGTCGGCAAAACGCTGCTCGGCGGGAAAGGCCTGGTGCTCGAGCCAGTCGAGCAGATTGCGGCCGCCCGCGCCGATGATGTCGGTCTGCGGATAGTGGATATGCGTATCGATGAAGCCCGGCATGATCAGCCGCTGACCGTGCTCGACGATGCTCAGCGGGCCTGCGTCGCGCAGCAGCGCCGAGGCCGGTCCGACCGCCTCGATCCTGCCGTCGGCGACAATCAGCACGCCGCTGTCCCAATACTCGCAGGCCTCGGCGCGAGCCTGCGCTCCCGGATCGGCCCGGAAATGCAGTATCGAGCCGCAGTGCGCAATGCGAGACACGGCCTTCATCACCCCGTGTGCGCTCAGTAGCCCGGATGAAAGCTGCGGCCCAGCGATGCCGGCTGGTTCAGCAGGATCGTCCGGGCATCGCGACAGATCACGACCAGCACCACGATCGTCGCCAGATAAGGCAGCATCGACAGGAATTCACTCGGCACATGTATTCCCAGTCCCTGTGCGTACAACTGCAGCACGGTTACCGTTCCGAACAGATAGGCCCCGCCCAATACCCGCCATGGCTTCCAGGTACCGAACACCACCAGCGCCAGGGCGATCCAGCCGCGCCCGGCGCTCATGCCCTCAACCCACATCGGGGTCAGAGCCGTGGACAGATAGGCGCCGGCAATGCCGCTCATGGCGCCGCCGAACAGCACCGCCAGGTAGCGGATGCGGGTCACCGGTTCACCCAACGCATGCGCGATCTCGGGTGCTTCGCCGACGGCACGCAGGCGCAAACCCGCGCGCGTGCGCTTGAGCAGCCACGCGATCAGCGCGCACAGCGCCAGTGACAGATACACCATCAGATCGTAGTGAAACAACAGCGGACCGAGCACCGGCAACTCACTGAGCAGCGCGATATGCAGCGGCGGCAGGCGTGCGATCGGCAAGCCGACAAAGCTGCGGCCGGCAAAGGCGCTCAGGCCGACGCCGAATAAAGTCAGAGCCAACCCGGTCGCGACCTGATTGGTCTGCAGACTCAGCGTCAACACCGCGAACAGCAATGCGATCAGCGCGCCGGCGGCGGCCGCAGCCAGAAAACCCAGCAGCAGGCTGCCGGTGGAGACTGCGACCGCGAATCCGCTCATGGCCCCCACCAGCATCATGCCCTCGACCCCGAGATTCAGAACCCCTGCTCGCTCCGTCACCAGTTCGCCCAGCGCCGCGTACACCAGCGGGGTGGCGGCGCCGACCGCGCTGGCCGCGATGGCGACCCAGGTTGCCAGGCTCATGTGCGCCGCACACGGAAGTGGATCAACAGTTCCGCAGCGAGCAGAAAGAACAGCAGCGCGCCCTGAAACAATCCGCTCACCGAGGAGGGCAGCTGCAGTTCCACTTGCGCCGATTCGCCACCCAGATACAGCGCCGACATCAGCAGCGAGGCCAGTACGATCCCCAGCGGATGCAGGCGGCCGACGAAGGCGACGATGATGGCCGCAAAGCCGTAGCCGGGCGAGATACTGGGCTGAAGCATGCCGATCGGGCCGGCGACTTCGCATATGCCGGCCAGTCCGGCTGTGCCGCCACCGATCAGCATGGCCAGCCAGATATTGCGCCGCTGGCTGATGCCGGCGTAGGCGGCAGCGGCCGGGGCCAGGCCGCTCACACGCATGCGGTAACCGGCGGCGGTGGCGTGCCCGAACCACCAGGACAGAGCCGCCAGCGCGAGCGCGATCAGGAAGCCGACGTTCACGCGCGCCCCATCGAACAGCGGCGCCAGCAGTGCGTTGTCGGGCAGGGGCGGTGATTGCGGGAAATTCTGCCCGGCCGGATCTCGCCAGGGCCCATGCACCAGGTAGGACAGCAGCAGCTGGGCGATGTACACCAGCATCAGGCTGACGAAGATTTCGCTGGTGCGAAACTGCGAACGCAGGAACGCCGGTATCGCCGCCCAGGCCATGCCGCCGAGTACTCCCGCGAGCAGTATCAGCGGCAGTGCGCCATGCGTCATTGCCGGCGTCCAGTACAGGGCGGCGCCGCCGCCGGTGATGGCGCCGATCGTGAACTGTCCCTCGGCGCCGATATTCCAGACATTGGCGCGATAGCCCGGGGCGAGACCTAGCGCGCAGAGCATCAATGGCGTGGCCTTGAGCAGCAGTTCTCCGAGCCCGTAGAGCGAACTGAGCGGTTCGACAAAGAACACTTTAAACGCAGCCACCGGATCGGTGCCGAGCAGGCTCAGCGTCAGGAAGCCGGTGACCACCATGGCCACGGCTGCCAGCGGCGAGGAAGCCATGCGCATGGCCATCGAAGGTTTGGCGCGCCGTTCCAGCCGCAGCGGCCACGGCGAGCGATCAAACGGCCACATGGTCGAATGCACCGGTCATCCACACACCGACCGTCTCGAGCGGCAGATCCGCGGCCGGCACGACGGCCGACAGGCGTCCGCCCGCCAGCACCGCCAGGCGATCACAGATTGCGAACAACTCATCGAGTTCCTCGGAAATGACCAGCACCGCGGCGCCGGTATCGCGCAGATCAATCAACGCCTGGCGGATCAGCAGCGAGGCGCCGATATCCACGCCCCAGGTCGGCTGCGCCACCAGCATGACCTTCGGTGCCAGGCGAATCTCGCGGCCGACGATGAATTTTTGCAGATTGCCGCCCGACAGGCTGTCCGCCGGGGCCAGCTCGCCATCGCATTTCACGGCAAATTGAGCGATCGTGTCGCGCGCAAAGGCGCGCGCGGCGCGGTGCTGGATCAGTCCATGACGCACCAGTCCAACCGCGGCGCCGGTGAGCACGCAGTTGTCGGCCAGATGCATCTCGGGCACAGCCCCGCGCCCGAGCCGTTCCTCCGGAACGAAGCGCAATCCAAGCATCCGGCGCGCGGCCGGATTCAGCCGGCCGACCTGTTGACCGCACAGACGCACCGCGCCGCGCGCCGCGCACAAGCTCTCGCCGGAGATCGCCGCCTGCAGTTCCTTCTGGCCATTGCCCGATACGCCGGCAATGCCGACGATCTCCCCGCCACGCACGCGCAGATTGATATGGCGCAAGCTCGTGCCAAACGGATCCGCAGTCGCGAGCGACAGGTTGATCAGCTCGAGCTGCGTCACTCCGGGCTCGCGTGGCTGCAGCCGGCACTGCGCCAGCTCGCTGCCGACCATCAACCGCGCCAGACTGGCGTTGCTCTCCTGGCGAGGAATCGCCGTGCCGGTGACTCGACCATTGCGCAGCACGGTCGCGACATCGCACAGCTCGCGAATCTCATCGAGCTTGTGGCTGATATAAAGAATACTGAGCCCCTCTCCGGCCAGCCGGCGCAGGGTCCGGAACAGCGCCTGCACGGCCTGCGGCGTCAGCACCGAGGTCGGCTCATCCAGAATCAACAGTCGCGGGGCTTGCAGCAGGCAGCGCACGATCTCCACACGTTGGCGCTCGCCGACCGACATGCCGTGCATCAGGCGCTGGGGATCGATCGGCAAGCCGTAACGTTGCGATACCTCTTCGATGCGCGCCGCGAGCCTGGAGGGGCTCACGCGTTCATCGAGTGCCAGAGCGATGTTCTCGGCCACCGTGAGGGTCTCGAACAGCGCGAAATGCTGAAATACCATGCCGATGCCCAGACGCCGCGCCTGTGCCGGGCTGCGGATGGCGACGGTGCTGCCCTCCCATTCGATGCTGCCCTCATCGGCTTGGGTTACGCCGTACACGATCTTCATCAGCGTGGTCTTGCCTGCGCCATTCTCGCCGAGCAAGGCATGAATCTCGCCGGTCCCGACCTGCAGATCGATATCCTGGTTCGCGATCACACTCGCATAGCGCTTGCTGATGCCATGCAGAGCCAGGCGCGGCACTTCGGCGACGCCCGTCATGCGCTCGCACCGTTTCGCAGCATTGCGGCGCGCATCAGGCGAACTTGGTGCATGCCGCACGGCGGGATTTGCTGAGGTTCATTCGCTGCCCTGCCCGAGGCCAGTATGCGTGTGATCCTATACAATCGGCCGCGACAACACGAGGCATGACACATGCTGCATCGATTCCGCTCCGCGCTGGCCACCACTGTGCTGCTCGGCCTGATCTCGCTGTGCGTGGCGGCGACAGCGCCGCTGAAGGTGGCATTCGTGTATGTCGGGCCGATCGCCGATGGCGGCTGGTCCTATCAGCATAATCTGGGGCGCCTGGCGCTGGAGAAGGAGTTCGGCGCCCAGATTGAAACCACATACGTCGAGAGCGTGCCGGAGACGGCCGATGCCGAGCGCGTGATTCGTCAGCTCGCCGCCAAAGACTATGCGCTGATCTTCGCCACTTCGTTCGGCTACATGGAGCCCACGCTGCGGGTTGCGAAGCTGTTTCCGCGGGTGCACTTCGAGCACGCCACCGGCTTCAAGGCCGCCGCCAACGTGGTCACCTACGAGGCGCGCTTCTACGAGGGCGCCTATCTGCTCGGCGTGCTGGCCGGGCGCATGACCAAGACCAATACGCTGGGCTTCGTCGGCTCTTTTCCGATTCCGGAGGTCATCCGCAACATCGATGCCTTTACGCTCGGCGCCAGGAGCGTCAACCCCAAGATCCACACCAAGGTCGTCTGGGTGGATACCTGGTATGACCCCGGCAAGGAGCGCCAGGCGGCGGAGGCGCTGATTGCACAGGGCGCCGACATCCTGTGTCAGAACACCGACTCCCCGGCCGCGATTCAGGTCGCCGAGGAAAAAGGCCTGCATGCCTTCGGCTGGGATTCAGACATGGCGAAATATGGACCGCATGCGCAATTGACTGCCAACACCGAAAACTGGGGCGTGTACTACATCGACGAGGTCAAGCAGCAGCTGGCCGGAACCTGGAGCGGCAATCGCAAGGCTCACCTGGGGATCAAGGAGGGCGTGGTGGTGCTCACACCGCTGAATCCCGCGGTGCCGGCGGAAGTCGCCCGAGTCTTCGAATCCAGGAAACAAGCCATCATCGCCGGCACGCTGCTGCCGTTCGCCGGTCCGATCAAGGACAACAACGGCGTATTGAAGACCGAATCCGGCGCGACGATATCGATGGATGACCTGCTGGGCATCAATTGGTACGTGGACGGGGTCGACGGCACCGTGCCTAAGTGACCGTCACGGCCATCTCGAGCTCAATCTCCTCGCAGTTGCTGCCCGGTCCGCCGCGATCCAGCACGAGAAAATCGCAGCTCTGCTCCAGAGCGATCAGCGCGTGGTGCCAGGTATTGCGGCGGTAGTTGACGCCCTGGTTGCCGCTGCTCAGAAAGGCGCGAACGCCCCCTGCGATCGGCTGCTGGGCGCCCTCTGCGACCACGACCAGAAACGATCGGCCGTTCAATGGGAAAAAGCTCTGGCTGGACAGCGGATGGCGCTCCAACGTGCGCACCGCAAAAGGCAGCGCACGCGGGGATGCCTTGAAAATGCTGATCAAAGGCCGGCCGCCGTCTTGCAGCACATCGACCTGCGCCAGATCATCGAAGCGCTGACTGGTGCCCTGGTTGATCCACTGGGCGCGGTGGCCGGCGATTTCAATGACCTCGCCGAATGCGGCGAAACCCTGCGCCGTCAGCGGTGCGGCTTTCAGAATCAATCGGCGTACCCGAACAGTCTGACCCGACTCAGGCCCCCATCCGGATGCATGTTGACGCGCACATGCGAAATGCACCCCAGATCGCGCAATGGCTCGCGAAAGCGCTGAACGTGGTCGGGCTGGAGTTTCTGCGGCTCCAGCAGTATCGGCCAATGCAGGCATTGACTGGTCAAATCCGAATCCTCACCCTCGCCCACGAGCGCGCCATGCACGGATACCTGGTACGGATAGTTACCCTTGAAATGCGCCGTGTCGATCTCGATATGATCGATGCGTCCGCGATGACCCAGGCGCAGGATGGCCCAATCGTAACCGGGCCCGCGCCGGCGGCGCGTTTCCCAGCCGTCAGCCATGCTCGCGCCACGCCCCGGGAGCAGCAGATTGTGCATCGAGCCGTAGTGCTCATCGCTGCAGGCCAGCGCCCGGCCGCCGTTCAACGCCGCGGCCAGATCGATCGGCCCGGCCCCGGATACATCGCTCCAGTCGCGATGCACCGCGCCGTAGGCGCGCAGTCGCGCCACGCCCCCGTCCGGGTAAATATTGAGCTTCAGATGCGTCCAGATCTGGCTCGACTTGAGTTCAAAGTCATGGCACTGATTGCCTTGCAGCGCCACGCGCGGCAGCAACTCGCTCCACGGCGTGTCCTTCTCAGGCCTCACCGCCACCCGGCAGGCCTGTACGCAGGCATGGGGCGGATAGTTGCCGGTGAAGTAGCGCGTATCGATCTGCAGCGCGCTGAGCACGCAGGGGGCAGCCAGCTGCACCACGCAGTGGTCGTGGCCTTGATCGCGGCGCCGGCGCGTCTCCCAACCGTCCATCCACTTGCCGTGATCATCGTAGACGCCGGCGCGCCATTCCGGTTCATTGGGATTCAACAGACGCTCACTGGCCCCGAAGAACTCGTCACTGCAGGACAGTACCGCAGCACCGAGCCGCGCGTCGGCCAGATTGATGTCGCGAGGCTGGAGTTCGATGGGTCGCATTGGCTCAACCATGTTGCATCAGTTGCCCGTTGTGACGGCCGGCTGGTTGAGTCTGTAATAGAAACTCCTGCAGAGCGCGTGCCGCGCCTTCGGCCACGCGCGCATCGATGGGCGGCTCATCACGATAGCTCAGACCGTCCCGGCCCTGCCGCACCATCGCCAGACATTCTGCATTCAGGCCGGCCGCGTGCAGCGCCGCCAGCACGTGGGCAGCCTCGCCGCCGCCGGCCTCCGCGCTGGTCAGCGCCACGCAGCCGCGCAGTGCGTCGGGCTCAGTCAGGCTCGCGGCAGAGCCCGCGGGTTGCTCGAGCGAGCGCGCGAATAGCGCCAGAGCGCAGGGCGTACTCAGCTTCTGCTGCCTGAGCTGCTGCGCTACGGCCACGCTGATGATGATGCCCAGCGGCCCGTCGCAACGCAGCGCCCGCGCGCCCGGATCGTAGTGCACACCCAGAAGCAGCGTCTTGGCGTTCGCGTTGCTGCCCCGCAGGTGGCCGATCATGCCTTCGGTGCCATCGAGACGGAGTTCGAAACCGGCGGCCAGCATCCATTCGCGCAGCAGCGATGCCCCCGGTTGCACGCGTTCGAGCATGGCCATGATCTCCGCGCCGGCAGGCGTGGCCACCCGCTCGGCCAGGCGGTAGCCGGCGATCAATGCGATCTCGGCCAATGCCGTACGCTGTTCGAGGGATCTGTCGCGCGTCAGGCGAAGTTCGCAGCGCGCCAGAATCGCGGCCGGATCATGGCCGCGCACGGCGAGGATGAACGGAAAGTCGAATTTGTCGAGATAGGCGGCATTGAGCTGCTCCAGACGCCCGAACTGCGCCGGCGAGCAGGCGTCCAGACCGGCGCGATGCTGTTCCCGCGCCGATGCCTCGGTCAGAGGCGAACGACGGGCGCGGCCAGCGCCGAGCTGCGGATGCGCGCGAATCAGTGCCCACTGCTGCGGCTCGCTCGCCGCCTGCACGGCGCCGCGCATGGCATCGAGCAGCTGCAGGCGCGAGCCGAACGGACGTAGCGGCGCGACGCGCTCGGCGACCCACGCGGAATGCTCGAAGATGCCGTCCAGGGCCGCCACGAACTCGGCCTGGCTCAGCGTGTTGAGCGCCTCGAGCGTGATCACGGCCTGCCTCGGTACGGGTGCGTTGCGATCCAGTGCCGGGCGATCTCTATGCGGCGGCAGATCCAGACCTGCTCGTGCGCCAGAACGTACTCGAGGAAGCGCTCCAGCGCCGCAATGCGTCCAGGTCGTCCGGCCAGCCGGCAGTGCAGGCCAATCGACAGCATCTTGGGCGCATTGAGCCCATTCGGATCCCCTTCGCGATACAGGGTGTCGAAGGCTGCGCGCAGATAGTCAAAGAACTGCGTGCCCGAGTTGAAGCCCTGTGCAGTAGCAAAGCGCATATCGTTGCTGTCGAGCGCATACGGGACCACCAGATGTGGCACGCTGCGCTGATCGGCACCGGCGCCGATCCGAACTTCGCACCAGTACGGCAGATCATCGGCGTAGGAGTCGGCGTCATAGACCAGGCCGCCGTGCTCCACGAGCAGGCGGCGCGTGCGCGGACTGTCGCGCCCGGTGTACCAGCCCAACGGTGCGGTGCCGAAGGCATCGCGCAGGATCGCGATCGCCTCGGCCATGTGCGCGCGCTCAGTGGCCTCATCGACCTGCTGATAGCTGATCCAGCGCAGTCCATGACAGGCGATCTCATGACCGAGCTCCTTGAACGCCGCCACCGCCTCCGCGTGGCGGCGCACCGCGGCCGCGACCGCAAACACGGTCAGCGGCAGCTGATGGCGCTCGAACGCGCGCAGCACGCGCCACAGCCCAGCGCGCGAGCCGTATTCGAACAGCGACTCCATGCTCATGTGGCGCATCGGGAAGGCCTGTGCATTGACGATCTCCGACAGGAACACCTCGGATGCCGGATCGCCATCGAGCACGCAATTCTCCGCGCCCTCCTCGAAATTCAATACGAACTGCAAGGCGAGCCGCGCACCGCGTGGCCACTGCGGATGCGGCGGATGCCGGCCGTATCCGATCAGGTCACGCGGGTAGTTGCGAGGTGTTTCCATTGCGGCGTGCGACCTATTGCGTTGCCAGCTGAGCGAGCCAGCTCAACAGCCGCGCGCGTTCGTCCGGCGTCATGCCGGTCAGATTGCCGAGCGGCATCGCATGCGTGAGCAGCTGCTGCTGCACCTCGGGCAG
>Ga0302326_10001830_pt1 | contig 53003 bp, 47 predicted proteins | sample Palsa_T0_3_FD_202264 | JGI IMG/M metagenome (GOLD analysis project Ga0302326, IMG submission 202264) | Peat permafrost microbial communities from Stordalen Mire near Abisko, Sweden - Palsa_T0_3 | ecosystem: Environmental > Terrestrial > Soil > Palsa > Peat permafrost | place: Sweden: Abisko...
AGCGCTTCGGCAGGTGGGTGGAACAACCCCGTACCGCTCCCCACTCAGCAATTCGAAGTGGTCGATTCGGTGGACTATGCGGGGGTATTCAATCTTTCAGCCGGCGGTCAATACCTTCTGCTGCCGTTAAATGGTGACTGGACCAACAAGTATGCGATCGCGAGTTCGACCGTCCCTGCCACGGGCGGCGCCTTTGGCTACAATGGGAACAACAGCACCTTCAATACCAATTTTAACGGGCCCGCCGCCGCCGGATGGTACGAGATCTGGGTCAATTTCCAGGCCGGAACCTTCACCGTGACGCCGTATACCCAGCCTATCATCCCCGATAGCTTATTTATCGTAGGCAGTGCTACGCCTGGTGCATGGAATAATCCGGTACCGGACCCCGGTCAGGCGCTTACCCAGCTTAATTCGACCCAGTTCAGTATCACGCTTCCCTTGTCGGCCGCGGGCCAGTACCTGTTGCTGCCTACAAATGGCAGCTGGACGAATAAATTCGCCGTGAACAACAACAATACACCGCCTGCCACCGGGGGAGCCTTTGGTTACAATCCAAATAGCGCCGCCAATGGTACCTGGAATACTAATTTCAGTGGTCCTGCTAACGCAGGAACCTATACGATAATAGCCGACTTCCTGAATTATACGTACACCGTGACCCAGTAGTGATCCATACCTACAAGTCCATATATGAAGAAATTGTATCTCTTGAGCGGTCTCCTGGTCCTCTTGCATGCAGTAAGAGGCCAGGAGCTTACCGTTAGTCCGGCCTTTCCACAGGATACGAGCACTGTCACCATCACAGTGAACTGTACCTTAGGTAACCAGGGACTCCTGACGGCCGGCGGTACGGGAGTTTATGCTTATATGGGGCTGATCACCAGTTCCAGCACAAGTTCTTCGGACTGGTTATATGTGCCCGCTGCCTGTGTATGGGGCACGGCCAATGCCGCCGTCGCAGGGACTTACCTGGGCAATAATCAATACTCGTTCACCATCCACAATATCCGTTCTTATTTTGGCGTGCCGGCCGCGGAGGTCATCTACAAAGTCGCTATTTTATTCTGGGGCGATAACGGTAACCTGGCCCAGCGTAATAACGATGGCAGCGATATGTTTGTCCCGGTATACAGCACCTCGCTCGCCGGCCAGTTCACTTTACCCCCTTTTCAACCAACCTATACACCTATTCCGCAGCCGATCACCGAAGCCCTGGGGGATATACTTCCCGTCAAGTTTATCACCAATAAGGCGGCTTCCCTCAACCTCTTTTTGAACGGCGTTTCCGTAGCGACCGCTGCTTCGGCAGACTCCCTGTCCTTCTCCGTGCCGGTTGCTACGGCAGGGAATCAGCAGGTCATCGCCACGGCCAACGACGGCATAACCAGCGTAGCCGATACCTTTAGCTTCTATGTGGGAGGAGCTGTGAATATTGCTCCCCTTCCATCGGGAGCCCAGGAAGGGATCAATTACCTGCCGGGCGATACTTCATGCCTCCTGGTGCTGAATGCTCCCCTCAAACATAAGATCGTCGTGGTAGGCGATTTCAACAATTGGACCCAGCAGACCGCCTACCAGATGAATGAGACGCCGGACAGCAATTTCTTTTGGCTACAGATCAATGGCCTGACCTCCGGTACGGAATATGCCTACCAATATGTGATCGACGACACGCTGCAGCTGGCGGATTATAATACGGAGAAAGTGCTGGATAAAAATGTAGACCCTTCCATACCCGCTGCGACCTATCCCAATCTGAAAGCTTTTCCTGCGGACGCCGCCGGCACGCTGGCAAGCATCATCCAGACCGGACAGCCCGCTTACAACTGGCAGGTCACCAACTTCCAGCGTCCTGCCAAAAGCAACCTGAGGATCTACGAACTATGGATCGCCGATTTTGTCAGCGCAGGCAACTGGCAGGCGCTCATCGACACGCTCAGTTACTTTAAGAATCTGGGCATCAATGCCATTGAAATTGAGCCGTTCGCCAATTTTGAGGGCGCCGTCAGCTGGGGCTATAACCCGAATTTCTATTTTGCACCGGATAAGGTCTATGGTACGGCTACCGCCGTCAAACAATTCGTCGACGCCTGCCACCAGCAAGGTATGGCGGTGATCATGGACATGGTCATGAACCATTCTTTTGGCAGTTCGCCCATGGTACAGATGTATTGGAACAGCGTATTAGGTGTACCGGCCGCCAACAGCCCCTGGTTCAACCAATATCCAACGCACGCATATAATGTAGGCTATCAGTTCAATCATGAAAGTCCGGCGACGATCGACTTCACACGACGGGTGGTCAACTATTGGCTCACCAACTACCATATCGATGGATATCGCTGGGATCTCGCCAAAGGTTTCACTCAGACCAACACTTGTGATGCCATGGGCAATAATTGTAATGTCGGCGCCTGGGGCAACTATGACGCCGGCCGCGTGGCGACCTGGGATACCATTTATAATCAGATGCAGGCCGCCTCGCCCGGCAGCTACTGTATCCTCGAAATGTTTGCCGACAACAGCGAGCAGCAGGTCGAGGCCAATTATGGGATGATGCTTTGGGGCGAAGACCTGAACACGAATTACAACGCGGCGACGATGGGCTATAGTACCGCCTCCATCACAGGAGCGACCTGGGACCTGACCGGGAGCATCTATACGTCACTGGGCGGATGGAACAATCCCGGTCTGGTCGTTTACCAGGAAAGTCATGACGATGAACGGTTGATGTATAACAACGAGCAGAATGGCAATAGCAGCACCTTCACCAATGTAAAGGATACGGCCACAGGCCTGGCGCGCGATGCCATGTCAACCGCCTTCTGGGCCCTTGCGCCCGGACCAAAGATGCTGACCGAATTTGGGGAGCTGGGTTTTGACTATTCCGTCAACTGGTGCCCCAACGGCACGGTTGACCCCACCGGTACCTGCCGCACAGACCCAAAGCCGATCCGCTGGGATTACCTGCAGGATACTTCCCGGAAAAAGCTGCACGATGTCTATGCAGCACTGCTAAAACTGCGCGGGAATTATCCGGGCCTGGCCACCGGTCAGAGCACCTACTCCCTGACGAACGCCCTGAAATATTTGCAGGTACAGGCCGACACGCTTAGCGTGACGGTAGTGGGTGACTTTGACGTGCAGCCCGCAGCGGCTTCCATCACTTTCGCCAACGCCGGCACCTGGTACGATTATCTTTCTTCGGCGACCATACAGGCCACGGGGACTGCTCAATCCGTAACACTGTCGCCGGGCGAATACCATGTCTATTTAAATAAAAACCTCAACGCGGTCGACACGACCGTCATCGATACGACAACACCTCCTCCGACACTACCAACTGCGCTGGGGCTGAAGATATATCCCAACCCGGTAGTGGGCAGCAATGCCGTGGTGACCTATGATCTGCCCGCCGCTGCCACCACCAGCCTGGTGATCTATTCGATCAGCGGTCAGCGTATGGCCACGCTGAACCTGGGGAGCCAGCCCGCAGGTCAATATACCTTGCAGGCGGGGCAATGGCCTTTCGATCCCGCAGGATTGCCAAATGGCTATTATGTGCTGGAGCTTATCAGTACGGCGGGGACGACGCATGTGCCGTTCCTGGTGATCCATCAGTAACCCGTCCTGCCCACCCGCCGTCCCGACTCCGCCCATCTTCCGTCGCCCGCCCCCGGTCCGTCGCCCCCTTTACTGCCACCCGACGTCCCGACGCCGTCCATCGCTCGCCGCGTATTGCACGTCGCCTACCCGCGCCCGGCTGCCCCCTTTACTGCACGTCTTTCTGATGATCGATAATAAACTGGATGATTTCCTCGAGCGGCGTGTCGATCCGGCTGATGGCGTCGTTGATATCGTCGCGGCTCACCTGCGCCGCAAAGGAGGCGGTCTTTAGCTTCTTGAGAATACCCTTGACATCCATTCCCTCATAGCGGGTCGGCCGGATAAGGGCCGAGGCATGGATAAAGCCCGACAGCTCGTCAAATACATAGATCATTTTATCCATGGCATTTTCCGGCTCTACGCCAAAGTGTTTGGGTCCATGGGAGGCAATGCAATGGATGACGGCTGGATCGGTATTCAGCGATTCCAGGTGTTCGATGATGACGCGGCAATGGGACTCGGGATGCTTTTCCCAGTCGGCGTCATGCAGCAGCCCCGCCAGCTCCCATTTTAGCGCGGTCCGACCATCGGCGCCCTCGCGCTCCAGCGCCCAGGCCTTCATCACCGCCCCAACTTGTTTCATATGCAGCCGCAGCCGCTCATTGGGCACCCATTCGGCTAACAGCGCATGCGCTTCTTCAAGGGTTGGTAAATTACCCGTATTGGCCGGGTCGCCAAAACTGGTGCGGCCGAGAGAGAGGATGGGGGAGGACATGCGAATTGTTTTTCAGCAAGTTAACAAATGGGGTGATTGTCTGCGGCATCTTTTCCACTAATTTTTCTGATAGCACAGCGTCCCCGGATGCCCTGCTTCCACCCCCGTTCAAGAGCGAATTTAAAGTACGCATTTTTGCGTACTTTAAATTCAGATTTCAACAACCTGCCCGTTGGTTTCATTTTCTCCAACGCTAACAGGAGAAAAAAAGAGTCAAAATTTTATTGTAAATCAACTAATTATAAACCTGTCATAAAAATAACCTCTATTTTACTTGGAACTTCCCTAAGTAAAAGTCTACCTTCGCGGTCCAATTTATTTCAATGCCGACGGGATAGCGACGGCTTCACGTAAAAAGACAAGACAATGAGCAAATTACATTTCACCACCAAACATGCGAACGAGGCTACCGTTAAACGCGACTGGTACGTTGTGGACGGTACTAATCAAACCGTAGGTCGTATGTGTTCCAAAATTGCCGCCATCCTCCGGGGCAAGAACAAAGTCTATTATACACCGCACGTAGACTGCGGTGATTTCATCGTAGTGATCAACGCCGACAAGGTTGTATTCACCGGTAACAAAATGGATGACAAGATCTACATCAATTTCTCGGGTTATCCCGGTGGCAAAAAGGAAGAGATCGCCAAGAACCTTCTCCGCCGTCGTCCGGATGCAGTCATCGAAAGGGCTGTAAAAGGTATGCTGCCAAAGAATCGCCTGGGTCGCAAGATGTACAAGAAACTGTTTGTTTATGCCGGCGATAAGCATCCGCACACTGCGCAGCAACCTAAAACTCTAACCTTCTAATCTTTCAGCTAAATGGAAAAGCAAAAAAATGCAGTTGGTCGTCGTAAAGAAGCCGTAACCCGGGTATTCCTGAGCAAAGGCGAAGGCAAGATCACGATCAATGACAAGGATTACAAACAGTATTTCTCCCTGGTATATCTCCAGAACCAGGTCGAGCTGCCTCTAAAAACCGTTGACCTCGCGGACAAATACGACGTGAAGATCAACGCTCAGGGCGGTGGGATGAAAGGACAGGCCGAAGCCGCCAAGCTTGGGATTGCCCGCGCCCTGCTGGAAGTGAATGCCGAATTCCGCCCGGCCCTCAAAGCCGCCGGTCTGCTGCGCCGCGACCCGAGATCGGTAGAACGGAAGAAACCCGGTCGTAAAAAAGCCAGAAGAAGCTTCCAGTTCTCTAAACGTTAACAACCCCCTGCGGGCCAGTCAACGGATCGAAGAAGATCCGTTGGCAACAGCCGCATAAAATTTATTAAATATATACAATGGAAAATAACACTTCATTACAACAGCAACTCCTTGAAGCCGGTGTACATTTCGGTCACCTGCGTAAGAAGTGGAACCCCAAAATGCTGCCTTATATCTTCGCCGAGAAGAAAGGTATCCATATCATCGATCTGAATAAGACCACCGAAAGCTTGCAGGAAGCAGCTTCCGCGCTGAAGCAGATCGCCAAAAGCGGTAAAAAGGTCATGTTCGTAGGAACGAAGAAACAGGCAAAAGAGATCGTCACCGAATCCGCCGCCAAAGTCAATATGCCCTATGTCACCGAACGCTGGCTGGGTGGAATGCTGACCAACTTCAATACCGTCCGCAAAAGCGTCAAGCAGATGCAGAGCATCGAAAAAATGCTGAATGACGGTACTTTTGACAGCATCACAAAAAAAGAACGCCTCACCCTCACCCGGGAAAAGGATAAAAAAGAGAAGGTGCTTGGCGGTATCGCCCAGCTGGGAAGGGTTCCTGCCGCACTGTTCATCGTGGACATCGGTCACGAACATATCGCGCTGGCGGAAGCCAAACGCCTGGGTATCACTACTTTCGGCATGGTCGACACCAATTGCGATCCAAACAAGGTGGACTTCGCCATCCCTTCGAATGACGACGCAACCAAATCCATCGCCATCATTGTCAACTATGTCACCGCCGCCATCGCCGAAGGACTGGCCGAAAGACAAGCTGCCAAGGAAGAAGATGTAGAAGATACAGCATCGGATGAAAATGAGAAAAAGGCAGCCCGTCTGCAGGCAGAGGCTGAAAACGAAGCAGCCCGCAGCCGCGGAGAAAAAGTAAGAGGTACCAGTCAGCCAAAACGTCGCGTTCCGAATTCCGGCCCGCGCCGCACCGGTTCCCGCTAACGGACGGGCCGGGACGGCCCGTCGGACGTCGAAGACGTCCAAACATTAATGCTCCGATGGGCCGCAGGCCCATCGATGAATTGTAAAAGTTATTAAACCTAATGTATATGTCAACTGCAACTATCACCGCAGCAGAGATCAATAAACTGCGCCAGACAACCGGCGCGGGTATGATGGATTGCCGCAAGGCATTGGTAGAGAGCGATGGCGATTTCGAAAAAGCGATCGACTACCTGCGTAAAAAAGGACAGAAAGTAGCTGCCCTGCGCAGCGACCGTGAAGCAAAGGAAGGGGTGATCATCGCTATGACGACGGCCGATAACAAGACCGGATTTATCATCACGCTGGCTTGTGAAACGGATTTTGTGGCCAAAAATGCAGATTTCGTGGCTTTTGCACAAAGCATCGCGGATATAGCACTGAAAAATAAGGTGAAGAGCCTGGAAGAGCTCCTTGCCTCCCAGCTGGACGGCGTTACGATCGCCGATAAGATCAATGATCAGGTTGCACGGATCGGCGAGAAGATCCAGCTGGCACGCTTCGAAAGGATCGATGCCGACGCTGTCGCTGCCTATATCCACGGCGCTTACCGGATGGGTGTGCTGGTCGGATTGTCCAGGAACACCCCCGCTGTGCTCGAAGCCGGCAGGGACGTTGCCATGCAGATCGCTGCCATGAATCCCGTGGCCGTCGACCCCGATTCCGTTCCTGCCGAAGTGGTAGCAAGAGAAAAAGCGATCGTTACCGACCAGATCAAAAATGATCCCAAAATGGCCGGTAAGACCGATGAGATGATCGACAAGATCGCCGTCGGAAAATTGAACGCCTTCTTTAAGGAAAATACCCTCACAGCACAGGCTTTTGTCAAGGATGCTTCCAAGACGGTCGGAGATTACATCAAAAGTGTCGACTCCGCCGCAAAAGTAACCCAGTTCAAAAGAGTGCAATTAGGATAAAAGATTAAAAAACAGGTGGTTCGTCCACCTGTTTTTTTTTACCTTCGCCCAGGAATTTCCGCCCAGTAACTTAAGAATTATCTTTCCATGGTGCCAAAGTATAAGCGTGTTCTGCTCAAATTATCCGGTGAAGCCCTGATGGGAGACAAGAGTTTTGGCTTTGACAACGCTGTTATCGCTCAATACGCAAAAGACATCAAAAGCATCGTCGAACTGGGAGTACAGGTCGCCATCGTGATCGGTGGCGGCAATATCTATCGCGGAATGAATGAGGCCGAAACAGGGATCGAACGCGCACATGGCGACTATATGGGCATGCTGGCCACCGTCATCAACGGAATGGCCATGCAGGCAGGGTTGGAAAAAATAGGCGTTTATACGCGGCTGCAAAGCGCCATTAAAATGGAACAGATCGCCGAACCCTATATCCGCCGCCGCGCCATCCGTCACGTCGAAAAAGGCCGGGTGGTCATTTTTGGCGCCGGAACGGGCAACCCCTACTTTACAACCGATACCGCCGGCTCCCTGCGCGCTATCGAGATCAACGCCGAAGTGATCCTCAAGGGTACCCGCGTTGACGGTATCTATACCGCCGATCCGGAAAAAGTACCCACCGCGCAAAAATTCGAAACCATCACCTTCCAGGAATGTATCTCCAAGAACCTGCGCGTGATGGATATGACCGCCTTTACCCTTTGCATGGAAAACCTGCTTCCCATCATCGTTTTTGACATGAATAGACCGGGCAACCTGCTGCGGGTGGTCAGGGGAGAAAAAGTAGGTACTTTAGTAAGAGATTGATTATTAGCGAAATAAGATTGTCTGCCCTTCGGAAAATACGATTTCATTTGCATTTCTGGGTAAGAGATAGTAATTTGGGGCTTCGTAACACCGCAACCTATCGAAGGATAGAACTGTCAGCTTCCCCCCCGTCAATATTCCCTTGAAAAACGGTATTGTTGTTTATCGATGCATCCCCTGGACGTAAAATTGCATATAGTAAACAATTCAGTTTGGTAAATTTTGTTCCGAACCGTTATGAACAGCTTAAACAACGTAGAAATTTTTATTCTGGGAATTCAGCTGACAGTAGGTCTGCCTGAAATTATTATCTGTGAGCTCGGCGCACTTGTCCTTGGCTTCACCATTCATTTCTTCTGGAATTCGAAAAAGGACCTGCATATCAACGACCCTTCCCAAAACCCCGGCATCAGCGAAGACGATAACTGGAAGCTGAAGTATTATAATGATATGGACATGCAGGAGCGTGCCCAGCAGCAACTACGCGATCGCCTCACCCAGGTGCAGGAAACCGAACAGGTCCTCACCATGGAGCTGGAAGAAAACCGCACCGAAACGGACGAATTACGCGAGGAACTGGAGATCGTCCACGGCCGCCTGTCCGACGCCGAATCGCGCCTCGCACCGCCCACAACCACCACCGACCAACCCGATTATGCGAATACTTATATTGCGCAGCTGAGACTTGCCCAGGAAAAGCTGGCAGAACACAACAACAGCATTGCCCGCCTGCTGGAACACACCCGCCTGGTGGAAGAGTCCGAAAAGAAAACACTGGAACTTTTACGGCAAAACGAAGAGCTCCAAGAGCAGATAAGAAGCGCCGGTCAGCAACTGGTCGAAAAAGAAACCGAGATCAGCCACCTGCGCCATCAGCAGAAGCTGTCGGGAGAGATGGGCACCCGCCTGGACAAGGTCTATGAAGAATATAATACGCTCCAGGATAAGCTGCAAAAGTTGCAGAACTATCTGACACAACCTTATAACCGGGGTACCGACTATGATGAACTCAAGGATGCTTATTTCAAGCTGGGAAAGGAACATGATGAGATGAAATTGAGGTATCTCTCCCTGCGTGAAGAAAATCAGCGCCTGACCCGGATCCTGGCAGACACGGAAGAAAAGCTGAAGGAGGCAAACTTCCAGCGCCAGCAATACCAGAAAAGATCCGCTTTCCTGGAAGAGCTAAACCACGACCTTCAGGAGATATCCGAACACAATAAAAAAATCGAAAGCCAGCTCCGCCGGGTCAGCGATATGGAAACGCTCCTGACCAAGATCACCGGATCGGGCCTCCGCGACGTTCTATAAACTTTCACTCGTGTCAAACGTTATCGCCGATATCCGTAAAGAATACAAGCTTCAGACTTTAGCGGAAAAAGATGTCCGCAAGGACCCTTTCAGTCAATTCGATAGATGGTGGCAGGAAGCCATTCACTCCAATCTGGAGGAAGTCAACGCCATGACGCTCGCTACCGCTTCCGCCGATGGAATGCCCGACGCCCGTATCGTCCTCTTAAAAGGATTCGATGAAAACGGCTTTGTCTTTTTTACAAACTACCATAGCTCAAAAGGACAGCAATTGCTGGAGAACCCGCGGGCCAGCCTGGTATTTTTCTGGGCTGCGCTCGAACGCCAGGTCAGGATCAGCGGGCTGGTCTCCCTCGCCCCGTCAAAAGTCAGCGATGAGTATTTTAACAGCCGGCCCGTCGGCAGCCGCATCGGCGCCTGGGCTTCGCCACAGAGCGAAGTAATCGAAAGCCGCGAATGGCTGGAAGAAAATGAAAAAAGGCTGAACAGCGAATTGACAGTAGAGGGATTACATCGGCCCGAACACTGGGGCGGATACCTGGTGAAACCTACCCGGATAGAGTTCTGGCAGGGGAGGCCCAGTCGCTTGCATGACAGAATCCTATACACCCTGCAGGGCGACGGACACTGGAAAATCGAACGACTGGCGCCATAAATCCCGACCCGCCATAAATCCCGGTTCCCCAGCCTGTTCATCCCACCGGCCGGTTGCCAGCGAAAAACAACTATTTGCCTTTAGCAACGGCAGCAGGTGCAGCAGGCGCGGACGGCGCAGCAGCGGGCTTGGCGGCAGGCGCCGATTTCTTAGCAGGCTTTGCAGGACGGCTCTTGCCAAACGAACCTTTGAAGATCTTACCTTTTTTTGTCTTTTTATCTCCTCTTCCCATGTTGATTTTTTTTGAACGCCGATGGCGCTCCCGGAATTAGTATTAGAATATCACCCAAAGTTACAAAAAGCCCCGGTATCTGCATTTATATTGCGAGATATCGGAGCTTTGCTGTGCCCTCTGCTAAATCGGCCAATGCAGAACTATACCAAAGCTGCCGGCGGCAGCTTGTCCGTTAGGACAGACTTATAACTTTGCAGACAGTTCCTTGCCTGCTTTGAACTTAGCTACTTTCTTGGCCTTGATCTTGATAACAGCACCCGTCTGAGGATTGCGGCCGTTACGGGCAGCTCTCTTGGATACGGAAAAAGTACCGAAACCAACCAGGGTTACTTTTCCGCCACCTTTCAGTGTTTTGGTAACTGCTTCAACAAAAGAATCAAGGGAAGCGTTTGCCTGAGTTTTTGTAATGCCAGCATCGTCGGCAACTTTTGCGATTAATTCAGCTTTGTTCATAGTGTAATTTTTTGTTTATTAAGCTCCGACAAATATACCCGCTTTTTGAATCCGACAAAATTTTTTTACTTTTTTTAAAAACCGGCATAAGCCGCGCTAAACCGCTCCGGGCAAGGATTAGCGCAAAAAGACATTGGTAAATTCCGGACCCGATATGGAAGACAACTCAATGAAATGCAATACAGTAAAGGGTTTCACGTCCGGCAGGCTGGAATCCTTGACTGGCAAGGATTTGGAGAGAATTTACAACAATTTTTAGTTAAGGGATATTTTTTTAATTCTTATCCACAATTAGTGCACAGGCGAACCGTAGCGCTACACCGACTCCATCAGTGTGCGGAAAGCGATAAACCCATCACCCCATTTGTCCCAGCCCGCCTCTTGCAGGGCCGGGGCGTATTCGATGAGGAATTGCCGGTATCGCTCCCCGGAAGAGGTGTGATATTGCATCACGAAGGTGGGTCCCTCGTTCTCCTCCTGCTCCAGTAGCCGGTAGATCCGATGGTCATCGAACAGACCGGTCGCCATTATAGCAGGTATCTGCTCCTCCAGTTGCCAGGCCAGCCAGGCGCCCAGGATATTCCACCGGACTTTACAGGTGATATTATAAACGATCATTTTTTTCTTTTTGTGAGACGGCCCTGGCCAGCTTCACACTCACATAAAGCAGCAACAGGAGTATAAAGATAAGGATACTCCAGAGCAGCAGGCCTGACCTTCTGTTCGCCCGGATGTCAGCTTCCTTGCCGGTACCGTCACGCGACGGCTTTACCACCGCTGATCGGGAGACTGCCGTCGAATCTTCCACCTGAATAGAATTCAACCCGATATCGAATGGCCGCCGCCGCAGACTATCGGTGAAATAATGAAGGTCGTAGTCAGGCGGATAAGGCCAGCTTTTGCCTGCCACTAATTCATACCCACTCCCGGTGAAAGACTGCAACCACGTCAGGATATAGATCCCCGACTGTGCCGAAACCACCCTCGTGATGGCCAGGGGAGCATTATCGCCGTTGGCAATGTCGATCAGCAGCGCCCGCGCTTTTATAGCAGGGATCCGGAACGCCGTGTCATGAGGGTCGATACTGACACACACAACCGGCCCATCACCTGCCGCATCGGGATCCACGACTTCAGCATGTGCCGAATCCCCGACAGCCGTGATACGCGCCGTACGCTTGTACAGGACGGGGTTTGAAATGACGAATGACAGGCGCTCGATCCGATAGGCATTCTCATATTGCAACCGGTAATAGGAATGTTTGTTGCTGCTATCCCGCCGCCCGATCGAGGGATCGGGAAGGGAAAGCCAACCCGCATTCAACGAATCCGGGATGTCGGTTCTAAGCACATACGGAACCTGCTCGCCGCCAGGCTTAAAGATCCGCAGATCGGACAGGTCCGGCCGGCACCAGGCTATAAAAGCCGGCGGCAAAACGATCCGGTAAAAACCGGTCTGCGCAACGGAATCCAGCTGTGCCCTTACAGAATGCTCCCGCTGCGCCCGTTGCTCCTGAAGCTCCCGCTGCTGCTGCGCCCGCTCCTCCCGCTGCGCCCGGACGACAACCGATAGCAATAGCAAGCCGCAAGGCAATCCTATCCTAATCCAAATGCTTTTTTTCATCCGCGATGATAATTTTTTTCAGCCTTTGATACATAAAGGACACGACAAGTAACAGCACACCCAGACAAAAGAACGCGGCGATCTTGCCGGCTACCGGGATATTGCGGATATCAAAGAGGAACAATTTGAACAGCGTAACGGAAAATAACGTCAATGAAAAGATCCGCAGCGGTTTAAACTTATAATGCATGCCCATCCACATACAGATAAAAGAACACAGCCCCCAGAGAATGGGGAGGCCCGTCTTACTATATACCCGCTGAAGGGTGTCCAGTGAATTCTCCTTTGAATAAAACAGCATGTTTACCAGCAGCTGCCCTTCGGCACTAAGGAAAATGACGGTGATGATACAGATGCCCCAGGTAAATAAGGCAGGCTCGAATTTCCAATCTCCTGTCCTGAATAGCCCGGTCAGTTTATAAAGGATCGAAAAAACGACGGCCGCCCCGACCCAATGGGCTATAAAATGAAGGGGATACCGCTGCCCTTCCAGCATATCCTGCTGCAGGCCAAAGACAGCAGGCAGCTCAGCCAGATAAACCACAAGTCCCAAACCTAACAACACCATATTCAGGAACCGGAAGTCAAACGAAGAAAGCCGCGGATTAAAAGAAGTGAATAGCCGGATGAACAGCCAGGTATAAAGCAAAATATAAAAAGTGGTGACGGAGAGAATAGGATAGAAATAGCCGAATTGGTATTCGATTTCCAGTACCCCGACGAAATATAAAACGACGGTTCCCGTAAATAGTATCGCCAGCCCCATCTTCGATTCCCGCTGCAGCCAAAAAAGCGCATAACAGCAGGCACTGCAGAAAAATCCCGTCATAAAACCTTTGTTGAACAGTATCGGTATAAATCCCAGCCCGGAAATATAAATATTGAACCAATCCATGATCAGGCTGACCAGCATTGCCGCGAGGATCAGCCGGGATGCCAGCCTGATCAGGCGCAGGTTCGATTTGAGGAATAGCCAGTATAGCAGCACTGACTCGGAAGCCCAGAACAAGGTAATATAATGGCCATGGAGCTGCAGCGGGGCCGTAAGCGAAACAAAAGATAAGGTGATCCCGATCAGCAGATAGAGGATATTGTTGTCCACCTTTTGCTTGCGGAAGAGAAAATAAGAGAGCGCGATGTGACAAACTCCCATGACCGCACAGAACAATCCTTTATAACGCTCGAGGCCCAGCTGGGAAAGAAAATAAAGGGATGCCCCGAAATACAGACAGGTATTCAGCAGCAGGATCGCAAAATCGGATCCGATAAACTTCTTATTTTCCCGGATCGTGTGGGCGATATTGACGATAAAAAATAAAATATAAAAGGCAGTCGCAAAGGCCGCCCCACCATAATAGACCGATTGGGCGACATCGAAGGAGAGACGGATCAGCCAGGTGGAAAACAGTATGGCCGTAAAAGCAAATGCAAGACCGTTCAGAAGGCGCCAGGCTTTGTTATAGGCAATCACGAGCAGACCCGTATTCAGGATCAGCAGATAGGTGAATAACACTTTGTAATCGCCGCTGCCATTGCTCACCAGGAAGGGAGTGACGAATCCGCCTGCCAGCGCGATGATAGCCAGCTCCTCCCGGTTATATAACAGCGAAAGCGCGACGGAAAACGCCGTTATGATCAGCATAATAACAAAAGCCGCTGTCTGCCCGAAAAGATGATATTGGTGATAGGCAAGGGCGATGGTAAAATAGAAAACGGCAAGTCCCCCTCCCACAAGGACGGAGCTAAAGGCCGCATACTGATTCCGGAGCCAGTGTGCCACAGCAACCAGGATGCCCCCGCACAACAACCCGATACCTACCCGCCCGACAGGCCCGATCCAATCATTGTCGATGGCATATTTTACAAAAAAGCCGATGGCCAGAACAAGAACGGCGATCCCTATCTTGCTGATCAGGTTCTCACCGATAAATTTTTCCCAATCCGGATGACGTTCAAAAAAGCCGGGCGGCGGAGCCGGCGCCTGTCTTGAAGACCCTGTTGAAACCGGCCCTGATGAAACCGGTCCCGATGAAACCGGTTGATTCCCGACGGGCCGCGTGGCTGCTGCTTGCTGAGGCTGGGCTGGCGGCGGACGGAAAGGCTCCGTCTCCCGCGGAACTGTCTCCCTCGGGACCGACGCGGGCGGAATCCATGTCGGCGCAGCTACCGGCGACCTCGGTGCCGCAGTCATATCCGGCCGGGCCGCCTCCTGCCGTCCCTGCTTCACCTCATCCCGGAGACGGCCAATTTCATGTTCGATTCGATCCAACCTGTCCAGGATACTGCTCCGCAACACGAGTATCAACGTGACGAGGATGATAAAAAGCAGGATAATAAGTACTTCCATAAAGAAAAGGCCGCACGGGCCGGATAAAGATACTCCTTTATTTTACCCTATACGCTCAGTTCCAGGTAGACAGGACAATGGTCGCTTTGTTTGACATCGGGATAGATGGCCGCCTTGAGCAGGTTGCCTTTTAAGGGATCGGTTACGCTGATATAGTCGATCCGCCACCCCTTGTTTTCCAGGCGAACCGAGGGAAAACGCTGACTCCACCAGGTATAGTGATGCGGATCGGGATTCAGCTCGCGAAAGCCATCCACCCACCCATTGGTCAAAAACTTATCCATCCAGACCCGCTCTTCCGGGAGAAAGCCGGAATTTTTCTTATTGCCTTTGGGGTCATGAATATCGATCTCCTGGTGCGCGATATTATAGTCTCCGCAAACGATGAGGCGCGGCGACTTTTTCTTCAGCTGTTCAAGGTAAGTAAAGAATTCATCCAGCCACTGATATTTATAACCCTGTCGTTCTTCACCCGAAGTACCCGAAGGAAAATAAGCATTGATAAGGCGGATATCGCCAAAATCCAGCTGTATGACCCTTCCCTCATCGTCGCTGACGTTATGCCCCGTGCCATACTCGACATGATCCGGCTTTAGTTTTGTAAAAACGGCAACGCCACTATACCCCTTTTTTTTCGCCGAGAACCAATAGTCATGATAACCCAGTTCCGTGATCAGGTGATGCGCCACATTGTCCTTATGGGCCTTGGTTTCCTGGATGCAGATAATATCTGCCGGATCTGTCTTTAGCCATTCGACCAATCCTTTGTTCATGGCCGCACGGATGCCATTGACGTTATAACTGATGATACGAAGTGAAGACATAAGCCTTATATTAGTGGCACAATATACAAAAATGGTTATATGGATAAATTCGACAGGATCATACCCTCCAAAGACAGCCAATTCCTCCAAGGCCCAAAGAGCCGGGGCTATGAACTGAGATTTGCCTGTAAAGTGTTCATGGAATTCATCAAAGGGTTCCGCACCCTCCATTTCGTCGGGCCTTGCATAACGGTCTTTGGCTCGGCAAGATTTAAAGAAGACCACCCGCATTATCAGTCTGCGCGGGAAATGGGGAGACAGATCGCCGAAATGGGTTTTACCACCATGACCGGCGGCGGCCCCGGAATAATGGAAGCGGCCAATCGCGGCGCATTCGAACAGGGCGGAAGGTCCGTAGGCTGCAATATTAAATTACCCTTCGAACAAAAACCCAATCCTTACATTCAGACCTCTATTACCTTCGAACATTTCTTCGTCCGGAAAGTGATGCTGGTAAAATACTCTTACGCCTTCGTCATAATGCCTGGCGGCTTCGGAACGATGGACGAATTCTTCGAAACACTCACGCTGATACAGACAAAGATCCTTGTCCGCTTCCCTATCGTATTGTTTGGGAAGGACTACTACCAGCCATTATTTGCATATATGGAAGAAATGGCAGTGCAGGGCACGATCTCAAAAGAAGACCTGGCCCTCGTCCTGCTCACCGACAGCATCGCCGAAGCAGCACAGCATATCGATAGCTTTATAAAAAAGAATTATTACCGGCAACCCGCCCGCCGGAAATGGTGGTTGTTTGAGAAGAAGCCCGCCTAATGCCGTGCCGTGGTAGGAATGATCAGCCCGATACTCAGGATCATCTCATAGGTCCCGAAAGCCTGATGGGCCTTGCCCTCATAAATATTCAGCCCGGAATAACGGGCATAGTCCAGTTTATTGGAATATTCCAGGAAAGCGTATCGGAAAAAAGTGGCCCGCAGCAACCCTTCCGCCCCCGTATTCCAGCCGCCGAACTGGAAGCCCTGGTGATTGGGATTGCCGAAGAGCTCGTTCTGCGTATGCGGAATCACCGGACCCACACCAAACTTCCCGAGGAAGTCCAGCTTGATCTTTTCGTCCTGCGTCTTCCAAATATGCAACTTCTTAGTGATATTGAACAGGAGAAAGTTGGCGCCATTATTCAGATAATAATAGAAACCATTCGCTTGGTTGAATGCGATCGTGCTGTCGACGGGATGATTGTAAAGCAATCCCTTGATACGCACATTCTGGTCCGAAAAAATATACTTGACATGATCGAAATTGATCTCGAAGCCCCAGCCTTTCTCTTCGTTCAAAAGAAAACCGAGCCTGTAATTATATTGCGGAATAGACAGCGCTTCATGAAATAAACCATCGTTCCAGCCCTTGTGATCTTGTGCACGAACATGTACGAAATTATAATCGTCGCCCAAGGCAGGCTGTGAGATGTGAATAGTGCTATGGGTATACCAATCGGAGTTATATCCCCATGACCCATATACTTCTTTTATAAAGTGTTTTTTCTTTTTGGGGGGCTGCTGTTGCTGTTGTGCAAGCGCTGCAAAAGGTACAACGGCGATCAACAACGTCATTCTAAGGATCTGGTTACGGAAGGTATAGTCAAATATTTTCATAACAACGACACGCTTAAATAAATCAATAAGCCGCAAAATTAGGCAATAATTGCTATCAAACATCATATTCCAGCACCGGGCTCAGCCATTTTTCCACCTCTTCCAACGACATTCCCTTACGCATCGCATAGTCTTGCACCTGGTCCTTTTCGATCTTCCCGACTCCGAAATATTTGCTTTCCGGATGGGCAAAATACCAGCCGCTGACAGTAGACGCCGGATACATGGCGAGCGATTCGGTCAGCGTGACGCCCGTGTGTTTCGTCGCATCCAGAAGCGCAAACAGTTTGGTTTTTTCCGTATGATCGGGACAGGCGGGATAGCCGGGCGCCGGGCGGATGCCCAGGTATTCTTCGCGGATCAGTTCCTCGTTGCTGAGATGTTCTTCCCCCGCATATCCCCAGTATTCCAGCCGGACTTTTTTATGCAGCAGCTCGGTAAAGGCTTCCGCCATCCGGTCTGCAAGCGCCTGCAGCATGATCTTGTTGTAGTCGTCATGCACGGCTTCGAAGCGTTTGATATGCGGTTCGATCCCCTCGATAGTCGCAACAAAAGCGCCAAGATGATCTTCCAGGCCAGTCTCTGCCGGAGCGATAAAATCGCTGAGCGAAATATTCGGCTGGTTGGGCGCCTTCTTGATCTGCTGGCGCAGGAATTCAAGGTGGACTTCACCCGCACGCCCCGCGCCGTCCTGCTCACCCGCGCTCCCCGCGCCGCCCTCACCACCCGCGCCCTGTCCGCCCGCGCCGCCCCGCGTCTTCACGCCGACCGTATCTTTTCCATCGGAACTGGCCGGCCAGAAACCGATAACCCCCCTCGCCTTCAGCCATTTTTCGCGCACGATCTCTGCCAAAAGCGCCTTTGCGTCGTTATATAACTTGGTAGCCTCGACGCCAACAACCGCATCCTGCAGGATCTGCGGGAACTTCCCATGCAGCTCCCAGGCGATAAAGAAAGGACCCCAGTCGATAAAGGGAACGATCTCCTCCAGGTCATAGCCATCGAATACGGTCGTACCGGTGAATTTGGGAGCGACCGGCCGGAAGGCAGACCAGTCGATCTTCACCTTGTTCTGCTGCGCCTGCCCAAAAGGCAGATATTGTTTGGCCGTTTTTTTATTGGCGAAATCGTCTTTTAGCTTTTGATACTCCGTTCGGATGGTATTCAGAAATTCCGGTTTCTGCTCACTGAGCAGAGACCCTACCACGGTAACGCTACGCGAGGCATCCAATACATGCACGACTCCCCGCGGGAATTCGGGAGCGATCTTTACCGCCGTATGCATCCGGGATGTCGTCGCCCCCCCGATGAGCAGCGGCACTTCAAAATCCTGCCGCTTCATCTCCCGGGCCACATGCACCATTTCATCCAGCGAAGGCGTGATCAGCCCGCTGAGCCCGATGACAGCCACCTTTTCCCGTTTCGCCGTCTCCAGGATCTTATCGGCGGGGACCATAACGCCCAGGTCGATGATATCATAGCCATTACAACCCAGCACGACACCGACGATATTCTTGCCGATATCATGTACATCGCCTTTTACGGTTGCCAGCAGGATCTTCGCAGCGCCCGCGGACTCGGTACCCACCGTACCTGCCGCGAGATGCGCAAGCCGCCGGTCTTCTTTTTCCTGCTCGATATAAGGCGTCAGTACTGCTACGGATTTTTTCATTACCCGGGCGCTTTTCACCACCTGGGGCAGGAACATCTTCCCGCTGCCAAACAGATCGCCTACGACATTCATCCCGGCCATCAGAGGACCTTCGATCACTTCCAGCGGTTTTGGATATTTCTGCCGGGCTTCTTCCGTATCGGCGTCGATGTATTCAGTGATCCCGTTCACCAGCGCGTGTTTCAGCCGTTCTTCCACCGAGCCCTCCCGCCAGGCTTCATTCCTGACTTCTGCCTTGTCCTTGGCCTTGACGGTCTCGGCAAAGGCCAGCAGCTGGTCGGTGGCCTCCGGGCTCCTGTTTAAGATCACGTCCTCGCAGAGCTGCTTCAGCCGCGGTTCGATCTGGTCATAAACGACCAGTTGCCCGGCATTGACGATGCCCATATCCATACCGGCCTTGATGGCATAGTATAAAAAAACGCTGTGCATGGCCTCTCTGACCGGCTCATTGCCGCGGAAAGAAAAGGACATATTGCTGACACCGCCGCTGATCCGGGTGAGCGGCATTTTTTGCTTGATCTCCTTTATGGCTTCGATAAAATCGACCGCATAGTTATTGTGTTCCTCTATGCCGGTAGCGATAGCGAAGATATTCGGATCGAAGATGATGTCTTCGGGGTCATAGCCAACCTGTTCGGTCAGGATCTTATAGGCCCGTTCACTGATATCTACTTTTTTCCGGAGCGTATCGGCCTGCCCGTTTTCGTCGAAGGCCATGACGATGATGGCCGCGCCATAGCTGTGGCAGATAATGGCCTGCTCGATAAATTTCTCTTCCCCTTCCTTCATGGAAATGGAGTTGACGATACATTTACCCTGGACACATTTCAAGCCGGCTTCGATGATCGAGAACTTGGAGGAGTCGATCATGATCGGGATCCTGGCAATATCCGGTTCCGCCTGCAGCAGGTTTAAAAAAGTCTGCATGGCTTTTTCCCCGTCCAGCAGCGCATCATCCATGTTCACATCGAGGATCTGAGCCCCATTTTCAACCTGCTGGCGGGCCACGCTCAACGCCTCTTCATATTTGTTTTCCCGGATGAGCCGGGCAAATTTTTTGGAGCCGGTCACATTGGTCCGTTCCCCGACGTTCACAAAATTGGTCATCGGGCGCACGACAAGCGGTTCTAATCCGGATAAACGCAGAAAGGGTTGTATGATAACGTCTGACATCTTTTATGCACTCTCTTTTTTTAAACAAGTTCTTTTTCCACAACGGGTAGGGCCCTCGGCCTGATCGAAGCCACATGCTCCGCAATATGCCGGATATGGTCCGGGGTAGTGCCGCAACATCCCCCCACGATATTGACAAAGCCATTCTCCGCCCAGTCTTCGATAAAATGAGCCGTCTCTTCCGGCGATTCGTCATACTCGCCCATGGTATTGGGAAGACCGGCATTGGGATAGGCCGAGGTAAAGCAGGCGGCAATCTGGCTCAGCTCTTCGATATGCGGCCGCATTTCAGCGGCGCCCAGCGCACAATTAAGCCCGATGCTCAAAGGCCGGGCATGCATGACGGAAACATAAAAGGCTTCAAGCGTCTGCCCGCTGAGCGTCCGTCCGCTGGCATCCGTGATGGTCCCGCTGATTAGGATCGGTAATTCCGGCTCCCCAGAGTCGCGGAAATATTTTTTGATCGCATAAATGGCTGCCTTGGCATTCAGCGTGTCGAAGATCGTTTCGATCAGCAACAGATCTGCACCGCCTTTTACCAGGCCTTTTATCTGCTCGTAATAGGCCGAGGCGACCTCATCGAAACTGACGGCCCGGAATCCCGGGTTGTTTACGTCGGGGGAAAGGGAAAGGGTCTTGTTCATGGGGCCTATCGCACCGGCGACAAACCTGGGCTTATCCGGATTGCGCGTCGTATAATCGCTTGCCGCCTTTTTGGCCAGCGTCGCCGCCGCCACATTGATTTCAAAGGCCAGCTCCTCCATATGATAGTCAGCCATGCTTATCCGCTGCGCGTTGAAAGTATTGGTCTCGATAATGTCCGCGCCGGCTTCCAGGTATTCCCGGTGGATGCCTTCAACAATGTCGGGCTGGGTCAGGACCAGGAGGTCATTATTGCCCTTAAGGTCGGAAGGCCAGTCTGAAAAGCGTTTGCCACGGTAATCCTTTTCTTCCAGTTTATGCCGCTGGATCATCGTCCCCATGGCCCCGTCGATGATCAGGATGCGCTCTTTGAGACAATCCTGAATAATTTTACGTGTGTCCATAATTCGATCCCCCTTTCTTTAAGTTCCTAAATCCGGGAGGTCAAACGCTTTTTCGCTGAAAAAATTTTCTGAACGGTTGATAACGAGGGAAATAACAGATAAGTGGAGTAAAGACGTTATTTCGGACGTTTATTAGTTCAGTGATTTCCGCTTTCGAAGCGCCGGCTCCGGCCATACAGGCTGAACAATAAACAAATCCGCCTGCACAGACCGCAAATATACAAATAAAATCGGGATTTCAACCCCCCGTCCGGTAGCTTTCCACCGGCAGCCGGTTAGTGATCGATCGCGCCAGGGTCATTTCATCGGCATATTCAAGCTCGCCGCCAAAAGCGATGCCCCGGGCAATCGTCGTGATCCTTACCGGGATGTCCTGCAGTTTCTTCTGTATATAATAGATGGTCGTATCCCCCTGGATGGTAGGGTTCAGGGCAAAGATCAGCTCCTGGGGTCGCTCTTTCCGCACCCGGTTGACAAGTGACTCGATATTCAGCTGATCGGGACCCACGCCATCCAGCGGCGAGATAATGCCTCCCAGGACATGATAGGCGCCATTGTATTGCTGGGTACTTTCGATGGCAATGACTTCCCGGAGGGTCTCTACCACGCAGATCAGCTCCTGCTTGCGGAAGGAATTGGAACAGATGGAGCAGATATCGCCATCCGCCACATTGTGGCAGCGCTGACAGAATTTGATCTCCTGCCGCATCCGGACCAGCGCTTCACTCAGCCCCTGTACACTGGCCGCATCCGCCCGCAGCAGATGCAATACCAGCCGAAGGGCTGTTTTTTTCCCGATGCCCGGCAGCCGGGCGAACTCACTGACGGCGCTCTCCAATAACGCGGAAGAAAATTGCATGGGGTAAAGGTACGAAGTGTGCTTTATATGCCTGTTATGGACTGAGGGTTATATCCCGATCATTGTCCCAGTTGGCTTTGACGGTAAACTTTTTCAGGACCGTGACGACTCTTTCCGGCTGCCGGTGCTTGCCAAAAAACTCCCCCGGATCCCATTTCCCGTTCCCGTTGGTATCATAGAGGATCCGCAGCTCATAATCGCCGGGTTTGAACAGGATTCTACGGATCTCTTTTTTATTGCCAAAAGGATAAGAATACTTCAGGGCATCGCTTTGATAAAAGAGCAGCACGGGACGCCGGGCCAGGTCCAGGTTGAAAACACGGACCCGGACTTCACCGTAATCGATATCCTTTTTCGTTCGAAAGGCGATCGTGTCGTCTTTCAGGAGCTTTTTCCCCGCCGAATCCGAGGCAAAAGTCTTTGGCAGGATCAGGTTGAACTTTGTGTCCAGCGGCCAGTTATAGGCCAGATAAAAATTCTTATTGGTGGTATCCCGGACCCAGCGGTATTGCTTTAGGTCGATGTCCTTGAAATTCTCGTTTGTAAACCGGATCAGGGAGGAGTCGAAAGTCTTCAGCCCCGTAGTAAAGGTCAGCCGGAAGGTATCCAGGATATCGAACACTCCATTGGTGGTATTGGACTGGAGCTCCAGTCTCTTGTCTTTATCTTTTGACTTTTTTGTGCTTTTCGTCGATGTGCCCGATGTGGACTGACTATTGGTGCCGCCGGTTCCGTTACTGCTTTTGGCGGAAGATTTGGTATCGGCGACTTCCGAATAGGCATACAGGGTCAGCGGCTGGGTAGCCTGGCTGACGACCACCGGCGAGTCTGCAAACGCAAACAGCTGCGACTTCGACAAATACTTATGAGAGCCGCTTTCATCTTTCATGGCATACACGGCATAGCGGCCGGGCTGGATAAAATGGAAAAGGAACCTGCCGGTGCTGTCTACACGGGTGAGATAACGGGGACGCTCCTTATACACAGCCGAATCTTCCAATTTTTTTTGCAGCACGACCACTATGCTCGAATCCGTCTTGCCCGTATACGCCAACAAAACATTTCCGGCAAATTGACCGGAATCGATCCGGTCGCCCGTGGAAAAGACATAGGTAAAGTTTCGCAGGATATTGCCCTCGTTGACATCCTTGATGCCTTTGTAGAAATTGAGCGTATAGGTCGTGTTTGGCTGTAACGTGTCTTTCAGCTTGATCGTTACTTCCTGGAGATGGCCGCTCGAGAGGGGCTCAGTCTTGGGCACGGGGTTTACGATTAACTCCGTCCGGATATCCTTCGGGTCGATGTATTCGTCAAATTTAAAAATGATCTTATTGCCGGAGATATGTTTGCTGAAATCCACCGGGGTGGAGCTGAGAAGAACAGGGGGAAGGGTGTCTCTCGGGCCGCCGGTAGGAGGGATGATATTGGCGCATCCGGAATGGGTGAAAGCGCCGACGATAAACAGGAAAAAAAAGGCGAATAAACACAGACCGGCTTGTATCTTCATCTTGCAAACATAATTCGTTTATATCGTAAGAAACTGTTATTTCCCGCCCCCATAACGGGAATTTCCCCTAGACCTCTTCCTCCTCCTCACCGATCTCATGCAGCGCAACGGCCAGATTATTGGTTTTAACAAAATTACACCAATGACAGTCCGGTTTGCCGCAGCCGGTATAGAACTCCCTGTTTTGGATCTTTTGCCAGACAGTCACAATTTGCTGGGTGACGGTAGTAATATCCTCGGGCGTGATCATGATCTTCACCTTCCGGTATTCCTTTTTCTTATCGGGCTCCACAAAATCGAACTCGGTACTGGTGACCTTCCAGTCTTTTTGTTCATAGCCGTCTACCAGGATCTTATAAAATACGGCTTGTCGCCAGTAGTCTCCGCCGTCAGGGTTTTTGACACTCGGCGGAGCCAGCTTTTCTTTGGCTTTGTCCGCATCGCCGGTTTTATAATCCACCACATTGACTTCCTTGCCCTGAAATTCCAGCTTGTCCAGCTTGCCCTTAAGGGGTACTCCCCGGACAACGACATTCCGGATATTCCGTTCCACCGTCACGATCCTGTTCCACAGATGCAGGTACTTGTCATAATAATTGGCCAGCACCTCGAGCCCATATTCCATCCGTCTGGAAAACGCCTCCCGGGTAAAGATCTCGCGGTGGCGGTGCATATACCACTGGAAATCGGTTAACAGCTCTTCCTTTACCGGGAAGGCTTCTGCGGCATGAAGCTTCATTTTCTCAAAAAGCCGCTGCAGGGCAAAGTGAACGGCACTCCCGAATTCCGTGGCTTCATTCTTGGGCGAAGGGATCCGGACAAGATTCCGGTAGTAGAATTCCAGCGGGCATTTAAGATAATTGTTCAGCGCCGTTACATTCATGACAAATTTTTCCAGCATCCGGCCGATAAAATCTTCTTCCGCCGCCTGTATCTCCGGGGCGACGATTTCGCTAAAGGGTAACGCATCGAAGTCCGCCAGCTCTTCTTCGTTAAGGAGGACTTTTTCAACAGGCAGGGTATGCTGATCAAGGATTTCGGCGATAAAGACCGATGGCTCCAGCTCCTTCCCATCGTCGCGAAAACGGGACCAGGAAATAAAAAGATGCCGCTCGACCCGCGTCAACGCCACATAGAACAGTCGCCGCAATTCCTCATCTTCCGTGGCGTTAGATGCCGCCGCCCCCGCTGTCCCCGCCCCCGACCCCGCACCCGCCGCTCCCGCACCTGTCCCCGGCGCTCCCGCCGCGCGAGTGAAAAGCGTGTCCGGATATTTATAGCCACCCCCCGGCCGCCGCTTCTTTTCCCAGATCGACGCATTACAACCGGCAAAAAAGACATACTCGAATTCCAACCCCTTGGAGCCATGGACCGTCAGCAGATTGACGGCCTTATCGCTGCCGGATACCTGCACCAGCGGGAGCTTAAGCCCGTTATCCTTCATCAGGTCGATCATCTGGACCAGCTTTTCGAGATCGAGATCGGGGCTCCGCCGGGACTCCTCCTTTATAAATTCGAAGAGCGCCGTCAGCACCTGCATCTGCCAGATCTTGTCCGGGCTTTGCAAAACAATGCCCAGGATACCCGTCTCCCGGATACAATTTTCAAAAAGGGCCTGCAGCGTCGTGTTGGGAACATCCCCGATCAGCTTTTCCAGCACCCTGCTCGCTTTTTTCATCCCTTCCGGCAGCCCGCTGTCAAAAAGATCCCGGGCCGGCCGGTTTGCCTTTTCATAGAGTAGCCGTCGCAGGGAGGTACGCTGGTCGCCGAACTGCCGGTCGGCCACTTCTACGGATAATTTGGCGATCTCGATGGGGGCGATACCAAAAAAATCAAAATGCAGGATCTCGAATAACATTTCATCCCCGCCATAAGGGGCGTCATGCTCCGCACCAAGATAGCGGAGCAGCAGGAGTGTCTTCTGCGCCAGCGGGATCCCAAACAGATCCAGGCTGCGTTTACTGTAGACAGGGACCTTCTTCAGCTGGAGAAACCGGGCCAGCTCTTCCCCGTATTTGTTTTCCTTATATATAATAGCGATCCGGCCGGGCGTCACACCGGCGGCCAGCAGCATATCCACCTGCAGGGCAATATGCGTCATTTCCTGTCTTGGGCTTAAGTATTCCTGCAGTCGCGGCGGATCCTTGAACCGGCTGACCAGCGGATGGCTGGAAACCAGGTTTTTGGAAAGACCGGGGATCTTTCTGACCAACCGTTCCTGGTTGCTCTCGATCAGGGTTCTCGAAATATCGAGGATCGGCTGGGTCGACCGGTAATTATTTGTCAGCACGACCGTCAGCAGATCCTTTTCATATTCCTGAGCGAATTCCAGCATATTTTCCACGTTGGCGCCCTGGAAGCGATAGATGCTCTGGTCATCATCCCCAACGACAAAGACATTGGGCTGGTCCCAATAACCGATCAGGAGACTGACGAGCTTGTTCTGGGTGCCGCTTGTGTCCTGGTATTCATCGACCAGGATATATTGGTAACGTTCCTGGTAAGCCGCCAGAAGCTCTTTATTTTCCTGGAAAGCGCGTATCACCCAGTTGATCATGTCATCGAAATCATACCGGTTACGACGCCGCATCAGCTCCTGGAAGGGGTTGAATTCGCCCACGGCAGCCCTTAGCTTATCCATCCGCTCTTTTTCTTCCGCGATCTTATCGGTGCGGACCTCCCCCTTTTTAAATTCCTTCGTGGCGCGTTTGGCAATGTATTCATCCTTTACAGGCAGCCCATCCAGATATTGATTTATTTTTTCATAAATGTACTCCGGCGCCCAGCCTTCGCGTTTCATAGTCGAAAAGAGGTTTTGCAGATTACCCATCTCAAAATAAACATCGCCCCTGTATCGTTTAAGGGGATGATTTTTTGGCCAGCCGTCGATCAGTGTTTTGAACAGCTGGATCCTTTCGAGGTCGGAAATAGGATCCAGGACGGTCTTTTCAAAAAGAGGCAGGTTTTCCTGGATAATATCGTTGCAGAAAGAGTGGAACGTGTGAATATGGACCTTGTAGGCATCGGGTCCGATAAAGGAAAGGAGGCGCCGCCGCATGGAAATCGCACCGGCATCCGTATAGGTAAGGCAAAGAATACTGAAGGGAGTAGTGTCCGTTTCCAGGAGGATCTTGCCGATACGCGCAGCCAGGATCTGCGTCTTACCGGTACCGGGACCCGCAATAACCATGACGGGGCCTTCGATGCTGTCTACGGCAAGCCGTTGCTGTTCGTTCAACTTTCCGTATTCAGCCTGGAAATGTTGCCGGAGCTTTTCCCGATTGATTGACATGCTTCAAAGGTAAGAAGGCGTCCCGAATTTCCCCTTTTATTGCCAGGGGTCCGGGAGCGTATTGCCGGGGCAGCGGGAGTGTATAGGATGTCTTATTTTTGAAATATGTAACTGTTTATTCCAGAAAAGTGAAGAAAGAAATTGGAAAATGTCTTAATATGGGAATAAATTTAATGTTTTAGCGTTAGAATCGTATCCAATGTAAACGCAAATATGAAAAACCATCACTCTTTTAAAGTCTTTATTGTTGAAGATGACGTATGGTATGGTTCCATGCTGCAACACTATCTGTCCCTGAATCCTGAGTACGAGGTTAAACGGTTTGAATCTCCCCGCGATTTTTTTGCTCAACTACATGAGAATCCAGATGTTGTAACGCTGGACTATTCCCTTCCCGATTGTGATGGCGCCGAGGTGCTCAAAAAGATCAAGGAGCACAACCCCGATATCCGGGTTATCGTCATTTCGGGGCAGGAAGATGTGGCCACCGCCATTAACCTGTTAAAGAATGGCGCCTTCGATTATATCGTCAAGGACGATGACACCAAGGACCGCCTCTGGAACAGTATTTTGCATTTACGGGAGATCAGCAACCTGAAACAGGAAGTAGAGACGTTGAAAAGCCAGGTAGGAAGAAAATATGATTTCTCCCAGATGATCCTTGGCAAGAGCGAGCAGATCGAAAAGGTCTTTTCCCTGATCGAAAAGGCGGCCAAAACAAATATCACCGTATCCGTCACCGGCGAAACCGGTTCCGGTAAGGAAATGATTGCCAAGGCAATACACTATAATTCAGAAAAGCACAAACAACCATTTGTGGCCGTGAACGTAGCGGCCATCCCCAAAGATCTTATCGAAAGCGAACTGTTCGGTCACGAAAAAGGAGCCTTTACGGGGGCGGTTACCCGCCGGATCGGCAAATTTGAAGAGGCGGATAAAGGCACCCTGTTCCTTGACGAGATCGGAGAGCTGGACATCAACCTGCAGGCCAAACTGCTCCGGGTATTACAGGAGCGGGAGATCACCCGTATCGGCAGCAACACCGTGACCAAGATCGATGTGCGGATCGTTGTCGCTACCCACAAAAACCTGCTGGAAGAAGTAAAGAATAAGAATTTCAGGGAGGACCTGTACTATCGCCTGATCGGCCTGCCGATCTCTTTGCCGCCGCTGCGGGAGAGAGGCAACGATATCCTGATCCTTTCCAAGCATTTTATCGACGCCTTCTGTAGGGAAAACAAACTGGAAAAGAAGTCCCTTGCCCCCGATGCACAACAAAAATTGTTACAATATCCTTTTCCGGGTAATGTGCGTGAGCTGAAATCCGTGGTGGAACTGGCCGTCGTTATGGCGGATGATGAAATGATCCAGCCCGAGCATATTACCCTGAATACTTCGGCCAGTATTGCTGATCTGCTTAATAAAGAAATGACGCTTAAAGAATTCGAGATACAGATCCTTCAGCATTATCTGGACAAATATGAAAAAGATGTTCTGCTCGTAGCAAAAAAGCTGGACGTAGGCAAATCCACGCTTTATCGCATGATCCAGAACGGTGAACTGAAGATGAAATGACGTTTATACTAAACCATCAATAGTCCATGCCGTTAGAAAGCAGCTTTTTTGAGGAAATTCTCGACAAGGTTCCTGCGGAAATTCTCGTAGCGGATGCGGAATACCGTTTTCTGTATGCCAACCCGCTTGCGGTATCGGATCCCCATGTCAGGGAATGGATGATCGGGAAGACCAACGAAGAGTACTGCACCTATACCGGTCGGCCGATTGCCATGGCAAGGGCCAGGAGAATGGTCTTTGAAAAGGCCCGCCGCACCCGGAAGGCGGTGGAATGGTCCGAGTCGGCCCAGGACAGCGAGGGCATCGTCCAGCATTTCTTACACCGGATATACCCGGTTTTTGACGCGGAAGGTAAATTACAGGAAGTCATCATCTACGTTGTCCGGATCACCGAGACAAAAGAATTTGAGGAGAAGGTAAGGGTCCATGAAAAAAGATATCGCGACCTCTTCAACCATAGTCAGGCGCTGATCTGTACCCATGATCTGGATGGGAAGCTGCTGACCGCCAACCCGGCCACCTGCAAGATCCTGGGCTATGAAGAACAGGAAATACTTGGCCGCAACCTCATGGAATTTATCCCCGAAAAGCACCGGTCCCGGTTTGAAGAAGAATACCTCAAGCCCATGCGGGATAGTAACGGTGCGGTCAGCGGTGAATTTTGTGTGATAAGCAAGGCAGGCGAAGAGATCTACCTCCTGTATAAGAATTACCGGCGGGAAGAGCCGGGCGCCGAGCCTTATGTGATCGGCTTTTCACAGGATATCACCGATAGGATCAAGATGGAGAAGGAGCTGCGGTTTACAAAGCAGCTCACAGATGACATCGCGCGCGCGAAAGAATCTTTTTTGGCGCATATGAGCCATGAGATCCGGACACCGATGAATGGTATTTTAGGCATCGCCAGCTTGTTGAGCAAAACCCAGCTGGAAACCCAGCAGCGGAATTATCTTCAGCTCATCCAGGAGTCGGCGAATAACCTGGTGGTGATCGTCAACGATATTTTGGATCTGGAGAAGATCGTAGCGGGTAAATTACAATTGGAAACGATTCCTTTCAAAATCGTGGACAAGATCGCTACCACGATCCAATCCTTTATTTACCGGGCTGAAGAAAAGGAGCTGGGGCTGATCTTCCAGAATTTCATCCCGGCCGATCTTGTCGTAAAAGGCGATCCTTACCGGCTTAGCCAGGTGCTGAACAATATCCTGAGCAATGCCCTGAAATTTACCGAGAACGGCCATATCACCATTGCAACGGGGATAAAAGACCGCAGTGAAGACGAAGTGGTCGTGGAAATCACCATCAGCGATACGGGTATCGGAATCGTAAAGGAACGGCTCGGCACTATATTCGAACCTTTCGAGCAGGCCGATGCGACGATCTCGCGCAAATACGGAGGCACCGGCCTCGGCCTGGCGATTTGTAAAAACATGATCGAGATGCAAAATGGCGAATTGCAGGTCGATAGTGAGGAAGGGAAGGGTTCTTCTTTCACGGTCCGGATCCCATATCAGTTAAGCATTGAAACCATGATGGAAAGTGAAATACGACAGGAAATAGATTATAAGAGCCTGGGCCCGAGGAAAGTGCTGGTGGCGGAAGACGTGGAGCTGAATCAATACCTCGCCCGGCATATCCTCGAATCCTGGGATTTCAAAGTGGTCATTGCCGGCAACGGGCTGGAGGCCCTCGAGGAATTGGGAAAAGCGGCTTTTGATTGTATCCTGATGGATGTACAGATGCCGGAAATGGATGGGATTGAAGCCACTCATCATATCCGCAGCCTGCCAGACCCCGTAAAAGCAAATATTCCCATCATAGCCCTGACGGCAAATGCGTTGAAGGGTGACAGTGAAAAATACCTGGCTGCAGGCATGACAGACTATCTGGCCAAACCGTTTGACGAGGAGCGGCTGTTTAGAGTCATTTCCAGGAACCTTACCCGGACTCCTGAGAACAAGCCTGCGGCAGCCATAGTGCTAACAACAGATACCCCCCTTAAAAACAACAATACAATCATGTCATCTGCCAATTCAAGATTATACGACCTGACGATGGTACAATCCGTATCGGGTGGTGATGAAGGGTTTATTAAAAAAATGGTCGCTCTTTTTATCGAAACCGTACCTCAGAATATGCAGGATCTCAAAAATGCATTACAGGCGGAAAATTGGGAGCAGGTCGGCAAGACGGCCCACAAGCTGAAATCCACCATCGATTCGATGGGCATTAAGTCCATCCGTCAGGAGATCCGGACGGTAGAGGCCAATGCCAAACAGCTGGATTCCCTGCAGGAGATCCCGTCCCTGGTGGCTACGATCGATTCTGTGATCCTGGACTGCATCGGCCAGTTGAAGGCAGAAGTACTGAATTGATTCCCAGCATGTAACAGAAATTCCCAAACTGAGAGTGAATTCGATCGAATAACATTCCTTACTTGTTGATAATCAATAAGATAATCCGGTTTTTTTTCTGGCACTATTTTCAGGGTTTATTTGCGCACCAGACCGAAAACCAATGGAATTATCGCAACAGCCCGTAATTTTTGTCGTTGAAGATAACATTATCTATCAAGGACTAATCGCTAAAGAGTTAGAAACCCTTAGCAACAATCTCCACTTCTATACAAACGGAGAATCCTGTATTTTGGATTTAAACAAGCGTCCGGCCGTCATCGTGCTGGACTATAATCTGGACGGGAAAATGAATGGTCTCGACACGCTGCAGCGGGTACGTGATTTCGACCCCAATGTATATGTCATCTTATTTTCCAGCCAGAAAGGGCTTAACACAAAAGAGATCTTTCTGCAATACGGTACTTTCGACTTTCTTGAAAAGAACAGCCTTTCTCTTCGTACGCTCCGCCAGATGGTTGACTGTGTAACTTCCCCCGGTGGTAAACCGGTCGAGAATTAAACAGGGCAGCTGATTCGCCTTTTTCTAAGGTACTTTGCGGCATGGCAGTTCATTCGTTCCAAAAAATACAAGGTATCCCGGCAAGCCTGGAAAAGGTCTGGGATTTTTTTGTCGACCCCGCTAACCTTCCGTCGATCACCCCTCCTTACATGCGATTCGAGATTTTGTCCCGCGACCGGGGCGACAGGATCTATGCCGGCCAGGTGATCGAATACCGGGTGAGCCCACTGCCCTGGCTCAGGGTTTACTGGATGACCGAGATCGTCCAGGTAAAGCAGGGCGTCTATTTCATCGACGAGCAGCGCCGGGGGCCCTACAGTCTCTGGCATCATCAACATCATTTCAGGAGTACGGCGGCCGGTATCGAGATGACCGACATCGTGCATTATGAGATACCCTATGGCTTTATTGGCGGCTGGGCGAATACCCTTTTTGTCCGGCGCCGGCTGGAACAGCTTTTTAGCTATCGTTATAAACGGATCGAAGAATTGTTTGGCGCCTCTGAGCCGCGGTGAGTCCTGCGAGCCCGGTTTGCCCGGTTAAAGCGCGCTGAGCCCCGCTGAGCCCCGGCACCCCGGCGGCGCCCCCTTATCCCGGGATGCGGGAGATATACTTCTCGATTTGCTTGATCTGGTCGACGATTTGGGGGGTGGTGGGTTTCAATGCTTTGGCTTTGCGGAAAAAATCCTTGGCGGCGCGGAATTCCCTCTTGGTCATCATAATGGAGCATAGCTGCAGGAAGGCGGCCGCCTGGTTTTCTTTGTCGGGCAATCCCTTGCGGAGGGCCTGCCGGATATAGCTCTCTGCCTGCCGGATATCGTTCCTTTGCATGGACAGCATCCCCATTTGCAGCAAGCTTGCGCCTTCGGCCTCTTTCATGGGCATTCCCAGGTCCAAACCCTTTTTCATGTTCTTTTCCGCACCGTCGAAGTCCTGCTTCATCATGGCGATATTACCTTTCAGCGTAAAATATACGGAGCGGATGGGCTTATAGAGCAGTCCGGGGAATTTGATGGAATTCAGCACCTTTTCAGCAGCTTCCATATTACCGCTTTCCATATGTTCCTGGATCAGGCGCAGGGGACCGAAAAAGAAATAGCCAAACAACAGCAGCACGGCTATCAGATAGAGGAGGAAGGCCGGCCAGAACCCTGCATAGACATTTGTCACGATACCCAGGATCAGGAGGGCGATAGCAATATGCGGCCGGTATTTGATGACGATGTTATAAAACTTCATAGTCTGCAAATATAGCGCTATGGCTTGACACCACAGTCATTTTGCCGCAGGATGCCGGGGTCGGCCGTCACTGGCCATCGCCAGCCATCGCCAGCCATCGCCAGCCGTCGCCAGCCGTCGTCGGCCCTCAGAATGAGTCATCGTTGACTTCGATCCAGTAGCCGTCCGGATCCTGCAGGTAGATCTGTTTGACCTTGTCGGGCCGGAGCTGCGGGGTTTTGGTGTTTTGCGCCCAATTGCCGTATTTGACGTTTTCTTCGTCCAGGTGCTTGGTAAAGGCATCCATGGAGGGGACGCTAAACGCGAGGTGTATATTGATATCATGGGGGATATCCTCTTTGGCGCCGGAAACGACATGCAATTGTCCATGTTCGGAGATCCGGAACCATACATGCTTGCCATCGTGGAACGGCTCCGGTATCTTTTTGAGTTCCAATACTTTCTCATAAAAGGTTGCAGCCCGGTCCAGGTCCGTTACAAAGATGGTCTGGTGGCTGAAGCGCGGGCCCTGGGAATGGGCGGGAAAGGCCATCATTACAATCGCCATCAGCAGGAGGGCAGCACGGCCCCCGCGTGGCAGGATCAATCGGTTCATAAAGGGAAATTTTTGAGAGAGTAATAGTAAGGAATTCCTTTTAGCTAAAAAAAAATGCCTTATTTTTGCGGCCCTTGCGCCGTGGTTCCGGGCCCCCGCCGGTTCCCGATTTTCCGCGGCAAGGTCACCGGTCCCGTAGTTCAATGGATAGAATAGAAGTTTCCTAAACTTTTGATACAGGTTCGATTCCTGTCGGGACTACACCAACCAACCAAACGCTATATAAAGATGGGATCGGGAGCAAGAGCTCAATGTCAATCGTTGTTCTCACCAGATCTTTTAATTGAACCTTGACGAACCCGATACCCATCTGCAATCACAAAAGCAATCCCGCTCACCCCCAGCGATTCGAACACACTCGACAATTCATTGCCCATATCCGAAGCCTGCGCAACCACCGCCCTGGGAATATGGAGAATAAGGAACCAAATAAAGACCATCACTCCCAGAAGTATCCCGACCAGTTTTACCTTCACCCGAAAAATAATCGCAATCCCCGCACCAATCAGTGCAACAGCGGCAAAATAGGTCCAGAAAAGGTGGCCGGGAATCCAGTCAGGCACGAGCGTCTGGACGCCATCGGCATACAAAAAGTGTTCGATGCCGAAGATGACCAGCATGAGCGAATAGAAAAAAGCGCCAAAGGGTATCAGGGCTTCCAGGGGCTTGAGGAATGCCCTGTCTTTTTGGCCGGGGACCCGCCCGCCAGGAAAACACCCCGCAATGATAAAGGCGCTGCCGGAAAAAATGGACAGCTCTTTGATGCCGTTGTTCCAGTTGCCTATTTGTTTTACGCCCGGATCAACCAACAGTTCAAAGGGTGTATGACAAAAAAGGAACAAAGCGAGCAAAAGGCCGCCCAGGAGCAGCATTGTTGTCCGGACCTCTTTTTCCAGCACGAGGGCGACCGCAGCCCCGATCAGAAAAAGGCTGAAAAGATAGACCAGCACGATCTGTCCCGGTAGGGGGGAAGGGAAGGCCGGAACGAATACGGGGCGAAAGCTACCATAATAAAATTGCTGCCCTGCCAGCCCGATCAGGCTAATGGCATAGAACCAGCGGCCGATTTTAGCAAGATTTTCCATCCGGAAGCTGTTTTGGTGAATCCGAATATAGAAAAACCTCCCCGGATTAGCCCGTACAAGTTGGTTCAAATTGGAACAAATCGGTTCACAATATTTCCTCCGGGGTATCCTTCTTGTATTTATACGAAATCATGGTTAAAGAAACAAGAAAGGCGAGCAATTCCAGGGATGGCAGGGAATTTACTAAAGGATCGGGTAAATCCCTGGAAAAATAATTATTAAAATGTGTGAATGTTGCTCCGGCCATATCAATCATCAAAACAAATACAGCCGCCTGTCGTAATCCTTTAAAAAATATGGCAATACCACCCAACAGTTCTATCGTTATAATAAAAATCAGGAATGGCGCGTTGTATCCGCAGCTTTTAAAAAAGGCCAGTGACTTGTCAAAAAAGAATATAGCGCTAAGCCCGCTGTATAGATAAGTAATCCCGATACTTACAATTAACAGCTTGTAAAGAACATGGTCCCGGTTGAATAAAATGCGGTTAAAAGTTCTCACTTTTCCGGAAAATAATAAACCTGCCGAAAGATAACCAAAGAATGCTCCTGCATAAAATCCGTCTAATTCGTACTTAAAACTCAGCAGTTTGACTAAAATATCGCCTTTATGAATGGGTATTAACAGGAGCTTCGCACCATAATAGGCTGTTCTTAAAACAAGTACAGCTTTTATCATCATAAAATAGGTAGAAGCCAATTTGACCGATCCGGTAAAAATGATTGAAAATGATAAAATGAACCCGAGCAGCATCGGCACGTAGAATTTTAGATCAGTCATGATGATTAGGCTAATTGCCAAATTAATGTAAAAGAGGTTCACCCCAAGAACAATTCAATCTATGACCGGGAAAATTCAACAAACTACATATATCCATTCAATTGGTTCTTAATTTTACAAAAAAATTCTAATATTCAGAATATTATTCTAAATTTGCATGACAAAAATCAAATAGCGATGGTTGTCATTTCTAAGGCAGTTTTTAAAGAATTTGCAGGAAAATATCCGGATGCAGAGACTGCCCTGACTAAGTGGTACAACGAAACAAAGGTTGCTGATTGGCGAAATTTTGGCGATCTGAAAAGGACATTTAATACTGCGGACGCAGTAGCTAATGATAGATATATTTTTGACATAAAGGGAAATCAGTACAGGCTGGTTGCGTTAATTATTTTCAGAATAAGGACTGTATTCATCTTGTTCATCGGAACACACAAGGAATATGATAAAATTGATGCTTCCAAAATTCAGTATAAAAGGTAAATTATGAAACATATTATCAAATCCAAAAAGGCTTACCATGAAACCATGGTTGCTGTTTATAATTTAATGAACAAGGGGGAAGCCAACCTTACAACGAAAGAGCTTAAGAATCTCGAAGCAATGTCCAAGGCAGCAGAGGAATATGAAGACAATGTTTTGGGATTAAAACCTGCGAAAGAGCCGAAAACAATAACTGAGTTGCTGGAACAAAAAATGTTTGAAAATAAAATGACCCAGGCAAAAATGGCGGATGCCCTTGGACTTGGAAAATCGAAACTCTCGGAAATACTCTCTGGAAAAAGGAAACCCGATATACCTTTCTTAAAAGCCCTTTACAAAAAGCTAAAAATCGATCCGGTATTCTTGCTGGATCATATATAGTTTACTTTATCACAAAGCTCGACTTCGGCAAATAAAAGATAGTCTTTTGCCCGCTCCCCGATATAAAGCTCATCTTCCCAAAGGTCCCCGCCGCACCCAGATAAACGATCTTATCGCCCGGCGGGATATTGTAGGTGTCGAAATATGCACCCAGTTTGTCGGTGCTATTAGCCCTTACCACATCCTGATTCGAAGCAAAACAGATCAGCTTCTGCGTCGTTGCATTTGCAAACTGATAACCAAAGACCATAAACTCCACTTTTTGATTGGCGGCTATCGAAAATTCTTTTGTCCTCATATCTACGCTGCCGACGATTTGTGCCAGGCAACCGGAGGAAATGAGCAGTAACAGTACAAACGAGGGAACCTTTTTCATCGGAAGGAATTTTGGGTAATTTACGAAAATAGCTGCTAATCACCTATTTTCCAGCCTTTCAAAAATCTTTTTCCCGATATAGTCTCTGATGTTGCGATTTCCTCCAAATCGATAATATTCCTTCCTGTTGTCAGAAAGAAATCTTCTGAATAGATGGATATTGGTTTCGTCGATGAAGTCATCCATATCACCAATGATTTCTATTATATATTCGCCAAGTAGTTGGAAGGTGTAGGGAACAGTGAAGTAATAGGCCTTAGAAGTCAGTGTATTTAGCCACTTTTGTCGAATATAGCCGTTATGGTGCCGTAGATATACACAATTGACGATGGTTTTTTGCAATTCGCTTAAGATGCTTTGGTCATTCGGATTTGGCTCGTTAAAATAAAAGCGCTTCGGAATACTGAGCATTTCTCCGTCAAAGCAGATTAAAACCGGGCAGCCGATGTCCGTATTCGAACAGTTTCTAAAAGCGAGCTTATCTAATTCATTGCCAATCAAATAAATAAACGACTGGTATGCTTATGGTGAGATAAACAGCTAAACCAAAACCGACATGATAAAGAACTATTTAAAACTAGGGTTACGCAGCCTTGTAAAGAACAAGTTATCGTCGGCAATAAACATCCTCGGTCTGGGGCTGGCTGTGGGCTGCTGCCTGGTGGTATTTCAGTTTTTTGACTTTTCGATGCATTTTGACAATTTTAATCATAAGCTGGATCATCTTTTTGTCATTGAAAGGGCGTCGGAAAAAAATGGCAACCAGCAATTATGGGGTAATTCACCTTCACCGATGGGCCCCATGTTAAAGGCAGATTTCCCGCAAATAAAAAACAGCGCAAGGTTAAATTATACCGGGGTTATCATAAAACAGGGCGACAATGTTTTCAGGGAAAACCTTGCCTTCGTCGATGATGCATTTTACCAGATGTTCGACTACCCGGTCAAATGGGGAAAAAAGCAGGATTTTACCGACGCGGACGGCATAGTCCTTTCCGATGAGCTTTCCCAGAAATTTTTTGGTAAAGAAAACCCCATAGGCAGGAACCTGAGCGTGCGTTTTAATAAGAATGGCCAGGAAACCATCGCAAATTTTACGATAAAGGGCGTGTTTGATAAACGGCCGGATGAGGCATCCTGGAGTTTCACCGCGCTTGTTCCCTATGGCAAAATGACTTCCCTGGGAATGGACCGGCCGGGCGACTGGAGCCAAAGCTCAACGATAACATTCCTGGAAGCAAACGATGAAGCCTCCTTGTTGCCGGTAAAAAACCTCAGCAAGAAATACCTGCAGTTATATAACTCGGCAAATGTGGATGACAAGATAGCAGGCTTCAACTTCCAGCCGTTGAAAACAATGAATTTTCATTCTTATAAAGTAAACAACAACCGGTTTGACTCCACCCATATTGCAGCATATATTATGCTGATCGTTATTGCGATATCAACATTATTACTGGTTTATTTCAACTATATGAACATCGCCATAGCATCCGCATCTGCCCGGTTAAAGGAGATAGGCGTGCGAAAAGTAATGGGCAGCAGCAGGAAGCAGATCGTCGTTCAATTTATTCTTGAAAATCTTATTCTCTGCACAATCGCAGTGGGTGTAGGTCTGCTTTTGGCTAAATACGTATTTCTGCCCTGGTTTATGCAGATTGCCCCGGTAGACCTGACAAAAAATCTCTTTAATAATTACCGCACCTGGTCGGTATTGCTGGCACTGATCATTATATCCGCGTTTAGCGGCGCCTCCTATCCTTCCTTTTATATTTCGGCATTTAAGCCTATAAATATCATGAAGGGCAACAGCCAAATGGGTAGCAAAAACCGTTTCCGGAAATCGCTGCTGGGCGTTCAGTTTTTCCTTACTTTTTTGACCATTTCAATCGCTATCGCCTTTGTCCGGGAGACAAAACAGATAAAAGCCAGGCCCTGGGGGTATGACTCCGCCGATAATGTGGTTGTAACACTGGATAAAACGGCCAGTTTTGATGCATTTAAAGATGAGCTGAAAAACAGCAACACGGTTAAAGCGGTTACAGGGTCCGTCCAGTCACTTGGCGAGTATACCCGGCAATTGGTGATAAAGACCGAAGGAAAGGATGAAACGGTGCAGAGCATAAGCGCTTTGCCCGGGTTTGCGACCCAGATGGGTATACCCATTACAAAGGGCAGGGATTTGAGCCCGCAATTCCAATCAGACCAGACGGATGCTGTTTTAGTCAACCAAGCCTTTCTCAGGCAAATGCATTGGGCCACCGGCATCGGGAAAAATATTGACTATCAGAACCGCCGGTACCAAATAGTAGGCGAGATAAATGACTTTCATTTCCAGGATTTTGAAGCTCCGGTAGGACCGCTCCTGATCATGGGCTGTAAACCCGCGGACGTTGGCTATGTTTATGTAAAAACATCATCCGGTTTATTTTCAAATGCACACAAGTCGGTTGAAAAAATATGGAAAAAGGTCAATCCAAACCTGCCGTTTGAATACCATTACCAGGCTGGCGTTTTTGATAACTATTTCAATGGATTTGTGCAGGTTTCACAGGTGACGGGCGCGGCTTCCATCATTATGGTTGTCATTTGCATATCCGGGATTTTTGGCCTGGCATTACTGATATTGGGCAAAAAGATGAAGGAAATCAGCGTGCGGAAAGTACTTGGTGCAGGAATAGGAACTATCATATACCTCATTAACAGAGAGTTTTTATATGCCATCGGATTCGCCCTTTTATTCGGGGTACCTCTTTCCTGGTGGCTTACCGGCATTTTGTTTGGGGTGATCGCACCCGAATCGGGCGTATCCATACTGCCCCTGATCTTATCTTTCACAAGCCTGATCACTATGACGGCCATTAGTATTTCCTGGCACATATTCAAAGCACACACTTCCAACCCGACAAAGTATTTGAAGGATGAGTAATATCCAATTTATACGTATTTTGCTAAACCATGAGCAAAACTTCTACGTATCTCGAATCAAAAGGCCATTATGAAATCCTCGACGGATTGCGTGGCGTGGCCTCTGTTTTAGTCGTCGTCTTTCATGTCCTGGAAACTTATTCCGGCGATCGTTTTCACCAGATCATCAATCACGGCTATCTGGCGGTGGATTTCTTTTTTGTTTTGTCGGGTTTTGTAGTAGCCTATGCCTATGACGACCGATGGGGCAAAATGACCCAGTGGGATTTTTATAAACGGCGTCTTATCCGGTTGCAGCCGATGGTAATCATGGGCACGATCATCGGGGCGGCGCTTTTCTATGCACAGGCCAGCGGAGCATTCCCATTGATCGGTACAACACCGCTTTGGAAAATGCTGCTGGTGATGCTGCTTGGTTTTACTATGCTACCCTTGCCGGTCTCTATGGATATCCGCGGCTGGCAGGAAATGCACCCGCTGAATGGCCCCGCATGGTCTTTATTTTTTGAATACATCGCCAATATCCTCTACGCCCTGATTGTAAGAAGGTTCTCCAAAATATTGCTCGCCGTGTTTGTATTTCTATCGGCGTGCTTTCTTGTTCAGTACTTGGTAATGGGCCCTCAGGGTGATGTGATAGGCGGCTGGTCTCTCGATAACACCCAGCTTCATATTGGATTTGCCCGCTTGCTATACCCGTTTTTTGCAGGGGTGTTGTTAATGCGGATCGGCAAGCTCATACATATCAAGGGCGCCTTCGCGATTTGCAGCCTGCTGCTGATTATTATTTTCTCCATTCCCAGAATTGGCGGCACGGAACATCTTTGGGCCAATGGCCTGTATGAATCGGTTTGTATCATTATCTTTTTCCCATTGATCGTCTATATCGGCGCAAGCGGCAGTATGACCGGAAAATATTCCACCAAAATATGTAAGTTTTTGGGCGCTATATCCTATCCGCTCTACATCACGCATTACCCGTTTATTTACCTGCATCTGGCCTGGGTTGCCAACAATAAAGTACCTATGGCAACGGGTCTTTTAGCAGGCCTGGTTGTTGTGATCGTAAGTATTGCCGTAGCCTATGCATCATTAAAGCTATATGATGAGCCGGTTCGCAGGTGGCTAACCAATCGATTTTTAAAGAAGCAAGGATAATAGGATAGCAAAAAACATTTATCATGAACAATCCAACTCATTTCCGGAAACTTATTACCCTCTTTGTATTTTGTTATTTCCTGCAAAACTGCTGCATCGCCCAATCGGCGGATGCAAGCTTACCCCAGCTGGGTAAGGATCCCATCGGAAAGATAATAGCCGCTATGACCCTGGAAGAAAAGGCAAAGCTGCTTGTCGGCGCGGGTAGGGGATTCGGGCCGCCGCCCGCACCACGGACGCCTGGTAAGGCGGATAGCCCCAGCCGGCCACCCGCACCCGCCGGGCCGATGATCGGGAATACTGAACAAAAGGTACCCGGCGCCGCCGGTAACACCTATGCTATCCCAAGGCTGGGAATTCCCTCCATAGTCGTTTCAGACGGTCCGGCCGGCGTGCGGATCAGTCCCATCCGTAAAGGCGACAGTTCAAAGACTTATTATGCGACAGCCTTTCCTGTCGGCACCTTGCTGGCATCGTCCTGGGACGTTGACCTGGTTAAGAAGGTGGGTGAGGCTTTCGGCTATGAAGTACACGAGTACGGAGTAGACATCTTGCTGGGTCCCGGTATGAATATCCATCGCAACCCGCTCGGCGGCCGCAATTTCGAATATTATTCGGAAGACCCGCTGGTCACAGGCAGGATGGCAGCGGCAATGGTTGGTGGTATCCAATCCAATGGAGTGGGGACATCGATCAAACATTTTGTAGCCAACAACCAGGAGACGCATCGGAATTCGGTCAACACGATCGTAAGCGAAAGGGCGATGAGAGAGATTTACTTGCGCGGATTTGAAATTGCTGTAAAGGAATCGCAGCCCTGGACGGTGATGACCTCTTACAATAAATTAAACGGCACGTATACCTCCGAAAGGACCGACCTCTTATCGACCATTCTACGCAAGGAATGGGGATTTAAAGGTTTTGTAATGACGGATTGGGGCGGGGGTAAAGACCCTGTTGCACAAATGAATGCGGGCAATGACCTGATCATGCCCGGGAATCCCGCGCAGGCGCAGGCGATCATTGATGCGGTCAACAACAAGTCATTGGACGAAAAGGTGCTGGATGCAAATGTGGCGCATGTGCTGAACATCATTGTTCAGTCGCCGTCGTTTAAAAAGTATAAATATTCGGACGCACCGGATCTGAAGAAGGATGCGGCCATTTCACGCATGGCCGCCGCTGAAGGTATGGTCCTGTTGAAAAACACCGGAAACGTCTTGCCGCTTAATGGGATAAAAATGGCGGCTCTTTTTGGCAATACCGCGTATGATATCATTGCCGGCGGAACCGGCAGCGGGGATGTAAATAAGGCGTACACGATTTCCTTGGCAAAAGGACTGCAAAATGCGGGCTTGCAGGTTAATGAAGCTTTATTGAATGCTTATCCTGCCTATATCGCCAACGCAAAATCGAAACGGCCAAAACCGCGCAATTTTTTTGAAAGACAGCCGCCGGTCCCGGAAATGGATCTGGCCGGCATGAACGTAGACCAACAGGCTGCTGACGCCGATATAGCTATTATTACTTTGGGCAGAAATGCCGGCGAAGGCGCCGACCGGAAATTGGATAGCGATTATTACCTGACGCCTGCTGAAAAAAGCATGATAAAGAAAGTATCGGATGCTTTTCATGCCAAAGGTAAAAAGCTGGTTGTCGTGTTAAATATTGGCGGTGTAATAGAAGTGGCCAGCTGGAGGGATGAGGCCGATGCGATATTGCTGGCATGGCAACCGGGACTGGAAGCCGGCAATGCCATTACCGATGTGCTGAGCGGCAAGGTCGATGCCTCGGGGAAGCTGGCGACCACCTTCCCGATGGATTATAAGGATGTGCCTTCCGCAAAAAACTTTCCCGGAAAGGAATTTTTAGACCAGGCTACCGGGGAGGGCTTTAGGCGACAGGTTCCCGCGGAGGTGACCTATGAAGATGGTATTTATGTGGGCTATCGGTACTATAATACCTTTAAGGTCGATCCGGCTTATGAGTTTGGGTATGGGTTATCTTATACGACATTTAAGTACAGCGATTTTAAGATGGGGTCGCCGGTATTTAAAGGGATGATGGGGGCAATGGTGACCGTTACCAACACGGGGACGGTGGCCGGAAAAGAAGTTGTACAATTGTATCTGAGCGCCCCGGCGGCAAAACTGGATAAGCCTGCCATAGAGCTTAAGGGATTTGCAAAAACCCGGTTATTGCAGCCCGGTGAATCACAAACGCTGATTTTTGAAATAGACCCCGGGGACCTGGCGTCCTATGACCCGCAGCAGGAGGCGTGGGTAGCCGAAAGCGGGAGCTATACCGTCAGCATCGGCGCTTCTTCAAAAGACATCCGTCAAACGGGGAAATTCACGCTTGCAAAGGATCTGGTTGTCGAAAAGGATGAAAAGGCGTTGACCCCGCAAGTCTCGATCGGCGAGTTGAAGAGATGACATCTTTATTCTTTTATTGCTATTGCATTTGCAGAAGCGTATCGCACCAATTCAGCGCTGTTCTTTGCGTCTAATTTCTTCATCAATTTGTGACGCCGCAATCTTGCTATTGGTAGCCCATTTATTTGTCTTATGTTATGCCGTTTTTCAACCCCTTGATTTCTAACAACAAAAAAGCCTCGAACCATGGTTCGAAGCTTCTGCATAAAATTCGTGCCGTGTCCGGGAACTGGTTCGAACCGCTGGGTCGATTTATTGAAACTTTATTATGTGTAAATCGCTTTGCATTAATAGGTTTTGGGACCCAATTGCTCCCCGTCCATTAACATTGAAAGAAATATTTATATGGTATTCACAGGTGAGAACGGAGTGCTAACTTATTCAATCATTTATCAAGAAATTCATTGATCAGTTTCCCACACTCCGCCGGCTTTTCCAGCCAGGGTAAATGGCTGCCGTCCTTGATCACGTGAAGCGTGCAGCTTGACATGGCGGCAACGATGCTTCGACCTGTTGCCACCGAAGCAAAGGTATCTTTGTCGCCTAGCAACAGTTGTGCACGCTGTTTAACCTGACTGAGTTGCTGGGCGTCAATGGCCGGGGCAGCATTTTGTAACAAACTGGTCAGAGAAATAAAATAGTGCGGTAACCGCCCGAAACAATAGTAAGCCTTACTGATCTCTTTCGGCAGGGCGTCGATCGTTTCTCTGCTGCTGCCCAAGAATTTAAGAAAGCTCAATTTGTTATGGCCCTCTGAATTTTTCATGAACTTAAAAACGATCTTATTGAGCGGCCAGCGCATCATCAACCGCATCAGGAAGGGCGGTTTGCCGTTCATCACGTTCCCCGGGTTGCCCAGCAGCGTCAGCGAACGGACGCGTTCCGGCCGATCCATTGCTGTCCATAAGCTCCAGTGCGCGCCCATCGAATGAGCCACAATGTCCGCCTTCTCTAAATGAAAAGCATCCATGGCCGCTACTACGGTTTTTACGGCAAAATCGCGGATATCAACCTGCGTATGATCCATGCCTTCGCTCAAGCCGCCACCCGGCCGGTTCAGCGCGATTATACGGTGGCCTTTTATCTCGGTCAGCAGCGCAGCCAGCGGGAATACATCGCCGGTGTTACCCGGAACAATAAGCACAGGATCGCCGGAACCCATTTCCGATATTCTGATTTTCAGCGCCTGGCCTGGCATGGCGATGTAATGATCTTTAGCTTCTAAGCCATAATAGGCATAGAGATCGATTTCGGCTTTGCGTGCGGCAATTACCGAGGGATCATGAGCGTCAAGTATTAATGCTTTTTTTTCCAACGTTCCCATTGATAGAGTCTTTGCATCTAAAGAATACCACGTTCAAATCTAATGAATTCAGACTTTGAGAACCCAAAAGATTTTACCGGGAAAAAGATGCGGAGAGATATACTATTTACTATCTATCAGATCGGGATCAATTTTTTTTATATAGAGTTCATCGATCAGGATCATTAAAATGGCAAGCAATGGCACAGCTAAGATGACTCCCAGGACGCCGGAAAGGGCGCCCATCAATAATTGGCTCATCAGGGTTAGGGCGGGGGGTAGATGGATGATCTTTTTTTGAAGTAATGGAGTAACTATATTGGCAACGATGGTTTGGCAGACGATGTATAGTATGGCAACGACGATGGCAGTATTGGTGCTGACGGTGATGGCCAGCAGAACGCCGGGTATCATAGCGATCAGCGGTCCAAAGTTAGGAACGATCTCCAGGATTCCGGTGATCAGGCCCAGGACCATTGTCAGAGGGATGCCGATAATCATCAGTCCGATGGTGATTAAGACCGTAATCAGTAACATAGATACGAGCATTCCCCGGAGCCAGCCTCTCAGGGACCGGCTGATGCGGTCGATGATTTGAATACCCTGGGCCTTTCTTGGTTGGGGGAAAAGCAGCAGGATGCCCTCTTTATACAAGCTGGGACTGGCTGTAAAGAAAAGGCCCAGGAATAGAATGATATAAAGATCGCCTAAAACGCCGAAGCCGGTGTTGAAAAAGTTGGTGGCAGTTTCTAACATTTTCTCCGACTGTTGGCCGGACGTAAAGTCGAGCAGTTTCCGCCCCAAGGGTGTGCTATTGAGTTTGGTTTTGGTGATACGGATGGTCCCGGGCAGGGTATTGCTCAATTCGGCTACCTGGATTTGTATTTTGGTGCCGATAAACCAAAAGGATAGGCCTATGATGACCAGCGTTCCTGCAATGGAGAGGAGCATGGCGGATCTCCGGGTTATTCGCGTTTTGCGTTGAATAAGGTCACCCAATCCGTGAAAATATACGGCGATCAGGCATCCGGCCAACGCCATCAATAGTACATTGAAGCCTACCCGGACGATCAACAGGATGGTAATGAAAAGACTGACTATCGCTATGGTCTGCCAAACCCGTACCGAATAGGGCAATTCGTTTTTGGCAGGTTCTGCCGGGTCTTTGTCTGCTGGCATGTCAAGGGTTTTTGATGGAAAGAAAATGGAGAGATAACTGGCTGGATTGTCTTGGTCCGAAAAGTTACTACATTTTTGGATATGAAGCCTTTCAAGATAGGCATAACTGAAATAATCCGCAAGGGTGGGACAGTAATTTGGAATTGGATCAGGATATTTCCACACCGGATCGGAGATTAAGCGAAAAATGGCGATACACTGTCCTATCGAATGTTGTTTCCCGATGCCAACCGGCAAAGAAAATACCCGCTGGTGATATTTTTGCACGGATCAGGGGAACGGGGCAGTGACAACGACGCGCAGTTGAAGTGGGGCGTCATGAATTTCGCGACCGACCAGAATATGTTGGCGCATCCGGCGATTGTCATTGCGCCGCAGTGCCCCGAGCACCAAACTTGGAGCAGCATGACGCCTGACAAGAGCGGAAAAGGGATGACGCTGAACGCCGAGCCGAGTAAGCAGATGCGTTTGCTCATCGGGCTCATCCGCCAATTGGAGACGACGATGCCGGTGACACTTCGCGGGCCGCGTACGCTCGTTCATATCCCGATGTGGATCTACCTGGGGGCAGAGGATCCCGCAGTCAACCCTCTTTAGGGCTAGCCATGTTTGAAGCGTTGACGAACGCTGGCGCATATCCGGGTTTCACCCAGTACCCCGAGGTCGGGCATTTTTCATGGCTAGGGGCGTACAGTGACCCGTTGATGATGGAGTGGTTATTCAGACAGCATAAGTAAAGTCAAAGAAATGGAGCGATGGCATCGTTGCTCATGAGTGAGAACTGAGTATAGAAAATATTGGTCAACTAATAGAGACCTGACTGGTCTCATGGAATTGATTTGCGGGATGGGGGGTGTGGCAGAATAACCTATAAAGCCCCTTCTGGGCGGAAAAAAAGTTTGAAAACGTTACCAAATTTGGTAATTTTGCTTAAATTAGGATGGATGCCAACTATACATACCCTTCATTCCGTCAAAATTGACGTGTATTCCAGAGAACATTTGCCTCCTCATTTTCATGCTCTTTACGCAGAGGACGAAATACTGGTAGAGATATAAACACTGGATACGTATGCAGGGTATTTGCCGGCCCGGCAACATAATATGGTGTTAAAATGGGCGGGTGGTCCTGGCATTCAGGCTTTTTTGCGTGACATCTTTAAACGGTTAAACCCACATTTACGATCATGAAAAAGACGATCAAAATGCCGAGAATTCTGAAAATTGAAGCCGTCAAAGGATTTACGGTAACCTGTATTTTTAACAATGGCGAGACACGGGCATTGGATTTCAAGGGACTGTTTAAGAAATGGAAGATTACGAGAAAAGACCCGGAATATCTGTTGCTCGACGAACATGAATTTGGAAAGGTCATGCTAAGGAATCAAACACTGTCGTGGAAAAATATACAAATTGAGCTGCCTGATTTGAAAGGGAATAAGGTAGTTCATCCCTATGAATTAAGTCCCGACCTTTTATACAAGGAAAGCCGGCCGGTTAAAGGTCAAGGTCGTCATTTCTATTTCGGATCCATTATAAAAAAGACGAGGATCCGAAACGGATTGTCCCAGGACCAGCTCGCCGCATTGAGCGGGACAAGCAAGACCTATATTTCAAGGGTCGAAAATGATTTGATCGAGCCGGAATTATCCACCCTCTATAAAATTGTTGAATTGGGTTTGGGGAAAAAGATCAAAGTGGAAATCGAGTAAATGAAACTATTACCTTACTGACTGTATGGCAAAATATGGGGACCGTGAATAGTGAACAGGGAGCCCGTTTACTAGCGCGATCCTGTCAGCACTTTCGTTATCAAGTCAAATCCAACGGCAAAGAAAAATACTGTTATGAATCGAACCCTTATCGATATGTGTAAATATTTGAGGATAATTGTTTTAATAGGGGTATTTCGATTTTTCGCAATGGCGATTGATTTTTGCTTCGTAACGAATCTCTTTAAATCCGGTCTTCATCTCCTTGATTTCCAACAACAAAAAAGCCCCGAACCATGGTTCGAAGCTTCTGCGTAAAATTTGTACCGTGTCGGGGAATCTAACCCCAGACCCGAGCTTTAAGTTTAAACTCCGCTCCAATGCAAATATTCTATTTTGTACTCTATTTCCTAACCTGTGTTCTGACTGCACATATTTCCTGGTAGCCCTATCTCTCTGACAGCTATTTGATCGTAGCAATATCAATCACAAACCGATACCTCACATCCCCCTTCACCATCCGCGCATAAGAAGCCGTAATATCCTTTATATCTATGATTTCAATATCCGATACGATATTATGCTTCGCACAAAAATCCAGCATTTCCTGCGTTTCGGCAAGTCCCCCGATCCCCGATCCCGCCAGGCTTTTACGACCGCCAAGTAGACTAAATGCCCTGATCGGCGTCGGCTCCGGCGGAACGCCCACGCAGATATGCGTACCATCCGTTTTGAGCATGGACATATACATATTGATATCGTGCTCCGCGGACACCGTATCCAGGATGAAATCGAACGTATTTTTAGCCGCTTCCACCTGCGCCGGATCCGTGGTCACCACAAAATGATGTGCGCCCAATTTCTTGGCATCCTTTTCCTTCGATGGCGACGTGCTGAGAACGGTCACCTCCGCGCCAAAGGCCACGCCAAACTTCACGCCCATATGCCCCAGCCCGCCCAAACCAAGCACCGCCAGGGCATGCCCCTTACCAACCTTCCAATGCCGTAAGGGCGAATAGGTGGTAATACCCGCACATAATAGGGGGGCAACAGCGGCAAGATCGAGCTTGTCGGAAATATGCAGCACAAAATCCTCATGTACGACAATCGTCTTGGAATAGCCGCCATAAGTAGGGGTCTTCTTATCCTGCTCCAGCCCATTGTAGGTTTGCGAATTCCCAACGAGACAATATTGTTCGAGGTCCCGCTTACAATTTTCGCATTCCCGGCAGGAGTCGACCAGGCAGCCGGTGCCGGCCAGATCGCCGACGGTGAACTTCTTTACATGACTCCCGACTTTTACCACCTTGCCCACGATCTCATGACCCGGAACCATCGGGAAGATGCCCGGAAACCAGTCATTTTTGATTTGATGCAGGTCCGAGTGACAGACTCCGCAAAATAAGATATCGAATTGCACATCATGAGGGCCAACTTCCCGACGTTCAAAATTCCAGGCGGCCAGATCGGTCTCCGGGGTCTGAGCAGCATATCCTTTTACCGGTATCATAATTCTTATTTTAGGTTGAGTTAGCAACTTAACGAAAATATCAGCAATTGGTTCACTAAAATTTTCCTTTGTAAGCGATATAAAATCAGCTTTGCAGCAAGGGCGGCCATCAATGCTTTAGCTTCACCCTCAACACCATATCCGATGCCGTAATATACAACACATCCTTCCCCTCATTGAACGCACAATTCGACGCCGGCCGGCCAAAAATTTTGATCAGCCCAAGCAACTTCCCCGCCGGACTGATAATATTGACCCCATCCGGGCCGGCTGCAAAAATATTCCCATTCTTGTCGATCTTGAAGCCATCGGCCCCTTGCTTCACCACCGCCCGCGCCTTCAACGGCGCCCCGTCCAACAAAAGCCGTCCATTTCTAACCCCATTACTATCAAGATCGAATGCATCCCAATGCGTATGCTGATCGTCACTGCTGCCGACATACAATATTTTCTCATCGGGCGACAGCGCAATCCCATTCGGCCGGGAAATGCTGTCGATCAACAAACGCAACTTCCCATCCGCACCGATCCTATACACCCCCTCGAAGTTCAGCTCCCGCGTCGGATCGTTCTCATGTTTCGGCAGCCCGTAAATAGGATCGGTAAAATAAATATTGTCCTTGCTATCGCACACGAGATCATTGGGACTGTTGAATTTCTTGCCTTTATAGTTTGGCGCAAGGATCGTGAACACCGCCCTGGGCGAATCGATCGGCGCATTCAGTCGCGCCACTTGCCTGTTCCCCGATTGACAAAGCAACAGTCTTCCCTCACGGTCCAGGGTCAGCCCATTCGACCCATTCTCTCCATCCCGGTAGGCTGTATCGGTATAGCCGGAAGGAGTGAGATATGACACCGGGGTATCATGGCCATTCCACCGGTATATTTTATTCTCGCGGACAGCGGAGAAGAGCAGCATCTGTTGGGACGCCACCCATACAGGTCCTTCCGACCATAGGTAATGCCGGCCGATGACTTCAACGATGGCATTGCTGTCGATGATCCGCGAGGCGCTGCTGTCATATAATTCGACCTTGCCGATGACGCTGTCCTGTCCTGCGGTCCCCGATGGCGCATTAGGGCTATGACAACCGACGCAGAAGAGCAGATAGCATAGACCGGCGACCTGGAATGTATTTCTCATAGTGAAAATAAATTTCATTCTTCAACCAATAGATAGTAATTTCCTCAAGGAAGGCTATCCAATCCAGCTATGCATGTAAACAAGAAATTTCGAAAATACATCAACACGGCCTTTATTCTTGGACCAATGACCATGATCATGGGATTGGTTGGTGTACTGAGGAACTACGGACTACGCGAGGGCTGGGTGTTAAAATTTATCGCAACCTGGCTGACCATGTTCCCGATAGCCTTTCTGGCCGGACTGGTCATTATCCCGATTGCGAATAAACTGACAGGAAAAATAAATTTCAATGACCGCTAACTTAGATACCCAATTTTGCGGCTATCTTGATCAATAGTTTATTATTAGCCTCCAGCAGGTTGTTGTTTGCCTTTAGAAGTTTGTTGTTTTCGGTAAGAAATTTTGCATTGCCTTTAAGGATCTTGGTGTTTTCCTGGATGGAAACTTTGTTACTTTTGATGGATTGGGAATTGCCCTTTATCGCAGTATTGTTTTTCGTTAAAAGAGCATGATTTTTTGCAAGGATCTTGTTGTTTGCACTAACGAGCTGATTGACTTCTGCCATGATGAGAAATTAAAGAGTTATTGAATAAAAGCAATTTCGGTATAAATATATAGTTTTTTGAGTATGTCACGGAAATCAGCCGGCAAAATACCTGCCTTATATTTCTTGTTTTTAGTAGCAGTACTGATCAGCTGGGTTCTTTATGTCCGGAATCTTGATCTCGCGGCACTCTATGGCAGGCGTTGGGCGGCGACGTTGACAATGATTTTCGGGTCTTTCATTGCCGGCTCCAGTCCGGAAGGCAGCGCAGCGGTGGCCTATCCCATCTTTACCCTGCTCCTGGATGTTCCGCCCGCGGTGGCCCGCAACTTTGCTTTTGCCATTCAAAGCGTCGGTATGGTCGGCGCCAGCCTGCTCATCCTTGGCCTGCGGATCAAGGTAGAATGGAACTATATTAAATTTGTAACCCTCGGTGGTGTATTCGGGCTGATTTTCGGAACCTATAAAATTGCGCCGCTCATCTCCCCGGTGATGGCCAAATTATTCTTCGTGTCGTTATGGTTGAGCTTTGGGATCATCTTGTGGCTGGAAAACCGCCGCCCCGCAAGACAGATATTCGATGAGATCCGGAATTTTGGCAGATCGGATAAAATAAGACTGATTGCATTCGGATTTGTAGGCGGAATAATCTCTTCGTTATTTGGAACCGGCATCAATATCTTTACCTATTGCCTGATGACCATCTACTATCGGGTCTCGGAAAAAGTGGCCACGCCTTCTTCTGTTATCATTATGTCTATCGAAGTGATCATTGGTTTTTTCCTCCATGCACGTCTCTTAAAAGATTTTCAGCCCGCTGCTTTTGAGATGTGGATAGCCTGCATACCCTTCGTCATTTTCTTCGCACCGCTGGGCGCCTTCGTCATCAGCAAATTACCGAGGCAGCGGATCGCCCAGTTGCTCTATTTCATCTTAATCGTCCAGTTCTTCGGGGCGATGTGGGTGATCAGACCCTCTGCTATCAGGCTGCTGATCTGTGCCGTGGTGCTGGCAGCGGGCTTAGGCATTTTCAGCTATCTGGCCAGGCTCCGCCGCGTTTAGTGTTGACCGGTCATTATGGCAAACGCACTTTTTCTTTTATTTGTCTTCGGCGGCCAGAAGTTTCTTTGATGGAAGAAAATACAATACTGGCAGCAGGATAAAAATAGTGGTGGATAAATAGATGTGGACCAGGCTCAAAGGAATACTCAGCGCATATAATACGACGGCCAGCCAATTTTTCTTGTTGAGCCGCGCAAGTTCGGCCTTGGTAAGGGCGGCAATAGAGGGGTTGGCGGTATATTGCATCAACGTATAAACAACCGACACAAGGGTCAGGATGATGCCGTAAAAGATATGGCTTTCTTTCTTGTAAAAATTTTCGCCCAGCGCCTGGGTAGGCAGTGGGATCAGGGAAAGAAAGAACAGAAAGATTAGGTTGAGCCAAATCGTTTTGGTGCTCAAATGGTTGAGGTATTTGAAAAAGGTATTATAGTTCAACCAGGTAATCCCGATCACCACAAAGCTCATCGCATAGATTCCAATATGCCGCAACACATCCATCAAATTTTGGATGGTGACCTGAGGTAGCTTGATTTCCAAAACCATAAGGGTAATAAGGATCGCCACTACCGCATCGGTAAAAGCATCTAGTTTCTCCTTTTTCATATAATGTAAAAGATAAAAAATTTCGGCTAGTGACTAAATGCAATCTCATAAATCCTCGACCACAACTTCCCCGTGACATAGATTTTGTCGGCGTCAGGATCATAGGCGATCCCATTTAGGAAGTCAACGGCAGGATTCTTATTTCTTTCTTCCTCTATTAGTGAAGTCAGGTCCAGTTTGGCCAGCACCTGACCGGTTGCCGGATCGATCTTCCCCATATTCATGTCTTCGACACCCGCCATAGAGCGGGTCTGCGGGTATTCTTCGGTGGCGCCGCTGCTTTCGAATAGTTGATGATGATAGAACAGCAGGCCTTCCGTGTAAGAGGTCGTATCATGGGAATAAACATGCCGGACGCTGTAATTCAGAATAGGAATCCCGGCAGCCGATGAAGCGTTATCGACGGGATCTTTTGGTTGACCGCCGCAGCCATAGACGAAGAATAGTAAAAAAAGCAGTTGAAAAAGCCGGGCCACGTCTTTTATTGACAAATTAATGTTTTTGAAGGTCAATTCATTTATTTTTGCCGGGATTTCAGATTGGCAGGCTGAAAAATGAATTTTTTGTCCGTTTGTCCGCGAAATACACCGCTCATCCTTCAAATATGAAAAAAATGGTGGTTATGGGAATGTTAAAACGTACACAAATTGCAGCAAAAGTAATAGTTTGCCGGTCCTTAAAGAAACTCAATAGACTCGTATGAAAAAATTGATTGTCTGTATTTTATGTTTTGCATCGACTCATGTTTTCGCTCAGTTGCGGTTCGGCATACAAGGATCTTTCAGCGCCCTTAACTGCTGGCAAAGCGATGGGATCGGCGGACTGCCGACCGGCGCCCAGACCAGGGAAATGAATGGATTTCAGGGAGGCCTGTTCGCAGAATACGATCTGGGTTATTCAGGTCTTTCCATACAGCCCGCCTTGATGTTAGCAGAAAACGGGACTAATTTTGGTAATACGGAAGGGTTTATCGATAACGCCAACTATACCATCGGCTACTCCAGCACGTACCTGAGAGTATATTCTATCCGTCTCCCGGTTAACCTGCTGTATAGGTTCCAGATCAACG
>Ga0302326_10001831_pt1 | contig 52999 bp, 55 predicted proteins | sample Palsa_T0_3_FD_202264 | JGI IMG/M metagenome (GOLD analysis project Ga0302326, IMG submission 202264) | Peat permafrost microbial communities from Stordalen Mire near Abisko, Sweden - Palsa_T0_3 | ecosystem: Environmental > Terrestrial > Soil > Palsa > Peat permafrost | place: Sweden: Abisko...
CGGTGACGTGCTGACGGCACGCGACCTGCTGGAGGCGATGCTGCTGCAGTCGGCCTGCGACGCCGCCTACGTGCTGGCCCTCACCTACGGGCCGGGGATGCCCGCGTTCCTGGCGAAGATGAACGCCGTGGCGGCCCGGCTCGGCATGACGCACACCCACTTCACCAGCCCGGACGGCCTGCCGTACCCGACCGAGTACTCGACCTACTCGACGCCGGCTGATCTGCTGACGCTAGGGCTGGCTGCGATGAAACTGCCGCTGTTCCGCTCGGTCGTGGACCAGGCCTTCTTTCACGTCGCGCGGAGCAAGGGGCACCACCATTCGTACTGGTGGGACAACACCAACGACCTGGTCGGCGACTACCCGGGCGCGGATGGCATCAAGGACGGCTACACCGATGCGGCGAAGCACTGCCTGCTCTTCGAGGCGGTCCGGCACGGAGTCACGCTCATCGGCGTCGTTCTCGGCAGCCCGGTCACCGGTCCCGATGCGGCTGATCAGGCGGCGACCCGTCTGCTCAACTGGGGCTTCGGGCTCAGGGGCCGCCTGTGACCGGCACCAGCGCGCCGGCCGGAGCCAGCCAGAATGCCTGACCGGGCAGTCGAGTACCGCTGGCGGGGCGAGGCGTCGGACGCCGAGCTGGTCAGCCTCGTCGAGGCGCACGGCGGCCGGCCCGAGCCCGGCTGGTGGGACCGGATCAGGCCGGTCAGCCTGGGCTGGGTGACGGCGCGGCTGCCGGGCGGTGCCCTGATCGGCTTCGTGAACGTTGCCTGGGACGGCGGCGATCACGCGTTCCTCATCGACACCAAGGTCGCGAGCGCGCACCAGCGGCAGGGCATCGCCACCGAGCTGGTCGCCGAGGCCGTCCGGCAGGCAACGGCAGCTGGCTGCGAATGGCTGCACGTCGATTTCGAGGATCACCTCGCGCCTTTTTACCTCAGCGCGTGCGGGTTCCGGCCCACGGCGGCGGGCTTGATTCACCTGGCCTCGGCCGGGTTATCATCCGGATTGCCGAGATCTCGACTTTCGCACTTTTGGGGACTGGCATAGTCGGCGTGCGGGGCCTGGTGTCGGGGTACGGATTCCAGTGCAGAGCCAGGTGCAGGTAAACGTGCAGAGATGATCAGTGTGCCTGCTGTGACTGCCGGACGGTGATCTTTAGTCTGCCGAGTTTTGTTGATCTTCACTTGCCGGGGCGGTCAGGGCTGAGGTCTTGGCTCCTGGCTACGGCCGGCCAGACGACGCTCTTGCCCGCTGGCAGGCAGCGGACAAGATCGTCGTCTGATATCAGTCGCGGTCCTGCCAGGTGCACAGGCAGGCCCGGTTGCCTTGGGGGTCGGCGAGCACCCAGAAGCTCGGCGCCTCCGCCTCGCTGACCAGCGTGCCGCCGGCGGCGAGGGCCGCGTCTATGCGTGGCTGGACCTGCGCGGGATCTACCCACAGGTCGAGGTGCCAGCGCTGGCGGGGTTCCTCGCTGCCGGACGCCTGGAACCACACCGTCGGCAGGGCGTCGGCTGGGTCGCGTACCTCGTCGCCGGCCTGGTACTCCGTCGCCAGTACCGCCGCCCAGAACGGCGCGATCGACTCGTGCGCCGGGGTGTCGAGGCCGAGCTCGAGCCGGGAGACGGCCGAGGAATCCAGCGCTGCCCCGGCGCCGGCGGCGATGGCGGAGACGGCGCGGCCCAGCCGGATGTCGCGGTCGGTGACCCCGTGCTCGTCGTGGCTGGTCAGCCGAACGTCTACATGGGTGTAGCGCAGGCTGAGGTCGGGATGATGGTTCATCTCCTCGGCTGCCGCGCCGATGGCGTCGACGACCGAGAGCCCGGTCGCGAAGTTCCTGGTGTGGATGCGAGTCTGCAGGCCGCCGAGCAGGTATGCCCACCCGTCCAGCCCCTCGCCTGCGATCTGCTGTCCGGTCAGCTTGCTCACTGGGACATCCTTGCATGTCCGGGGCCTGACGACGAGCCGGTCACGCCTCTGCACGTTTACCCGTACCCGGCTCTGCACTCCAGGGAGTACGCCGGCACCTGATCGCGGGGGTCGCCTGGCGTAGCCGCGGTACGGGGCATCCGGGGCGGATGCGACGCGCGGCGTGACGTGGCGCGATGCCGGGATGCGCCCGGTGCGGGCGTAAAGGAGGGAGCATCGGCGGTGCTTGTGATACCGCCGATGAAACGGAATCCCGCCGATGCCCGCTGCCACGCTACCTGTTCCGGCGTCCCTGATGACGCTGCTTGCCTGCTTCTCGCCGTTGTTCACCACGCCGTCGTTCCGCACGTTCTGCGGGCTGGCCTGCGGTTTCCTCGCCCAGCCCGGGAAGCGGACGGTATGCGGCATGCTGTCCGGGGCCGGCCTGTCCCGGGAGTGGAGCCATGACCGGGCGCACTCCTTCTTCTCCCGGGCGCGCTGGAATCCCGATGACCTGGGCCTGGCCACGGCGAGGCTGGTGGTGTCATTGCTGGTCCCGGCAGGGGAGCCCGTCCTGGTGGCGGTCGATGACACCCTGTTCAGGAGGCGCGGGAAGAAGGTCTGGGCAGCGTCCTGGTTCCACGACGGGTCAGCGCAGGGACCTGCGAAGACCGGGCGGGGCAACAACTGGGTGGTCAAGGCGGTCATCGTGCGGCTGCCGTTCTGCGCCCGGCCCGTGGCGCTGCCGGTGCTGGCGAAGCTGGTGGTCAAGGGCACTAACTCGGCATCAAGGCTGTGGCTGGGCCGCCGGATGACCCAGATGCTCGCGGACGCGCTGCCAGGCCGCCGCGTCCATGTCGTCGCCGATTCCGCCTATGCCGGGGAAGAGCTGCGGAAGCTCGGGAAGGACGTCACGTGGACGACCCGGCTGCGCAAGGACGCCGCGCTGCACGGGCTGCCGCCGGCCCGCGTCCCCGGTAAGAAGGGACGGCCCCGCCTGCGCGGCGACCGGCTGCCGTCCCTTGCGCGGATCGCTGCCGCCGCCACGTCCGCGCAGGTCACCGTCACCCGCTACGGCAACGCCGAAGCCGTCCGCGCCGCCGCCGTCACCTGCCTGTGGTACTCCGTCTTCGGCACCCGCCACGTCCAGGTCGTGCTCCTGCGGGACAAGTCCTCCTCCGGCTACGATCTCGCGCTGGTCACCACCGACCTGGACGCCACCCCGGCGCAGGTCATCGAGCGATACGCTGCCCGCTGGGCCATTGAGGTCGCGATCGAGGACGCAAAGCAGGAATTCGGCGCCGGCCAGGACCGCAACCGCACCGCGAACGCGGTCCGCCGCACCATCCCGTTCCAGCTCACCTGCCAGACACTGGCCATGACCTGGTACGCCACCGTCAGCCACGACCCCGCCGACGTGGAAGAGCACCGCGCCCGCGCCCCCTGGTACCGCAGCAAGACCCGCCCGTCCACCGCCGACATGCTCAGCAAGCTCCGCCGCGTCCTCATCGGCGCCCGATTTAACGCATCTCGCCCTGACCAGCCAACATCCCAGGAAATCCACGCCATCCGCCTGGCCTGGGAAGCCGCAGCAGCATAACCGCGAAAGCCGAGCGAGATAACCCCCCGAGAAAGACCCGTCGTGCCGATGGAGCCGAAGCGGGCAAAGACGTTCAGCGAGCGGATTCTCGCTGTCGTTGCCGCTGCTGTCACTGTCGCCTGGTGCCTGCTGGTGCTGACGCTGTCGCTGAGCTACCAGGGCGAATCTGCAGGATCGACCTGGCTGGTTCGGTGCCTGCTGCTGGCGGCAGGGGCGCTGATCACCGCGACGTTCCTGCGGATGGCCGCCAGCGCGTGGCGGGGAGCGATATCCCGGCCGCTGCGCGGCGGCCGCGGAAGCGTGTGGCTGGCAAGCCAGCCCGGCTGGCGCCTCGCGGTCGGCTTCTGGCTGCTGTTCTCGGCGCCCGAGCTCGGCGTGACTGCGTGGCTGCATCACGGCCGTTCCGCGGCGCCGCCGGTGTCGTACCTCATCATCTCGGTGGTCGGCCCGAGCCTGCTCGCGCTGCTGTTCCGCGTCGTGTGGCGGCGCCAGCTGGAGAACCGCGCGCTGCTCGCGGAGGCGGCTACTCCTTCGCGCTGATAATGGTGCCGAGCTCCGCGCCCTCGCAGATCGCGCGCATCACGCCGACGGCGGCGACGTCGAACACGTGCATGGTGAGGGACTGCTCGTTCGCGAGGACGAACGCGCTGGTATCCATCACGCGCACCCCGGCGGCGAGCGCCTCGTCGTAGGTGAGCCGCTCGTAGCGGACGGCGTCCGGGTTGGTCCTCGGATCGCTGTCGTAGACACCGTCGACGCCGCGCTTGGCCACCAGCAGTGCGTCCGCGTCCAGTTCCAGCGCCCGCTGGACGGCCGGGTAGTCCGTGGTCACGTACGGCTGCCCGATCCCGCCGGCGAGCAGGACGATCGATCCGTGCTCCAGGTGCCGCAGGGCCCGCAGCCGGATGAACGGCTCAGCGACGCTCTGCATCGGGACGGCTGTCATGACCCGGATGTCGATGTCGGTCCGCGCGGTCAGGGCGCCGCGGAGCATGAGGCAGTTCATGATCGTCCCGAGCATGCCGATGTTGTCGGCCTCAGCCCGGCTGATCCCCCATCCCTCGGCCATCCGGCCGCGGAAGAAGTTACCCCCGCCGACCACGACAGCGACCTGGACGCCGAGGTCGCGGACGGAGAGCACCTCGTCGGCAACCCTGGACAGACTCGCCGGATCCGCGCCCGCCCCCGCGTCGCCGGCCAGTGCCTCGCCGCTGAGCTTCACGACGACCCGCTTGTACCGCACCATGGACTGGCCCCCTTCCGGCCGCCGCCCTGGCGGACCGCCGTGCCCCAGTATCGGCGATGAGAAGACCCGTCATGCCGGGAACGAGGTCATCCGCCCCCCGGCCGCCCCACGGTCCGCGGTCTTCGTCGTCTCGGTGGCCGGCTGCCCGGCCTCAGCCAAGCAGCAGCGGCCGGACGGTCTGCCAGCACCGGTCACCGGCGGCACTCAGCAGACCGGCCTGGTCGTCGGCTGGCGAGTAGCCGGTCCCGTCGGGCCGCCGCGCGACCGCGCCGCCCTCGGTGAGCAGCAGCGCTCCGGGCGCGTGGTCCCAGGGCAGTGTGCGCCAGAACAGCACGAAGTCGAGCCCGCCCTCCAGCAGCCTCGGGTAGTCGACGCCCGCGCAGGAGGCACCGGGGCCGAGTTCGGCGAACCGGGGCGCCGCCGCCTGCACCCGCGCGCGGCCTGCTGCATCGAGGAAGCGCGTGTGGGCGGCGCCGCGCAGTGCCGCCGGATCCGCCGGGGCTGGCGCGCGCCGGATCCGTACTCCGTTGCGCCAGGCGCCGCCGCCGGACTCAGCGACATAGACGCGGTCATCGGCGGGCCGCACGATCCAGGCCGCGACGGTCTGGCCGGCTCGCACCAGGGCTGCCATCACTGCCCACTCGGGCCGCCCGGCCACGAAGTTCGCGGTGCCATCCAGCGGATCGACCAGCCAGGCGGCTGGCGCTTCCCACAGCGCGCTGACCAGGCCGGGGTTGGCAGCGGTCGCTTCCTCACCGACGACCGGCGCATCGACCAGGGCTTTCAGCCGGGGCGTGATGAGATCCTCCGCGTCCCGGTCGGCGACCGTGACGATCTCCCCCGGCGATTTCTCGGCGATGTCCGCGGCGGCCAGGGCACGGAACCGGGGCACGATCGCGGCATCGGCGGCCTCGAGCAGGATGTCGGTCACCGCATCGATGAGCATGATCGACACGCTAGCTGGCCCAGCTCCCGGCCGGCCGGGGCCGCTCCGGGCCGCGGCCGTGTCTAGCGCTCAAGAGCCTCGAGCAGCGGCGCGAAATGCCCGAACGCCGGCGGCTGCGCGGCCGGGTCCTTCGCATCGTCATCCCAGCGGCGCACCTGGCAGGCAGCCTGCGCGAACGGCAGCGCCGCGAACTCCGCTGCCTCGGCTGCTCCCATCGGGCCGCCCTGCACGCCGAGGGTGTAGACGGAGGCGGGCGAGAGGCGGTCGCAGTAGCCGGCTTCGGTCGTGCACAGATAGCGCTTGGCGGCGACGTGCAGCCGGACCGGCTCGGTCACCTCGGGGCCGAACCACTGCGCCAGCCAGGCCGCGCCCTGGTCGCTGTGCCGGTTGTCCGTTCCCTGCATCAGATCCCGTCCGGTGACGGTGCCGGTGAAGTGGCCGACGTCATGCAGCAGCGCGGCCGCGATCAGCGCGGGTGCGGCGCCGGCCTGCTCGGCGAGCGCGGCGGCCTGGAGCATGTGCGCGGCCTGTGTGACCGCCTCGCCCAGGTAATCCGCGGCGCCCTCGCTGGCGAACAGTTCGCCGATGGTGCTGACGGCCTCGCTCACAGTCACTCCAGGTCCGGGTCTGATCAGCGGGAAGACTTTGACACGCTATAGCGTGCATAAGTCTCCCCGATGGGGGGCGAGTGCGTCAGGTGCGGGGGACGAAGTAGATGATGCCCACGCCGGCGAGGACCACGGCTGCCCCGGTCACGTCCCAGCGATCAGGCCGCGCGCCGTCGAATCCCCAGCCCCACAGCAGCGAGGCGACGACGAAGACGCCGCCGTAAGCGGCATAGATGCGGCCGAAGTCGTGGCTGCGCTGCAGCGTCGGGATGACGCCGTAGATCACGAGGGTGATCGCGCCGAGCACGCCGAGCAGGATGGGGGCGCCCTCGCGAAGCCAGCGCCAGATCAGGTAGCCGCCGCCGATCTCGGCGAGGCCGGCTGCGATGAACAGTCCGATAGAACGGGCCACGGTCATGCGCTGATTGTGGCGGAAACCCGGTTGACGCAAGCCGCCGGCTTCGGCAGGCTCGCGAACCGTGGCCACGGTCTCCCTGGCTGAGAAGCCGACGCTGCTCGGCGAGAAGGTGCTGCTCCGGCCCGTCGAGGTGGCCGACGTCGGGGCCGCGCTCGATCCCGACCCTGAGAGCGACAGGCTGACCGGGAGCCTCCACGAGTTCGCTGTCGAGACGCGCGAGCGCTGGTATGCCACCCGGGCTGACTTCGACGACCGGCTGGATCTGGCCGTGGTCGACCGCGCCACCGGACGCTACTGCGGCGAGGTTGTGCTGAACGGCCTGGACCCGGACAACCGGGCGTGCAACTTCCGGATCGTTCTGCTCTACGACCGCAACCGGGGCCGCGGCCTCGGGACCGAGGCCACCCGGCTGATCCTCGCGCATGCCTTCGAGACGGTCGGGATGCACCGGGTCGAGCTGGCGGTCTACCGGTTCAACCCGCGGGCCCGCCGTGTCTACGACAAGGTCGGCTTCGTGTACGAGGGCACCATGCGGGACGCGCTGCTGTGGGAAGGCAACTGGGTCGACGCCGACACCATGTCGATTCTGGACCGCGAGTGGGCCGTCCACCACGGCTACCCCGAGGGGCAGCGCTAGATCTGCTGCCTCGGCTCGGCCGGCTGGTGAGGTCCGGCCTCGCCTGCGGCCACTGAGTCAGCCGGCGCGGACTCGCCGTTGCGGTCGTCGGCCACGTGGATGCCGGGCCGCAGCCCGACCCTGGCCACGATGGCGGCGATCACCATCACGGCGCCCATGGCGTAGAGCACCGCCTGCATCCCGTCCGCGATGCTCAGCTGGGCGGCGTGGTAGACGTGCGTGGCCAGCGCGCCGTGCACGGAGGATCGCGGCGTCGACTCGTGATTCTGCGCGATGGTCGTAGCGACGCCGTGCGCGGCCCCGGACGGGATGCCGAGCCCGATCAGCCGGCTGACCAGGTGATTGCGCTCCACCGTCACCAGCAGCGTGCCGAGGAAGGCCAGCCCGAAACTGGCGCCGAAGTTCCTGGTGGTCTGCGTTACGCCGGTGGCCTCGCCGTAGGACAGCCGCCCGACCTGGTTGATCGCGTCGGTGTTGGACGGGCCCAGCATCAGGCCGAGGCCGAAGCCCGCGATGATGATGTAGTACCACTGGCTGTTCAGGCTCAGGGTGGTCACGCTGCTGCCCCACAGCGCGAGCCCGACGGCGGCGATGACGCAGCCGGCCACGACCGGGATCTTGGCCCCGCTGCGGTCCAGTCGGCGGCCGCCAACCTGGACGCCCGGTGCGAAGCCGGCGAAGAACACGAGCAGGTACAGGCCCGCTTCCTGCGGTCCGTCGCCCAGCGAGACCTGGGCGTAGATGCTGGCGAAGAAGAAGATCGGGATGAACACGATCATCGAGATGAACAGCACGATGTTCTGCACTGCGAACGCCCTGATCCGGAACGTGCTCACGTCGATGAGCGGCTGAGAGATCTGCGGCTCGACGTAGAAGAACGCAACGAGCAGGAGCACGCCGACCACCATGCAGGCGATAGCGACCGGGTTGGTCCAGCCCCAGACCTGGGTCTGCTGCAGTCCGAAGATGGCAAGCCCGACGCCGCCCGCGATCAGGACCAGTCCGCGGAAGTCGAGCCTGCCCGGCCTGGTCTCGGTATGCGGGCGAGCCAGCGCGGTCAGGATCAGCGCGATGATGGCGACCGGGACGTTCACCCAGAAGATGGCCCGCCAGGTCCATTCGCTGAGGTAGCCGCCCAGGATCGGGCCGATCGCGGTCAGGCCGCCGGACACGCCGAAGAAGATGGCCAGCGCGCGGCCGCGCTCGCGGGCCGGGAAGGCCGAGACGACGATGGCCAGCGCAGCCGGGTACATGATCGCGCCGCCGAGGCCCTGAATCACCCGGAAGGTCACGATCCACGCCTCGGCCGCTGAGCCGTGGCCGGGTGTCAGGCCGCAGGCAACGGACGCGAGAGTGAACACCACGATGCCGATGACGACCATCTTGCGGTGGCCGAGCGTGTCGGCCAGGCGCCCGCCGAAGGCGAACATCGACGCCAGCGCCAGCAGGTAGGCGTTCACCACCCACTGCACGCCGTTGATGGACAGATGCAGCTCGGCCTGGATCTTCGGGACCGCGATCGCGACAATCGTCTGATCGATGAAGGTCATCGCAACTGCGAAGATCATCGCTGCGAGTACAAGAGCCTTACGGTTGCTGCCGGCAGCCGTAGTCGCTACCACGTCCATCCCCCCTCGCCGGACCGGCGTCGTCTGGTGTGGGGATTGTTGCCCAGGGCCGGGAGCGGACAATCACGGGCAGCTGACCGCGGGAGGGATATGCCCCGTTTCAGGGGCATGCTGCGTCTGCTGACCGGACACTAGGACGCCGACAGATGCCGGGCCAGGAACGCGCACGCCTTCGGAAATGCGTCCAGCCGGTTCGCGCGCCTGGCCAGGCCGTGCCCTTCGTCCCCGTACACCAGCAGCTCGCACTCGCGGCCGCGCTCGGTCAGCGCCTCGTGGATCTGCTCGGCCTCGCTCAGCGGCACCCGCGGGTCGTTGGCGCCGTGAATGATGAACAGCGGCGCGACGATGTCGTCGATCCGCGTCAGCGGCGATGCCGAGAGCAGGAACTCGCGGTCGTGCGCCAGCGTTCCGTACTCCCGCTCGCGGTAGGCGCGCCGGTATGCGGAGGTGTTCTCCAGGAACGTGACCAGCGAGGCGATGCCGACGATGTCCACTCCGGCCGCCCACAGCCCGGGCTGGAATGCCAGGCCGGCCAGCACCATGTAGCCGCCGTAGGAGCCGCCCCACAGCGCGGCCCGGGCCGGATCGAGCCCCAGCTCGGGCAGGTAGGCATGGAGCGCCGCCAGGTCGGCGACAGAGTCCAGACGGCGGCGGCCGTCGTCGGCGGAGTACCAGCGCTTGCCGTAACCGGTCGAGCCGCGCACGTTGGGTACCAGCACGGTGTGCCCGGCGGCCGCCAGCAGCTGAGCGTAGACGCTGAAGCCCTGGCGGGACTGGCTTTCCGGGCCGCCGTGCACGAGCAGCACGGCCGAGCCGGCCACCGCGCTGTCGGTATCGCCTGGCCGGTACACCAGGCAGGGGATCTGCTCGCCGTCGGGCGCCGGCACCCGGTGCTCCTCGGGCCGGGAGGCCGGCTCGCCGTGCAGGCCCCGGGCGGAGTGAGTGAGCAGGCGGGCCCGGCCGGGAGCTGAGCTGGCGGGAACGGGAACCAGCAGGACGTCGGCGGGCATATCGGCGCCGGTGAAGGTCAGCGCGACTGCCCTGGAGTCGGGGGCCCAGATCACCGGCCGCAGCAGCTGCGCGAGGCAGCCGGCCGCGGGCAGCGGCACCGGCCACTGCAGGGCGCCGGTGGCCGCGTCGTGCAGCGCCAGCTCAGATGCGCCGTTCCGGTTGCGCTCGACCAGCAGGCTCGTCCCGTCCGGGGCCAGCCAGCCGGACAGGTCGGCGTCCTGTGCCGCGACCACCCAGTCCAGCCCGCCGGTACCCAGGTCGTAGCGGGCCACGGCGGTGAACTCGCGGTCTGAATTGGAGCTGAAGTAGAGCGCGTCGCTGCCGGGCGTGAAGCACAGCGTATGGCTGAGCGCGGGCGCGTCCGCGGGCGTGACGTCGATCAGCTGCTCCTGGCCGGCCGGCCGGCTCAGGTCGACCAGCGCGACGTGCTCGGCGTTCGCAGTCACCGGCGACGACACCGTCAGTGCCAGCCAGCGTCCGTCGGGTGACAGGGCGGCCTCGCCGAACCGGTGGTTCCCGACCTGCAGGACGCGCTCTGACCCGTCGGCCAGGTCCCGGATGACCGGGTCGAAATCAACGTTATTGCGGCGGTTGGTGAGATAGCACAGCTGTCCGTCCGTGACGTCGGCCAGCGTGTGCAGGTAGCGCGAGTCGTGCGCCACCGGCTCCAGGTCGGCGGGGCCGGCCGGGTGCGGCCGAGGCAGGCGCAGGAGCGAGATCTGGGCCCGCTCGTTCCCGCCCTCGTCATGAGATACCAGGACGGCGCGCTGGCCGGGCACATACCGCCCGGAGCAGGGGCCCGGCAGCGCCGTCAGCTGCGTGGCCGTCCCGTCGGGCCCGATCTCGATCAGCTGGCTGCTGCCAGTGTCGTCGCCGCCGGCCAGGACGCGGCCAGCCGGATCGAGGTCGAGGGCCAGGTAGAGACGGAGGTCGAGCAGGGTCGCGAGGTCAAGTCCCATACCCGGAGAACCCTACGGAAGCGGGCGGCTGCCTGCGTGCAGCCTGGACCGCACCCACAGCACGGCCGTGGGCAGGAACGAGCCGAGCACGGCGCACGTCGCGCTGATCAGCGCGATATTGCCGGGGCCGCCGTCGCCGATGCGGTGCCCGAACCAGGCACCGAGACCGGCGCAGGCCAGGACCGAGACGATGATCCATGGGGTCAGACGCTGCCGCTGCACGGTCTTATCCTGGCATCCCCGCCCGCGCCGCTCACCTCGCCCTGCCTACTCTTGGAACATGACGACACAGACCGGGGCAGCTCGGGCGCTGCTGGTCCGCTTTCCCGTGATCGACGGGCACAATGACCTGCCGTGGGCGCTGCGCATGGCCGGCGCACTCGATCCGGCCGCCACCGACCTCGCGGCGCCGGTGGAGTTCACCCACACCGACCTGCCCCGGCTGACCGCGGGCGGGGTGGGCGCCCAGTTCTGGTCGGTGTACGTGCCCGCCGGCCTGCAGGGCGAGGCCGCGGTGACCACGACCCTTGAGCAGATTGACCTGGTCAGGCAGCTTGCCGCCCGGTACCCGGATGCGCTCGAGCTGGCGTTCAGCGCTGCTGACGTGCAGCGGATCATGGCCAGCGGCCGGATCGCATCCCTGCTCGGGGCCGAGGGCGGTCATTCGATCGCGGACTCGCTGGGCGTGCTGCGGGCCCTGTACCTGCTCGGCGTCCGGTACCTGACGCTGACCCACAACCTGAACGTGCCCTGGGCCGACTCGGCCACCGACCAGCCGGCTGCCGGGGGCCTCACCGCGTTCGGCCGTGAGGTCGTCCGGGAGATGCAGCGGCTCGGCATGCTGGTCGACCTCTCCCACGTCGCGGCCACCACGATGAGCGACGCGCTCGACGTCGCGGAAGCGCCGGTGATCTTCTCGCACTCCTCCGCGCTCGCCGTCTGCGACCACCCGCGGAATGTGCCCGACGCCATCCTGGACCGGCTGGCCGGCAACGGCGGCATCTGCATGGTGACGTTCGTGCCTGCCTTCGTGTCGCCGCGCTGCCGGGAGTGGGAGGTTGAGCTGGCCGCGGAGATGGAGCGCCAGGGACTGGACTACCGCGACCTGGACGCCCGCAGCGAGGTCAGGGGCGCGTGGACAGCGCAGCACCCGAAGCCGGGTGCCACGCTGGCCGACGTCGTCGCGCATGCGGAGCACATCCGCGAGGTCGCCGGTATCGATCACATCGGTCTCGGCGGCGACTACGACGGCGTCGACGCGCTGCCCGAGGGCCTGCAGGACGTGTCCTGTTACCCGGCGCTGATCGGCGCGCTACTCGACCGGGGCTGGTCAGAAGCGGACTGCGGCAAGCTGACCTGCGGGAACCTGCTCCGGGTCCTGGCGCAGGCTGAGACGGCCGCCGGGCTGATCCAGGCCAGCCGCCCGCCGTCCGCCGCGCGCATCGAGGACCTCGACGGCTGAGCTGACCCGTGCCGGGTCAGCTCCACTTGGTCTGCGGCTTCCGCTGCTCGACGCCGTCGATGAACACGTCGACCTTCTCGTCGTAGAACGCGGCCAGGCCCGCGACTTTCTGGCTCTCCGGCAGCGGGGTGCGGTAGATCCAGACGACGTCCTTGTGCACGTCGGTGCCGGTGTCGACGGACCAGTAGGTGGCCGTTCCCTTGTACGGGCAGTGGCTCTCGGTATCCGACGACCGCAGCAGGTCGGTCCTGATGTCGCTCAGCGGCAGGTAGTACCGCGGCGGCAGGCCGGTCTCGAACAGGATTCGGGGGCTGGTCGAGTCAGCGACCGTCACGCCGTCGAGCTTCACCTCGACATGGCGTGAGCTGGCGAGGATGTCGACCCGGGTGTGCGGATCGCGTGCGTGCGTGTAAACCGGCTCGTCCTCCTCCAGCCACTCGCCCATCGCGTTCCACTCGAATCTGACGGCGTCATGGAGCTGACGGGCCGGGCTCGCCGGGTAGCGACGGGCGGCACCCACCGCGGCCGCGCCGCTGGTGACCTTCACGGTGAACAGCTCGGCCTCGCCGAGAACCTTGTCCGCGTCTGTCCCGTACGGAACCAGCTCGGCCGTGACGTCGCTGTCCGGCACGAAGTACGTGGGGTAGTACGGCACTTCCCAGACCAGCAGCGGGCGTGTCGTGTCCGCAACCAGCTCGCCGGCCAGCAGAATGCGCACCCGCTTGCGGCTGTGCTCCACTCTGATCTCGTGCGCTGCGGTCATCACTTGCCTCCTGACGTAGGGCCTCCGGTATAGACCATCGGGGCCGCGCGGATGTTCCCGTGATCGGCTGCGGGTAGCGTCAGCATTATGCGACTTGGCGTGCTGGACGTCGGTTCCAACACCGTTCACCTTCTCGTGGTGGATGCCCATCAGGGCGGCCGGCCGCTGCCGGCGTTCTCGCACAAGGCTGAGCTGCGGATCGGGGAGCACCTGGACGCTGACAACCGGCTGACCGATGAGTGCGCCCAGCGGCTGCGCGACTTTGTGCACGAGGCACTGCAGATCGCTGAGGACAAGGGCGTGCACGAGATGCTGGCATTCGCCACGTCAGCGCTCAGGGACGCTGCCAACGGCCTGGAACTGCTCGCCGAGATCGAGGCCGAGAGCGGCGTCGCCATAAGGGTGCTGCCCGGCCCGGACGAGGCCAGGCTGACCTTTCTGGCGGCTCGCCGCTGGTTCGGCTGGTCATCGGGCCGCCTGCTGCTGCTCGACATCGGCGGCGGCTCGCTGGAGATCGCATCCGGCCTCGATGAGGAGCCGGACAGCGCGGTGTCGCTGCCGCTCGGGGCCGGGCGGCTGACGAGGGACTGGCTGCCCGGCGATCCGGCGTCCGCTGACGATGTGCGGAAGCTGCGCAAGCACGTGCGGGCGGAGATCGCGATGATGGCCGGCACCCTGCTCCGGGACGGACCGTCGAACCACGCGGTGGCGACGTCGAAGACCTTTCGCCAGCTTGCCCGGGTTGCCGGGGCGGCACCGTCGAGCGAGGGCCTGTACGTCAGGCGCTCGCTCAAGCACACCGACGTGACGTCGCTCGCGGAGCGGCTGCCGCAGCTGACAGTCGCCGAGCGCTGCGAGCTGCCGGGCGTCTCAGAGGGCCGCGCGCATCAGCTGGCGGCGGGAGCGATCGTGGCTGATGCGGCGATGGACCTGCTGAGCCTGCCCGTACTTGAGGTCTGCCCGTGGGCGCTGCGGGAGGGCGTCATCCTGCGCCAGCTTGACCTGCTGCCGGAGTAGCCAGGCCGCCTGACGTCAGGGGCCTGTCCAGCATGACGCCGACGCCGCGGATGGTGCGCAGGTACCGGGGCTTGGCCGCGGTCTCGCCGAGCTTGCGCCTTAGCCAGGAGACGTGCACGTCGATGGTCTGGTCGTCGCCGCAGGACTGGTGCCAGACCTCGGTCAGCAGATGGCGGCGGCTGACAACCTCGCCAGGCCGGGCCGCGAGGCAGGCCAGCAGATCAAACTCGCGGCGAGTGAGCGCCAATGGGCGCCCGTCGAGCGTGACACTGCGCCGGGCGAGGTCGACGAGCAGGCCGCCAACGCGCAGTTCCGCGGCCGGTCCGGCGGTGCGCCGCAGCACCGCGGCGATCCTGGCCGCGAGTCGCTCGCCGGAGTAGGGCTTGACGACGTAGTCGTCTGCGCCAGCCTGCAGCAGCCGGGTGATCTCGGCCTCGTCGTCGCAGTCCGTAGCGACGATCACGGGGGTGTCACGGACCGTGCGCATCATCCGCAGTGCCTGCGGCCCGTCCAGGTCAGGCAGCCCGCTGTCCAGCACGACGATCTGCGGCGGGTTGCTGCCGAGCTCGCGGATGCCGTCCAGCGCAGTGGCCGCAGTTCGAACTGCATGCGACCACTTGCTGAGGTCAGCAATCGCGGCAGAGCGAAGCAGCGGGTCCTCTTCGACGACTAACACTCTGGCCATGCACGAACCCGCCCCCACGTCCGGTGGCGCGGCCGGTGGCCGCGGTGCCCGTTACTCCCCGATGATGGTGATCCCGCTGTCAGCGTCCTCGCTGTCCGGGCCGGCCGGGCTGCTCTCGCCTGACGGCGCGGGCTGGGCCGGCTGGGCCGGCTGCGCGGACTGTGCGGACTGCGCGGACTGCGCGGACTGCCTCGTCACGACAGGAGTACCGGGACCGGGCGCACCCGGCGCTGCCTGGCCGGGACGCTGCGCGGTCGACATGGCGGGACGGGGGTCCTGCTGCCCGGGGGCGCCGGCGTGGCGGCCGTTCTGCCGGCCGCCCTGCTCGGCATTGCCGCCGGCCGCGTTGCCGCCGTTGTCGCCGTTCCCGGCGGGACTGGCATTCCCGCTGGCGCCTGCGGTCCCGGCCGCGCTCGCCGCAGGGTTGCCGTTCGCTGCGGCCGCGCCGTTCCCGCCGCTGGCCACGATCCTGGCGACCTCGTCCTCAAGCGAGCCGCGCTCGGCCTCGCCTGCGACCAGTGTGGTCACTACGTCCCGGATCTCGGTCAGCCTCCTGATGGCCTCGGTGTGGCGGGCCATCAGCAGGTTCAGCCGGCGCTCGGCGCCGTCGTGAATGGCAGTGGCACGCGCTGTCGCCTCGTCGAGCTGCTGCTTAGCCTGGCTCTTGGCGGTCGCGACGGCGGTCTCGGCCTGCTTGGACGCGTCCGCGACAACCTGCTCCGCCTCGTCCGCAGCGCTCTTGCGCGCGTGCTCGGCTTCCTTCTTGGCACTGGCCAGCGTGCTGTCGGCCTGCTCCTGAGCCGCGCTGAGCATGCGCTCGGCCTGCTCCTGCGCCTCGGCGCGGTGCTGGTCGGTCTCGGCCTTCACATCCGCGCGGAGCTTGTCAGTGTCTGCCTTGGCGTCAGAGCGGAGCTTGGCGATCTCGTCGTCAGCCTTGGTGCGCTGCGACTTCGCCTCGTCGTCGGCGAGCTTGAGTATCTGGCCGATCCGCTCGCTGATCTCCTCGTGAGCCGGCTTGTCGCTGGACTGCGCCGCGGTCAGCTCCAGCTTCACCCGCTCGACCTCGTCGAGCGCGCGGGACAGCCGGTCTTCCAGATCGCGGCGGCCGCCCTCCAGGCTGAGCACCTCAAGCCGGAGCTGGGCGACAGTCTCGTCCACCTGCATCCGGTTGTAGCCGCGCCGTTCCAGTCCAAACTGGCCTTCGTATCCCAGGTCGGAGAGGTGGCCCTGCTCGCTCATCGCTTCACCCATCAGGTATCCGGGCAGTCAGGCCGGACCGGGAGCACGAAGCGGTCAGACGGTCAGGGAGACTGCTGTCATTGCGGCTGTGCCACGCGAGCCGGGCGAGCTATCTGCCGGCGAGCGCGACAAGCTGAGATGTCCGCCCTGACTCTGTCCCTAAGCTTCCCCCGGCGCAACCGAAACGATGTTTTGTCTATATTTATCTCGTTCGCCGTGCTAATCATGCTGACACGGCCCGAGCAGGCATGGAAGGGGTCAGCCAGTGCAGGCAGACAACCTGATCGGATCGCTCGGCGACGACAGGCCCGTCATCGACCCGGACGCCTGGGTCGCGCCGGGCGCGGTTGTCGTCGGCCGGGTGACGCTGGGCCGGTCTGCGTCGGTCTGGTACGGATCGGTGCTCCGGGCCGATGTGGACGAGATCGTGGTCGGAGCCGAGTGCAACATCCAGGATCTGTGCTGCCTGCATGTCGATCCGGGCGAGCCGGCCATCCTGGAGGACCGGGTCAGCCTGGGGCACCGCGCCACGGTGCACGGCGCGTATGTCGAGACCGGCGCGCTGATCGGGATCGGCGCGGTTGTGCTGGGCCGCGCGCGCATCGGCGCCGGGACGCTGGTCGCGGCCGGCGCTGTCGTCACGCCCGGCACCGTGCTGCCGCCGGGCGTGCTTGCCGCGGGCGTGCCCTGCCGGATTATCAGGGAACTGACCGACGCGGACCGCGCCGGGATCGCCGGCACCGCCGGGCGGTACGTGCAGCGGGCGGCCTCGCACCGGACCGCCGACTGGGCGGTCCAAACCACCAGGAGTGACGGGACCGGATGACGGGAACGGGTGGTACGGAAATGGTTCGGATGGGCTATGCGCACGGAGCGGCGACGACGCTAGCCTGTGTTACAGGGGAGTTACACGGCGATCTGTCTGGAGGTGGCGCATGCGCAGTGACGTCGACCTCCGGGTTCCGGACCTGGTGGCGCTCGAGGAGATTGAGCTGTACGCCGAGGTGCTGGGCGCGGTCGCGGTCGCGGAGCGTCCGCTGACCACCGATGAACTTGACGAGGTGCTCGGACTCCGCGAGCACGCGAGCGCACCCGCCAGCTAGCCCCGCGAGCACGCGAGCGCACCCGTCAGCTAGCCCACCGTCGGCCCGCGCGCAACCCATCACGTGGTGCCGAGGTTGCCGGAGCCTGCACCGACAGGTCCGTGTGCGCTTACTACCGCCAGGGCAGTAGTGAGCGCGCACGGACAGCGCCGGATGCGCCGCATCAGGGCGCGTTCCCGTCCGGGGCAGGCGCCTGATGCCCGGGCTCGCGCGCAGCAGCCGCAGCTCGGCGGCTGAATGCCACCTATCAGGCGTGTGTCTTACTGGAAAACATGACGTCGGTGTCCCAGTGCGTGAACCCGAGTGACTCATAGAGCCTGATCGCCGCGGTATTGGTCTCGTCCACGTACAGCATCACCTGGGCGAGGCCGCGGCCGCGCAGGTAGCGCAGACCGGTCAGGGTCAGCGCGCGGCCGAGACCGGTGCCGCGCGCGGACGGGTCAACTCCGACGACGTACACCTCGCCGATGGCCTCGTGCCCGTGGCCGCCGGTCGCCTGCTCGTCCGCCGCCGTAGCCGCGCCCGGTTTGTCCGCGCCGCCGTGAATCTTGGTCCAGTGAAAACCGGCCAGGCTGCCGTCCCGCTCAGCGAGGAAGAAGCCGTCCGGGTCGAACCACGGCTCCCGCTCCCGCATGTCGAGGTCGCCCCGCGTCCACGCGCCCTGCTCCGGATGCTTGGAGAAGGCCCGGTGGTTGAGCGCGACCCAGGCGTCCTCGTCCGCGCCGACCCTGAAGGTCCGCACCGAGATTCCGGCGGCGTAGTCCGGGCTGTCGATCCGGGTTTGCAGGGACCGGCGCATCTGCCACAGCGCGCGGGACCGGCTGAAGCCGGCCGCCTCGGCGAGCCGGTTCGCTGATGGCAGGTCGCCATGCGCCCACAGCCGGAGCCCGGCATCGCCGGCCTCGGCGGCAAGCGCCCGGCTGAGGACCAGGCCCAGGCCGCGGCGGCGCGCCGCGGGGTGGATGGCCATCTCACCTGCTGGTCCCTCGACGGGGTCGGTCGGATCGAGGTGGCCGTAGCCGGCTAGCTGACCGTCCTGCCAGAGAAGCACGTTACGTGCGCGCTGATCGCCGCCGTAACGCAGGTGCAGCAGGACGTGCTCGGAGAGCGGGCTCACGCCGTCCTCCTCGGCTGCCTGCCGGACCAGATCCAGTACTGCCGAGGCCTCCTCTGGCGGCAGCGGGCCGCTGACCTGGATGCCGGGGGCGTGACTACCTGTCGGCATGAGCCGCCGTCGGCGGGGAGAACGCCGGGTCGCCAGGATCGAGCTCAGCTGCGATATCCGCGGCCGACGAGCCATCACCTGGAGCGCCGTCGTCAGGAGCGCCGTCGTCGGCACCGGTGTCGCCGCCTTCAGTGTCCTGGGCGGCTGCGGAGCCCTTGACCGGCACGAACCGGTAGCCGACGTTGCGGACCGTGCCGATCAGCGCCTCGTTCTCGGCGCCCAGCTTGGCCCGCAGCCGCCGGACGTGCACGTCGACTGTGCGAGTGCCGCCGAAGTAGTCGTAGCCCCATACCTCCTGGAGCAGTTGCGCCCTGGTGAACACCCGGCCCGGATGCTGAGCCAGGAACTTGAGCAGTTCAAACTCCTTGAACGTCAGGTCCAGCGACCGCCCGTTCATCCGGGCTGAGTAGGTGGACTCGTTGACGACCAGGCCGCCGGAGCGAATCTCGTCAGGGAGCTGCGACGCCAGCTGCGCGCGCCGTCCGATAGCCAGCCTCAGCCGTGCCTCAACCTCGCCCGGTCCGGCCGTGTGCAGCAGCAGGTCGTCCGCGCCCCAGTCGGCTGAGACAGCGGCCCAGCCACCGTCGGTGACGACGGCGATGACAGGCGCGATGGTGGCGGAGGCGCGCAGTGCGAGCAGGAGGCGGCGCGCCAGCACCAGGTCGCGCCGTGCGTCGACCAGAATCGCATCGGGCGCCGGGCTCGTGCCAGCATGCTCGACAGAGGCCGGGGCAACCCGGATGCCGTGCGGGAGCAGTCCCAGGGAGGGCAGGATGTCAGCGGGCGGTTCACGCGCATTGGTCAGCAGCAAGACATTGCTCAACCTGCCGCCACCTCCGGCCCCCGGCGCCTGTCGCCGGCCTGCGTACCCAACCATGTCCCGCGTGTACACCCAGGTCGTCTTCGTCCGGTGTCGCTATGAGCGAGGATAGCTGACATGGCCATCGTCACCATCCGCTACTGGGCCGCAGCGAAGGAGGCGGCCGGCGTAGCTGAGCATGAGCTGACCGCGGAAACGCTGGCCGGCGCGCTGTCCGCGGCCGCCGACAAGAACGGCGGAGCTCAGCTCAGGGCCGTGCTGGCGCGCTCCTCGTTTCTGGTCGACGGCAATCCGGTCGGCCGCCGCGCTGCCGACTCCGTGGCCCTGCGAGACGGCAGCGTGATCGAGGTGCTGCCGCCGTTCGCGGGCGGCTGACCAGCGGTCCGGCCGCTCAGCCCGAACCGCGCCGCCGTCACACTGAACCACCTCCCCGCCGGGTACGTAGTAGGAGATATGGCAGGTCTGGGAGGTGCTGGCGCCCGGAGCTCCCGGCGGAGCTCGTCCGACGAGGAGCTCGTCCGCGCGCTCTACGCCGAGCATGCGGCACCGTTGCTGCGCTACGCCGTGCACCTGATGAGCGGCGACCGGCAGCGGGCGGAGGACATCGTCCAGGAGACGCTGCTGCGGGCCTGGCAGCATCCCGAGGCCATTGCCGGGCGTCCGGCCAGGCCCTGGCTGTTCGCCGTCGCACGGAATCTGGCAATCGACTCATACCGGGCGCGAAAGGCGAGGCCGCATGAGGTGGGGGAGGCGGCGCTGGAGGTGGTGGCCGCTCCGGACGAGGCGGACCGGGCGCTGGAGTCGTGGGCAGTTGCCGATGCACTGAGGGCACTGCGTCCTGAGCATCAGCGGGTCCTGCTGGAGACCTACTATCGCGGCAAGTCGGTGGCCGAGGCAGCCTCTGCTCTCGGAGTGCCGGCCGGCACAGTCAAATCGCGCACCTTCTACGCCCTCAGGGCTCTGCGCCTCGCACTGGAAGAAAGGGGGCTGGCGCCATGACCATCAGCGGAATCAGCGGTCCGGCATGCCGGGAGATCCGCCCCCTTCTGGGCGTCTACGTCGTCGGTGCCATCGACCCGGCCGAGCGGTCCACCGTCGATGAGCATCTCGCCGAGTGCCAGGCCTGCAGGGACGAGCTGGCCGGGCTGGCCGGGCTGCCGGCCATGCTCAGCCGGGTCCCGGTCGCCGACGTCGAGCGGCTCAGCGAGACGCCCGCGGCGCTGCCGGAGCCGGCGCAGCCGTCGGATGAGCTGCTGGACGCGCTGCTCAGCAAGGTTGCGATGAAGCGGCGGACGCGACTGTGGCGGGGGGCGGTGGCCGTGGCGGCCGCTGCGGTGATCGCGGCCGGGGGTGCCGTGACCGCGATCGAGATGACCGGGTCTGGCGCGGCCAGGACCGAGGTGGCGGCGGCGTCGGCTCCCGGCGGCCCGTCCGCAGTCGTCGATTACACGCCGACGTCCTGGGGCACCGCGATGCGGGTTCAGGTGGCAGGCATCCGTCCGGGCACGACCTGCAAGCTCTGGGTGGTCGGCAAGGACGGCAAGATGGCCTACGCAGGCACCTGGACGGTGACCGCCGCCTACAGCTACACCAGCAAGCCCTGGTACTCGGCGTCCTCGTCAGTCGCCGCCAGCTCGGTGCGCAGCTTCGAGGTCACCTCGGGCGGCCAGGTCCTGCTCACCATCCCGGCCAGCTAAGGCGGGAATGCCGCGGCCCGGTGCAGCGCTGTTAGCAGCCATGACAGCGGGACTGGCGGCGCTTCTCGCCGCGATTGTCGTCGCCCTGATCGCCGGTGGCGTCTGGCGGATGACCAACGGCCGGATGCGGACGCCGCGAGGCGCACGGGCCAGCTCAGCTGCGGTAGCGGAGCAGCGCGCCGGGGCCGCTGTTCCGGCCGCCGCCGGGAGGGCGCCGGCCGCCGCCGGGAGCGCGCCTGCCGCCACCGGAGGGCCGGTCATGACCCTCGAGGAAGCCGATCCGGCCATGTCGCCCGATGCCGCGGACGCTGGGCTGACGCTGACCAGTGATGATCTCGGCCATCCGCTGGGGGAGCGCGCCACGCTGGTGCAGTTCTCCTCGGCGTTCTGCGCGCCATGCCGTGCCACCCGGCGGATCCTGGCGGACGTAGCCGGAATGACCGATGGAGTAGAGCATGTCGAGATTGACGCCGAATCGCGGCTTGACCTGGTCCGCGAGCTGAACGTGCTGCGGACCCCGACGGTGCTGGTGCTGGCGGCCGACGGCCGGATCGTGCGGCGGGCCAGCGGCCAGCCGCGAAAGCCGGACGTGATCGCGGCGATCGGCGCGGCAGCCGGGGTATAATCCTACAAAAAGCATCGGGATTAACGATGGTGACAGGAGCAGCCGGCCCGCATAGCATCAGCAGCGTGCCTGCAGCAGCCTCCCGAATCGCGCTGACCAAGCGCCGTGCCGTGGACTTTTGCCGGGTGGCTACCGCTATCTGTCCGGCGGTTCCGCTTTCGATCACCCGCTGACGCTCGCGCTGCTGCCAGCTCTGCACGCCTCGTTCCCGCTCGCAGGCTGGTGACTTGCAGGGGAAAGATACTCAGCCAGCGTCAGCCATCGCAGATGCCAGGCCAGCAGACCAGACCGAAGGGGACACGGGCAGATGGAGATTGACCCGCGCGGGCCGCGCTTCGGCGCGCTCCTGACCATGGTGATGTTCGCCATCGTCCTGATCACCGGGAACTACTGGGTGCTGGCCGCGCAGGCTGTCGTGTTCGCGATCGGCACGCTGCTCGGCATCCAGTACTCCCCGTACGGGCTGCTGTACAAGTGGCTGGTCAGGCCCAGGCTGGGCCCGCCGGCCGAGCTCGAGGCCGCCGCGCCGCCGCGGTTCGCCCAGGCCGTCGGCCTGGTGATCAGCATCATCGGCATCATCGGCTACGCCATCGGGCTGACCCCCCTTGGGATCGTGGCGGCTGCGCTGGGATTGGTGGCAGCAATCCTGAATGGGGTGTTTGGCATCTGCCTTGGGTGTGAGATGTACCTGATGATCCGCCGGACCTGGCCAGCCCAGGCCGGCGCCGGACGAGGCTAACCCCGCGCCACGGCCGCCAGCACGAAGTCAGCGAGCAGGAAACCAGCCAGCAGGCTGCACAGGCTGCACAGAACGCCGGGCTCACGGCGAGACCTGGCACTACAGAGGAGGATCAGAGCATGAGCCGTTCCGACGTCCTGGTGGACGCAGACTGGGTGGAGGCCCACCGCGACGACCCTGGTGTCGTCCTGGTCGAGGTCGACGAGGACACCAGCGCGTACGACAAGGGCCACATCCGCGGGGCTGTCAAGATCGACTGGAAGCAGGACCTGCAGGACCCCGTCCGCCGCGACTTCGTGGACAGGGAGGGCTTCGAGAAGCTGCTGTCCGAGCGCGGCATCGCCAACGACGACACCGTGATCCTGTACGGCGGCAACAACAACTGGTTCGCGGCTTATGCGTACTGGTACTTCAGGCTGTACGGGCACCAGAACGTCAAGCTGCTCGACGGCGGCCGCAAGAAGTGGGAGCTGGAGTCCCGCGAGCTGGTCACCGAGGTACCGCATCGTGCTGCCACCAGCTACAAGGCCAGCGAGCAGGACAGCTCCATCCGCGCCTTCAGGGACGAGGTCGTGGCTGCCATCGGCAGCAAGAACCTCATCGACGTGCGTTCACCCGACGAGTTCGCCGGACGCCTGCTCGCGCCCGCTCACCTGCCGCAGGAGCAGGCACAGCGGGGCGGGCACGTCCCCACTGCCAGGAACGTGCCCTGGTCGAAGGCAGCTGAGGACGACGGCACGTTCAAGTCCGACGACGCGCTGCGGACGCTGTACGGCGAGGCCGGGGTCGACTTCGGCACCGACACCATCGCCTACTGCCGGATCGGCGAGCGCTCGGCGCACACCTGGTTCGTGATGCACGAGCTGCTCGGCCAGCCGAACGTGAAGAACTACGACGGGTCGTGGACCGAGTACGGCTCGCTCGTCGGCGTCCCGATCAAGCTGGGAGATGAGTCCTGATGACAGACAACCAGGCCGCTGGCTGCGGCGCCCCGGCCGGTGGTGCCGCAATCAAGGACGCGGGCAACCAGGCCATCGTCCAGGGCAAGGTCACCAGGGACGGCGCGCCCGTCCCGGTCGGCTACGCCCGCCTGCTCAACTCCGGCGGCGACTTCGTCGCTGAAGTGCCCCTGGGCGAGGACGGCGGCTTCCGCTTCTTCGCCGCCCCGGGCGACTGGACCCTCCGGGTGCTCGCACCGGGAGGAATCAGCACGGACCGCGGCGTCAGCGCCGCGATCGGCGAGATCAGGGAGCTCGAGGTGGCCGTCTAGGCACCAGCGCCTCAGCCGGGGCGGCGCGTCCGGAGCAATCCGGATGTACCGCCCCGGCTTTGTTTCGCTACCTGCCATCTGCCCGTCGCCTTTTTGGACACCTTCCGTTCAACGTCCGTTCACCTTGGGCGCTTAGAACTGGACGGGTCAGCTGCTATTCGGGCGGCTCGCGGGGACTCAGTAGCCAGGTGCGAGGCAAACAGGATGTCAACTCAGGCTGATCCAGCTCAGTCCGGAGATGCGGCGCAGCTGGCCGCGAGCGCGGCGGCTCCTCCCATCACTGTCACTCAGACGGCCGCCCCGGTGGGCAGCCTGAGTGCTGGCTCCGGAGTGGCACTCAGCGCTGTCGACCTCACTCTGAGCTTCGGCCAGCGCGCGATTCTGACCGCGATCACGACCGATGTACGCAAGGGCGCCGTCACGGCGCTCATCGGCCCCACTGGCTCTGGCAAGACCACGCTGCTGCGCACGTTCAACCGGATGAACGACAAGGTCACCGGCTACAAGCACACCGGCGACGTAACACTGGACGGGCGGAGCATCTGGAACCCCGGCGTCGAGCTCATGACGCTGCGCCGCAAAGTGGGAATGCTCTTCCAGCGGCCGAACCCGTTCCCGATGTCGATCATGGACAATGTGGTGGCGGGCACTCGCGCGCACAAGCTGGTGCCCCGCGCTGGGCTGCACGACGTTGCCGAGGAGCATCTGACCTCGGTCGGCCTCTGGCACGCAGTTAAGGACCGGCTGAAGGACTCGCCCTTCCGGTTGTCGGGCGGTCAGCAGCAACTGCTCTGCCTCGCACGGGCACTCGCGATCAAGCCCGAGATCCTGCTGCTCGACGAGCCGACCTCGGCGCTGGACCCCAACGCTACCGAGTCGATCGAGGCGCTCATCAGGACCCTGGTGCCGGACCTGACGGTGGTCATCGTGACGCACAACCTGGCGCAGGCGGGCCGCATCTCGGACCGCACGATCTTCCTGAACCAGGGCCGCCTGGTCGAGCACGGCGACACCACGCAGGTGTTCGAACATCCGGCAAACGAGGAGACTGCCCGCTACGTGGGCGGCCGCTTCGGCTGAGAAAGACCACCCGCACGGGAGGACAGCACTCCTCCCGCACGGGCGCAGGGCCGCGCTAGCGCGGACCACAATCGCACGCATCCGCGTGCGAGTCGTGTAGCGCACGCGTAAGCGTGCAGAACTGAAGGAGTATTCCCAGGTGGCGAAGAGAATCCGCTTGGTATACACGGCGGCCGCCTTGATTCCGCTCTCCGTCCTGGCAGCGGCCTGCGGCAGCTCAGGTTCCAACTCCGGCGCATCGGGATCGGCGTCGGCTAGCGCTAAGGCAGCGGCCATGGTTGGCGCCGCGCTACCCACGTCGCCGTCGAAGACGCCGACGACCATCACCGAGACCGGAAGCACCCTGCTGTACCCGCTAATGGGCAGCTGGAGTGAGGCCTACCAGAAAGCGTTCATCAACAGCTCTAACGCGCCGCTGGTCACGATCGAGACCGGCGGCACCGGCTCGGGCACCGGCATCACGGACGCGGCTACCGGCACCGTTGACATCGGTGCATCCGACGCCTACCTGTCCACGTCCGACAAGCAGACGTACCCGACCATGCTGAACATCGCGCTGGCGATCTCAGCCCAGCAGATCAACTACAACGTGCCTGGCGTCACCAAGCCGCTGAAGCTGGACGGCACCGTGCTTGCCGGGATTTACACCGGCAAGATCACCAAGTGGAACGACTCGGCGATCGCGGCGCTCAACCCGGGCGTCAGCCTGCCGGCCCTCACTATCGTGCCACTGCACCGGGCCGACAGCTCCGGCGACACGTTCCTGTTCACGAGCTACCTCAATGCCCAGGACCCGAGTGCCTGGTCGAGCTCGAACGTCGGCACCAGCATCAGCTGGCCGTCCGTTCCCGGCGCTCTCGCCGAGACCGGCAACGGCGGAATGGTGTCCGGCTGCGGAGCGACCAAGGGCTGCATCGCCTACATCGGCATCAGCTACCTGTCCAAGACTCAGGCGGCGGGCCTCGGTCAGGCCGAGCTGAAGAACGGTGCCGGGCAGTATGAGGCGCCAACCTCCGCCACGATCTCTGCTGAGGCCGCTGCTCTCACGAGCAAGACCCCGGCGGACGAGACCCTGTCGATGATCAACGCCAGCGTTCCCGGCGGCTACCCGATCGTCAACTACGAGTACGCGGTCGTGAACACCAAGCAGACCAACGGCGTCGTCGCCGAGGACATCCGGGCGTTCCTGCACTGGACGGTCACAACCGGCCAGAGCTCCACGTCCTACCTGTCCGCGGTGGACTTCCAGCCGCTGCCGGCCTCGGTCGTGACCCTGTCCGATAACCAGATTGCCAAGATCGGCGCTTGAGCTCATGGCAGCAACTGCTCCCGCAGCGGGTCCGGACGGAGAAGCGGCAACCCCGCTCTCCGGCCGGGCCGGCTCGGCCTGGCGCAGGGCGGTTCGCCGCGGCGACTTCTTCCGCTGGACGGGCCGGGCCGGCGCATATATCCCGCTGCTGGCGCTGATCCTCATCCTGATTGCGCTGCTGTTCGAGGCGATCCCCGCGATCAAGTACAACGGCCTGCACTTCTTCTATAAGAGCGTCTGGGACGAGGGAACCGGCTACAACGCCGTGATCGTCCATACTGGCGGTGTCGAGCACCTCTCCGGCGCCAACTACGGGGCGCTGCCGGAGATCGTCGGCACCCTCGCGACGTCAGCGATCGCGCTGATCGTCGGGGTGCCGATCTCGATCGGCGCGGCGCTGTTCATCGTCGAGCGCCTTCCCCGCCGCCTGGCCAACGGCGTCGGCATCTTCATGGAACTGCTGGCCGGAATCCCGAGTGTCATCATCGGGCTGTGGGGCGCGCTGACCTTCGGGCCGTTCATCGCCGACCACATCACGCCCGTGATCGCCAGGAACATGCCTGACGTCCCGGTCCTGAGATTCTTCCGCGGCAATCCCGGCAATGGCGAGGGCCTGCTGACCTCGGGCCTGATACTCGCGATCATGATCATTCCGATCGTGGCCGCGACAACGCGCGACCTGATCCGGCAGGTTCCCATCCTGCCGCGTGAGGGTGCGATCGCCCTGGGCATGTCCGACGCGCAGACAGCGCGCAAGGTCACCCTGCCGTGGGTCAGCTCCGGCATCATCGGAGCGGTCGTCCTCGGACTCGGCCGGGCGCTCGGCGAGACCATGGCAGTCGCGATGACCTGCGGCGTAGCACTCGGCGCAGTGCCGAGCAACCTCTACGCAACGATGACCACGATCTCGGCCACCATCGTCACGAATCTCGACACGGCGCTGCTGGACGGGACCGGATTCGCCGTCCGCACGATCGCCGAGCTTGCGCTTGTCCTGATGGTCATCACCCTTTCCGTCAACGTGGCAGCGAGATTCCTGGTCCGGAGAGTCTCCGGCACGGCGCTTCCCGTCGGCCGGGGCGTCTGAGCGCGGCCGACGAGCAGCGAGGGAGGAAGCAATGAGCGGCGCACAGGCGCAGCAGAACCTGGCCGAGCCGAGGCCAGGTGAGGACGGCTACTGGCCGCCGGTACCGCGGCGCCGGAAGGTCAGCAACATGGCCTTCTGGGCCGTCTGCCTCGTGGCCATGGCCCTGGTCATCATCCCGACCCTGTGGCTGGTCATCGGCATTATCGCTCGCGCCGCACCGCATTTTCAGTTCAGCGTTCTGTGGACCAAGACCGACAACGAGCAGGGCGGCCTGCTGCAGTCGGTTCTGGGCACGATTGTGATCACCTTCATCGCCATCGTGATCGGCGGCGTGATCAGCATTCTGACCGGGCTGTACCTGTCGGAGTTCTCGAACCGTCGGGACCGCGGATTTCTGCGCGGCGGCTATGAGGTGCTCGCCGGAATCCCGTCCATCGTCCTCGGCTATGTCGGCTACATCGTGCTGGTGGTCGACCTGCATCTGGGATTCGGACTGCTGCCCGCCGTGCTGGTGATGTCGATCCTGACGATCCCCTACATCACCAAGGCTACGGAGACCGCGCTCGCGCAGGTACCGACGGGATACCGCGAGGGTGCCGAGGCACTCGGTATTCCGACGTCGTGGGCGATGCGCAAGATCATCTTCAAGTCGGCAGTGCCGGGAATTATCACTGGCTTCCTGGTGGCGATCGCGATCGCGATCGGCGAGACGGCGCCGCTGCTCTATACGGCGAACTTCTCCGACCAGGCTCCCTCGCTGCAGCACGCGACCCATCAGGCGGTCCCGTACCTGACCTACGTGGTCTATTACTTCTCCTCGCTGATCTCGACCAGCACGCACGCGAACTATCTCGCCTACGATTCGGCGCTGATCCTGCTGGTGTTCGTGCTCATCCTGATCCTGCTCGGGCGGACGGTAGCGTCAATCGCGCGGCGCAACTCCGAGTGAACAGCCATGACCGCCCCGCACGTCCGCTGGCAGGCTGCGGCTGACGATGATGAGACAGCTCCGGGGCCTGCAGGTGCTGCGGGTGGTTCGGACGTCGTTAGCGCAGGAGCCCAGCCCGTCCGGGCGGCGGACGTCTCGGACGAGGCTGGCCCCGCCGTGAGCGTGCTGGCCGACCGGCTGGCGGCCGCGCTCGTGCATCACGAGCCCGGCTGGCGACTGCCCCGTCACTCAGCGCTGGCCAGGCGCTACAACGTCAGCCCGGCCGAGATCGATGCGGCCGTCTCCGAACTCGCCAGCCGCCATCTGGTGCGCCGCCTGGCTGACGGCCAGGTGTACCGGGCCAGCCCGGCCGAGTACGTAATCGGCCTTGAGGGCGTGCCCGGCCTGCTGTCGCACGTGGACGCGATGGGCGGTGACTTCGCCTGCCGAAATCGTCAGGTCGCCTGGCGGGTGCCGCCCGAGGACATCAGCTGGGCGCTCCGGCTTGCCGACGGCCAGCAGGTCTGCGTCGTGAGGTTCCTGTGGACCGCGGGCGGCGAGCCCGCAGCGCTGTGCACGACCTACATACCGGGCGACATCGCGAGCCGCCCCGACGGCGGAACCACCGACGGCCTGCCGCAGGTGCTGAATCTGCTGAAGCTGACGGGAGGCGCCGAAGCCACAGGCGGTCCCGGCGCCGCCATTGCCCCGCCGCTGGAGGGCTCTCCGACGGCACTGCACATCGAGATGCACGCACCGCCGCCGTCGATCGCCCGCAGCCTCCGCCTTACCGCGGGCCAGCCCGCCATGATGGTGACCGTCAGGTTCGACGATCTGGACGCCGGCCGGCCGGTGGCGCTGACGGTCGCTGTCCTGCGCCCGGACATGTTCCGGGTCGTGGTCGAGAGCCCGCACCCGCCCCTGCCGGATGGCCACGAAGGCTCGCTCTCCGGCTCCTGGACGCACGCGATTGAGGAATGGGGCGGCTGAGGGCGCATCTTTCACTGCGGTAATGATCGTGTCCCTCTCATGTCACAGCCGCTGGGAATGCTGACCGGCTATGCGCGCTTCTGTGACTCCCGGGGCGGACTACGCGCCCCGCCGGTACCTCGCGGCACCCCGGCGGCCTCCGGATGCACGCCGCCGCGGGACTGAGATCCTGGGCGGGCTGGCTGCAGTTGCGCTGACGGTGCAGGCCCTCGCCGCGCCCGCGGTGCTGCTGGCCGCGGGCGCGCTGATCGCGGTCGGACGCCTGAGCCGCTGGCGCGCGTCCTGGCTGTTGTTTCCCCTCGTGCTCAGCACCTGGTGGCTGGGGGAGGAGGGTCTCCGGACGGCTGTGGCGGCGCTGGCATCCGGGAGTGCCCGGCTTGTGTCAGCAGAGCGTGCCGTGGCCATGCGTCCGGACCGGCTACTTCATCCGGGCACACTCGGTGCCAGTCCTGCCCGGTGGCTGCCACCGCAGCTGCCCGTGGCGCTGGCCGCTGGCACCGCTGAGGCGGCCGTCATCCTGCTCGCCTGGTGGTATCGCCGGGGCCGCCCGCCGTGGCGGCCGGGGATTCTGGCAGTAGCCCGCGGGCGGGTCGCGGCCGCCGGGCTCAGGGCGGGCCGTTCGGTCACCGCTGACGGCTGCGCGGTCGGCGTCACTGCGACGGGTAGACGAGCCGAGCTCACCTGGAAGGCAGCCGAATCCGGCGTCGTAGTCACCGGATATGACGACCGCGAGCTGGCCGGGCCCGCGGCGGCGGTGCTCTGCGCGGCGATCCGCCGGCGCAAGACGGTCGTCGTGATCGACCTTCGTGCCACCCCGCGGCCATCCGGCCTGTCCCGTCAGGCTGCGACCATGGGTACCCGGCTCGGTGTGCCCGTGACTGCGCTGAGCGCGGCGCCCGGTGATGTGACCCGTGTCATCGGCCGGGCAGTCAGCGAGCGCGAAGTCGTCGTGGCCGCAGCGGATGCGGCCGGCAGCGCCGGGCGCGCCGCGATCGGGGCGCTGACCGCAGTCCTGACCCGGCTGCGGGATGTGGGCCTGCGTGCCGACTGCGTTGCCGTCATTGCCGCCTGCGAGCAGGAGAACCCGGCCACGATGGCGGCACTGCTGAGTGTCGCCGCGGACACCGGGACCGCCGTGCTCCTGCTGACGACGAGCCCGGCCTGCGCAGCCGGCCTGGCCGACAGCGGGACGACGACCATTGCCTGCGGCAGCCTGCCGCCGCTGTGGCTGCAGCGGCTCGCCGGCCTGCCGCCAGCCAGTCAGGATGCGGCTGGTCATGATCTGGACGCGGCAGGTCAGCAGCACGGCCGGTCGCGCTGGGCCAGGGCTGCCGGCGGTCTGACGTCCGGAGAGCTCGCGATCATGCCGGCCGGAGGCCGGACCGTCGTCCGCGCCAGGGCCGTCACCATCGACGTGCGGGCGAGCCGGTGACAGCGCCCGGCGGCCCCAGTGCAGTCGGCAGCAGTGCGGTCGGCAGCAGTGCGGGCGCCAGCAGTGCGGTCGGCTGGGCTGCGGGCTCGCCACCAGCCGCAAGGCCGCGCGGCCGGCTCCGGCTCGATTGCCTGTACGTCGGCTGGCAGCAGCTGCTCGCCGAACCGGATCCGGGTCCGGCGCCCGGCCCGGCGGCCCACCGCGAGCCGCACACGGTCAGCCGGGCCTGGGTGACTGCCCAGCACCAGGAGCACCGGCGGCTCGGCCGGCCACCGCGGCTGGGAGCGACAGCAGGGCTGCTCACGACGACTGCGGCGACTGCCGGCTGCCTGGGCCGCCTGCTGGGTGCCTGGCCCGCGCTGCTGCTCGCCGGCGCCGGCGCCTGGCTGACGGCAGCAGGCTGCCTGCGGCTGGTCCGGGCCGAGCAGGCGCATCATCGTCAGCTGCGCGCCGAGGCGCACCGGGTCGCGCGGTGCCGCGAGGTTCAGCTGGCTGACCGGGCTGCCCGCGAGCGCGAGCACGTCAGGCAGCTCCGCGACTGGCAGCAGCGGGCGGCGTCGTTCCGGCGGCAGGCGCACTGGTATCCGGTGACGCTGCCCGCCACCGTGCACCGCCTGGACGTGGCCGGCGGCACGCTAGCAGGCTGGTCGGCGCTCACAACGATGATCGCGGTGCCGCGCCTCGCGGCCGGCGGCGAGGTCACGGTTATTGACCTGACCGAGGGCGGCGTGGCGGCCGATCTCCTCGCAGTGGCACGCCGCTCCGGCCTCGGGCCGCAGGTCTGGGTACTGCCCGCCGACCTGCCGCAGCTCAATCTGGGCGCGCCTGCCCGGGCTGACCTGCTGGCGGACACGCTGGCCAGAACTGTCAGCGCGGCGGACCGGATGGCCCCGGCGGCTGCAGCAGGCGCGTCCGGACCGAGCCCCGCGGATCTCGCCCTGGACACCTCGCTGTTAACCCGCGTACTGGGCGTTGTCGGAGCCCCCGGCAGTCTTGAGTCACCCGACGGGGCACCGGTCGTCGCGAGGCTGGTCGCCGCTCTGCGCGCGCTCGGGCAGATCGGCGGCCCGGCCGAGCACCTGCAGTCAGCGGCGCTCAGCCCGGCGCAGCTCGCCGGCCTGGGTGCGCTCGCGGGCCGCGGCGCCGAGCGGCTGGTCATCGAGCGGGCCTGGGCGCTGGAAGCGCGCCTGCGGACGCTGTCGCCGCTGGCCGGGGACCTGGCCGGCCGTCCGGCAAGCCGGCTCAAGGTCGCCTGGCTAGACCGCCGCGCTGCCGGGGTGGGCAACGAGGTACTCGCCGCTTACCTGGCCGTCGCCCTCACCGCCGTCCTGCGGCAGGCTCCCCCCGCCAGGCGCTGGCAGCACACCATCATCCTGCTGGGCGGGGAACGGCTGCCTGGTGACGTGCTCGACCGGCTGTGCCACGCGGCGGAGATCGCCGGGGCCGGACTCGTGCTCGGATACCGCACGATCCCGCAGCACGCCCGTGAGCGGCTTGGCCGCGGAGATGCCGCGGTCGGGTTTATGCGCCTGGGCAACGCTGAGGATGCCCGGCTTGCGGCCGAGCAGATCGGCACTGAGCACCGGTTCGTGGTCAGCCAGCTCACCGACTCGGTCGGCGCGACGGTGACTGACACGATCGGCCTGTCCTACAGCAGCTCGGCCGGCACCTCCGAAACGGGATCGGACTCGGTCACGCGGAGCTCGGGCCGCGGCAGCGGCCGCAGCAGGCACGGCGCGGCCGCGCCGCTGGGCGGTCTCCTCGGCGGCCCGGCCGGCCGGGAGGCCAGCACGTCGGCGGGCATCTCTGACTCGCAGTCGATCAGCGAGGGCATCAGCACCGGCACGTCCTGGGGCTGGAGTACAGCCAGGGCGATCGGTGCCAGCGACTCGCTGGCCAGCACGGCGCAGCGGTCCCGCGAGTCGCTGGTCGAGCAGCATGAGCTGCAGCAGCTGCCGCAGAGCGCCGTGCTGCTGTGTTATCCGGCACCCGGCGGCCGCCGGGTCGTGCTCGCGGACGCGAACCCGGCGATCCTGACGCTGCCGACTGCCACTCTCGCCAGCCTGCCGGCTGACGCACCAGGATGACGCGCCCGGCCCGTCTGGCAGGATGCTGGCCATGCTGAGGCAGTTCTGTCAGGTGGACGTCTTCACGGCCACGCCGTATCACGGGAACCCGCTGGCCGTGGTGCTCGGCGCCGACGGGCTCACGACCGAGCAGATGAGCAGGTTCGCGAACTGGACGAATCTGTCCGAGACCACGTTCGTGCTTGAGCCCGATGATGAGCTCGCCGACTACCAGGTACGCATCTTCACGCCGTCGCGGGAGCTGCCGTTCGCCGGGCATCCCACCCTCGGCACCTGTCACGCCTGGCTGGAGGGCGGCGGTGAGCCGCGGAACCCGGGCACGGTGATCCAGCAGTGCGGAGCGGGCCTGATCACCATTGCCAGGGACGAGGCGGGCCTGAGTTTCGCCGCCCCGCCGGTGCTGCGGTCCGGCCCGGTTGACGAGCCGACGGCCGGCCACATCGCCGGCATCCTCCGGATCAGCCGCGCGCAGATCGTCGATCTTCAGTGGGCCGATAACGGCCCTGGCTGGATCGCTGTCCTGCTGGCCACCGCGGACGAGGTGCTCGCGCTTCGCCCCGGCCCGACCGACCTGGACCTTGGCGTGGCCGGCCCGCATCCGCCGGGCGGTCCGGCTGCGTTCGAGGTGCGCGCGTTCGTGCCGAAGAACGGCGCGACGGACGAGGATCCGGTGACTGGCAGCCTGAACGCCTCGCTGGCGCAGTGGCTGCTGGCCTCCGGCCGCGCCAGAGCTCCCTACGTTGCCCGCCAGGGCACCGCACTCGGCCGGGACGGGCGAGTCCGGATCACCGACGATGCTGACGGCGTGGTCTGGGTCGGCGGTGACGTGGTCACCTGCGTGTCCGGCCGGGTCAGACTGTGACGCCAGCCAGCCGGGCGGTAGCCACAGGAGTACCATCTGCCCCGGTGTCATAATTCGGACCAATCAGGTAGCACACACCGGTTCTGACTGGTAAGCACGCAGCATGGGTGAGTCGTCAGGCATCGGCGGTGGCTCAGCCGGGCTGTGGTACCGGGTAGTCGCCGTCAACGCCGGCGGTCTGGGCGGCACTGCCGCCGGAGACTACGCCTCGGTCCTGCCCGCCGCGCTGAACGCCGCCCGCCATCGCCGCCCGTTTATCGCCGGCTGGCTGTCGCGCGGCGGCGGGGCACCGCTCGAGCTGATCACGACAGCCGGGCCGCTGCCGCCGGCAGGCCGCCCGGCCAGGTCCGGAGCCGAGCCAGCAGATCCGCGTCTCCCGGCCGCCGCTGATGCCGCGGCAGCCGGGCCGGCCGCAGCACTCGCTGCGACGGCTGACCTGCTCTTTCCGTGGGGCGCGCGCGGAGTCGCGATCGACGGCAACATGCTCGCCGACCTCGATCAGCTTGTCTGGGCGCCGTGCCCGGGCCGCCAGGTGCCGCTCGCCGCCCCGGCAGCGGCGGCAGCCGCCACGGCGGGGGAGATGCCGCCGACCCTGTTCGAGGCGGCACTGCAGACCCTGATGGGCCGCCCGTTCGGCTGGCTGATCGTGGCCGACCCGACTGGCCTGCTCGAGACCGAGACCGCCGAGCTGCGCAATCAGCTGACCGTGCTGCGGCAGTATGACGACGAGCACACCCGGTTCGACGCGGGCAGGGCCGAGCGGCGGCTGGCCGAGCTTGATGCGTTCCGGGAGGCAGGCCTGTGGAACGTGCGGGTGCTGGCCGGCGCGGCGACCGAGCAGGACCTGCGGCTCATCGCCCCCGTGCTGGTGGGATCAGCCGATCTGAGCGCGCATCCGTACCGGCTGCGCTGCCCCGAGGGGGCGCAGGAATTCGCGGACGTACTCGCGACGAAGCTAAGCGACCCGGCAGACGGCTCGGCGGTGCCGTTCGCCGCGACGGCCGGCGCGCTGGCGGCGCTGACCGGACTGCCGCGGCGGGAAGTTCCGGGCGTGCGCATCATGCGGCCCGGCTACTTCGACGTCACCAGCGAAACGGCCGGCGACGGGCCGGCAATCGAGCTTGGTGCCATCCTCGACGGCCAGGACCGCCCAGTCGGAGCGTTCCGCGTGCCGCTGGCGACGCTGAACCGGCACGCCCTGATCGCCGGCGCCACTGGGTCCGGCAAATCGCAGACCGTCCGGCACTTGCTGGAGCAGCTGACCGGCGCCGGAGTCGGATGGCTGGCCATCGAGCCCGTCAAGTCCGAGTACGGGGCGATGGCAGTGCGGCTGGCCGGCCGCGATGACGTCACGGTGATCAACCCGGCCGATCCCGAGTCAGTGCCGCTGTCGGTGAATCCGCTGGCCCCCGAGCCCGGTTTCCCGGTCCAGGCGCACATCGACATGGTCCGCGCGCTGTTCCTTGCGGCATTCGACGCCAGCGAGCCGTTCCCGCAGATCATGTCCCAGGCCCTGCAGCGGGTGTACGCGGACTGCGGCTGGGATCCCCTCACCGGCGGCGGCCGGGCCGACGCCGACGTGCCGCCCGCCGTGCCGACGCTGGCGCGGCTGCAGGCGGCCGCCCTGGCCGTCATCGAGGACGTCGGCTACGGCCCGGAACTGCAGGCCGATATGCGCGGCTTCGTCGACGTGCGGCTGCGGTCGCTGCGCACCGGCTCAGCCGGGCGGTTCTTCGAGGGCGGTCATCCGGCCGATATCGGCGGTCTCCTGAGCCGGAACGTCGTGCTCGCGCTCGAGGACGTGGCCAACGACGAGGACAAGGCGTTCGTCATCGGCACCCTGGTCATCCGGATCGCCCAGCACCTCCGGCTCCGGTCGAAGGGAGTGCCGTCAGGCGGGCTGCGGCACGTCATCGTGCTGGAGGAGGCGCACCGACTGCTGCGGTCCGGGCGCCAGGGGCCGGGCGCGCACGCAGTCGAGCTGTTCGCCGGCCTGCTTGCCGAGATCCGGGCCTACGGCGAGGGCGTCGTGATCGCCGAGCAGATCCCGGCCAAGCTGGCCCCGGACGCGGTGAAGAACACCGCGCTGAAGGTGCTGCACCGGCTCCCGGCCGCCGACGACCGGCAGCTAGTCGGCGCCACCATGAACCTCGATGACGATCAGTCCCGGCAGGTGGTGTCGCTGCATCCGGGCGAGGCGGCGGCGTTTGCCGACGGCATGGACCGGCCGATGCGCATCCGCGTGCCGTTCGGCGGCGACCGCGAGCAGGCTGCCGCTTCCGTTCCTGACGGCGCAGACGATGGCAAGGCCGCCGGCGACACCAGCGCGCCGCCGGCACCCTCGGTACTGCCGCCGCTGGCGGGCCGCCGGTCGGCCGCCTGCGGTCACGCCTGCACCGCGGACCGGCCCTGCACGCTGGTCGAGATCCGGGCCGCCGACCTGGTGGCCCGGTCACCGCAGGACCCGTGGCTGCGCGTCTGGGCTGAGGTCTACGTGCTTGCCTACCTGGTCAACCGGCCGCGGCCGCGGGTGCCCGTGCCGCTGCGGCAGCGCTGGCGCAGCCTGGACGACCGGCTGCGGACCTGCGCGCTGGCGACCGCGATCGACGGCGCCGTGCTCGGCCGGGGGCAGGCGCTGCGCGAGAGCTACGACCCGGCGGACCTCGCCGCGGCCTGCGCGACCTCGGCTGCCGCCATTCTCGACGGTGGCAAGGGCGCGGGAACCATGCCGGGGACTACCTGGGTCCTCCCGCAGCTGCGGTGGCTGCACGAGCTTGAGCGGGTCTGCCCGCTGGACGGGCCGGTGCCGGACCCGTTCGCGGCGGCACCGCGCCTTGACTACGCGCTGCCGGACCTCGCGGACCGGCCGGACGTCAAGATCGGCCAGCGGGTCAGCGGCCTGCGGCGCCATCAGCTGTCGATGGAGGTCACCCGGAACAGGCTCATCGCCTGGACGGCGCTGCTGGGCGAGGACGACCAGGCCGGCTTCATCGAGGACCTGGCGGCGGTCGCGATCGGCGTGAGCCACCGCGGTCAGCTCGGGAAGGCGGCCGGCGAGATGGGGGTGACCGGCTGGCTGGAGGCGGTCCTGTCCTGGCCGCGCCGGTTCATTGTGGGCGCTGACGACCTGTCGACCAGCCTGGCAGCACGCGAGCCAGACCCGGTCGCCGGATAACATCGGCCGACATGAGCAAGCTTCCGCTGCGCGCGCGGCTGGCCACGTCCATCGGGGGCGCGGCGGGCCGGGTGTCCCGGCTCACCGGCCGCGGCGACGGCTCGGTCATCGGCGGCGTGCTCGGCCTGCGGGTTGAGCCTGAATTGCTCCGCCTGCTCGCTGCCGACCGCCAGGTGGTCCTGGTGACCGGAACGAACGGCAAGACGACGACGACCCGGCTGATCACCGCTGGGCTGGGCGCGCTGGGTCAGGATGTCGCGAGCAACGCCTTCGGCGCCAACATGGAAGCGGGCCTGGCGTCGGCACTCGGGCGGGCGCAGGACGCGCCCTACGCCGTGCTGGAGACCGACGAGCGCTACCTCCCGGCCGTCATCGAGGCGACGAACCCGCGGGTCGTCGTGCTGCTCAACCTCAGCCGCGACCAGATGGACCGGGCCGCGGAGATCTGGCTGACCGCGCGGCGATGGCGGGAGGCCCTGGCGAAAGCTGACGGCTGCATGGTCATCGCGAATGCCGACGACCCGCTCATTGCCTGGGCGGCGTCGGCGGCGCCGCGCGTTACCTGGGTCGCTGCGGGCCAGCGGTGGCACGAGGACTCCTACTGCTGCCCGGAGTGCGGCTCGCACCTGCGGCGGGACGAGCTTGGCTGGCGCTGCGGCGAGTGCGGCTTCGCCCGCCCGGCGACTCGCTGGGTGCTGAGCGAGGACTCGGTCATTGACGAGTCAGGTCAGGTGCGGGAGCTGCGCCTGGCGCTTCCCGGCAGGGCCAACCGGTCCAACGCGGTGGTGGCGCTCGCCGTCGCGGCCCATTTCGGCGCCCCGGTCGATCAGGCGCTGCCGCGGCTGCGCGAGGTCAGGTCGGTCGCCGGGCGGTACACGCAGGTGCAGCGGCACGGCCGCCTGGTCCGGCTGCTGCTGGCCAAGAACCCGGCAGGCTGGCTGGAGGCCTTCGACGTGCTCGCGCCCAGTCCGGTGCCCGTGCTGCTGGCCGTGAACGCGCAGACACCGGACGGCAAGGACACCTCGTGGCTCTGGGACGTCGACTACCGGGTCGTCCGGGACCGGCCGGTGTACGTGGCCGGCGAGCGCCGGCTGGACCTCGCCGTCAGGCTGGAGGCCGACCAGGTTCCGTTCGAGCTGGTCGACGGCATCGATGCCGCGGTGAGCCGGGTCAGCGGCGCCGAGCTGGACGTGATCGCGAACTACACCGCCTTCCAGCAGATCCGGTCGACTCTGGGCCGGACGGAATGATGCAGGAGACACCACGATGACCGACAGCGTCGGACGGCATGCGGCCGCTCGCGAGCTGCCCGAGACCATGATCATTCCGCCGCAGGCGGCGTCGCCGGAGACGGCGCAGCCGGGCCCGGTGGGCACCGGCGGGAGCGGTGCTGGCTCTGCGGGGCCTGGCCCTGCCGGGGCTGGCCCTGCGGGCGCTGGCACTCGCGGCTCCGGCAGCAAGGGCCCCGGCGGCCAGGGCCCGGGCGGCCAGGGCCCGGGCACGGGCGGGCAGGACAGCCGGCCGGCCGGGCGGCATGCATCCGGGCGCACGAAGCGCACCGGGGCGCCTGCGAAGGCGCCGGCTACCGCGCCGGCCCGGCCGCCGGCCCCGGCTGGCCGCGACAGCAGGCTGCGGATCGTCTGGGTGTACCCGGACCTGCTCAGCACCTACGGCGACCGGGGGAATCTGCTGGTGCTGTCCAGGCGCGCGGGCCTGCGTGGCATCGACGTGGAAGCCGTCGAGGTCAACTCGGATCAGCCGGTGCCCGCGGGCGGCGACATCTACCTCCTGGGCGGCGGTGAGGACCTGCCGCAGATCCTCGCGGCGAACCGGCTGCGCGCTGACGCCGGGCTAGCCAGGGCCGCCAGCGGCGGCGCGGTGGTATTCGCGGTCTGCGCCGGCTATCAGCTGCTGGGGGATTCCTTCGGCGGAGTGGAGGGCGAGCCCGTTCCCGGCCTGGGAATCCTGGACATCAGCAGCGGCCGCGGTCAGCGGCGCGGTGTCGGCGAGCTCGTCGCGGACGCCGACCCCGAGCTCAGCGTTCCGCGGCTCACCGGATTCGAGAATCATCAGGGCGTCACGAGGATCGGCTCCTCCGCGCGGCCGCTCGGGCGGGTCTCGCTGGGCGTTGGCAACGGCGACGGCACTGAGGGCGCGTATGCCGGCAAGGTGCTGGGCACCTACATGCACGGCCCGGCGCTCGCGCGCAATCCCGGGCTCGCTGACCTGCTGATCAGCTGGGTCGCCGGGCGCCTGCCGCCGCTCGCCTCGGCTGACGAGGACTGGGCCGGCCAGCTGCGGGCGGAGCGGCTCACAGCGGTGGGCCACTAGTAGACGAGCGCCTGCGCGCCTTCCGCCAGGACCTCAGCGACAAAGGTCGTCGCCCCGGCGATCCGCACGCCATCGGCGACGTCGTCCTCGGTGATCTCGCGCCGGGCAGCGCACTGCGTGCACAGCGTCACCATCCCGCCGCGCAGCACCGTCGCGAACAGGTCGGGGAGGGGGGTGGCGTGCGGCAGGCTCAGGTCGGGACAGCCGTCCGGCAGCGCAAACCAGGACGCCTCGCCGGTCAGCCAGACCGATACCGGTACGCCGCTCGCGACCGCCGCCGCCGCGACGGTGAACACCTGATTGCAGCGCTCCGGGTCTTCCTTGCCGACGGTTACCTTCAGCACCAGGGAGCGGGCCATGCCTCCGACCCTAGCGCTCCCGTTACCGCTATCCGCGTCAGACTGGCCGGCACCGGGCCGGTCGCGGCGAACCGGGCGGATCCCGGCGAGACGGATCCCGGCGTGGCGGCTGCCGGCCGGGAGCGGCACTGCCTACACTCCGCAGCATGTCCGCATTGCTGAGCGGCGTTATCCTGATCGCTGCCTTCGGCCTGCTGGCCGCGCTTGGCCTGGTGCTGGTCGTGGCGCTGTTCCGGGTGACCAGCAGCCCGGCCGCCGACTCATCCCGCGGGAGCCAGAGTGGAGAATGATCAGCCTGCTTCGGGCCCGGACGGCCCCTCGGGCCCGGAGGGTGCTCTGCCCGGGCAGTACGAGCTGCACCCGACCCTGGCCCCGCTGCGCTTCCTGATCGGCCGGTGGGAGGGCGCCGGTGTCGTCGGCTACCCGACCATCGAGAGTGCCAACTTCGGCCAGGAGATCACTTTCGGCCACAATGGCAAGCCGTTCCTGATTTACACCAGCCGTACCTGGCTGCTGGAGGAGGGCGGCACGATCGGGCGGCCGCTGGCGATGGAGGCCGGATTCTGGCGCCCGCAGGAGGGCGGCGGCCTGGAGGTCGTGCTCGCTCACCCGACTGGCATTACCGAGATCTACCTCGGCCAGATCAGCGGCACCAGGATCGAGATGGCCACTGACGCGGTGGCGCGCACCGCGACCGCCAAGGAGGTCACCGCAGGCACGCGGCTCTACGGGCTTATCGGCACCGATCTCGGCTGGGCCTACGACATGGCCGCCGTCGGCCAGCCGCTGCAGTCGCACGTCTCCGCGCAGCTGAAGCGCGTCGGCTAGCCGCGGCTGCCGCCCCTCAGGCCGCCGCCGCGTCAGTCCTCACGCAGCCAGTAGACGTCGAACATCGTCGCTGCCGCGACTGGCGTCGGCTGCGCGAGCACTGGCCCCCCGGAGGCGCGCAGCTGGATGATCCTGAGCGCATTCCAGTGCCGCGACAGGATGCCGCCCTGCTGGCCGGCGCTGTCGGTGATCGAGATCCCGGCGAAGCTGATCGCGCCGTAGTCCGACAGCGGCGCGATCACCAGATGCTGGCTGGAGCCCGTGGCCGGAGCCTCGGCGATGATCTCGGCCGAGCTGCGCGGGCACTGGACGAGCTTGCCGCTGACCTTGACGTGCGGGCACTTGCGGTCCCTGGTGAAATGCTCGTGCCGGGTGCTGTCGGTGAGCGTCAGCACGAACTCCCTGCGGGCGGCGGAGTAGGAGACCGACGCGATCACCGAGTCCCCCGGATGGATCTTCATCGAGATCTTCGTCTCGGAGTACGGGAACATCTCGAACCAGGCGAAGTAGCTCGCCTTCCCGGTCGCGCTGCAGTTCGCGGCGATGCCGGTCTGCTCGACCGAGTCGGCGTGCGCGCTGAGGCCGTCCAGGCCAGCCCAGGCCGAGGAGAGCGTCGCGCCGGGCGAGGCCGCGCAGTTCAGGTACGGAACGAAGAAGACGGCCCGGACGGCACGGAAGGTCACCGCGTGCCTGCTCACCCCGTACCCGGCCCAGTTCAGTGATCCGGCTGACGTGACGTTGCCGGCTGCGGAGTGCGCTGACTCCGCCGGTCCCGGCAGAGCCGCCGGCTGGTCCGGGTAGCTCACCCAGGAGCGGGTCGCGGTGCCGGTCGCGGTCGCGGCCGGTGCGGCGGCGGGCCGCGGGCCGGCCGGGCCGAGTGCGAAGGCGAGAGCTCCGAGCACGGCGGCGCAGGCGCAGGCGGCTAACTTCCTCACGGCTTCTCCCCCTCAGCAGACCGGTGACGGCAGCCGACACTACCGGCATCGGGCGGCGGCGGGCCGGAGCATTGGCCCGGGCTTTGCCCGGACTCGGGGGCGCTGACGTGCGGAAATGCGGCCCAACACGGAGAAACCCCCGGGCCTCTCCCGCGCCGGGTTAGCTGCGGTGCGCGAGCACCACAAATAACCCCGACACGGGGACCGGCTGGACAGGCCGGTCAGCCCGGGGGGCCGGTGTCTGCCGTGAATTCGCCGACCTCCGCCTCAACAGCGTCAGCCGCGGCCGGGGGCAGGCTGGGCCAGCGCCCGGAGCAGGCTGAGAAGCGGCCGGTGATGCACTTGTCGCGGCTAGCCGCGAGTCGGTGCTTCACGCAGGCGGCGGCTAGCGGACAGCCACCTCGCAAGTCCGACATCTATGCATACTGTTGGACCACCTCCTTTCCTGCGTTAGCAGGAACGCTACGTCACGCGTGGCGTCGCAGGCAAGCGTGTTACTGCCAGGTCGTCACTAGACTGGGACCGTGGTGCAGACGTGGGATGACACGCTCAGGGCAAGCGGCTACCGGGTCACCCCGCAGCGTCAGCTCGTCCTGGAGGCAGTGGCGCGCCTGGAGCACGCCACGCCCGAGGACATTTACGCCGAGGTGCGGCAGACGGCCCGCGGGGTCAACGTCTCCACCGTCTACCGCACGCTTGAGCTGCTGGAGCAGCTTGGCCTGGTGAAGCACAGCCACATTCATCACGGTGCGCCGACGTATCACCTCGCCGAGCACGCGGAGCACGTCCATCTGGTCTGCCGCCAGTGCGAGCGGGTGACGGAGGCGGACCAGTCCGCGGTCCGGCCGCTCGTGGTCGAGCTCGAGCAGCGCCAGGGATTCCAGACCGATGTGGCGCACCTGACCGTCTTCGGGCTGTGCGCTGACTGCCGCCCCGGCGGCCGCGACGATCCCGGCGCATAGCCTGCTAGCAGACACTGCGACGCCCGTAAGGAGGGAAGGGAACGTGGCCGCTTCCGCCTCATGCCTTCCGCCAGGCCGATGACCAGCCCGCTACTCACCGAGCCCGGAGCCGTCGCCGCCGACGGCCCGGACGCCGGAGTTGCCGCGCATTACGGCGATCCTTATGCCGAGCAGCGTGCGCTGGCCATCCGTTCCGGTGTCGTCGATCGCTCGCACCGCGGCGTACTGCGGATCTCCGGGCCGGACCGGCTGAGCTGGCTGCACAGTCTGACAACCCAGCACCTGGACCACCTGGCACCGGGTACGAGCGCCGATGCCCTCGTCCTCAGCCCGCAGGGACACGTTGAGCACCAGCTGAGCCTGACTGACGACGGCACCGCGATCTGGGCGCACGTGGAGCCTGGCACGATCCGGCCGCTCCTGGACTTCCTGACCTCCATGCGGTTCATGCTGCGGGTGGAGCCGGAGGACGTCACGGCCGAGTATGCGGTGCTCAGCGTGCTCGGCCCGGACGCGCCGGCGGAGCTGCCGCCGGCCGGGATCAGGATCGACACTGGCTTCGGTACCGATCTCATCGTGCCGCGAGCCGAGCTGGAGGCACAGGTTGCGGGGCTCCGCTCGGCAGGTGCGGGACTCGGGGGCATGTGGGCTTACGAGGCGCTGCGCATCGCGGCCGGCCGCCCCCGGCTGGGACTGGACACCGACCACCGGACGCTTCCGCACGAGGTGGGCTGGATCGAGACCGCCGTGCACCTGAACAAGGGCTGCTACCGGGGCCAGGAGACAGTCGCGCGGGTGCACAACCTCGGCCATCCGCCGCGGCGGATGGTGCTGCTGCACCTGGATGGCAGCGAGGACAAGCTGCCGTCGCACGGCGACCCGGTGCTGCTCGGCGCAACCGCGGTCGGATTCACCGGCTCGGCTGCCAGGCACTATGAGCTTGGTCCCATCGCGCTTGCCCTGGTCAAGCGGACCACGCCGGTCGACGCGACCTTCCAGGTCGACGGGATCGCCGCCGCCCAGGAGGTGCTCGTTTCACCCGATGCGGGCGCTAACATCCAGATTGAGCTCAAGCGCCAGCGCGGTGGCCTGACCGGCCGCGCTCGCGACTAGCCTGAGCGGCCGCGAACAACGTCGTTCCTGGAGGTCCACCGCAGTGCTGCGCCAAGCGCTCCTGGCCCTGTCTGCCAGCAGTCAGGCCCGTGACCTGATCATGGCCACCCCGCTGACCCGTGACGTCGTCGCCAGGTTCGTGGCCGGCGAGACGGCTGACGACGCCCTGGCGGCCACCGGGCGCCTGATTACCAGCGGCAGGCTGGTCACCATCGACTTCCTTGGCGAGGACACCGCGGACCGGGAGCAGGCCGCCGCCGTGGCCGACGAGTACATCCGGCTGCTCGGCCAGCTCTCCGCCGCGGAACTGTCCGCGCAGGGGCGGGCCGAGGTGTCGGTAAAGCCGACGGCCGTCGGCCTCGGCCTGGCCGAGCACGGCGAGAAGACGGCGCTGGAGAACATCACCAGGATTGCCAGCGCCGCCCGCAATGCCGGCACGACGGTCACCCTCGACATGGAGGATCACTCGCGGGTCGACGCGACGCTGCGGCTCGTGCAGGAGCTGCGGTCCGACTTTCCCGATCTGGGCTGCGTGATCCAGTCCTACCTGCACCGCAGCGCCGCGGACTGCCAGGCGCTGGCCGCGGCCGGATCGCGGGTCCGGCTGTGCAAGGGCGCTTACCAGGCGCCCGGCGGCATCGGCATGGCTAGCAGAGCCGAGGTGGCCCGCAGCTACGCGCGCTGCATGCGGATCCTGCTGGAGGGGCCCGGCTATCCGATGCTGGCCACCCACGACCCGCGGCTGATCAGGATTGCCGGGACCAAGGCGGGAGTGCTCGGGCGGCAGCCGGGCAGCTTCGAGTACCAGATGCTGTACGGCATCCGCCCGGCGGAGCAGGCGCGGCTGGCCGCCGCCGGAGCGCAGATGCGGGTCTACCTGCCGTACGGCAGCGACTGGTACGGCTACCTGGTCCGGCGGCTCGCCGAGCGGCCGGCCAACCTGGCGTTCTTCCTCCGCGCGCTCACCTCGCAGCGCTAGCAAGGGCTCTTTTCCGCTCGTCCGTGCGCGTCTGCTATCGCCAGGGCAGTAGTAACCGCGCACGGATCTGGTCTCGGCAGCGGTCTGTAGGCTGCCAGGATGATCGCCATACTGGGCGCCGGGAAGATGGGCGAGGCGCTGGCCTCCGGGCTGCTGCGCGCGGGCGTTGTGGCGCCGGCCGGGATCGTCGCCGCGGCCCGCCGGTCAGAACGAGTGCTGCAGCTGCGCGAGGCCTACGGCATCGAGGTCATGTCGGCCGCGGCCGCCGCCGCGAAGGCGGACACGCTCGTGATTGCCGTGAAGCCGCAGGACATGGACGCGCTGCTGAGCGAGATCAGCCCGGTCGTCGGGCCGGACAAGCTCGTGATCTCGGTGGCCGCTGGCATCACGACGGCCTACATCGCGCAGCGGCTGCCCGACGACGTCCCGGTCGTGCGGGTGATGTCAAACACCCCGGTGCTGGTCGACGAGGCGATGAGCGTCATCTCGGCCGGCCCGCACGCGACTGAGGAGCACCTGCGCAGGGCCGAGCACCTCCTCCAGCCGGTCGGCAAGGTGCTGCGCATCCCGGAGTCGCAGCAGGACGCCGCCACCGCGCTGTCGGGCAGCGGGCCGGCCTACGTCTATTTCCTGGTCGAGGCCATGGTCGACGCCGGCATCCTGCTCGGCGTGCCGAGGGCGAACGCGCTGGAAATGGTGAAGCAGGCGGTCTACGGCGCCGCGACCATGCTCAGGGACTCTGGCGAGCACCCGGTCCTGCTCCGCGAGGCTGTGACCTCACCGGGCGGCACCACGATCAACGCGATCAGGGAGCTTGAGCGGCACGGCGTCCGCGCTGCCGTGCTGGCAGCCATCGAGGCGGCCAGGGACAGGGGCCGCGAGCTCGGCGCTGGCTAGCGCGTGCTCGCGAGGACTTCGGTGCTATCCGCACGCCAAGTCTCCGCGATGACGGTTCGCATCTCCGGGCCAATGCCCGCGGATTGGCGTCCTGGCTGGTCAGGATAGGCGGCTGAACGGCGGCGATGCCGATCGTGTCCGGTGCCGGATCCCGGGGTCGGCGCCGCCAGCCGAAATGGCAGGGCTCGCACGGGGTTGCCCTTTTCCATACAGGACTTACGCTGGATACGGGCGTGACTGATGCGCCAGATCTCGTCAGGCGTAGCAGTTCGGTCGAAAGAGGGCTACCAATGGCAGCAGAAGTGACTCCGCTTAGTGACGTCAGGTTCCTGACCGTGGCCGAGGTGGCCGCGATCATGCGCGTTTCCAAGATGACCGTTTACCGTCTTGTGCACTCCGGTGAACTGGAGGCCATCAGGGTCGGCCGCTCGTTTCGGGTTCCCGAGCAGGCCGTGACTGGTTACCTCCGAGAGGCGTTCGTCGGCACGGAGTGAGTCCGGCGCCATGACCAGGAGCGCGCCGGTCCCGTGACCTAGCCGGGACCCGCACGGCTGCGGAAATGCCGGGCGATGCCGGGCAATGCGGCTGTGCGGAGGTACGCTGTGGCGTTGGCATGTTGCCCGGCCGCCCGATGTGGCGAGCATGTGCGTGGGCATGCCCGTCAGCCAGGAAAGAAATTGAGGGTGGTCTCGTGGGTTCAGTCATCAAGAAGCGGCGCAAGCGGATGGCGAAGAAGAAGCACCGCAAGCTGCTGCGCAAGACGCGCGTCCAGCGCAGGAACAAGAAGTAACGCCGCCGCCGCCCCGGCCGCCGGCGGCCCGGCTACGAGTTGCATGCCATGACTGATCAGGACACGTCCGGTCAGCCCGGATGGCGCCGCAAACTCGCCGGCGCCGCCGAGTTCGCCCGGCGGCGGCTGGCGGGGGACTACGAGGTCGACCAGTTCGGCTTTGACCCGGATCTCAACTCGGCGCTGCTGATGCCGGCCGCGCTCGCGGTGTACCGGAACTGGTTCCGGGTGCAGGCGCGCGGTCTGGAGAACGTGCCCGCCGCCGGCGCAGCGCTGCTCGTCGCCAATCACTCCGGCGTGCTGCCGATCGACGCGATCATGCTGCAGGCCGGGATCTTCGCTGAGCATCCGGCCGCCAGGAATCTGCGCCTGCTCAGCGCTGACCTGGTCTACAGCTTGCCGGTCCTGTCATCGCTGGCCCGGCGCAGCGGTCACACCAGGGCCGATCCAGCCGAGGCGCTGCGGCTGCTGGCCGCCGGTGAGCTTGTCGGCGTGTTCCCTGAAGGGTTCAAGGGCATCGGCAAGCCGTTCAGCGAGCGGTACCGGCTGCAGCGATTCGGCCGCGGCGGGTTCGCCAGGACCGCGCTGCGCGCAGGCGTGCCGATCATTCCGTGCGCCATCGTCGGGGCCGAGGAGATCTACCCGATGCTCGGGAATTCCGAGCCGCTCGCCCGTGCCCTGCGGCTGCCGTACTTCCCGCTGACGCCGCTGTTCCCGTGGCTCGGGCCGGTCGGTGCCGTGCCGCTGCCGTCGAACTGGCTGATCGAGTTCTGCGAGCCGGTGCCGACCTGCGGGCTTGCGGCCGCCGGGCAGCCAGACGACGAAATGGTTGCCGAGCTGGCCGGGCGCGTCCGCGGAACGATCCAGGCCAAGCTCGATGAGCTGGTGGTCGAGCGCGGTCCTGCCTTCGGCTAGCTGCCCGCCCGGCGGCGGCGGAGTGCGACGCCGGCCGCCATGCCACCAGCTACCGCTCCGGCGCCGGCGGCGACTGGCAGCGCCAGCATCGTTGCCCTGCGGCCGGAGCGGAACTCGTGCACCGGCCAGTTCCTGCTGCGTGCCAGCCGGAGCAGGCAGCCGTCAGGATTGACCACGTTCGGGTAGCCGACAAGTTCCAGCATCGGCAGGTCATTGGCCGAGTCGCTGTACGCGCTCGACCTCGCCAGGTCGAGCCCCTCCCGCTCGGCCAGAGCCGCGATGGCGGCCGCCTTGGCCTGGCCGTGCAGCAGGCCGCCGACAAGCCGCCCGGTGTAGACGCCGTCGCGGGTCTCGGCAACCGTCCCGAGCGCGCCGGTGAGGCCGAGCCTGTGGGCGAGGATGTTCGCCAGCTCGACCGGGGTGGCGGTGACCAGCCAGACGCGCTGCCCGGCCTGCAGATGCTCCTGGGTCAGCTCCCTGGCGCCTTCCCAGATCCGGCTGGCCATGGACTCGTCGTAGATTTCCTCGCCGAGCCTGACGATGTCGTCGACGCGGTGGCCGGCCACGAACGCCAGCGCGGCTTCCCTGGCAGCGTCGATATGGTCGGCGTTCTCGGTGCCGCGCGTCCGGAACGCGAGCTGGCTCCAGGTGAGGCGGACAAGATCGCGGGGGCCGAACATCTTGCGAGCGGCCAGGCCGCGTGCGAAATGGTAAATAGAGGCCCCGCGCATCAGCGTGTTGTCCACATCGAAGAATGCTGCTGCGGCCGGGTCTGGCACCGGGGGCGCCAGATCGACCTCGGCGACCGCGGCAGAGGCTTCGCCCGCGATGGTCTCTGGACTTTTCCTGGTTCTGGACAGTCTCATGCCGGCGCCGGGCCGGATGGCGCCGGACGTGCCGTTGCGGCCGGATTCACCGCTCATACTCCCGAGCCTACCGGCGGCCGGCGGCGCGGCGGCCGTACTGGCGCGCCATTATCAGATGGTCAGCGAACTGTCATTGTCCTGCCGCCGTGCCGGACCCCGGAGGTCGCCCGGCGGCCGCCTGGCAGTCACCCTCCGGCCGGCTGCTGCCCGCGGGCCCGGCGACCGCCCGGACCGCTGGCCGCCCGGGGTTTGGTCACATCACCCCCGCGAGTCGGGCACCATAGGCAGCAAATGATTTCTCTGGTCGTCTCCGGCATCGGTGCTGTCGTGGCCGCGGTGGGCAGCGGAGTGCTGCTCGCGCGCTGTTTCCGCGCGCCCCGCGGTGATCTCATTGCCTGGTCCGTCGCGCTGCTCGGGCTGCTGGTGAGCCTGGGCTCGCAGGCGCTCGGTCATCTGACCGGGTTCGACGCGGCGATGTTCCGTGCCGTGGAGATCGGCGGGCAGGTCATCGCGCCGCTGGCGCTGATTCTCGCGCTCTCCGAGGTGGCCGCGCGCAGCGTGGCCGTCCGGTTCTGCGCCCGCCTGTACATCCCGGCGCTGGCCATCGTTGCCGTCGTCATCCTGGCCCTGGATCAGCTGTCACAGGCGGCCTTCACGAAGGCGTGGCCGGATCCGGCGGTGCATTACCAGGTACCGCCCGACTACATGCTGATGTACGCCATCGGCCCTGTCACCGTGCTGATCACTGTCATCGCGGTGGGTGTCGTGGCCGCCCGCTCCGGTCGCCCTGGCTGGAATGCGGTGCTGCCTGCTCAGCTCATGGGCGGCGTGGCGGCACTGGCGCTGGCGTATCCGTGCGTAGCTCAGCTCGCCGCCGCCGAGGCCAAGATTCATCTGCCAGTTAGCTCAGCCTTCGCCGTGCTGTGCACGGTCGCCGCGGCCCTTGCCTGGATGGCCGGCCTGCGGACCGGGCAGCTTGACCTCTCGGCCCTGCATGCCGGATCGGGGCCCGCGGCAGCCGGCGCGGGCGCAGGCCGGGACAGTGCCAGTGCCAGCCGGAGGAGCGCCAGCCGGAGCACCGCAAGCCCGGCCGTGGCGGGCCGGCGTGCCCGCGCGCAGGACGACGACTTCGGTGACCTGTACCGCGATGACGAGCCGTACCGGCCGGATACGGGCAGGGAACGCCTGGATGAGGCCGGTTACGGCTGGCAGGAGGACGGGCGCGGCCAGCACGGGCCCGGCCAGTACGAGGCTGCCGGCGACTGGCGCGATACATCCGGCGGCGGTGGCTACGCCAACGGCTACCACGAGCCTGACTTTGCCACCGGGGATTACGCGACCGGAGACTTCGCGCCGGGCGAGTTCGCGACCGGGGACCTGGCCCCCGGCAGCGGCGGGCCTGGCTATCCGCCCGGCGGCTGGCAGGGGGGCGCAGGCGATGCCGGCCGTCGCGGCCCCGCCCCGGAGGCGGACCGGTTCTCCGGTGAGCCGCCGCGGGCGCCGGCAGAGCCGGAGCGCGCACAGCTGTTCGGGCAGATCGCGATCTACACGCTGCTCGAGGAGCGGGTGGCCGAGTTCGACAAGCTGACCGAGCGCGTAGTGGAGCAGGTCAGGAGCCGGGAACCGGACACGCTGGTGTTCATCGTGCACGCGGTGCCGTCGGCGCCCATGCAGCGCATCCTGTACGAGGTTTACCGCGACCGCTCGGCCTATGAGCGGCATAACGAGCAGCCGTATGTGGAGCAGTTCGCGATTGACCGGCGGCCCTACGTGCTCGCGACCAACGTCATCGAGCTGGGCCTGCAGCAGGCCAAGGTCTCACCGTTCCCGTCAGTGACAGAGCTGTTCGGCGAGCCCGGCTACGACACCTCCGGCTTCCAGCGGCCTGACTACCTGCGGGACTTCGGGCGGACCTCGGCGCAGCCGGGCGGCAGGGACGTCCGGTGAGTCCGGCTGACCACCGGATTACGCTGCTCTCGCGGCCGGGCTGCCACCTGTGCGACGAGGCACGGGCAGTCATCGAGCGCGTAGCCGCCGACCTCGGCTCCCGCTTCGAGGAGCGCGACATCACGCAGTCGACTGAGGATCTGGCGCAGTACTCCGAGATGATTCCGGTCACGTTCATCGATGGCGTTCAGCACGATTTCTGGCGGGTCAGCGAGGACCGGCTGCGGGCTGCCCTCCGTAGCTGATCACGACTCCAGGCCCGGTGCCCGGCGTCACGGCCCAGGTCAGACCCGGTCCGGTCCGGCGCGACCGGGCTGTCAGTTCCGGCGAGCCGGGCAATATCGCCGACTTTGTGCAAACGTTCACAAGGGCGTACCGTGGATCACGCGGGCCCCGGCCCGCATCTGCAGCCTCGTCGAGTCCTTCAGGAGTACCGGCGCATGTCCCGCCGCCCCTCGCCGGCCAGCCGCACGGCTGCCAGGTCCGGGCAAGCCGCTTCCGGATCCGCCAGTTCCGGACACGGAATCCCGGATGCGACCGTAGCCCGGCTTCCGATCTACCTCAGGGCGCTCTACGCCCTGGCGGATCACGGCGTCGCGACGGTGTCCAGCGAGGAACTGGCCGCCGCGGCCGGAGTCAACTCAGCCAAGCTCCGCAAGGACCTTTCGCACCTGGGGTCCTACGGCACCCGCGGCGTCGGCTACGACGTGGACTACCTGGTCTACCAGGTGTCCAGGGAACTGGGCCTGACCCAGGACTGGCCGGTGCTGATCGTGGGCGCCGGCAACCTCGGCCACGCACTGGCTAACTACGGCGGCTTCGCTTCCCGCGGCTTCCGGATCGCCGCCCTGGTCGATGCTGACCCCGCCGTGGTGGGCACGGTCATCGCCCGCCACACTGTGCGCAGCACAGCCGAGATCGAGGACGTGATCGACCGGTTCGACGTGTCGATCGGGGTAATCGCCACGCCCGCCGCTGTCGCCCAGAATGTCTGCGATCGCCTGGTAGCAGCCGGTGTTACGAGCATTCTCAACTTCGCGCCAGTCGTACTCAGCGTGCCAGCGGGCGTCGATGTGCGTAAGGTCGACCTGTCAATCGAGTTGCAGATCCTCGCCTTCCACGCCCAGCGCCGCGGCGCGGCGTCCCGGGACAGTGATCGCGCCGGCGTCGTGGCCGGCCGCCGGCTGGAGAGCGTCACGAGTAGTGACGATGCCGGTGACGTCGCCGCGGAGCCGGGCAATGGCACGAGAACGGACATCGCCGCCGGCCTGGCGGCCGCGTCACCTGTCGCCGTGAGCGCGCAGACGACGGATTACCCGGAGTCCGGCTACACGGCGAGACCCACATACCGAACAGGGGCGCAGGCGGTAGGCACATGAGTGTTCTGGTCGTCGGACTGAACCATAAGGGCGCGCCGCTGGCGACGCTCGAGCAGGTCGCACTTGCCGGCGACGCCCTGGATAAGCTGCTGCACGACGTGTCCCGCGCCGATGACGTGGCTGGTGCCCTGGTCCTGAGTACCTGCAACCGGGTCGAGATCTACGCCGAGGTCGGCAAGTTTCATGGCGCTGTCGCCGCTATCTGCGAGCTGCTGTCCCGCCACTCGCACGTGCCCCAGGCTGAGCTCACGCCGTACCTGTACGTGCACTACGAGGACCGGGCACTGCAGCATCTGCTGACCGTCGCCTGCGGGCTGGACTCGATGGTGGTCGGCGAGAGCCAGATTCTCGGCCAGCTGCGCCAGGCCCTGCGCACCGCCAGGGAGCAGGGCACGCTCGGCCGGACGCTGTCGGCCCTCGGCACGATGGCACTGCGGGCCGGCAAGCGCGCCCAGTCGGAGACAGCCGTCGGTCAGGCGGGCGCGAACCTGGTGACGGTGGGCCTGGAAGCGGCGGCACAGCATCTGTCACCTGCCGGTACCGGACCGCTGTCCCTGGCCGGCCAGGACGTGCTGGTCATCGGGGCCGGCGCGATGAGCGGGCTGGCAGTCGCCAAGGTCGCCAGGGCAGGCGCGGACAGCCTGGTGGTGGCCAGCCGGACCCGCGCGCGAGCCGAGCGGCTGGCGGCGTCAGCCGGCGGCCGCGCTGCCGACATGGCTAGCCTTCCGGCCCTCATCGCGGCCGCTGACCTGGTGGTGACCTGCACTGGCGCGGCCGGTCACGTCATCACGGCGGACATCATCCGGAGCGCGCTGGCTGCCAGGGCAGAGCTCGGGACGGGGCCGTCCGCCAGCATCCCGCCGATCGTGGTGCTTGACCTGGCAATGCCGCGGGACGTCGAGCCGGCGGTCGCGGCCCTGCCCGGCGTGGCGGTCACTGACCTGGAAACGCTCGCCGCCGACGCGCAGGCTGGTCTCGGCCCCGATGACGGGGATGTCGGCGAGGTCCGCCGGATCATGGCCGAGGAACTTGCCGCCCATCTATCGGCCAGCCGCGCCGCCACTGTCTCGCCGACTGTTGTCGCGCTGCGCGCCAAGGCCGCGAGGGTGGTGGAGGCTGAGCTGGCCAGGCTGGCGGGCCGGCTCGACCGGCTGGACGCCGCGGCGATGAGCGAGGTCTCCAAGTCCATGCGGCGCATTACTGACAAGCTCCTGCATGAGCCCACTGTGCGGGTGAAAGAGCTGGCGGGCGCTCCCGGGGCCGATACATATGAGGACGCGCTGCGCGTGCTATTTGATCTCGATCCGGCAACAGTGCAGGCTGTGGCACAGGCAGATGCCCAGTTCGCGGGCTGGCCCCAGATCACCAGTGACGAGGAGGACGCGCGATGAGCCGGTCTGTGCTGCGCCTCGGCACTCGTCGCAGCCCCATGGCCGTCACGCAGTCCACGCTGGTGGCACGAGCGCTGACCAGGGCAACCGGCCAGGAAATCGAGATCGTCGGCATCGACTCGGCAGGCGATGCCAGCCGCGAGCTGCTGACCCAGATCGGCGGCACCGGCGTCTTCGTGAGCTCCCTGCGGGCCAGCCTGCTGGCGGGCGACGTCGACTTCGCCGTCCACTCGCTGAAGGATCTGCCGACCGGCCCGGCCGCCGGTATCGTGCTCGCGGCAGTGCCCGGCCGGGACGACCCGCGCGACGCGCTGGCGGCCAGGGACGGCGCGAAGCTAGCCGACCTCCCGCCGGGCGCGAAGATCGGCACGGGCTCACCGCGCCGGGCTGCGCAGCTGCTGATCCTGCGGCCCGACATCCGGCCGGTGCCCGTCCGCGGCAACGCTGGCACCAGGCTCGCCAAGGTCGAGACCGGCGAGCTGGACGCTGTCGTGCTCGCCAACGCCGGCCTGGCGAGGATCGGCCGGCTGGACGCTGTCTCGCAGGTCTTCGACCCGGACGAGATGGTCCCGGCTGCCGGCCAGGGCGCGCTGGCGGTTGAGTGCCCCGAGGTCAGGGAAGATCTCGTTGCGCTGCTCGGCACCATTGACGACCCAGTCAGCCGGGCGGCGGTGACCGCAGAGCGCGCACTGCTCGGCGGCCTCGAGGCAGGCTGCTCGGCGCCGGTCGGCGCGTATGCTGCCGGGACGG